>JACCDH010246605.1_pt1 | contig 24716 bp, 22 predicted proteins | sample 7442481 | NCBI WGS metagenome assembly JACCDH01 (sample SAMN15323433, study PRJNA562643) | freshwater metagenome | isolation source: river surface water | place: USA:Blue River Watershed | collected 2017-08-15
ACACCACTAGAAATTGATGTAGCTCTCGACCCCGAATTGCTTGGTAAAGTATTTGAAAACCTGCTGGCAAGTTTCAACCCCGAAACCAAAGCCACAGCCCGTAAACAAACAGGTTCATTCTATACACCCCGAGAAATTGTGAACTATATGGTGGACGAAAGTTTGCTGGCTTATTTGCAAAATGACAACACCGATTTGACAACTTTTGAAAAGTTGTCAAATCTAAACAACGAACAAAAATACAACATTGTAAATAACCTTTTCAACTGCAAAATCCTTGACCCCGCTTGTGGTTCTGGAGCTTACCCAATGGGCGTTTTGCACAAAATGGTGCAGTTGATGACTATTCTTGACCCCAAAAACGAACATCTAAAAGAAATAGAAGGCAAAAAACTAGACCAACTCATTGCAGGTGCAAAAAACTTGAGCGATACCAACGCCCGAAACCAAACCATTGATGCCCTACAAAAACAAAAAGACATTTTGCAAAATGCCGAATATGATTATGTGCGCAAACTCTACATTATAGAAAACTGCATTTATGGTGTGGATATACAACCCATTGCGATACAAATCTCTAAACTGCGGTTTTTTATTTCGCTATTGGTAGAGCAAAATAAAAAAGAAGACCAACCCAATTTTGGCATAGAACCCTTGCCCAATATGGATTTTAAACTCGTGGCTGCCAACACCCTTATTGCACCGCCGCAAGAAGACAAAGGCATAGGACTTTTTGCCGACCACGACCCGTTTTTTGTCGATTTCGAATGCTTGGCACACGACTATTTTACACTACACACACCCGAAAGCAAGAAAGCCAAAAAGCACGAAATAATAAAGCTGATCAACACCAAAATTGAAGAAAAAAAACGCTTGGTTGCCTCCTCCAAAAACTTTAAAGCATTAGAAGAAAGCGTTGCCCTATGGGAAAGCTACCAAAACCTCTTTAAAGAAAAAGCCGTAGGTTTTTTTGAAACTCCCTACTTTTTCCCTAAAGTGAAAGACGGCTTTGATGTGGTGATTGGGAATCCGCCTTATGTAAGCGTTAAAGATATTGATTTAAATTTAAAAAAATATTTTAAGGATAATTATTATTCAGGAAATGGGAGGATGAATTTATTTACTATTTTTATTGAAAGTGGTATAAATCTTTTGAAAGAAAACGGTGTATTATCATACATAAAACCGGATGGATTTTATTCAAACACTGAATATAAATATACAAGGGAGTATGTTTATAATAATTGCCAACTTTTAAAAATATGCCAATTTACTAATCGTGTATTTGATGCAGCCGTAGATACTGCCGTTTTATTATTATCAAAAAAAAACAACTAACAATTATGAAATAATAATAGATAAAGACTTAAAATATAATACAAAAATCTTATCAAATTCTGTAAAAAAAGAAAATGATTATCTTATCCCGTTAAATCAAGATTCAGTAATTGAAAAAATAAACAATGAGAGTAAAAATAGACTTGATAAATATCTTGAAATTCAACAAGGAATTATTTATTCAGGAACGCCAAAAGAAGAGATTTTTTCCAATAACATATTAGATACTTCATATAAAAAATGTCTTGACGGAAGAGATATAATTAAATATAATATTCAATGGGATTTAAAGATTGAAAATAAATATATTTCATATAATAAAGAAAAACTTCATAGACCGCGTGAAGAAAGATTATATTTAGCAAAAGAAAAAATATTACTTCCAAGAAGAGCGACAAAAATTACTGCAACAATAGATAATAGTCAATTCTATGTTTTAAATACAGCTTATATATGCTTATTGAAAAATAACATATTATCAATTAATTTTATTTTGACAATAATTAATTCAAAATTGATAAATTATTTTTATGACAATTTATATTTTGGTTGGCAAATAACTATTCCAGCTTTAAACTCTATACCAATCCCAGAAATCCCCGAACCCGCCCAACAACCCTTCATTTCATTAGTCAATCAAATCCTCGAGGGCAAAAAATCGGGTCAAGACACCAGCGGTTTAGAGCATCAAATAGATGTTATGGTGTATCATTTGTATGGTTTGAGTTATGATGAGGCGTGTGTGATAGATGAAGCTTTGAAGGAGGAGGATTATGAAAGATATAAAATGTAAATGCCCAACGGTTAGGTTGGGCATCGGTCCAAGGATACTACCCCTCTGGTGCTCGTCTGCGAAGAGTACCTACTTACATTAGAAAACGATTCAAAGCGTTTGCAACACGGCTCGAAAACAAATTACCTCCTTTGTTCCGTTCGACTGTTCCAGTCCGTCGTTCCCTCCTCAAAAAAATACAAAAAAAACACGCTAAAAAAGAATCTTTAGCGTGTTTCAAAATTAAATAAATGGTTTTTTATAGGTATTCTCCGTGTTGAGAGATGTCTAACCCTAATTCTTCTTTTTCTTCAGAAACTCTTAGAGGAGTTATTTTATTTACAATGAAGAATAATGCATAAGAAGCACAGAAAGCAAATATCGATACGATAACTAAAGCTTTTAATTGTGTTAAAAACAAAGTTGCATCACCGTAGATTAAACCTTGATTATCACCAACAATAGCGTTCACTGATTTGGAAGCAAAAACCCCTGTCAAAAGCATACCTACCATACCACCAACACCGTGACAAGCAAATACATCTAAAGCATCATCAATTTTTCCTTTAGGGAAGTTACTCACTACAAGGTTACTTACGAGACTAGCAATAAAACCAATAGCTAATGCTGAAGGAATAGTTACAAAACCAGCAGCAGGAGTGATGGCAACTAAACCTACAACTGCACCGATACAAGCACCCATTGCAGACAATTTGTGCCCTAAAATTTTATCTAAGAATACCCAAGCCATTGCGGCAGCACCAGCAGCAACAGTAGTTGTTCCTAAAGCTTGTGCAGCAAGTCCGTTAGATCCAACAGCAGAACCTGCATTGAAACCAAACCAACCAAACCATAGCAAACCTGTACCTAATAATACATAAGTGATACGAGCAGGATTTGATTTTTCAGATTTTCTTTTTCCTAAAAACATGGCTCCAGCAAGTGCAGCCCAACCCGCACTCATGTGTACTACTGTTCCTCCAGCAAAATCCAATACTCCCCATCCGAAAAATAATCCATCAGGATGCCATGTCATATGACATAAAGGAGCATAAATTACTAGTATAAACAAAACCATAAATAAAAGATAAGCCCAGAAACGTACACGTTCTGCAAAAGCTCCTGTAATTAAGGCAGGGGTAATGATGGCAAATTTAGCTTGAAATAAAGCAAATAATATAAAAGGTATAGTGGGTGCTAATTCCCAAGCAGTATTAGCACTTACACCGTTAAAGAACATATTAGAACTTGGATCTCCTATTAATCCACCAACAGATGGACCGAAGCACAATCCGAAAGCAATTACTACCCAAAGAACAGTAACAATTACCATTGCAATAAAACTTTGTAAAACGGTACTAATGACATTCTTTTTGCCTACCATTCCACCATAAAAGAATCCCAAACCAGGAGTCATTAACAATACTAGTCCTGTAGCTGTAAGCATCCAAGCCGTATCTCCAGTGTCTAATTTTAATTCGACTACATGAGGACCTAATGCTGTAGATTCAGGAAATAAATAAATTGAAAAAACGGTTAATACCAGAATTGTGATTAGAATCACACTTAAAATAATCTTTCGCATAATTATATTTTTTTAGTTAAAAATTTTGATAAAAGTATAAAATCATTTCATACCCCCATAAAAAATATGATAATAGACTTCATTTTTATCAATTTTATATTTTGTACCCTATAATTTTATGGGTACAGAATTATATTTAAGTAAAATTTACAATTTGTTAATAGAGATTTGGGATAAAATTAAGATAATAGCGTTATCAAATAGTATAAATCGTCAACAGTATGATTAGCAGTGATAACAATTCGATTAAGTCTGCCTGAAGCATTGGTATATTTGAATGAAGTTGTTATAATTTTGTTTTCCAATAATTTTTTTGAAATTGATTTATCATCAAAATAGATAATAGGATAGGAGGGATGAAAGCTAAAAGGAGTTCTATTTGCCAAATGATTATCTATATACTTTAGATTTTCTTGCAATCTTTGTTTTTGTGAATGGTAAATCTCTTGCGCATTGCAATAGGTTTCTAAAAAAGCGGGATTCATTCCTGCGGCTCCTATAAAGCAATCTTGTTTTTTTATTGCTGTTATAAATGATAAATTGCCAGCAATCACTCCACCTGAAATACCAATGGCTTTGCCTAAAGAAGCTACCTTAACAATAGTTATATTTTCTTTATTCAAAGTCTTTTGCCAATCGTTTTCAAGGATTCCAAAACTATTAGATTCATCAATGACTAAGTTGATTCTAATTTTTTCAGGAATACGGACTAGAATACTTAAATCTATTGGTTCTACAAATAGGGAAAGAACAGCATCCGTTACTACGGTAATTTTTGAAATGTTGTTGTCAAATAACTTCGCATTCAATTTGCCTTCTATTGCGATCGGTAAACTGGGTGAATTCATCAATGCAGGATGTGCATCTGGAAAATGAAACATGGCATCGGTAGTTTTCGAAAGGTAATCGACAACTAATTTTCCTGCCAACATGCCCGAGGAAACCGCCAATGCAAGTTCAGTATTTAATTTTTTTGCCAATAATTTTTCTGCAGTTTGATAAATAGACAGTTTGATATTCGAATTTCGAGAACTTCCATATCCTGTCCCCCACTTTTTGATGCTTTCGAATAAAATAGTCTGGAAATCAGCATTTGTAGCCATTCCTAAAAAATTAGTTCCTCCAAAATATAAATATTCAACGCCATCAACTCGTATTTTTCGGTCTGGAAATTCGTTTACAACCATTATTAAGATATTAAAGTAACTCCGGTTCCGTTCAAGTTTGAATAGTGTATTACTCCATTATTAATAGTTATTCCTGTTGCAATGTCTTCGGCCAATAATAATCCGCCATCCATATCTACAAAGTCTAATTGGGGCAATAAATGCGCAATTGCCGAAATCCCTACTGTAGATTCGGTCATACAACCCACCATGGTTTTCATTCCTAGTTTTTTGGCTTCCGAAATCATTCTTCTAGCAGGAGTCAGTCCACCACATTTTACCAATTTGATATTCACACCCTGAAAATGATTGTGACATTTAGCCACATCTTCTTCTGTGATACAACTTTCATCAGCAATTATTGGTAAAACCGATTTTTCAAAAAGTTCTTTATGACCTTCCCAATTGTCTGCTTTTAAAGGTTGTTCCAAAAATTCTACACCTAATTTTTTGAGTTCAATGGCATTGCTCAAGGCTTCGGTAACAGTCCAACCACAATTAGCATCAATTCTAAAAATGGCATTGGTATATTTTCTCAATTCAGTAACAATGGCAATATCTTCTTTGGTTCCCAATTTAATTTTATAAATTGGCCAAGGCAATTCTTTCATTTTTGAAACCATTTTTTCTATGGTATCAATACCAATAGTGTAATCGGTCATTGGATTATTCCCTGTTGAATATCCCCATAATTCGAAGAGTTTTTTACCTTTTTTTCGAGCATACAAATCGTTATAAGCCATATCCAAAGCGCACAAAGCAAACATATCGTGATGTAATAATGTATAGGCTTTTTGCCAAAATTTCTCAGGAGTTTCTTCTCGATAGCTATCGGGACTAATACTCTCTATAAATGGAATTATTTTTTCTAAATTGTGTTGCATCGAACCTACTGTGATAGCATAATAAGGGTTTGAGGTTGCTTCACCAAAGCCCGAATATCCTCCGCTTTGCAATTCAACTATAATTGAAGGTTGTACCGTATGAGATTCCCTCGAAATAGTAAAAGGATGTTTTAATTTAAGGTTGAATGTGCGAAGGATTAATTTCATTTTTATAACTTTTTATTCGGTATATGTTTAATCACTTTAGGTTTATATCCTCGAAGCTCTGCTTCGATTTTTTTTGCCACAGATTCACAGATTAAAATAAATTATTAAAATCTGCGAATATGTGACTACTATTTGCTAATCTCCCTGAACTCCAACCCAATAGTTTATTTCTATAACAAATAAAATTAATATTTATTGGTTCGCAAACAAAAATGGAAGAAATTTCATTTTAAACAAGTTTCTTGAAAATACCAATAAGGGATATTTTGAAAGCTTTCATTATCTAATAATGAGTATTGATTCAAATAGTTTTAAAAAAAAAAAGATGATATAAATTTGGTGTTAATACTAAAATAAAGATTTTTTTAATTTAATTTATATTTTTTTTGGATGCTTTTTGGTCCGATTTAATACTTCTTTTCGAAAAACTTTATCAAAAATTAATAAAGATGAAATTGGAGAAGTCAAATATATTAATACTGATTTTGCTTTTTGTGGAACTACATCAAAATAGTTCGGATCTTATGAAAATAGTCGATCAGGTTCGAAATCAAATTGGCTTAGAATATTCTTCAAAGTGTTGTTATAAGCTAATTTTAACTAATCTTAAAAATAATATTTATTTTGAAAGGAAATTTATATTAAATTTAGATTTTTAATTTTCAATTATGCTAGTAAAAGTTTTTGGAAGTGCCGTTTTTGGTGTAGAAGCCACAACGATTACGGTTGAAGTAAATATTGATAAAGGAGTTGGGTATCATTTAGTTGGTTTGCCTGATAATGCCATCAAGGAAAGCAGTTACCGAATTGCAGCGGCACTTAAGAATAACGGATATTCACTACCGGTGAAGAAAATCACTATCAATATGGCGCCTGCCGATTTGAGGAAAGAGGGTTCGGCTTATGATTTGACACTTGCCATAGGAATTCTAATAGCTTCAGGGCAAATAAAAGGTGACAATATTGACAAATATGTGATTATGGGAGAACTTTCATTGGATGGAAGTTTGCAACCCATCAAAGGCGCATTGCCCATTGCTATAAAAGCCAAAGAAGAAGGTTTTAAAGGATTTTTTCTTCCCATTCAAAATGTAAAAGAGGCTGCAATTGTTTCTGGATTGGATGTTTACGGCATAGAAAATATTCAGGAAATGATAGATTTTCTGGAAGGAAAAAACAGTTTAGAACCCACAATCATAGATACTAGGGCTGAATTTTATAAAACTTTAGATTTTCCTGAATTTGATTTTTCGGATGTAAAAGGGCAAGAAAGTATCAAAAGATGTATGGAAATTGCAGCAGCAGGTGGACATAATATTATTCTAATTGGGCCTCCTGGAGCAGGAAAAACAATGCTTGCCAAGCGATTGCCCAGTATTTTGCCACCAATGACTTTGAGAGAAGCACTCGAGACCACTAAAATTCATAGTGTTGCCGGAAAGTTGAAAGAAGTAGGGTTGATGAATCAACGACCATTTAGAAGTCCGCATCATACGATTTCTAATGTTGCACTTGTAGGAGGCGGCAGTTATCCGCAACCTGGAGAAATTTCGATGGCACACAATGGAGTTTTGTTTCTTGATGAATTACCCGAATTTAAAAGAGAAGTTCTCGAAGTGATGCGTCAACCTTTGGAAGATAGAGAAGTGACGATTTCTAGAGCCAAATTTACCGTGACGTATCCATCTTCATTTATGTTGGTTGCGAGTATGAATCCAAGTCCGAGTGGTTTTTTTAATGATCCCGATTCACCACAAACTTCTTCACCACACGAAATGCAACGCTATTTGAGTAAAATTTCAGGACCTTTATTGGATAGAATCGACATTCATATAGAAGTGACCCCTGTACCTTTCGAAAAGCTATCCGATGAACAAAAAGCTGAAAGTAGTGTCGACATTAGAAAAAGAGTTACGGCAGCTAGAGAAATTCAGTCCGAACGTTTCGTGCAAATGGAAAACATTCATTACAATGCCCAAATGAATACCAAACATATTCGGGAGCATTGCGCTCTTGATGATGTTTCGAAGCAATTGTTGAAAACTGCAATGGAACGATTGAATCTTTCGGCACGAGCTTATGACAGAATCTTGAAAGTAGCGAGAACAATTGCCGATTTGGAAGCCTCTCCAAAAGTAATGTCTTCTCATATTGCCGAAGCCATTCAGTACAGAAGTTTGGATCGTGATGGATGGTTGGGGTAGTTTTAGATTATATGCTCCGCATTCTATGACTTTGAGGTAGTGATTTTCGGTTTGTAACCGATTTTGTTTTGGAATTTTTAATTTTATGTCAGTCAGAGACTGAGGAACACATCCACAAAGTCGGAGACTTTGCGGAACACTTAGAAATATAGTGTATTACCAAGTACTTTTTCATAAGCTCTTCTTGGACTACCTCGAAAATATACAATACCACAGAATGTAAATCCTGACTTTTCTAAAATTTTCATCATCGCAAAATTATCATGATTGGTATCTACTTTTAAACTCTGTATGTTATTTTTTCGAGTAAAATCTTCAATAAATTCTATGATTTTTTGGGATAAATTTTTTCCTAGATATTTTTCGGAAATTGCTACTCGGTGAAAAACTACAAAATCTGTATTGGTGAGCCAGTTTCCTTCAATTTTTCCGTATTCAGGTTCGTCATTGATTAGGATGGCACAATAACCAATAGTTTTTTCTCCTTCGGTCAAAACATAGCCATAGCCATTATCGATATCTTTTTTTATAACTTCTGGATTTGGATAGCCGTCTTGCCATTGATTACTGCCATCATTTTTTCTCCTCAAAATGGCTTGTTGTAAAATAGTCCAAATTTCATGAGCATCATCAGTTCCTGCTTTGCGAAAGTTATAATTCATTCTTATTCAAATTAAGGATTTTTTGAGAACTTACTATTTTACTAATCCAAGTTAGAAAAAGTATCACCTTTACTTATATCGCCCGATTTAAAACCGCGATTGAACCAATACATTCTTTGTTCGGAAGTTCCGTGGGTGAAGGAATCGGGAACGATTTGCCCCTGCATTTTTTTCTGGATGGCATCGTCACCCACTGCATTTGCTGCACTCAAAGCCTCTTCGATATCTCCAGGTTCTAGCATTGCATTATGTTTTTCGTTGTAATGTGTCCAAAGTCCAGCGTAGAAATCAGCTTGTAATTCTAAAGCTACTGAAAGTCTATTGGCTTCGGCTTCACTTTTTCCTTCCTGAGCTTGACGCATTTTTGCAGAGGTTCCCAATAAAGTTTGAATGTGATGTCCATATTCGTGAGCCAAAACATAAGCGACAGCAAAATCACCACCTTCGGCACCAAATTTTGTTCGTAATTCCTCAAAAAAGGACATATCCATATAAATTTGCCAATCTCCAGGACAATAAAACGGACCAGAAGCTGAACTTGCACCACCACAAGCGGTTTGTGTTTGCCCACTAAATAATTCTAATCTCGCTGCTTCAAAAGTGAGATTGTTTTCCTCGAATAGTTGCGTCCAGACATCTTCATTATCAGCTAGAAGTGTCTTTACAAACTCTCCCTCTTTTATTTCTTCTGGAGTTAAAGCTCTTTCCACAGTTGGTGCGCCCTGTAGCCCTTGTGTTTGTTGCAGAATATTGCCAATCATTTGACCATTTTCTCCACCAAATGCATTTAATAATAAAATTACAATTCCTATTACTCCACCACCTATTAAGGTTTTTCCACCACCTAACATTCCTCTTCTATCATCGACATTGTCACTTTGACGTCTTCCCATCCATTTCATAAGCGTAAAATTTAGTTTAAAATAATAGTTTAATTCCCTGATATTTCGTCAATTTCACTGGTTTCATCAATCCCAATGATGCTTTTGTAAATTACATAATACATAGAATAAAGAAATGGATACGTAAAAAATAGTCCAATACAAAGTCCAAATAATCCCAACATTGTACCTATCCCTGCTACGACTAACAATCCTAAAAGTGTTAATGGTTGCTTGGAAACAATTATGATACTTGATTTTATAGCTTCAACTGCATTCAATTTTCCAAAAACGATTAATGGAATTGTCAAAAAAGTTATAAATGAAATTAGCAAAGTGATTACTGTTCCAACGAAACTTAAACCAGCCGATTCTAGTAACATTCCCATGCCTGTTCCAGTGCAACCAATGATAATAGCAGCCATAAAAATATTGGTAAAATAAGGGGATTTATAATACGAAAACATAGTCGATACATGAAATTCTTCGTCATTTTCCCCACAATGAGCCATTTTTAGAAATCCCGCCATAAATGGATTTACCAATGCTGAAAACAATAGTAAAATGGCATTTAGCGGTATAGCAACCTCCAATGGCATTACTTTTAGGGAGCCAATTTGTTTCATTTTATTGCCAAAATCTTCTAAATTCTCAATTCCAATATACCAAATTAGTCCAGTCATTCCGATTATGGTCAATACTATAGAAAAAACTATAAGCATTAAACCTGAATACCAAACATTTTTTTTATAATTTTCGAAAGCACTTTCGAAAACTGCACCAAAATCAAGTTGGTAACCATTGCTACTTATTTCGTTTATTTTAGTAATTACTGATTTTGTGTTTTTCATATTTATGGATAATTAATTGATAGGTTTAGAGTTATAACCAATTTAATATTTTTTTTATTAATGGTATTTTGCCTTTATAGGGTGCGTATCGAAAGGGTAAATCTAATAAATTTGATTTTTTCAGCATGCTTTTTTTATGTGAAAAAGTATCAAAACTCAAAATTCCGTGGTAGGCACCTATTCCACTGTGACCCACACCACCAAAAGGCAGTCGTTTATTTCCAAAATGAACCATAGTATCATTGATACAACCGCCCCCAAATGAATATTTTTGAATTATATGTTTTGAAAAAAATCGATTTTCGGTAAAAATATACAATGCCAAAGGTTTTTCATATTTAGAAATGATGGTGTCTATTTCAGTTTCTTTTTCATAAGTAAGAATGGGTAAAATAGGGCCAAATATTTCGTCCTTCATAACTTCTGTCTCCAATGAATTTTCCTCTATGAGAGTAGGAGCGATATAGTAATTTTTGATGTCGGTTTGTCCACCAAAAATCACTTTTTTAGGGTCAATCATATTGATTAATCTTTGGTAATTTTTAGAGTTTATTATTCTTGCATAATCAGGAGAATCACAAGGGTTTTCGCCATAAGCTTTTGTAATTTCTTCTTTTAAATAATCAACAAAATGGCTTTTCATATCTTGTTGTATGACAATATAATCGGGGGCAATACAAGTTTGTCCAGCATTCAAAAATTTTCCCCAAACAATTCTTTTTGCGGCTAGTTTCAAATTGGCCGTTTCGTCAATGATACAAGGGTTTTTTCCTCCAAGTTCTAATGTAAAGGGTGTCAAATTTTCGGCTGCCGCTTTAGCTACAATTTTCCCTACGGCAACACTTCCTGTAAAAAAAATGTAATCCCACCGTTTTGAAAGTAATTGTTGTGCTACTTCAATTCCTCCCTCAATGACCTCTACTTGGTTTTTATGAAAAACTTTTGTGATTATATGAGCAATAATTTCGGAAGTTTTTGGGGTGAGTTCCGATGGTTTTAGTACCACTTGATTTCCTGCAGCAAAAGCCGAAATTAAGGGGCAAAGCGCCAAATGATAAGGATAATTCCAAGGCGAAATGATTAATACTTTGCCATAAGGTTCTTTGTAAATATAATCTTTTGAAGGAAAATTCAATAAGGAAGGAAAGACTCTTTTGGGTTTAGACCAACTTTTGATATTCTTTATAGTATTTTTTAATTCTGAAATTACAAAACTTGTTTCAGAAAGAACAGCTTCAAATGCTGGTTTTTTGAAATCGAAATATAAGGCATCGATAATTTCTTTTTCGTGTTGGATTAATTTATTCAGTAACTTGGTTAAAGTTTCTTTTCTGAAATTGATATTGGTTTTGAATTCCATTATTCAAGACTTAAATTAAGTCCTAAAGATACATTTTTTTCAAATTATACCATTATTATTTATTAAATAGTCCGCCAGTTTAAGTAGAATGCCAATATAGTATTAAAATAGTCCATTTTTTGTTGAACTATATTGAATACATAATTCAGTATTAAATGGCATTCCAGATCACATCATTTGGGACAGGAGCAGTAATTTCTATATTTTCTTTGGAAACGGGATGAATAAAAACCAGTTTTCGGGCGTGAAGTTGGATACCTCCATCTGGATTTGATCGGTCGAATCCATACTTTAAATCGCCTTTTATAGGTGAACCAATAGCCGAAAGTTGTGCTCGAATTTGGTGGTGTCTTCCAGTGTGAAGATTAATTTCGAGGGCAAAATAATTGTTCAATTCTTTGATGATTTTATAATCTAAACTTGCCAATTTACTATCGGGAACCTCCTTTGAGTATGCTTTTGAAGTATTGTTTTTTTTGTTTCTTTTAAGGTAATGAACGAGTTTGTCTTCGTTATTTTGAGGTTTATTTTTCACTATAGCCCAATAGGTTTTCTGGGTTTCGCGATTGCTAAACAATTCGTTCATTCGTGACAAAGCCTTACTGGTTCTAGCAAAAACTACAATTCCTGTTGTCGGTCTGTCTAATCTGTGAACAACTCCAAGAAAGACTTCTCCGGGTTTGTTGTATTTGTCTTTAATGTATTCTTTGACTACTTCAAAAAGAGGCTTGTCGCCCGTTTTGTCCCCTTGCACAATATCGCCTACACGCTTATTGACTACAATGATGTGATTGTCTTCGTGCAGGATTTGGAGGTTGTTTTTGTCGGATAGTATTTTCATCAATAGTTATGACTGCTCTATTTAGTTACAAAAAAAGAAGTTTTGTAGTTGCTTTGAATCAAAGTCATTTTATTCAAATATTGCTGTGGAATTTCCTGCTTTTTATTCGTTGGAAATGCAAAATACAGTTTCTTGTACAATCTTAAAACCGAATCTAATTCGGCTTCATTTTTAACAACTTGGGCTTTGCCATTCGAGTAGAATTGACTCGAATAATTTTTATTTTTCCAATAAAAGATTGGGATTTCCAAATTTCCGTTTTTCGCTTTCAGGTTGACCAAAAGGTATTTGTCGGAATTCATTTTAGAATCCAATTGTCCTGTGGCAACGAATCCAAAATAAGCAATAAAAACCGCCGTTGGAAAAATTAATGCTGTGCGTATGATTGCTTTCTTTTTGGTTAAATCATCCCACCAATACACAATTAAAAACATAATTGGTATGGCTGTTGGAAGCAGGTAAGTATGTAAAATATTACTAGAAAATGTGAAAAAAATTGGCGTCCAAAAAGCCCATAAAATCAAGAAAGAAGTCCATTCGTTTTTGAAAATGCCCGTCCTGTTTTTCCATAATTTATACAACACAATTTGTATCCAAGGAAAAGCAAAAGCAATCAATAAAATCCAAATCATTCCTTTTGGTTGTGAATGGCCGCTACCGTATAAATCACCTTTCCAACCCGGTTCCAAAAAGCGTTTGTAATGCTCACCAACAATAAAATAATCAAGAAAACCAGGAGATTGTTGCTCTGCAAAATAATACCAAGGAACGGAGATGATGGCCGAAATCAGGAGTCCAATTACTATGGAGAACTTTGAAAATAACTGTTTGAATCGGTTGATATCTAAACAACACCACAAGATTAGGGGAGGAAATGTAAGTACCGTAATTAATGGTCCTTTGGCAAGAAATCCAAATCCTAGAGCGATAAAAAATACGTAATTCCAATAGGTTTTGGTTTCACTTTGCATTGTTTTCCAAAAGGAAATCATCATTAGGGTAATGCACAATTCAAGCGAAGTATCGGTTGAAACAACTCCTGTATGTATAAGAAATTCAGGCATTGTAAGCAAAATAAAACCCGGTAGATAAAAAGAATATCCTTCCTTTTTGATCATTTTCCCCGCAAAGATTATTAGGATAACGCTCAATAAAAAAGAAGGAAATCGGGCTGCAAATTCATTTAAACCAAATACTTCAAAACTTAGCGCGGAGAGCCAAGTCGATAAAGGTGGTTTTGCCCAAAATGGAACTCCATAATCTATTTGTAAAACAATCCATTGGTTGGTTTCCTGCATAATTCGGGCAATTTCGGCATAACGGGATTCTGTTTTGTCTAAAAGCGGAATTGTTGCTGTAAGTAATAGTCTAAATAAGGCTATAAATACTACCGAAATAAAAAAAATATAGGAATTGTTTTTTTGCTTTTCTGAAATCATTTACTTTAGATTTTGATTGGTAATTTATTTTCTATTTTTTTATATTCACGACTGATTGTATACAAATCTATCCAAAGTTTGAATCCATAGCTGAATTTCACTTTTGAATCTCCTTTTTCGACCCATAATTTTAAAGGAATTTCAAGCATTTTTAGGATAGCTTTTTCTCTTCCGAAAAGGAGAATCATTCGGTAGAATATTTCCACATCAAAAAGCCATTTTGAAATAAATTTTTTTTGGAATAATTTCTCTGAAATTTCTCTTGTAAAAAGTTTACTACCACATTGGGTATCATATACCTTGATGCCAAGAATGTTAGAAATAAATGTAGCAACAACTCTTCCTATCAAAAATCGGCTGTTTTCACGTTCGATTGTAGAACCAATTTTTCGGATTCGAGAACCAAAACTAAAAACGACTTCCCCTTGTAAATAATTCCGAAGTTCTATAAATTCTTCTAAAGTGGTTGCCAAATCGGCATCGAGATAGCCTATGTATTGATGTTGGAAACGAGCATTGCAATAGTTAATTCCAGTACGAACGGCTTCGGCTTTACCTGAGTTTTTTTCGAGAGAAAGTATGTGAATTTTAGTTTCGTGTTTTGCTTTTAAAACATTCAAAACTTCGAGTGTATTGTCATTAGAACCATCATTTACAAAACAAATCAATACCTCGGGATTGTTATTTAAAAAATTGGAATATTCAATATTTGAAATTCCTTTTTCCTCATTATAACAGGGAATAACTATGCAGGTATTGAATGATGTTGACATTTATAAGTTTTTATTTATAGGAATTTTGAAGTAAAGCTAATTTTAATATTGCTCATTTTCGTTAGGAAAATCACAAGACTTCACATCAGCTACATATTGCCCAATAGCAGTTGTCATTCCTTCGAATAAATTCATATAACGACGCAAAAATCGTGGGCTAAATTCATTATTCATTCCTAACATATCGTGTATGACCAAAACTTGACCATCTACACCACCACCTGCACCAATTCCGATAACGGGAATCGAAATACTCTTGGCTACTTTTTCGGCTAAATCAGCGGGAACTTTTTCAATTACTACTGCAAAACAACCTAGTTTTTCCAATAGTTTAGCATCTTTCATCAGTTTTTCGGCTTCTTGTTCTTCTTTGGCACGAACAGTATATGTTCCAAATTTATATATCGATTGTGGGGTTAAACCCAAATGTCCCATTACGGGAATTCCAGCGTTCAATATTCGTTTAATCGATTCTTTGATTTCGCTTCCGCCTTCAAGTTTTACAGCGTGTCCGCCACTTTCTTTCATGATTCTGATGGCAGAACGCAAAGCTTCTTTTGGGTCGGATTGATAGCTTCCAAAAGGCAAATCGACAACTACCAGTGATCTGTGAATGGCACGAACCACACTCGTTGCATGATAAATCATTTGGTCTAAAGTAATTGGCAAAGTTGTTTCGTGACCAGCCATAACATTCGAAGCTGAATCTCCCACCAATATCACGTCAACACCTGCAGCGTCAACAATTTTTGCCATTGAATAATCATAAGCAGTAAGCATGGAAATTTTTTCTCCATCGCCCTTCATTTCAATCAATGATTTTGTGGTAATTCTTTTGTAATCTTTTTTTGTTGCTGACATTTTAGGTTTATGATTTTGCTTCAAATTGTTATCGGAAGCGGATTTTAAACTGTAAAATTAATCAAATTATCTGAAATCAGTTTAGATTACTATTTTTAACTACGAAATCTTCAATAAATGGATGTCGAAAAAGTAAAATAAGCTTGGAACTTTAATTTCTTTTAGCCATACTAAAATCCATCAAAAATGCCATTACAATCCCAAGCGTATAATACCCTAAATCACTCCAAAGAAAACCTTGTCCCAAGGCATAATGTCCCAAGTTGGTACTTCGGATTTCCGACATCCATTGGGCGTTATAAAGTTGAAGGAATTCGATACCGAAGCAGAAAAGCAAAGCTAAAATTGCTGTTTTTTTAATACTAAAATTTTTAAAAAACATTCGCAGCCCAAAATAAATCATAACAGCATAAAATGTGTCCCCAAAAAACGTTGGCAGTCCTTCCATTTTTCTTGAAGTTATGCCAAGAACAATTACAACCAGTATTAAAATAAAGTATTGTATTCGGTAGTTTTTTTGCATACTAAATCTCAAATCAAATCATTGAAATAATTGCCCATAATGTCGAAACGGAGATGATAATCCAAATTGCAATGCCTTGTACTAAAGGTTTATAACCCACAGAAACCAACACTTTTCGTGATAAACCGCATCCAATAAGGAAAAGAGTCAAGGTTAAAGTCGCTTTCGCAAATCCAGTGATGTAATGGCTATGATTTTGAACTAATGGGATATAAGTATTGGCTATCATTGCCAAAACAAACAGTCCGATGAAATAAGGAATTTTGATTTTGGTACCTTTATTTTTGAAAATTAAGGTCGATAAAAGCGCAATTGGAATAATCCACAAAGCTCTTGCTAATTTTACTGTTGTTGCCACTTCTAGAGCGTGAACTCCATATTTTCCAGAAGCTCCAACCACAGAACTTGTGTCGTGTATAGCGACAGCACACCACAAACCAAATTGGGATTCTGACAGATTGAGATAGTGACCAATGAACGGAAAAAGAACTAAAGCCACCGAATTCAATATAAATATAGTTCCCAAAGCCACCGAAATTTGTTTTTCATTGGCTTTGATTACAGGTGAAATAGCAGCAATAGCACTACCACCACAAATAGCTGTTCCTGTGGCAATCAGAAACGAAATTTTTTCTTCTATTTTTAATAGTTTCCCTAAGAAAATCCCAATTAAGATGGTCCCAATTATAGAAACAATTGTTAGAATAAAACCTTCTTTTCCAGCTTTTAAAGCACTATTTACATTCATTCCAAAACCAAGTCCTACGACAGAAACCTGCAATAAAATATGGGTTGCTTTGTGATTTAAATTCAAATAGGGGTGGCCAATAAATTGTGCAATAATCAATCCCATTAATAATGCAATTGGAGGAGAAATTAATGGAGATAAGCATAAAACCACAAAAAACATAAAGATGACCTCACGAGTGGTGATGGTTTTATCGAGTATGCTTTTTTTTTTTCGATTTTCATTAGGAAGTGTCGGTTTCATTGAGCTTATAATTTAGGATTGCAAAGGACAGCAATATTCTGATACTAATGAAAATGTAATTTATAAAAATTAGTTTATTTGTGATTGTTATTTTTAAATTGGCTCTAGCAATCCGCCATATTTACAGCTACGGCTAATCCTCCTTCGGAAGTTTCTTTGTATTTATTGTTCATATCTTTGGCGGTTTGCCACATCGTGTCAATCACTTTATCCAAAGGTACTTTGGCATTTTTCGGATCAGTTTCTAATGCTAATTCGGCAGCGTTTATTGCTTTAATTGCTCCCATCGTATTCCTTTCGATGCAAGGAATTTGGACTAAACCACCCACGGGGTCGCAAGTCAATCCTAAATGATGTTCCATTGCGATTTCGGCTGCCATTAGGACTTGAGCAGGAGTTCCACCCATCAATTCACATAAAGCTGCAGCGGCCATAGCGGATGAAACCCCTATTTCTGCCTGACAACCACCCATTGCTGCTGAAATTGTAGAACCTTTTTTGAAAATACTTCCTATTTCGCCAGCCACCATCAAAAATTGTTTAATTTCCTTTTCGCTAGCTTTGTGATTTTCGATCACCAAGTAATACATCAAAACCGCCGGAATTACACCTGAACTTCCATTAGTTGGTGCGGTTACTACACGACCTAAAGCGGCATTGACTTCATTGACAGCCAATGCAAAACACGAAACCCATTTGAGAATTTGCCGAAATTTAACTTCAGTTAGTCGAATTCGTTCTAGCCAAGTTTGAGGAGAATCATAATGTGCTGAGCCAATAAGATGCTGGTGCAAATCAAAAGCTCTTCGGCGGACATTCAAACCACCCGGAAGTATGCCTTCGGAATGACAACCAATGTAAATACATTCAAGCATCGTGTTCCAAATTCGCATTAATTCGTAATGAATTTCAGTTTCTGAACGCATCGATTTTTCGTTTTCATAAACAATTTCCGAAATCTTTTTGTTTTCTTGAATTGTGTAATTCAGAAGTTCATTGGCATTTTGGATAGGAAAAGGAAAGGCACATTTTATTTGCAATTTCTTTTTGGCATTGACCCGTTCTTCGATCACTACGAAACCACCTCCTATGGAGTAGTAGGTCGAAGAATATTCAGTAGTATTCAATAATTTAACTGTGAATTTCATACCGTTGGCGTGAAATGGCAGGAAGTTTTTATTGAAAATAATGTCCACTTCAAAAAAAAATGGAATTTCAATTTCATCTCCTAATTTAAGGATGTGCTTGTCTTTGATTGCTGCAATTATTTTATCAATATTTTGAACAGGAATGTATTCAGGATCCTGACCGCTTAAACCCAGCATTATGGCTAAATCGGTGGCATGACCTTTTCCCGTTAAGGAAAGAGAACCGTATAAATTCACTTTGATGTAATTTACATTTTCAAACTGATTTGTGGCGCGAAGTTCTCCCAAAAAACGCTCGGCAGCACGCCAAGGTCCAAGTGTATGTGAACTAGAAGGTCCAATGCCAATTTTTAACATATCAAATACTGAGATACATTCTTCCATAAGTGAAAATTTAGTACAACAAATATAGAGGATTGAGTTTTAAATTTAATAGCATTTTGTTTATATTTATATCACAAGATATGTGTATGTTAAGCATGTTTATTTTTCTTCAAAATATCATTTCAGACATTGGTTTTTATGAAATAGCCATTAACAACAAGTTTGTGTAAGCAAATGAAATTCGCTGAACACATATAAAAAATATAAACTCAGTGAAGCAAATGAAATTCGCTGAAAACCTATAAAAAATATAAACTCAGTGAAGCAAATGAAATTCGCTGAACACATATAAAAAATATAAACTCAGTGAAGCAAATGAAATTCGCTGAACACATATAAAAAATATAAACTCCGTGAAGCAAACTCCAATAAGTAAAAGCGATTCCATATATGACCTCTGAAAAAATAATGCCTTATAAATAGCCTCGAGTGCAGCGGTATCCTTTTACAAATCTTCCAGTTCCAGCTTGCGGGACTGGAAGATTTGTAAAAGATATAGCGAAAAGCGGGAGCAGAGCCCGTAAAAACCCCAATAAAGTCTTGCTCCTAAGATCAATCCATTATCTTTGGAGAATTATTTTGCAGTTCAAAATAAAAGAATTACTTTTGCACACCTTTTGGTGAATAAGAGTTTCCTTTGGGTAAAAACTAAGTATATACAAACAACTTCTGTTGTTTTCTAGCACGTTATGAAACTCGAGAAAATGCAGAATACAAATTTTTAATCAGCATGTCTGAAATTTTAAAATCACAAGAAGAGTTTTTATCCAATTTTAACTGGCACAACTTCGAAGAAGGTATTGATGCAGTTGATGAGAAAAACTTACAAGAATTCGAAGACCTAGTTTCAAAAACTTTTATCGCGACAGATCAAGAAGAAGTAGTAGAAGGTATTGTTGTTAGAATTACAGATAGAGACGTTATAGTTGATATCAACGCAAAATCGGAAGGTGTTATTTCATTGAATGAATTCCGTTACAATCCAGCACTTAAAGTAGGTGACAAAGTAGAAGTATTGATTGACATCCGTGAGGATAAAACAGGTCAGTTAGTATTATCTCACAGAAAAGCACGTACTATAAAATCATGGGATAAAGTTATTTCGGCTAATGAAACAGGAGAAATCGTTACCGGTTTTGTAAAATGCAGAACTAAAGGTGGTATGATCGTGGACGTTTTTGGAATTGAAGCTTTCCTTCCAGGTTCTCAAATTGATGTTAAACCAATTAGAGACTATGATGTATATGTAAATAAAAACATGGAATTCAAAGTGGTAAAAATCAACCATGAATTCAAAAATGTTGTTGTATCTCACAAAGCACTTATCGAAGCGGATATTGAAGTACAGAAAAAAGAAATCATTGGAAAATTACAAAAAGGACAAGTATTAGAAGGTGTAGTGAAAAACATTACTTCTTACGGTGTGTTTATTGACCTTGGTGGTGTTGATGGATTGATCCACATTACTGACCTTTCTTGGTCAAGAATCAACCACCCATCTGAAGTTCTTGAATTAGATCAGGTTCTTAACGTTGTAATCCTTGATTTTGATGATGAAAAAACAAGAATCCAATTAGGATTGAAACAATTGAATGCTCACCCGTGGGACGCTTTGGATGCTAATTTAACTATTGGTGATAAAGTAAAAGGTAAAGTAGTGGTTATCGCTGATTATGGTGCATTTATCGAAGTTGCTGAAGGTGTTGAAGGTTTGATCCACGTTTCTGAAATGTCTTGGTCTACTCATTTACGTTCTGCTCAAGATTTTGTAAAAGTGGGTGATTCGGTTGAAGCGGTTATTTTAACACTTGATAGAGATGATCGTAAAATGTCATTGGGAATTAAACAAATGACACAAGATCCTTGGACTGATATTACTTCTAAATACCCAGTAGGTTCTAAACATTCAGGTATCGTTAGAAACTTTACCAACTTTGGAATTTTCGTAGAACTAGAAGAAGGAATCGACGGATTGATTTACATCTCTGACCTTTCTTGGACTAAGAAAATCAAACACCCATCTGAATTTGTAAATGTTGGTGAAAAATTAGACGTAGTTGTATTAGAATTAGATGTTGACGGACGTAAATTATCTTTAGGTCACAAACAAACTACTGTTAATCCTTGGGATCAATATGAAGATTCATTCGCAGTGGGAACTATCCACTCAGGTGAAATTTCTGAAATTGTTGACAAAGGCGCTACTGTTGAATTTGGTGATGATATCGTTGCATTCATTCCAACCCGTCACCTTGAAAAAGAAGATGGTAAGAAATTGAAAAAAGGCGAAACCGCTGAATTCAAAGTAATTGAATTTAATAAAGAATTCAAAAGAGTAGTAGCATCTCACACAGCTATTTTCCGTGAGGAAGAAGAAAAAGCCGTGAAAGCAGTTGCCGAAGCAGTTGCAGCAAACACAAATGCTCCAGCTTCGACTTTAGGCGATGCTAATGATGTTCTTGCTGGTTTGAAAGCCAAAATGGAAAAAAACGAGAAAAAGAAATAATTTAATTTCTTGATTTTGAATATAGAAAGCTCCGCAGGAATGTGGGGCTTTTTTTTTGTAAAATTTTTAAAGATATTGTAATTAGATTTTTTTTGTAAATTTGTTCAAAATCTATTCATTATGAATGCAATTTCAACCATAGAAATGTATAATATTCTTAAAGGAAAACTTGGTGAAAACGAAGCCAAATCACTTAAAGAATATGTTGAGAGTAAAGTTGAAAGAACTTTCGAAAAAGAGAAAGATGTATTGGCAACTAAAGAAGATTTAGCCAATACAAAATCTGACATCATAAAATGGATGTTTATTTTTTGGATTGGTCAAATAGCCGTTACTTTAGGAATTGTTTATTTTAGAGGTTAAAAAAAAATATTTCAGATATAGAAATCTCCGCTCCCAAAATTTTGGGAGCGGATTTTTTTTGTGGTTTGAGTCATTGTGTGGCACGAAGCAATCTATTCAACCCAAATTACGCATTAAAAAAAAATCACTAATTTTGAGTTTAAAAATCCAACTGCGTAGCAGTAGAATAATATTAGTTATGAAATTCGAGTTATCCTTTACCAATAAAGAGATTACCCCTTGGGGCGGAATGGTATTTTTAAAGCAAATGTTGGAAAAAATTGGCTTTCGAGAACAAATTGAAAAGTGTGAATCTTTACCTGTTTCACTTTTTAATAATAAAGGAAGCTCGAATGCACGATTTGTGAAGGAATAATTTTTTATGACAAATTAGGAATTGGATTCCTAATTAGCCAGAAAAAGTAGAAGATATATTTTAATATAATTCAAAACTATACCACTTAAATGAACTTAAATGCCTTATATGGTTAATTAAATTACCTCAAACTTGCACCCAATTCCGTTTCGAAATTCTTTTGCAATTTGCTCATAATTTTGTCAATTTGAACATCAGTCAGGGTTTTGGTGTTGTCCTGAATCGTAAAACTCACCGCATACGATTTTTTACTTTCTGGTAAATTTTTGCCTTGGTACACATCAAATAGACTGATTTCTTTTAACAATGATTTCTCGGTTTGACGAGCCAATTTATAGATAGCGTCAAAGGTAACCGCATCATCTAGTAACAAAGACAAATCTCTACGAACTTCAGGATATTTAGGAATTTCGGTGAATTTTATTTTATTTGAAAGCAGTTTTAATATCAATGACCAATTAAAATCAGCATACAAAACTTCTTGCTTGATATCAAAATGTTTTAATATTGATTTTTTCACCACACCATATTCTACCAAAATGTCATTGCCAAAACCTATGGCGATTCCTTCAGAAAAAACATCAGAAGTTAAGGGTAGATTTTGAGTTTTTTGAATTCCCAATCGTTCCAAAACGGCATTTACATACCCTTTGAATAAGAAGAAATCGGTTGGTTTTTGTGCATTGGTCCAACTTTCTTGGTTTCTATTTCCGGTGATGAACATCGTTAAATGTTTGTGCTCTTCGTAACCCGATGGAAATTTATGATAGCTTTTCCCGAATTCGAAAAATTTCAAATCTGAATTTCTACGGTTGATATTATACGATAAAGCTTCGAGTCCAGAGAATAACAACGATTGACGCATAACTGCCAAATCACTGCTCAATGGATTCAACATGGTGACATTGTGTTCCTCTTTCAACATTTCCGACAATTTAACGTAGGCAGATGTTGTCAAGGAATTGGCCATCATTTCATGGAATCCTTGTGAGTTCAATTGGGTTGCAATAACATTTTGAACTTTATAATCTTCGGTTCTTGGTGCATTAGAAACTGTTGCGTTCAATTTTTCAGAAAATTTGATATTGTTGTAGCCATATACACGGAGAATTTCCTCGATAACGTCTATTTCTCTTTGAACATCCACTCGATACGATGGAATTACCAATCCTAATCCAGCGTCAGAAATACTGTTTACTTTAATTTCTAATGAAGCCAAAATGTTTTTAATGATTTCTTTAGACAATTCTTGTCCAATAATTTTCTTCACATTATTGAAATTCAAAAACATAGGAAAGTCTTCAATTTTCTTTGGATAAATATCCACAATATCAGAAGTGATTTCACCCCCAGCTACTTCTTGTATCAGTAAAGCGGCACGTTTTAAAGCATATTCTGTTATATTGGGATCAATTCCTCTTTCAAAACGGAACGAAGCATCGGTATTTAATTGATGTCTTTTGGCACTTTTTCGAATGCTAACGGGATTGAAATAAGCACTTTCTAAGAAAATAGAAGTGGTAGTTTCAGTAACTCCAGAATATTTTCCACCAAAAACTCCTGCTATGCATAAAGGACCTTTTTCATCACAAATCATCAAATCTTCTTCATATAAACTTCTTTCTACATCATCAAGTGTTGTAAATTTGGTTCCAGCACTAAGTGTTTTTACAATTATTTTTCCATTGATCTTTGAAGCGTCAAAAGCGTGTAGTGGTTGTCCTAATTCGTGTAAGACATAATTTGTAACATCAACAACGTTGTTTTTGGGATTTATTCCAATGGCTTTTAATCTATCTCTTAACCATCTTGGAGATGTTTTTATCTTAATTCCTGAAATGGTTACACCACAATATCTTGGAGCTAATTTAGAATCTTTCACATCTACATCAATTTTTAAGGTCCGCTTATCAACTCTAAAATTGCTCACTGAAGGGGTTATGAATTCTACATTCATTCCAGTTTGCATTAAGCCAGCTCTTAAATCTCGTGCGGTTCCCATATGACTCATAGCATCGGCACGATTGGGAGTTAACCCAATTTCGAAAACTTCATCATTCTCAATATTAAAAAGACTTGCAGCTTTTACTCCTTGTAAAACTGAAGAGTCTAAAACCATTATACCTTCATGGCTACTTCCTAATCCTAATTCGTCTTCAGCGCAAATCATTCCGTAACTTTCTTGACCCCGTATTTTTCCTTTTTTTATTTGAAAAGCAACACCTTCTTTGTCATATAAAGTAGTTCCAATGGTTGCGACTAAAACCTTTTGACCTGCCGCGACATTAGATGCTCCACAAACTATTTGTACAGGAATGCCATCTCCCAAATCTACAGTAGTTACTTTTAATCTATCTGCATCTGGATGTTGAACGCAGGTGACAACCTTTCCCACGACGATTCCTTCTAATCCACCTTTTATTGATTGGTATTTTTCCACCATTTCCACTTCAAGGCCTAAATCAGTTAATAAGGCAGCAGTTTCATCGGATTGCCAATCTATTTTTATGAATTGTTTTAACCAGTTATATGATATTTTCATCTGTTTATAATATTTGTTTTTTATTGGAAGATGGAACGCCTATAATCATATTGGTGTGTGTCAATGATAATTGTCGTGGGTGTTTCATCTGTTTATAATATTTGTTTTTTATTGGAAGA
>JACCDH011467730.1_pt1 | contig 24703 bp, 26 predicted proteins | sample 7442481 | NCBI WGS metagenome assembly JACCDH01 (sample SAMN15323433, study PRJNA562643) | freshwater metagenome | isolation source: river surface water | place: USA:Blue River Watershed | collected 2017-08-15
CATGCACGACGGCACGCAGCTCCTGATCCAGAAACAGATAGGGCTGACTCCAGTCGATCCGCGCATGGGCGGCCGGAAAGTAGAACTGCATGAAGTCGGGGAAGTAGCGCTCGATCGCTTCTTTCCAGGGACTGTCGTAGTCATCCGCCACTGAATGCTCCATCGATTGCCTGTGCAGATTGCCGATGGACGCAGGATGAAGGAACTGCCGCGGGTCGTTATGAAATTGGCGCGGATATCAACACCCTCTTGATGAATCGGGGCTTACCTGCGAGATGATGTCGCATCCGCATCAGCAGCTCGGTCAGGCTGTTCGATAACTGAACAAATGATCCACAGAAATCAGGAAATGAGAAAGCCCGGCGGGTACCGGGCCATGAGTGCTGCCAAACATCAGCGAGAGCGCTACCAGAGTGCAGACGGCTACTTTGTCGCGACCTCAGGCACCACATTGAATTCAAATTTATGACGACGACAGTTCATGGTGTTGATGTAATAGAACGAGAAACGTCGTCCGTTTTCTGCACCTGCTCGCAGTTTGAGCCGTCCACGACCGACAATATCACCATCCTCATCGCGAACGGCCACGTTCAGCACACCATGAAATTCATCCTGTCCGCGATTGACCAGCACACCAGAGAGATCAAACGCAACGCAGTAGACGCTCTTGACCACGATGTTCGGATCATTGGTCTCCAGCGTTTCGGCTCGCGCAAGCAACGGCATCATCAGCCACATCGCCACAAGCGCGATTGAACGACGAATAACAGCACTGCGGTTCATTGCTCCCTCCGACTACCTGTGGGCGACACGGGTCGCCACAGGCGTCCGAGTCGCTGTTTACTTCAACGCATATTTGGCCACCGCATCTTCATCCCAGCCGATACCCAGGCCAGGGCCTTTCGGCGTTACCTTGCCATCGACAACGGCATACGGCTCGGCCAGTATGTTCGCGCCAAAATCCATGAACTCCAGCCAGTGACACGTTGGCGTCACCGGCAGCACATGGCTGCTGCCCTCGATGAAGATATGGCTCGATACCGGGACTGATGCTGCGCTGGCCATGCCTGCAACGCTCATCCATCCGGTAATGCCGCCAATCTTCATCAGATCCGGCATCATCATGTCGCACGCACCGGCACTCAGCGCTCGCTCGGCATCGCGCGGGAACCACCAGTTCTCGCCGGTCTGTATGCTGGCATTCACCGCCTGTCGGACCTTCGCATGACCCTGCAGGTCTTCCGCAGGCACCGGCTCCTCGACCCAGTGAATGTCGTACTGCTCGATCATCCGTATGCGGCGTATCGCCTCATCCGGCGTCAGGCTCTGGTTGTAATCCACCATCAGCGCCACATCCTGCCCGACGATGCTGCGCACTTCCGACACGATCTCCCGATCGCGCTGCGCGCCATCGCCCAGCTTGATCTTGATCGCCCTGAACCCCTGCGCCAGCGTCTTCTCCAATGCCTTGGCATCCCTTACCGGGTCGACCATGCCGTAGCTGTCGTAAGCAGGCACCGGCCTGGCCTCACCGCCCAGCAGCTGAACCACAGGCAGGTTGACAGACTTGCCCAGCGCATCCCAGTACGCCATGTCCAGCGTCGATACCAGCATGCCCAGCAGGCCCTGCAAGCCAAGCAGTCTGAAGCGCTGCTCCATTTGCCGCATGCGCTCCACTGGCACTACGGCCTTGCCGATCAGCTCGGGCCTGATCTGCTCGATCAGCGACATCAGCGGCCTGAGCGTCAGCGGCGTGTAGCCGAACAGATAAGCCTGTCCGGTGACGCCCTGCTCGGTCAGCACGTCCAGCAAGATCAGCGGGGATACCTCGATCGAACCTGACGCCGTCCTCAACGGGCGCACCAGCGGCGCTGTGACAGGCCGCGCGCGCAAATCGCGAATGGTCAGCGTATTCATTTCATCCTTTCAGTAAATCGGCAGTTGCCAGCTTTGTTTTAGTTTTTAGCAGGTAAATTGAAAAAACCCGCAAAAGCGTTTTACCATAGCGGCAAATATTTGCCGCCCCCTTTGCGACAAAGGGGGACTTAAGCGGGCATGAAGACCCTGATCCATCGTCACTCTGCTCAGGGATAGCCCTCGGTCAAATGAGGGATCGGCACAGCTGTTCGCTTTGTTCTGTGTCCGCCATCAACCTGCCATTTACGCTGATAACTCTCAAGGAGAACCATCGTGTCTACCGTACCCCTGATTCAATATGCCGACGCCAGCCCGGAAGCACGGGCCGTGTATGACGACATCATGCAGACCCGCAAGGTCGATGACGTGAATAATTTCTGGAAGGCGCTCGCGCATTCTCCAGCCCTGCTCAAGCATGTCTGGGAGCGCGCGCAAGAGGTCATGAAGCCCGGCGCACTGGATGCTCTGACCAAAGAAATGATCTATATCGCCGTTTCGACCGCGAACAGCTGCGAATATTGTCTGCACTCGCACACGGCCGCCGCGCGTGCGAAAGGCATGACACCAGAACAATACGCAGAGCTGCAGGCAGTGATCGCGCTGGCCAGCACGACGAATTCACTGGCGACCAACATGCAGGTGCCAGTAGACAAAGCTTTCGATCGAAGCTGAGTGTCTGTTTGAAAATCTGCTGCGATTTACCACGCGACAGGCGGTGATTGCGCACGACAATCAGGCGTTCAAAGACTGAAGACAACAACGGTCACATCATCGCGTCGCTGGCGTGTGCCTTGCCAGTGCTTGAACGCCTCACGCAAGCGCTGACTGATCTGGTCGGCGCTCTGCCCTCGCATCGAGGACAACAGTTGCTCAATGCGCCGATAGCCAAAAGCCACCGGCGTCGCCTTGTCTCCGCCTGGCTGATCGGTAAAGCCGTCTGTCACGATCACGAACACGTCGCCCGGCAAATAGTCGATCGTCTGACTGACCGGCAGGTCTTCTTCGTCGGGAGGCTGCCGGTAACCAAGGCTGGCTCTCGATCCGGCATAACGGTACACGGCACCATCGGCACTCAGGTGAAACAGGCCTAGCTTGGCACCTGCAAATTCCATTTGCCGGGTGTCGCGATCAATGCGAACAATCGCTGCATCGCAGCCATCATCGCTCTCACTGTCTTCCGCGTCCTGATTCAGGCCAGTCCGTACAAGATAATCAAGGGACATCAGTGCATTTGCCGGACGAACATCAGGGTCTGCCGAGTAGATACGTTCCAGTGAATTACTGACCAAAAGCGACAGCATCGCTCCCGGCACGCCATGTCCGGTGCAATCTGCGACGGCCAGTGAGAATGGCCCGCCGTGCTGTGACGAGGAGATCCACCACAGATCACCGCCTATCGTGTCGCGCGGCTCCCAGACCACGCCCAGCGAACGGAAACGCCCTTCCACACGATGCGATCGCGGCAGCTGGCTGCGCTGCAGACGGCTCGCATAATTGACTGATCCGATCACGATCTGATGCGTTTCTTCCAGCTCTTCATGCTGCTCTGCCAGTTCACGCGTGCGCTCGGCCACCGTCGCCTCCAGCACGCGGTTCTGGTTCTCGACCAGTTCTTTTTGAATTTGTATGTTGTGCGCCAGTTGTTCCTGCAGGGTTCGCGTGCGCGCCACCACTGCCAGCGCCATGATCAGCGCCTCCAGTGTCACGCCGAAAGCCTGCGCGGTAGTGGGTTCTTTGATGAAATAGAAAATCCCTGTGTCCGGAAGAAACGACAGCGGAGACGGCCATGCCAGCACATTCATGATGAATACCGTACGGAAAAGCACATACGGCAGCATCGCAATCATAAAAAAGCGCGCGACCTCGAAGCCTTCACGCATACGGATGAATGCGCAGGTAAAAATACCCATCAGCACCAGCCAGGTGCTTAATCCGATAGGCAGCCAGAAGGTCTGCGCCGGGACACTGTGCTGGTCCCACAGCAGCCGCGCGGCGACTGCCATCAGGTAAAACGCCAGATAGGCATGCGTGATTTTGTAAAAAACAGGGAAACGGTCTTTCAATTCAAGGAAAGTACGTGCAAAGATCACATAAGTCATCGACTGCCCAAAGGTCGCGGCCGCACCAATGAATTCGGTCAGATAGAGATGATTGACCTTGATGTTCGATATATCGATGAACAATTCGAACAGACGCTGGCCGTCATGCACCGGCTGACCGATGGCGGAAACCAGCGCAAACAGGATCCATACACTGTAGGCGTAGCTGGCTGCGTTGCGTGTATGCAGCGCGTTGTACCAGCCAAAGATCGCGAGCGCGAGCATCGCACCCGCGAGCGCGCCCTCCATGTACAAGCCCAGACGGCGCATCTCCAGATAGCGCTGATGATCGACAATCTGCGGCGCATAGGCCTTGGGTGGAAAGCGTTGATCCGCATACATGCGCAGGAAAACCGTCACTGGTTGTCCCGGACGCAGCGTGTACAACGCGTACTGACTGGGTGCAGGATCCACCGCCGGTTTAAGGGGATTCTCGCCGACAATGCGGTTATGCATGCCATGCACCCCGGTGTAATTGCGAATCTCCGAGACCTTGCCCTCTGCATCGACGACGCTGATGCGAATGTCTTTCCAGCCTAGACCCACCGACGGAACAATCCGAACCACATGATCCTGCGCATGGGTGCTGTTCAGACGCAGCACAACCCAATAGGCGCTGACCGAGTTTGGCGTCGAGAGCTCGCTGGCGCGTTGAAATTCAGCCTGCCTCGCCCGCACATCATCAAAGCTCATTCGTCCGCCGGCATCCTCCAGCACGAGCGTGGCGTCCTTCGGCGGCTGCAGAATGACGGGCGATGAGGGGCTGACATCAATTGCGGACTGCGCGATTGCCGGGCTGCATAGACCGAACAGAAACACCAACGCGCCCTTGATTATTGTTTTCATATGCGCTCCGCTGGCGGGCAAAAAAAAGCCCGGCGACATCGTTGTCGTCGGGCCATTCTGCATTTAGTCCCGGATCGCGTCCAGCGCGATATGACGGGCAAGAAAAACTGTTATCGCTCTGCTATTAAACGACAGACTTTCGTTCCGTCCGTCAGGGGAAGCGCACCCAGCCCTTGGTCGACGGACCGCTGTCCTCGCGCGGCGCGACAGCCTGCGCTTTTGCTGCCGGAGCGCTCGCCTGTGCCGGAGGTTGGGCTACCGGCGCATCATGACCCGTGGCGACCTGCTCCGGCATTGCAGAAGAATGATGGCTGGTGATCAGCCAGTCATTGCCGATCTTCTTGTATGAAAAAGAGTAGCGCGCCCTGACCCTGGTGCCATCGGCGAAACGGAAAGTGTACAGCCCTGCATCGGTGGCGGTGTTGCAGTCCACCTCGATGAGCCGGTCATCGATGCTGCCCTCGGGACGCTTCATCAGGAAATGAACGAAATAGTCTTCCTTTTCCGCGATAGTGAAGCGTGCGCGATTCGATACCGTGGGTAACAGAATGGAATTCGGTGCATAGTTGGCGACGACCCGACGCGGATCGCCGGTGCGCAACGATGCATTCCAGCGATCGAACAAGGCCGCGATCTCGGATTTCAGAGGCAGATCGCATTCCTCGGCAGCACGCGGCGCGGCGACCGTCATTGCGCTGTGACCGGAATGTGCGGGCAGTGCTTTTGGCGTGGCCACTGCGGCTGTCGCAGGCGCATTGTGAGCATTGTGCGCGGCATGAGTGTCATGTGCTGCATGCGCTTCTTTCGTAGGCGCTGCCGGCGCGCTCGTATGCGCAGCTGGCGCCGACGCCGAGTGCTCTGCATGGGCTGCGTGCGATGCATGAGCATCATGCGCCGCAGGCGCGGCGGCATGCGAATCTGCCGCATGTGCAGCAGCAGGCGCATGCGCATCAGCTGCCGGCGCGGCGGCCAGCAGCTTTCTGAGTTTCATGCGCTTGCTCGTCGGCGCCGCTGCAGGGGCGTGCAGATCATCGTGCGCCGGGGCCGATGCTGCGGGCGCCGAGGGCACTGCAGATGAGTGCGTGTCGTGGCCTGTAGCAGCCGGGGCTGCATGCGCGTTATTGGCAGCCGGGGCCGGATGCGCATCTGCAGCCGGCGCAGGAGCGGCCGCTGCTGGTGCAGCGGGCGCCGCATGTGCCGTGTGCGCGTCCGCTGGCGCCGCCGGTGCTGAATGCGAGTCCGCCGCATGAGCATCCTGTGTCGCGCTAGCGACTGCCTTGCGCAGTTTCAGTCGCTTGCCGGGTTCAGCTGCAGCATGAGGATCCGCCGCAGCCTGCGCTTTGTCGCCATGTCCGCCCGCGTGAGGATCGGCGCCGTGGCCAGCCGCGGGGGTGGCGCTGTGCGCGTCGGCGGCCGGCGCATGCGCATCCTGCGCCGCTGCCTTCCTGGCCTTTTTCGCACGCTTCTTTTTCGGTGCGGGTTTGACGGGTTCCTCTGCAGGCGCCTCCGCTGCCTTGGCTTCCGTCGCCGGCTTCGCCTCAGCAGCGGACTTGTCGGCAGGCTTGCTCTCGGACTTCGCAGGAGCGCTCGCCGCCGGTGCTGCGTGCGCTGCGCCATGGTCGTCATGCTTGGCATCAGCCGCCATCAGTGACGGGCAGGCGATTGCCAGCAGCAGGGCGGGAATCATCAAGTGTGCGTTCATCTCGGTGACCTTTCTGTCAGGCCCATGCCGAACAGGCAGGTACGCCGTCGGCAAGTATCATTAATTTCAAAATTCACAATTTTATTCAGCTGTACACGCCGCAATCGCATAGCGTGCCGGAACAGGCTCTCGTCCGTATTAATCGGGCGGAGCTTGCTTTTCTGTAGCCGTCATTTGAAAGAATAACGCCATCGAAGTTAAAGATCCGCCAAGCCGGGTTCGATTATGTGGACAGGACTGCATGTTTTTGCGTAAACCACGCAAAAACATTTCAGTTTTATTATTAAAACTCATGCAAGTCTATTTGCCGGGCATTATGCTTATGCCGTTGCAAATACTTGTCTGGCCCTGTTGCTGCCGTTTTTATGGCCCAGCCGTCTTGTATTAAAAAGGAGAACCAACGTGTCTGATAAAACCAATCAAACTGTGCTGACCGAGTTGCATGATGCCGGCTGTCCGTGCTGCACGCCGACCGCACTCGCCGGCTCGGCTGGCACATCGCGCCGCCAGTTCCTGGCGACCAGCGCCGCCGTGCTCGCCGGCGGCATCATGGGCTTCGTGCCAGGCCGCTCTATGGCCGGTGGCGGCAACTATGAAGCCATGCTGGTCAACTGCATCGATCCGCGTTTCACCACACTGAGCTGGCAGTACATGGGCCTGCTGTCGGGCGTTGAGCGCGACAAGCTGGGCGACAATTACAGCCACTTCGTGATGGCGGGCGGCCCTATCGGTGCCGTGCATCCGAAGTTCGCCGCCTGGCACAAGACCTTCTGGGACAACCTGGACATCACCGTCGGCCTGCATCACATCAAGCGCGTGGTCGCGCTGTCGCACCGCGATTGCGGCGCGGCGAAGCTGGCTTTCGGCGCAGGTGCCGTAGGTGAAAAGGAAATGGAAACCGGTTCTCACGCTGAAGCGCTGACGATGTTCCGCAAAGAAGTCAACGCGCGCCATCCGAAACTGAGCGTCATTACCGGAATCATGGATACGTCCGGCCGGGTTGACCTGATCGGTTAATTTCTTGCTTATCTTCCAAATTTGACTTAGGTCAATGCGGTATTAATGCTGGAAGGAAATACTGGCTCCCGAAACACTGACATTTATGTCAGTGGTATTGAAGGAGCCAGTATGTCTTTAGATCATGCGGTCATCTGGATCGACCACAAAGAAGCGCACGTCATTCATTTTGACGCCGATGACAGCGAAAGCGAAGTCGTCAAGACGCGATCCACCCATCCTCATCTGCATCACAAATCGGGCTCGACAGGTTCTGGCCACAGCAGTGCGGATACATCGTATCTGGACGCCGTTGCAGAAGCGGTGGCGCAAGCGCGGGAAATTCTCGTCATCGGCCCCGGCTCGGCCAAGCTGGAGCTGATTCGTCATACCGAAAAGCACGCTCCGAGAGTCGCTGAAAAAATTCTCGGCGTGGAAACTGTCGATCATCCTACGGATCGACAGGTGCTTGCCTATGCGCGGAAGTACTTCCTGCGTGTGGACAAAATGAACGGCAATGCCGTGATCCATACCTGATCTGACGCATCATTTACAATCAGGTTTTACATTACCCCCCGGATGTGCGCAGCAAGCGGGTGCACATCCACCCCTGAATTCACCATGAGCGCCATACCCAATTACAAAGACCTCACCAAGGCAGTCGCGACCCGCATGAATGGCTTGCGCGAGACACAGCCAGATCTGATGACGGCCTTCGGCCAGCTGGCTGCCGCCGGCACCAAAGCCGGTGCGCTGGACAAAAAGACCCGCGAATTCGTTGCGCTGGGCATCGCAGTATCGACACGCTGTGACGATTGCATCGGCTTTCATGTGCACGCACTGGTGAAGCTCGGCGCGACCAAGGCTGAACTAGAAGAAGTGCTGGCGACCGCCGTTTATATGGGCGGCGGACCGTCGATGATGTACGCGACGCACGCGCTCAAGGCTTTCGATGAATATACCGCTGCATGAGAGCATCGTGAAAACATCCCTCGCATCATTGATTGTCGCCGGGTTGATGCTGGCAGCGAATGTACAAGCAGAGCAGATACGCTTCATCTGCAGCGGCACACATGTCGAGTATGACGGCTGGGGCAAGCGGGTCGAGCAAATGAGCAGCCTGAAAGAAGATCCCGTCGACCTGATGGTCGATACGACCGCCGGCAAAATTTATTTCAGCACGATGTACGGCGGCCCGGTGACGGCGCAACTGAAGACCAGCGCGGAGTGGTTTGAAGGCGAAGTCGCCATGGACAAGACTGTCATGGGCCGCAAGATCGCGATCGTCAGCGTAAAGGTCGGGCGCATCGCGTGGGGCGCGATGACCGTCTACACGCTGGATGGCAAGGATGGCGAAAATCATCTGGCCTATGCCGGGGTGTGCACGCCCAAAACGGTATCCTGAACAGCCGATCGGCAAACCGCAACGCTGCGCAGCACGGCAGTCATCTGCGTGACGGCTCTTCAGCTCAGGTGCTTTTTCTCGCGGCGATGTACCTGACACCGGCCGGACCATAGGTCTCGGTATGAGGTACATGGGCATCCAGCTGGAACACCTCTCCTGACCGGCAGAACTGTGTCTTGCCCTCGGCCACGATCGTGATCTCGCCGTCGAGGATCAGCGCGCGAGCCTCGAACGGGTGACTATGCAGGTCCATCGATCCGGCGGCACGCTCGACAGTCGCTATCTCATAGCCTTGTTGCCGCATCTGCTGTTCGAATTCTTCCGGCGTCATGGAAAGCTCCCTGTGCGCTTCAGTGTCTGGTTAGGTTCTTGCTCGACAACAGCTTCACCAGCGTCAGCAGCGCATGATTGGCTGGCGTCGGTATTCCGTGCTTTTGTCCCAGCCGGCACACGTAGCCGTTCAGGTAATCGATCTCGGTCGGCTTGCCGCGCGCAAGATCCTGCGCGGTCGATGAATACTGCGTGGCCATCGTCGAGGCCAGCTTGCGCACGGTGTCGTACATATCGCCCGGCACGCTGATGCCTTCTTTGGCGGCGACCGCGAGGCATTCGGCAACGACTGTCTGCATCAGCTCCGGCACGCCTTCGACCTCGACCATCTCACCATAGGGCTCCTGCGAAATCGCCGAGACCGCATTGTATGCACAGTTGATGATCAGCTTGCCCCAGAGCGGCCCCATCACATTCGGCGACACGTCAACCGGCACGCCCGACTCGCCGAACGATGCGGCAATATCGGGACTCTCCGGCGCATCGCCAATCACCAGCTCGCCGCGACCATGATGCTTCACATGACCGGGGCCGGCCATTTCGGTCGCCACATACACGACAGCGGGAATCACGCGATGCGGCAGCACACTGCGAACGATCTCGGGATTCTCCGCGCCATTCTGCAGACAGAGGATGACAGCATCCGGCTCAAGATATGGCGCCATCTGGCGCGCTGCCTCTGCGCTATCGGCTGACTTAACGCAAAACAGAATGACCTTGGCACCGGCAACACCCGAAGCATCGGTGCTGGCCTGCATGGGCACACGTCCGGAAAAAGCTTTGGCATCGAGCCACAAGCCCTGACGATTGACCTCATCCACGTGCGATTGCCGGCCAATCAGGGTGACGGGGAAAGCTGCTCGGGCCAGCATGCCGCCGAAAAAACAACCGACCGAGCCGGCGCCCATGACCGCAAAGCGCGGCCTGGCTGATGCATTCATGATCTCTCCTGTTTTTGTAACAGCGCCTTCTGTGGGACGCATGCAAAACCAGACTATACCTGAACTTCAGGGGCGGCCGATGCGCGAGCGCGCGCGAATCGGAGGATCAGAAAACCTTAGCCAGCGGCATCCATTTCGGCAAACACTTTTTGCGCGAGTGCGAAAGCCGAATTCGCCGCCGGCACGCCGCAATAAATAGCAGTCTGCAGCAGCGCCTCCCTGATTTCATCGCGCGTGACGCCATTGTTCGATGCAGCGCGCAGGTGAAGCTTCAGCTCTTCTTCGCGATTGAGCGCGACCATCATGCAAATCGTCATCAGGCTGCGCGTATGGCGCGGCAACCCTGGCCGGGTCCAGATCTCGCCCCACGCATAGCGCGTGATCAGGTCCTGAAAATCCCCGGTAAAGGGTGTGCGATTGGCCTGCGCGCGATCCACGTGCGCATCGCCGAGCACGGCACGGCGCACCTGCATGCCCGCGTCATAGCGTTCTTTCTCATCCATGAATACTGTCCTTATCCGGCAAGCAGAAAGCTCAGCAGCTGCTGAGTGAATGCCTGCGCAACTTCCCAGTTGGACAAATGCGCGGCATTCAGCTCGACATATTTTGCACCCGGTATGGCGCGCGCAATCAGTTCACCATGTTCAGGTGGTGTAGCCTTGTCGTGCTTGCCACCGATGACCAGCGTCGGCGATGTTATGCGGGCCAGCTCGGAACGCTGATCCATGTCGCGCACGGCAGCGCAGTTGGCGACATAGCCTTCGGCAGGGGTATTACGCAGCATCTGGCGCACGCGCTCCGCCTGCGCGGGCGCATGAGCCAGAAAATCGGCAGTGAACCAGCGCTCGAGCACGGCGTCGATGATGCTGTCCATGCCATCCTGCTTCACTTTGGCGATGCGTGTATTCCAGACCTCGGGCACGCCGATCGCCGCACTCGTATTGCACAACACCAGCCGCCGGATGCGGGAGGGCGCATTCACTCCGAGCCAGATGCCAGTCATACCGCCCATCGACAGCCCGCAGAAATGCGCGGCCGGTATGTTCAGCCCATCGAGCAGGGACACCACGTCGCGTCCAAGCTGGGCGATGCTGTAAGGCCCTGGCGTGACGTCTGACTGTCCGTGTCCGCGCGTGTCATAGCGCAGCACCCGGAAGTGCTCAGTCAGTGCGGGCAATTGTGGCAGCCACATGGCCAGCGTGGTACCGAGCGAATTCGACAGCACCAGCACGGGCGCGTTATCAGGGCCGTCAATCTGGTAGTGCAGTTTGCCGGTGCCAGTGTCGAGGAAAGGCATGAATGCTCCTGTGTATGCGATGTGGACGATAGGTGGGTTACATCAGGCTTTGCGCTGGCGATGCGCAGCCAGCACACGATCAGTGAAGGCAAGCGCCTCGCCCTGATAATGCGCTGGCTCGAAGAGCTGCGCGAGCGCTTCGGCGCTCAGGTGCTGCATCACGCGCGGATCAGCCCGCAACACCTGCTGTAGCGGAGCGGACGTCCTGAAAGTTTCGGCACAGGCAGCTTCGACCAGTTCATGCGCCGCTGCACGGCCCATGTGTCGCCCCAGCGCAAGCGCCACCGACTCAGCCATCACCAGGCCCTGCGTAAGATCGATGTTGGCTCGCATGCGTGCCTCGTCGACCTGCAAGCCCTCGACGACATCGCGCAGCTGTGTCAGCGCAGCACCGGTGAGCTCAGCGATCTGGGGCAAGGTGTCCCACTCGGCCTGCCAGCCGCCCAACGCGCGCTCATGCTCCTGCACCATCGTGGACAGCATGGTCGATACCAGCGCGGGCATGCGTCCTGCTGCCGCCAGCACTGCTGCACAGCCGACAGGATTTCGCTTGTGTGGCATGGTGGATGAACCACCGCGCCCTTTTGCGACGGGCTCCGACAATTCGCCAATTTCGGTTTGCATCTGCAAAGAAATATCACGCGCGATCTTGCCCAGCGTTCCGGTCAGCATCCCCAGCGTCGTTGCGACTTCAGCCACGCGGTCGCGATGCCCATGCCAGGGCACTGCAGGCAGTTCTAGCCCAAGATCAGTGGCGAGCGCATGGGCGACTGCCAGTCCCTGGTCGCCAAGACTCGCCAGCGATCCGGAGGCGCCGCCGAATTGCAAGACACCGATGTGCTTGCCAAGCAAGGCCAGCCTGTCCTGATGTCGGAGCACCGCATCCAGCCAGCCTGCAGCCTTCAGACCAAAGGTGATTGGCAGTGCATGCTGCATCCATGTGCGGCCCATGACCGACGTCGCTCGATGGCGATGCGCCAGTCCGGCGAGCGCATCGGCCAGCTCGGCAAGTTCTACTGTAATCAGCTGCAAGGCCTCGCGCCATTGCAGCACCATGCCCGTATCGATCACGTCCTGACTGGTCGCGCCCCAGTGCACATGCCGCGCCGCCTCCGGATCGCGCGCGGCGACCATTGCAGTCAATTGCCTGACGAGCGGTATGGCCAGATTGCCTGCGCTGCCAGCCTCGCGCGCCAGCGCATCCAGATCGATGTTTGCCGCAACACAGGTATCGACAATCGCAGTCACCGCGGATTGAGGAATCACGCCTTCGGCGGCAAGCGCTCTTGCTAATGCGGCCTCCACATCCAGCATTCGCTGAACCGTATTAACGGATGAAAAAATGTGCAACATGCCTTCGCTGGAAGACATCGATCGGGTCAGGCAGCTGGAGTTCATCGGTGAAAGCTCATTCAGTTTGGATCAGAAATCGAAGAAGACGGTTTCATTCTGATCTCCACCCAGCAAAATGTTCCATTCGAAAACAGCGGATTTGCCCTCTGCAGGCTGCGCAATCAGCGTTGCGCGACGCCCGGCGGGCACCAGTGCCATGACAGGATCTGTTGCATGATCGTCACCGGAAAAATATATTCTCGTCACTGCCTGCCTGAGCAAGCCGCGCGCGAACACATTCACCATGATATGCGGCGCCTGCAGCTGACCGTTCGCAGCCGGCACCCTGCCCGGCTTCACCGTCGAAAAACGGAATTCCCCATCTGGCCCCGTCGGGGTGCGACCGAAGCCGGCGAATCCCCGGTCGAGCGGAAGCTCGCGTTCGTCATCCGGATGAGCATAGCGTCCGTGTGAATTCGCCTGCCAGAGCTCGATCATGCCATCCGGAATCGGTGCGCGGTCCGCGTCAAGCAATCGGCCCTGTATGACAATGCGCTCACCTGCAACGCCGGGGGCGGCAAGTTCGGTGGTGTTCAGCCAGTCGAGGCCAATATGAAGATAGGGGCCGACGGTCTGCGAAGGCGTAAGACCGGGTTGCGTGTTTTTTTCGGCGCTCATCTCATTTCTCCATCGGGGTCGCGTAGCGTCCGCGAAGGACAATGTCGAAGCGGAACCCCAGCGCGTGTTCCGGCTCCGTCAGCTCCAGATCAAAATGCGAAATCATACGCTGGCGCGCTTTTTCATCCGGCACGCTGTTATAAATGGGATCCAGAGCCAACAGCGGATCACCGGGAAAATACATTTGCGTCACCAGTCGCGTTGCAAATGCATGGCCGAACAGCGAGAAGTGAATATGCGCCGGTCGCCAGGCATTCGGATGATTGCGCCACGGGTAGGCACCGGGCCGTATGGTGATGAAGCGGTAATTGCCGTGATCGTCCGTCATGGTGCGGCCGGTACCCGTGAAATTCGGATCCAGCGGTGCATCATGATTGTCGTTCTTGTGCTGGTAACGACCTGCCGCGTTGGCCTGCCAGAGTTCGACCAGGGTATTGCGCACCGGCTTGCCATCCTCATCCATCACCCGACCCGTGACAATGATGCGCTCGCCCAGCGGCTCGCCCTGATGCTGGCGAGTGAGGTCGGCATCGCCGGGCTTCACCCGCTCGTGCCCGAACACCGGCCCGGTCATTTCCGACAGCGATTGCGGCAGCAAAATCAGCGCTTGCGAAGGCGAACGCTTGACGGTGGATGCGTAGGCAGGCGACAGATAATCGGGCTGCTCGCCCGGCCCTGGCCGGCGATAAGGGTGAACTGCTGACATGCGATTTTCCTTGTCTCGGATCACCGGATACTGAGATCCGATTGGCGTTATGGTCGTTATTGCGTTTATTGCTTGATGGTCGCCTGCGCGGCTACGCTCACACAGCCGTATTACATTCGGACACAAGCGACCGGTGCGCTGCAGCCGCTGTCCCGGCTACACGCGCTCAATGATGACCGCTATTCCCTGACCGACGCCGACGCACATCGTGCACAGTGCGTAACGGCCTCCGCTGCGATGCAGCTGGTAGATGGCGGTCGTGATCAGCCGTGCACCGCTCATCCCCAGCGGGTGGCCCAGTGCGATAGCGCCGCCATTCGGGTTCACGCGCGGGTCATTATCGGCAATGCCCAGCTGCCGCAGAACGGCCAGACCCTGTGCGGCAAATGCCTCATTCAGTTCGATCACGTCCATCTGCGACAGAGTCATGCCAGTCTGCTGTAGCAGCTTCTGAACAGCGGGCACCGGGCCGATGCCCATCACGCGCGGCGGTACACCGGCAGTCGCCATGCCGACCACGCGCGCCCTGGGTGTCAGTCCGAAGCGCTTTGCATGTTCTTCATCGGCAAGCAGCAGTGCGCAGGCGCCATCGTTCACGCCGGAGGCGTTGCCCGCCGTGACCGACCCGTCCGGCCTGACGACGCCCTTGAGTTTTGCCAGTGCCTCGACGCTGGTCATGCGCGGATGCTCGTCCTGCAGCACGGTGACCGGATCGCCCTTTTTTTGCGGGATGATCACCGGGATGATCTCTTCCGCGAGCACGCCGTTGGCCTGTGCGGCAGCGGCCTTGTTCTGGCTGGCGACCGCGAACGCATCCTGATCGGCGCGGCTGATCTGATAATCGCTGGCGACATTCTCGGCAGTCTCGGGCATCGAATCCACACCATACAGAGCCTTCATCTGCGGGTTGATGAAGCGCCAGCCTATCGTCGTGTCAAAGATCTGCGCGTTGCGCGAAAAAGCGCTGTCTGCCTTGCCCATGACGAATGGGGCGCGCGTCATCGATTCGACGCCACCGGCGATCATCAATCCCGCCTCGCCGGACTTGATCGCCCGCGCAGCGGAGCCCACTGCATCCATGCCGGATCCGCACAGGCGATTGATGGTCGCTCCCGGAACATCGACCGGCAGTCCGGCCAGCAAGGCCGACATCCGCGCGACATTTCGATTGTCTTCGCCGGCCTGATTGGCGCAGCCGAACAAGACTTCACTGACCACAGACCAGTCGACCGCCGGATTGCGCTCCTGCAGCGTGCGCAAGGGTATGGCGCCCAAATCATCGGCCCTCAGGTCTCTCAGTGCACCGCCAAAACGTCCTATGGGCGTGCGAATCGCGTCACAAATGAAGGCTTGTTTCATTTCGTTTTCCAGACAATTCAAAAATTCTTCAGAAAAGATCGCCCGACCTGCTGTTCGGGACGATTTTTATTTTCAGCCAGCGACCAGAGACAGACCCGCCACGCGCTCCAGCTCGGACAGACTGACGCCTTCGGCCATCTCGCGCACGATCAGCGCATCTGGCGTAATGTCGATCACGGCGAGATCGGTATAGATCCTGCTGACGCATGCCACGCCGGTCAGCGGATAGGTACAGCGATCGACCAGCTTGCTCTCACCGGTCTTGGTCTGCAATTCCATCATCACGAACACGCGCTTGGCGCCAATCGCCAGATCCATCGCTCCGCCGACGGCAGGTATCGCTTCCGGGGCACCCGTATGCCAGTTGGCGAGATCGCCATGACGGGACACCTGAAATGCGCCCAGCACGCAGATATCCAGATGCCCGCCACGCATCATGGCAAAAGAATCTGCGTGATGAAAATAGGCGCCGCCGGTGAGCAGCGTCACCGGCTGTTTTCCGGCGTTGATCACGTCATCGTCCTCCTCGCCGGGCCGGGGCGCCGGGCCCATCCCGAGGATGCCGTTTTCACTATGGAGCATCACTTCCTTTGACGGATCGAGATGATTGGCAACCAGTGTCGGCAGCCCGATGCCCAGATTGACATACGCGCCATCCGGAATGTCGCGCGCGACCCGCTGTGCGATCTCGTCTTTGCTGAAACGCCTCATGAATGCCTCCCTGCGACCTGCACCACACGCTGAACGAAGATTCCGGGAGTGACGATCGCTTCCGGATCGAGTTCGCCCAGTGCCACGACCTGATGAACTTGCGCAATCGCGCAGGAGGCTGCCATCGCCATGATGGGCCCGAAGTTACGTGCCGCCTTGCGATACACAAGATTGCCCCAGCGATCCGCCTTCTCGGCCTTGATCAGCGCGAAGTCGGCATGAATCGGATATTCGAGCACATAGTGCCGGCCATTGATCAGCCGCGTCTCCTTTCCTTCGGCTAGCTGCGTGCCATAGCCGGTGGGCGTGAAGAACGCGCCTATGCCAGCGCCCGCAGCACGGATGCGCTCTGCGAGATTGCCTTGCGGCGTGAGTTCCAGTTCGATCTTGCCGCTGCGGTACAGGCCGTCGAATACATGAGAATCCGCCTGACGCGGAAACGAGCAGATGATCTTGCGCACGCGCCCGGCCGCCAGCAGCGCGGCGAGCCCCGTGTCGCCATTGCCGGCATTGTTATTGACGATCGTGAGATCACTGGCGCCTTGCGCGATCAGCGCGTCGATCAGCTCGCGCGGCATGCCGGCATTGCCAAAGCCGCCGATCATGATCGTCGCGCCATCCTGTATGCCGGCGACTGCGGCATCGAGCCCGGGAAAAATCTTGTTAACCAAAGGTGTCCTCTCTGAGCGACCAGCTGGCCCTGAAACGGGGAATGGTTGAGCCTGTTTTAGCCTCAAGGAATGTTCGATAACCGCACATATGTCTGACTATAGAACAGATGAAGTGTATAGTTGAGGAAACAGGGTCGCAATATGCTCCCTTCATTTTGTGTTCGGTCGCCGAACTCAACGGAATTGCCGCGATTTTCGCGGATCGGCAAGTGTGCCTCTTTCGCAACGAAAAATTCGTAAATCCTGCGGTGCAAATGAACGAATGCTCGCAAACAACGAGGATTATCAAAAGGACATTGCGTTCCGCTACGGTAACACCGTTTCATCGAATTAAACGCACAGCCGCAGGGTAACCGCGCTCAATCCTCGGACAGGGGTTTGAGCGCGCCGTCACAAGAGGTCGCAGATACGGCAGACCTCGAAGGAGCGCACCTCAGCCTGCTGACTGGTTTTCAAACGATCAGACTGAAGCCGGCAGCCACTTACACGATTCGACAGCGACCCGACCATGCAGAACACCCACTCGCCCATCATGAAAGACATCAGCACCGACCCTGACACCGCCACCGATACGGGCACCGACACGGGCACCGATATCAACACCGATATGAGCACCGAGTCCCCAACCGCATCACCCGCAAACCATGAATCCCCGCGCCCGACCCGGGCCTCGCAGCCGGCGCATACGCCGAGCATCGCCGAGGAGATCGACAAGCTGACCGATCCCAGCTTCATGACTTCTCTGGCGCGCGGCCTGGCTGTGGTCAAGGCATTCAGCGACCAGCGTCGCCCGATGACGATCGCACAGCTCAGCCACAAGACGGGCATACCACGGGCTGCGGTCCGACGTTGCCTGTACACGCTAAAGCAGCTCGGCTACGCCGGTTCCGAGGCCAATAATTTTTTCCTGAAACCGAAGATCCTCTCGCTCGGCTATTCCTACCTGTCGTCGACACCACTGACCGTGTCTGCCCAGCCCTGCCTGAATCAGGTCAGCCAGGTCCTCGGAGAATCCTGCTCGCTGGCGGTATTCGAGCAGGACGAAGTGCTTTACATATCGCGCTCGCAGACAGCCCGGGTCATGTCGATCGCGCTCAATGCCGGCAGTCGCCTTCCTGCCTATTGCACCTCGCTGGGACGCGTGATGCTCGCCGCGCTGCCCGCAGCGGATCTGGACGCTTATCTTGCCCGCGTGCCACTGCGACCGTACACGGATCGCACCGTGGTATCGGAAGAAAGGCTGCGCGAGATCCTTGCGGAAACTGCGCAGCAGGGCTTTGCGGTCGTCGAGGAGGAACTGGAAATCGGGCTGCGGTCAATCGCGGTGCCGGTCAGAGGCGCGACCGGCACGGTAATGGCGGCGCTGAATGTGGGTGCGCAGGCAACGCGCGTCTCACGCGCACAAATGGAACAGGTATTCCTTCCGGTGCTGTTGAATGCCTCAGCAGAGTTGTCAGTGCTGTTGCCCTGAATCCGCGCTTCATGTCAGCGGGAATCCCGACCGCGCGACACCGGCGTTCCAGGACTCTGCCCGACCGCGAAAATCTCGCGGCGAGATGCCGGCATTGCGCTTGAAGAAGCGAGTGAAATAAGCAGGATCCGAAAACCCCAGCGCATCCGAAATATCGCGCACCGTCATCGAGGTGTAAACAAGCATCTGCCTCGCCTCGCGCATTGAACGGGCATGAATGATGGCAAGCGCAGACTGCCCGGTGACCTGCCGGCACAGTGCGTTCAGATGCGCCGCGCTGATGCCTGTGCGGGCCGCGTAATATGCCAGAGCGACCTGCCGGGTGTAATGCGCCTCCACCAGCGCAATGAAGCGCGCCACATGCTGGCGCGCGCGCTCGGACGCGGTGATATCGCTGTCTGCCGCGACTTTTCCCGACAAACGCAAAAGCCAGACGAGCACCACCGAAAGCTGAGCCGCAACCAGTGTCTGATGGTGCAGGCCGGGCCCGTTGTGCTCGGCAAGAAGCTCCCGCATTGCGGCCTCGATACGGCCGCCCCCCTCGGCCAGATCGCAGCTCTGCGCGGTGTTCAGCCGCACAAGCGCCTGCGCGATGCTCGCCTCCAGACTGCCCAGCAGTGAATAGGCAACCGTCACCACCAGACCGCGCGCATCGGGGGAGAACCGAAAACCATGAACACAGTGCTGAGGCACGATCAGCGCCATCCCACCCTTCAGCTCCGCGCGCGCATCATCGAGCTGGCAATGTGCCCGCCCGTCCTCCAGCCACAGCAGCTGAAACAGTCCGTGATGACGATGCGGCCGGATCTCCCAATTGTGCAAGCGGCTGCGCTCGGCAATCGATTCACAATGGATCAGCTCGGGTGCAGGAGAACGCTGATCTTCCCCATAAAGCTGAAAAACAGGGACTTTCCGGGCCGGGAAATGGGCAGGAGCCATCGCTAAGGTGCGGGGACGCAAAAATCCACGAAATGTACAAGTTTATGCAGGTAAAGTCTATTCCCCGCAAGATCGGCATGCCCGACCATCGGCAGATTCAAACAACAAAGCGGGCCCGCCGGCCCCGGAGACAAGAGGTCACCCATGAAAACCCAGGTCGTCATCATCGGCGCCGGCCCGTCAGGCCTTCTGCTTGGCCGTCTGCTGGAACTGCAAGGCATCCACAACATCATCGTCGAGGCTAAATCGCCCGACTATGTGCTCTCGCGCATACGGGCTGGCGTGCTCGAGCAGGGCATGCAAATGCTGCTGCGCGAGGCGAAGGCTGGCGATCGCATGGATCGCGAGGGCCATGTGCACGAAGGCTTCGCCTTGTCGTTTCAGGGCCGGATGGAGCGCATCGATCTCAAGACGCTCACCGGCGGCAAGACTGTGATGGTCTACGGTCAAACCGAAGTCACCAAAGACCTGATGGAAGCGCGCGCGCAATCGGGGATGCCAAGCATCTATGAAGCCGAGGATGTGATGCCGCAGGATTTTTATGGTGAGCATCCCAGCGTGAGCTTCACCAAGGATGGCAAGCGTCAAACGATCAGCTGCGATTACATTGCCGGCTGCGACGGTTTTCATGGCATCGCGCGCAAATCCGTGCCTGCCGACAAAATCAAGTTGTTCGAGCGTGTCTACCCATTCGGCTGGCTGGGAGTGCTCTCGCGCACACCTCCCGTATCGGAGGAGCTGATCTATGCGAATCACGAGCGTGGCTTCGCGCTGTGCAGCATGCGCTCGGCAATGCTGTCGCGCTACTACGTTCAGTGCCCGCTTGATGACAGCACGGAACACTGGTCGGATGATCGGTTCTGGGACGAGCTTCGGTCGCGGCTGCCGTCTGACGTGGCGAACCGCCTCGTCACCGGCCCTTCGATAGAAAAAAGCATCGCTCCGCTGCGCAGTTTCGTCGCCGAGCCTATGCAGTTCGGCCGTATGTTCCTGGTTGGTGATGCCGCGCATATCGTGCCTCCGACCGGCGCCAAAGGCCTTAACCTTGCCGCCAGTGATGTTTATACTCTTTATAACATCCTGCGCAAGCGCTACCACGAAGGTCGGACCGACCTGATCGCGCGCTACTCCGAGATCTGCCTGCGCCGCATCTGGAAAGCCGAGCGCTTTTCATGGTGGATGACGTCGATACTGCACAAATTCTCCGACGATCCCTTCAACCAGCGAATACAGGAGGCGGAGCTGGACTATTTCACCAGCTCTGAAGCAGGCCGCACCAACATCGCCGAGAACTATGTCGGCCTGCCCTATGAACCGGTCGAATAGCCCGCAAGCTTGGCATCGCGAGCGCAAATCGGTTACAGTCGCCGCATCCAAGAAATTGCAGCCCTGATGACACAGTCCGTCCCCATCACGCCCGCCGCAGCGCTGAACCTGTCGGCGCTCAAAGCCAGTTGCTCGGCCTGCAGCATGCATCAGCTTTGCCTGCCGATGGGCCTGGGCGAGTCCGACATGCACCGGCTGGATGAAATCATCGGCCGGCGCCGCAAGGTCACAAAGGACAGTCTGCTGTACCGGATGGATGATCCGTTCACCAACCTGTACGCGATACGGCTCGGACACTTCAAGACCTATCAGGTCAGTCCCGGCGGAGAGCAGCAGATCACCGGTTTCCAGATGGCAGGCGAGCTGCTCGGCATGGATGCGATCAGCACCGACCGTCATCACTGCGACGCCGTCGCGCTCGAAGACAGCGAAGTCTGCGAGATTCCTTTCGCAAGACTGGAGGAGTTGTTCGGCACCATACCCACGCTGCTGCATCATTTCCACCGGATGATGAGTCAGGAAATCACGCGCGAACAGAACGTGATGCTCTTGCTGGGAAATATGCGCGCCGAGCAGCGCTTTGCCGCATTCCTGATCAATCTCTCATCACGTTACGCAGCTCGTGGCTACTCGTCGACCACGTTTCAGCTGCGGATGTCGCGCGAGGAAATCGGCAACTATCTCGGACTGACGATAGAGAGCATCAGCCGTTTGTTGTCACGCCTGAAAAAACAGGGGTTGCTGAGGGTTGCGAATCGCGAGATCGAATTGCTCGACCTGCACAAGATGCGTGCGCTGGCCGCCGGCACGGAAACCTGCAGCTGAAGCGAGCAATAAGCGATCAGAACGGCGGCTGTGCGGGAGTTTCTGTCCGCACCAGATAGAGGCTCAGCATGCTGGCCAGCGCGCCAAAACTCCAGAAAAAGAAGAAGCCCAGCGTATAGGCTGCGATAGGCGGCAGTTCCACATGCCCGCCCACCATCATCAGATCGGCAGGGTCAAACATCGAGAAAAAGAAACCGTCGGCCAATGCGGCCGTCAGGAATGACGGCCACAACACGGTCATTGCCAGTTTCAACATAGGCTCTCCTCCTTCGCACCCTGACCGGCTCAGATCGCCGGCTGGATGTCTGTACTTTTCTGCTGCGGCCACGCCCACTCGCCATGCAAGCGCCAGCTGCGTGCCGCATCTTCTATCTGCACCTGCCATTGCGCGCGCTCCAGCAACGGCAACGCGACGGAGAATACACCACTCGAGTCCGGCACGGCGACCAGACGGATGTCTTTCTCAGGAACCGTGGGATGCACCAGCAGCAGGTTCAGTGGCGCGCCGTCTGTCACGCCCTGCAGCTGACCGACCAGCTTGCCTGCGGCAGCATCATAGCGAAGCGACAGCGACAGTCCCAGGCTTGCGGCCGCTCGATCGCGACGCAAATCCTGGTTGATTGCCTTGCCCTGCTTGTAGTAATCGTCGACCACCAGCGCATCGGCACCGGAGAAAGAGATCCACATCGTGATGAAACCGGCGATCAGTACCGCCACCGGACCGGCCATCAGCAACCACGGCCAGCGATGCTTGTACCAGGGGTCGGGGTGTTTTTCCATCAGTGCAGTATGCATGATTTTCCTTACAATTTTTCCGGATCAGCGCGGCACGAAGAACACGGCTTTTTCTCTGAGGTTCACGTCCGGATTGTCGCTATCGACCAGCGTGAACCAGATCTTGTTCGAGCCTTTGCTGCCCTTGCCCTCAGGGGTGCGGACATTGACAGGCACGGCGCGCGATTCAGTGGCGTTCAGTGTCACCTCGCCCGATCCCTGCAGTGCAATGCCCTCGATGCCTTCCACGCTGATCCGGTAATGATGCGACGACTCATCGGTGTTCATGATCTGCAAGCGGTAGACGTTCTCGATCTGCCCGTTTTCCACTTCGCGCCCCATCGAGCCACGATCGCGGATCACGTCCAGTTTGACAGGCGTGCGCGTCAGCAGCGTGCCGAAGAACACGGAAACGATCACCAGCAGCACTGCGCTGTAAATCAGCACCCTGGGACGTATCATATGACGCAAAATCTGTGCAGACGACCAGCGATACGTCTGCGCATGGTCTGTCCAGTAACGAATCAGTCCGCGGGGCGCGGAAATCTTGTCCATCACGGTGTTGCAGGCATCGATACATGCGGCGCAACCGATGCACTCGTACTGCAAACCCTTGCGGATATCTATGCCGGTCGGGCATACCTGCACGCACATTGAGCAATCGATGCAATCGCCGAGATTCTTTCCTGCATCCGGATCATTCTTGCTGCGCGCGCCGCGTGGCTCGCCACGGTCCTTGTCATAGGTGATGATCAGGCTGTCCTTGTCGAACATCGCGCTCTGAAAGCGCGCATAGGGGCACATGTACTTGCACACCTGCTCGCGCATCCAGCCGGCATTGCCGTAGGTCGCAAACGAATAGAACAGCACCCAGAACCATTCCCACGGGCCGAGCGTCAGCGCGGCCACCTCAGCGGCCAGCACATGAATCGGCGTAAAGTAGCCGACGAAGGTGAAGCCGGTCCACAGCGCGACCGCGCCCCAGACCGCATGCTTGGCAGATTTACGTGCGAATTTTTCTGCCGACATCGGCTGACGATCCAAGCGCATGCGCGCACTGCGATTTCCCTCGATCTTGCGCTCTATCCACATGAAGATCTCGGTGTAGACCGTCTGCGGGCAGGTGAAGCCGCACCAGACGCGGCCAAAAATCGCGGTGAACAGGAACAGCGAATAGGCGCTGATGATCAGGAGCGCGGCGAGATAAATGAAGTCCTGCGGCCAGAGCACGATGCCGAAGATGTAGAACTTGCGCGCACCGAGATCGAACAATACGGCCTGCCGGCCATTCCACGACAACCAGGGCAGACCATAAAAAAGAAGCTGCGTGGCCCAGACGAAGAACCAGCGCAGCGATGCATATCGGCCTTGTACTTCGCGCGGGTAGATTTCCTCCCGCGCTTTGTACATCTTGACGACAGCGACTTCCGGTGAAGCACTCTCCATGGAGATTCCTATTGGTTACCGGCCGTGGAGATCGTGGAATTGTTCGACAAGCCCCAGACATAGGCCGACAGCAAGTGCACTTTGGCCTCACCGAGGAATTCCGCAAACGCCGGCATCACATTGTTGCGCCCGCCACGGATGGTTTCCATGATCGTCGCCACACTGCCGCCATACAGCCAGGTCTTATCGGTCAGGTTGGGCGCGCCGACAGCCGGATTGCCCTTGCCATCAGCCCCATGGCAGGCAGCGCAGGCCGCATACTTCTCCTTGCCGAAGCTGGCCTTGATCGGATCGGATGCAGCGCCGGACAGCGAGAGCACATAGTGCGCGACGTTTTCAATATCCTTGTCTGTGCCCACCGCCGCGGCCATCGGCGGCATCACGCCATTGCGGCCCTTGAGAATGGTGGTCTTGATCACGTCGGGATCGCCACCATACAGCCAGTCGCTGTCGGTCAGGTTCGGATAGCCCTTGTTGCCGCGGGCATCAGAACCATGGCACTGCGCGCAATAGGTCAGGAACAGGCGCTCGCCGATCGCGCGCGCCTGCGGGTCGGCCGCCAGCGCCTTCAGATCAGTTTGCTGATACTTGGCGAACAGCGGACCGAACTCGGCATCAGCCTTCTTCAGCTCATCCTCGTATTCCGAGGTCGATGCCCAGCCCAGCTTGCCGGCGAAAGTACCCAGCCCCGGATACAGCGCAAGATAGGCAATCCCGAACACGATGGTGATATAAAACAGCCACATCCACCAGCGCGGCATGGGGTTGTTCAGCTCCTCCAGGCCGTCGAAGTTATGGCCGGTGGTCTCGACCACCTTGCCATTCTTCGGCACCTCGATCTTTACTGATGATTGCGCCCACAGCAGCAGCGCGCAGCCGGCGATCGACAAAACCACGAGCACCGTAATGTAGATGCCCCAAAAACCACTGAC
>JACCDH011417679.1_pt1 | contig 24700 bp, 24 predicted proteins | sample 7442481 | NCBI WGS metagenome assembly JACCDH01 (sample SAMN15323433, study PRJNA562643) | freshwater metagenome | isolation source: river surface water | place: USA:Blue River Watershed | collected 2017-08-15
CGACAATATGTCCAGCCGTGCGCGGGGTATGTTCCTCGACGATATGGAAGCCAAGGGACCGCTGCGCATGACCGAAGTCGAAGACGCACAGAAAAAGATCATGCGCCAGGCCCGCAAGCTGTCCGAAAAGGGCGAACTGATCCTGGCCTCGGGCGGAGCCGACTTTGTCTAATACGCCGACTGCGCGCGGGCGCAAGGAATGGATGCCGAACCGGATGTTCGATCCGGTCTCGAATCCCTTCGCCATCCAGAATCTGCTCGAGAAGAAGGTCGAGACCTTCGTTGAGCATCGCGATGACTTGCCCGACAGCGGTTTTGCCTTTGATCCGGTGGTGATGGCCAATCCAGTGCATGGGTTTGCCGAGCAGACGATGGAGGATCCAGCTGCCGAGGCTGCACAGGATTTTCAGGCCGAGTGGATGGACGCTGGCAATGAGTTTGCCGGTGATGGGACACAGGCCGTAGCAGACTTTGTCGATGATCCGGCCACGGCTGCCAGCATGAGCGGCGAAGCAGGCTTTCATGCCGATGGCAACCAGGTAACGACTCACGATGTGGCTGATGTCGCTGACAGCGACCCTGTGTCAGGCGCAGAAGCTACCGCAGATGTCAGCGATGAACATGAAACATCGGAGGTATTGGCAAAAGCTGCCGATGGCGACGAATCCGATGTCGATAGCGAAGCTCATGCAAGTACCGAGGCAGGCACCGCGGTACTGAGCGACAGCGGCGAGCGACTCGACGTCGATACCGCGCATGCGCAGACCTCAGCGCATTCCGCTACTGATGACCCCACCGCCGAGGCTAGCCATGCGGCGATGGCCGATGAAACACTGGTTGAAGTCAATGCGGATGCAAGCTCGACATCTGATACCGAGCTTGAACCTCCCTCAGACAGCACCGAGCCTGTCGCCGTTGCCGCCAGCCAGACCGGCATCTCCGATGAAGAATTACATGCACGGCTCGAGGCTGCGCGCGAAGAGGCACGTGCCGAGGAGCGCGTCAGCGCTCATCAGCAAGGCTACGACGAAGGCTATGGGGCCGGTGTCGCCAAGACCCGTGAAGACTACGAGCAGCAGACCACGGAAAAGCTGGCACAGCTGCAGTCCGTGATCGATGCGCTGCAGGCGCTGTCCTACAACCCGGATGCCTTGTTCGAGCCAATGAAGAAGCTCAGCATTCATCTGGCCGAGCAATTGGTGCGTGGCGAGCTGTCACAGTCGCCGCAGGCGATCTCTCGCCTGGTCGACAACTGCCTGCGCGAGCTGAATGCTTCTGGCGAAAAGGCAGTGATCATTCATCTGCACCCGGAAGACCTGGAGCTCTACAAACCGCAAGCAGCGCAGTTCGGTGATGCCTTGCTGCTGCGCGCCGATCCCAAGCTTGAGCGTGGCAGCGTGCGTGCCTCGCTCGAAGGCAGTGTGGTCGAAGACCTGATGCAACGTCGTATCGCCGGCCTCAAGAAAAGCCTGTCACAAGCCGCTGCGCCGAGCTGGCGCACTGGTAATGCGCCCTTGTCTGATCGTATCGCCGACGGCCAGCGCGGTAGCCAGCATGTCGAGGATGTGACAGCGACCACCACGGCGGACAGTGCCGATGCTTGATTACGCTGCTGTCGTCGATAACCTGATCGGGCAGGTACGTGTGCCCGATGCCTGCCACACTGGCACGCTGGTGAGGCTGGTTGGTATGACACTGGAAGCACGCGGCATCATGGCGCCGCTGGGTGCACTGTGTGAGATCGAATCTTCCTCAGGCCACAAGGTGCAGTCTGAGGTGGTCGGCTTCAATGATCAGACCTTATTCCTGATGCCTTTTACCGAGCCAGTCGGCATCGGTCCCGGCGCATCGGTACGCGTGCTTACGCATTCTTCCGAGGCTGCGCTTGGCCCGGCCTTGCTTGGCCGAGTGATCGATGCCTTTGGCGAGCCGCTGGATGGCGGCCCCAAGCCCGAGTGCCCGGATCGTCTGGCGCTGCTTGGCCTGCCGCTCAATCCCATGGAGCGCGGCCCGATTAATCAGGTGATTGATGTTGGCGTCAAGGCCATCAATGGCCTGTTGACCCTGGGCCGTGGCCAGCGTATCGGTCTGGTCGCCGGCTCCGGCGTGGGCAAGAGCTCGCTGCTGGGCATGATCACCCGTAATACCAAGGCGGATGTGGTCGTGATTGGCCTGATCGGCGAGCGCGGGCGCGAGGTACAGGCCTTCATCAATGATGTGCTCGGCCCCGAAGGTCGTGCCAAATCCATCGTGGTCGCTGCACCCGCCAATGTGTCGCCAGTGATGCGCCTCAAGGCCACGCACCTGACGCATGTTATCGCCGAATACTTCCGAGATCAGGGCAAGAATGTACTGATGCTGATGGACAGCCTGACCCGCGTTGCACACGCACAGCGAGAGATCGGGCTGGCGATTGGCGAGCCGCCGACTGCCAAAGGCTATCCGCCCTCCGTGTTTGCCTTGCTGCCCAACCTGATCGAGCGCACCGGCGTCGGTCGTCATGGCTATGGCGCGATCACCGCGATCTATACCGTGCTGGCCGAAGGCGATGATGCGCAAGACCCGATTGTCGATATCGCGCGTGCATCGCTGGACGGACAGGTCATGTTGTCGCGCAAGCTGGCCGATGCCGCCCACTATCCGGCGATTGACCTGAATGGATCGATCTCACGAGTGATGCAGGACCTGTTGCCACCGGAGGCGATCAAACACGCCAACCGCGTACGACGCATGTGGTCGCTGTACCAGCAAAACCAGGATCTGATTTCTGTCGGTGCCTATGAACCTGGCTCAAATGCCGAGATCGACAACGCGATCGCCATGCGTCCCCAGCTGGAAGCTTTCCTGCGACAGGACATGCACGAAGGCGTGGACCATGAGACCACGCGCGAGCGTGTACGCGAGTTGTCCGGATTCTGATGCCGATGAAAAACAATATCTGGACCGTACTGGCCGACAAGGCCGAGCAGGCTACCCGAGATGCTCAGGCCAAGGTCAATGAGGCGATGGCGGTGGTGAACAAGCTTCAGGGTAGCGTTGATCATGTCGATCGGCTGCGCAATGATTACATCGCGCGCTTTCTGGCGGCGCAGAAAGAAGCGCACAAGATCTCGGATAATGTAGGTTACCGGCAGTTCCTGGACCATTTGCATGAACTCAAGCAAAAAGTGAAATCGCAGCTGGCGCAGGCCGAGCTAAAGCTGGCCGATGCCAGGGCCATGCTGCAACAGGCGCAGCGCGAGCAGATCAAGATGGAAGCCATGGTCGAGCGCGAAGAGCGCAACCGGCTGCTGACCGCAGCGCGTGCCGAGCAGCGCGCGATGGATGAGGCCGGGCTCTCACTATTCAACCGGCGCTGATGCGCTTGGGTCAAACCAGCAGCAGTACAAGCTGCAACAGCAGCATCAGCAGCACCGCCATGCCCATCGCGGCCAGTGTCCACGTGCGCCCGAGGGCGCCATTTTCGCCGGCGCTGGCCCAGATTGGTGTGATCCTGCGGACCAGTCTGCCAGACGCGCGTCCGATCGCGCTACCTGGCACCCACAGCATGCGTGCGCCAGAGCTCATCAGCCACGGTAACAGCCGCCGCCACCCCCAGTCGGTATCCAGCGTGATGGTCGGCGTACGCTTCAGATAGTTCAGCAGCACGAAGAAGGCCAGTCCCGAGAACAGCAGCAGTTGCAGCTGCGCGACCACATGTCCTGCCGTGTAGGCGTCATAGTTCACTGCGTGGGGTAGCAGCCGATACAACGGCTCCGGCCAGACACCGAGGCCCATGCACAGCGCCGCCATGATGCCCATGGCCCAGCGCATTGATGCTGGCGGCTCGGCGGGGCGCAGGCCCGAATCCTTCTGGAAGAACACGAACCACGGGAACTTGATGCCCGCGTGTAGGAAGACGCCGGCTGAGGCTGCCGTCATCAACAGCCAGATCGTGAACAAGTGCTCATCCGCTGCTGCCTGCGTGACCATGGATTTCGAGATGAAGCCTGAAGTCAGCGGGAAAGAAGAGATAGCCAGCGCACCGATGGACGCACAGATCGTGGTGTACGGCATGCTGTGGAACAGGCCGCCCAGCTCAGAACATTTGCGCCGCCCGGTCTGCATCAGCACCGCACCGGCCGACATCAGCAGCAGCGCCTTGTAGATGATGTGAGTGAAGGCATGTGCCGCCGCGCCATTGAGCGCCATCTCGGTGCCGATGCCAATGCCGGCCACCATGAAGCCCACCTGATTGACGATGGAGTAAGCAAGGATGCGCCGCATGTCGTTTTCCAGCAGCGCATACACGATGCCGTAAAAGACCATGAACAGCCCGATCCAGATCAGGATCTCGTTGCCGGGAAAGCCACGTATCAGTGTGTATATCGCCGTCTTGGTTGTGAACGCGGACAGGAACACCGTGCCGCTCCATGAGGCCTCCGGATACGCATCCGGCAGCCACGCAGAGAACGGCGGTGCACCAGCATTAAGCAGCATACCGGCCAGCATCAGCGCCGCCGGCACGTTGTCGACCTGCATGGCCGTAAAGGCGAGGCTGCCGGTCGCCTGTACATGACCGACGATGCCGGCAAACAGCAACACGCCACCCAGCATGTGCACCAGCAGATAACGTTGCGCGGCATGGCCGCTGGCGGCATTGGCCCGGCTCCAGATCACCAGTGTCGAGCCGATGGCCATCGCTTCCCAGAACACGAACAAGGACAACAGGTCACCGGCCAAGGTCACGCCGATGGCCGAGCCAGCATACACATAGGCAGCCGCAATCTCGAGCCGGCTGCGCTGGGTCAGCGCATACAGGCCGCCAACCAGCGCCATCAACGCGAAGATGGTTGCAAACAGGCGCGACAGCGCATCCACATTCAGCAGCACCAGTTGCTGTTCCAGCCATGGCAATGGCAGGCTTGCGCCACTCGGCATCTGCCAGACCAGCCACAGCGCCAGCAGGGGCAGCGCCAGCTGCAGCACGCGACGAGGCCTGTCAGCGAGCAGCGGCAGCAGCAGGCCGCCGATCGCCAGCAGCAGGCCGGGATGGAACAGCAGCTCAGTCATCTTGGCCTCGGGTCAGTTCGCGGATGCCAGCCGCATGGGCGCGATCTGCATCCATGGTGCTTGCCACCTCATCGCGACCATGGAAAGCACGCGCAGCGCGGGTGCTGGCCATGGTGTCGTTGTCATCAGCATCGTCGTAGTAGGTATCCGGACGCTTAAGCAACAGCGCCAGCCCTTTGGCAACAGCGATCATCAGCGCGCAGGTAATGAAGCCGTACAGGGCATTGAAGCCGGTCAGAGACTCGATCGCGAAATGCCCGTGGATCGGCCATACCCACTCGACCAGCACGGTCGCCAGCAAGACCAGCAGGAAACCGATCCACAGCTTGCGATGATTTTTCGGCTGGTCCAGCCAGTGCGGTCGCTGGTTCATGGTCGGCTCCTCATTGCAATTGGCGCGCCAGCCTTAGCGGCATATCGGCGAGGAAGAACAGAAGAATCGTCAGCGCTGCCGTCGTCACCAGGGCGACACGCATGGCCAGCGGTGCCTCGCCGTGCTCTTGCTCATCCAATGAAGCGCCATGCACTGGCACACCCTGCGCAGCCTTGTCAGGCGCCAATGGTTCATGTGCGGCGGCTTCGCGTGCAGAGGTGTGATGTGCAGATGTTTCGTGCATCGACCCGTCGCGTGAGAAAAACGCGTGATAGACGATGGGCAGCAGATAAGCCGCATTGAGCAGCGTACTGGCGATGATCGCGGCCACCGCAATGATGCTGCCATTCGTCATCGCGCCGGACAGCATGTACCACTTGGATACAAAGCCCACCGTCGGCGGCAAGCCGATCATTGACAGCGATGCAATCGCAAACGCGCCCATGGTCCATGGCATCTGCCGCCCGATCCCGCGCAGCTCGCTGACCCGGGTCTTGTGAGCAGCGGTGTAGATCGCACCGGCTGCGAAGAACAAGGTGATCTTGCCCACTGCATGCGCGACGATGTGCAGCGCTGCACCAGCAATTGATAGCGCGCCCAGCAGCGATGCCGCCAGCGTTACATACGACAGCTGTGAGATGGTCGAGTAGGCGAGGCGGCGCTTGAGGTTGTCTGCGCGCAGCGCGACCAGCGAGGCGGCGACGATGGTAAATGCCGCCAGCACGGTCAGCCAGTCGGTCACGCCGGCCGCCAGCAAGTGTTGGGTGCCGAAGATATAGACGATCAGCTTCACGATACTGAACACACCGGCCTTCACGACAGCGACGGCATGCAGCAGCGCGGACACCGGTGTCGGCGCCACCATCGCTGCCGGCAGCCAGCGATGCACGGGCATCAGCGCGGCCTTGCCGATGCCCAGCATGCACGCGGCCAGCAAGGCCAGCGTAATGGCCGGCGATATCTTGCCGGCCAGCAGGCCACCGGCAGTGAATTCGGTGCTGCCGGTCAGCTGCCAGATCGCAATCAATGCCGGCAGCAGCAGACAGATCGAGGTACCCATCAGCAAGCCGAGATAGAGACGACCGGCACGGCGCGCATGCTCGTCGCCATGGTGCGTGACCAGTGGCCAGGTCGCCAGTGTCAGCATTTCATAAAACAGGAACAGCGTCAGGAAATTGCCTGCCAGTGCAATGCCCATCGTGGCGGCGATCGACAGCGCAAAGAAGCCAAAGAAACGCGTCTGGTTCGCCTCGTCATTTGCACGTAAATAGCCGATCGAATAGACGATGGCCACGATCCACAGCACTGAGGCAATCAGCGCAAACAGTAATCCCAGCGGCTCCAGCGTCAGGCGCAGTGCCAGACCCGGCATCATCTCGCCGAGCAGCAGCGTGGGCGTCTGCCCGGCCATCACCGACGGCGCCAGTCCAATCACGCAGGCTAGCAGCACCGTTGCCGCCAGCAGCCCGAGTACCTCGCGCAGGTCAGGCCGGCGATCAGCCAGCAGGATGGCCGGTGCAGCGAGCGTGGGTATCAGTAGTGCCAGCACGAGCAGCAGGGTGTCGCTCATGGCCGCTCCTCGTTTGCCTGCCTGTGCATCATGGTCGAACCCCGATCAATGCTTCGACCGCGCCGCTGGCCGAGCCGAGCGGGAAGCGCGTATCCAGACCGAACCAGACCGTGGCCAGTGCCAGCAGTAGCGCAGGTACCAGCATCGTGGCAGGCAACCGGCGCAGCAGGTGTACATCTGCTGCCGGTGCCTGCAGGTAGGCGACCTCGACAAATTTCCATACATAGGCCACTGCCAGCAGCGAGGAGGCGACCACTAGGAGCGCCAGCCACCACAGGCCGGCATCGAGCGCAGCTTGCACCAAGAGCCATTTGCTGATGAAGCCGCTGGTACCCGGGATGCCGATCAGGGACAGGCCGCAGATCACGATCGCCGCGCTGACCAGGGGCATGGTCTTGCCGAGGCCGCGCAAGCGCGACAATTCGGTCCCCCCCAGCGCATGCACGACCACGCCCAGCAGCATGAACAGCGCGCCCTTGGTGAGGCCGTGATTGAACAGGTGCAGCACAGCGGACGTGAGGCCGGCTGCATTGCCCATCGCAATGCCCAGCACGATGTAACCGACTTGGGCGACGCTGGAGTAAGCGAACAAGCGCTTGAGGTCGGACTGGCCGATCGCGATTGCACTGGCGATGAACATCCCGGCCAGCGCCAGCAACATCAGCAGCGAGGGCAGCGCCAGCGCATCCAGTGCCGGCTGTCCGAAGACGGTGTAATAAAAACGCAGCAGCACATAAATGGCGACCTTGGTCGCTGTCGCTGCGAGGAAGGTTGACACCGCTGAAGGTGCATTGGCGTAGGCATTCGGTAGCCACTGGTGCAGGGGGAACAGCGCAAACTTCAGCGACAGACCGACCGTGAGGAAGGCCAGCGCCGCCAGTGCCGGGCGAGCGCCGCGCAACTCAGCCATTCGCCCGCTGATGTCCTGCAGGTTCAGCGAACCGGTCAGCAGGTAGAGCAAGCCAATGCCCATCACCACCAGTGTCGCGCCTATCGTGCCCATCACCAGATACTGGTAGGACGCCAGCAGCGCCTGACGATGCCGGCTGAGCGCAATCAGCACATAGGTCGACAGTGAGGAAATTTCAAGGAAGACGAAGACATTGAATGCATCGCCGGTAATGGCAATGCCCAGCAGCCCGGCCAGACACAATGCAAACATCCCATGGAACAGGTAGTGCTGGCGCGCGTGCATCTCGGTACCTATGCTGTGCAGCGCATAGGGCGCGACCACGGCTGCGCTGCCGGAGACCAGCACCAGCACGAAGGCATTCAACCGGTCGACCCGGTATTCGATGCCCCAGGGCGGGGGCCAGTTGCCGAGGGCATAGGAGATCACCGAGCCATCCTGCACCGCGCTCCAGAGCGAGATCGAGATCGCCAGACATGTCCACGATACGGCCACCATCAGCAACCATGCGGCATGCCGCTGACGCAGCAGCAGCGCCAGCGGTGCAGCCGCGAGCGGCAACGTGACCTGCAGCGCAGGCAGGTGAGTCATCAGGCTCATGCCCGGCCCACCGTCTCGGTATGGGCGGCGTCGGCAGCGAGTATCTCGTCCTCTTCGATGGTGCCGTAGGCCTCGCGTAGGCGCACCACCAGCGCCAGCCCCAGTGCCAGCGTGGCGACACCGACCACGATCGCGGTCAGGATCAGCACATGCGGCAGCGGGTTCGAGTACACGGTGAATCCCGGTGCGAGGATCGGCGCGGTACCCGCCACCAGCTTGGCCGGACCGATGTAGAGCAGATAGACCGAGGTCTGGAAGATGCCCAGCCCGATCAGCTTCTTGATCAGGTTGCCGCGCGCGATCACGATGAACAATCCCGCCGTCATCAGCAGGAAGGTGATCACATAGGTGAAGTGCCCGGCGAGATTCATGGCTTGTGGTCTCCGGCGCCGGCGTCTTCGTCGATATCCTCGACATCCTCGTCAACCCGGCCGCGCCCGGCAAACATGTAGAAGATCTTCAGCATCACGCCGCAGACAGTCAGTGCGACGCCGACCTCGACCCAGAAGATGCCGCGATGCTGGCCATGCACGGCATCATGCGAGAGCACCGAGTAATCGAGGAACTGCCCGCCAAGTGCGATGCCGGCAAAGCCAACGCCCGCGTAGATGAGCACGCCGATGGCCATCATCGCCTCGACCCATGGGTCGGGCAGGATCTTGCGTGCCGCCGCCAGTCCAAAGACCAGTCCGTGAAAAATGATGCCGGCCGCGAAGATCACGCCGGCCTGAAAGCCGCCACCGGGCCCGAAATCGCCATGGAACTGCACATAGAGCGCGAACAGCAGGATGAAAGGGATTAATAGCCGGGCGACCGTGCGCAGGATCAGGTCATCACGCATGATGGTCTTCCTCGGCCCGGTGCGGTTTGGCCAACGGCGTCGGTGTGGCTGTAGCAATGCCGGCGGCCTGTGCATCCTGCGGCTCGCGATCTTGCCACCGGCGGCGACGCAGCAGCGCGATCACGCCGACGCCAGCGGTAAAGACCACCGTGGTCTCACCCAACGTGTCATAGCCACGATAGCTGGCCAGTACCGCAGTCACCACGTTGGGTACGTCGATCTCGCGGCTCATGTCCTCAAGATAGCGTGGCACCACATGCTGGTGGATGTCGGCGCCGGGGTCGGAGAACAGCGGCAGACCGACCATGCCATACATCAGCACGCCTGCCAACGCTGCCGAGGCCAGCAAGGCGCCCCATGGGCGGCGCATCGGTGCCGATTCTTCGCTGCGGCAAAGATAGAGCGCGCCCAGCAGCAGCACGGTGGAAATGCCGGCGCCGACAGCAGCCTCAGTCATCGCGACATCCACAGCATCCAGTGCAAACAGCGCTGTCGCCATCAGGAAGCTGTAGACGCCGCCAAGCACGATCACGCCGAACAGATTGCGGCTGCGGATAATCAGCCATACTGTGCCCAGCATCATCAGCAGCAATGCCAGCACGACCAGGGTCATCACATCGGCCATCATTTGGGCTCGCCTTGGGTGTGATCGCTGTGCAGCTCGGGCTTGAGCCCGCGCAGCATCGCAACGCGAGCAATCGCATGGGTCGCGGTCGGGCTGGCGATGAAGATCAGCACGCCCAGCGCCAGCAGCTTGACTGACACCAGCGTCAGGCCGGCCTGCAGCATCAGCCCCAGCAGCACGAGCATGGCGCCTATGGATTCGGTGACGCTGGACGCGTGCAGGCGCGTGTAGAGATCGGGCATGCGCAGCATGCCGATGCCGCCGACGATGCAAAAGAAACCGCCGGCCAGCAGCACGGCCCAGGACAGCCAGTGAATGACGAGGGCCAGCAGATCGGGCAGATTCATCTCAGTGCTCCGCCTGCCGGCCATGCGCCGCAGGGTCGCTGCCAGCCATCTGGCTGTCGCCGGTCATCCTGATCACGCCACTGCCTTCGCCAAGGTCGCCGTGCTTGAAGAACTTCAGCACCGCAATCGTGCTAACGATATTCAGCAGCCCGTACACCAGCGCAAGATCAAGGAAATCCGGCCGCCCCTGCAGGAAACCGATCGCGGCCAGCAGCAGCATCGCGACCGTACCGATGGCGTTGGCTGCCTGCAGCCGGTCGAACACGGTCGGGCCCAGTGCGAGTCGCACCATCATCAGCAGCAGCGTGACCAGCAGCGCCGCAGTAACGGCGACGAACATGCTCATGACTGCTCCAGTGCACGCACGCGCCGGTCAGTCTCGCTATCGACGTCGCCGTCGGCGCCGTCGATGGTCAGTCCGTGGACAATGAATTCTGTCGCGCTGGCCTCGATGGTGTAGGTGCCGGGGGTGAGGGTAATCGAGTTCGCGTGAATCACCAGTCCGGCCACGGTTGTCTGTGAGGGACGCACGCGCACCAGGGTGGGCGTGATCGGCAGCGCAGGATGCAGGATCAATCGGGTTACTTGCCAGGAAGACTTGACGATTTCCAGCAGCAGCCAGCCCAGATACGCGATCGATCCGACGAGGCGGCGAAGGCCGGCATCTTCTTGCTGCAGCAGGCCCATGCGCGCTGCGAGCAAGGTGACGGCCAGTGATGCACCCAAGCCGGATGCCAGCAAGAAAGGCGTTGCCATGCCGGACATGAGCCACCAGAAGGCATACAGCGCAAGCAGCATGACGACGAAGCGAGCTTTACTCATTGGCAAAAGTATTACTCCAGCAGAAAAGTGGCCAAATATTAACAAAGAATCATCAGCGGCACGGTATTTTTGCTGTGGGTACAACCTGCCCAATCAGCACGAGCCATGGCGGTCGCACAGGCAAAAAAAACCGCCCTGGCGAGGGCGGTCGGATGATGTCAGGGGCCGTCAATTTGTCTGGGTGACGCATCCCAGTTGATGCGACCCGGCCTGCATCGGCCTTGTCAGAGACCGAGCAGCTTTTTCGCTTCGCCCAGTGCCTTCATCGAATCGGCGTGCTTGCCTTCCTTGTGCGCTTTTTCACCTTCGGCGCGCAGCATCTTCACTTTGTCCATGTCGGCAGCGGCCAACTTGGATGACGACAGCGCGGCATCGATGGCCTTCATCTCGTTCGGGCAGTTATGCGCAAATGCCAGCGGCGCAGCGCACAGCAGGGCAGCAGCAATGAGGTGTTTCATGAGGTGTCTCCTTGATGGGTATGGAAAACAAAATAATGCGCAGAAATAGTACAACGTAAATCCAGCCCTTGCTGATCGCATGATGCACGGCTGGTTCTCAACGATCCATGGTTGCCGAATGACGAAAAAAAACCCCGGCATACGGCCGGGGTATCAAGGGGATCAGGGAGAAACAAAGGTACGTCTACAACTCCGGTTTAGCTGAATGACAGGCTCAGGCCTGGCAGGTTCAGTTGTGCGAATGCGCTTGACCAGACTTCGCCGCGTTTGACTGGCAACGCATCGGTCCAGCTGCCGGTAGCGACGATCTCGCCGGCCTGCAGCGTGGGGAAGTGATGCTGCTGATGGAGTTCGTCGTGCAGCGCAAACATCGTGTGCAAGGGGCTACCCATCAGATCGCGACCGAAACCGGCGGCGGCAATACCGCTGTCACTGTTGGTCATCCTCGATAGCGACAGACTTGCACTGGCCAGCACCTCTGGCAGTTGGTGACGGCCTTGACGCGACAACATGCGCGGCTCGCCCACTATCAGCTTACGGTTCAGGCCGAAAGCAGCGACCGCATCTGGCGCATCGAAAGACCAGCCCTTGAATGGCGACACCACAACCTCCAGGCCATGCGCCATCCATTCGAGGCAGTCGGCGAACTCGAGCAGGGTCGCGCCCGGGTCAGGTGTGCGCGCCAGCTTGAAGACGAGATGCGGTTCGATCCGTGGCTGCTGTGCCTTGACCAGGCTGTGCAGCGCGTGGTTGTCCATCGCGTATTCAACGCTGCTGTCGAATAGCGTGCCCCAGATCGGCGAACTGATCGGCTCAGTCTTGCCATAGCGCGAGCGCACGCGGTCATTCGAGAAGGCTAGCTTGCGGCCAACCGGTATCTCGCCCTGGGCAATGCGAATATTCAGCAGGCTGCGAGCGATGTCATACGCATCCTCGAGCGACAGCTTGTCTTCCTGGGTGATCAGCGGGTGCAGGGTGCCACCGACGCGCGCTTTCATTAGCGCATGCGCGTAACGGTTAGCCATGGTGCTCATTAGCATGCTGCTCTCCTCCAAGCCTGAGGGCTGACCGACGCATTCATCTTTGCTGCCGGAGCCACGGGTATATTACGTGTGCGAAATAATTTATACGAGCCAGTCACAATTTATACCAAATAAGGGAGAAACTGGCGAGTGGGTGCAAAAAATTTGTGGGTTTGGCGGATGATCGTGATTGCCAAACTAGAAATTCGGTGCAAATCAGGCCGAAATCCTGCAGAAATCACCGGATTAGCCCGGGTTCGGCCTATGAAAAGATCTCAGCCGATATAGACCAGTTATCATCGGGAAGATTCGGCATGGTGCCGGTTATCGGGCAATTCGGCCGTCAGGTTCTGAGTTGGTTCACCGCGGCTTTCCCAGGGAAACAGGGTCATGGAAGTCTCTTTCAGCAAAGAAATCGAACAACTGACGCTGGGCGAGGGCGAGGTGTTCCATGGCGAAGGCATACTCGCGATCACCAAGGCGCTGCTGCAATCAGGCGTCTCCTATATCGGCGGCTATCAGGGCGCGCCGGTCTCGCACCTGCTGGACGTGATGGTGCAGGCAAAGGAACTGGTAGCCGGACTGGGCGTGCATGTCGAGGCTTGCTCGAACGAGGCCTCCGCAGCCGCCATGCTGGGCGCATCCATTCATTACCCGGTACGCGGCGCAGTCACCTGGAAATCTATCGTTGGCACCAATGTCGCAGCCGATGCGCTGGCCAATCTGGCCTCGCCGGGCGTGACCGGCGGTGTGCTGATGGTGATCGGCGAAGATTATGGCGAGGGCGCATCTGTCGTCCAGGAGCGAACGCATGCGTATGCAATGAAGTCCACGCTGCTGCTGCTCGATCCCCGACCTGAACTGCAGACCATGGTGGACTTGGTCGGCCATGCATTCGCGATGTCGGAAGCCTCAAACATGCCGGCCATGATGGAGTTACGCATACGCGCCTGCCATGTGCGCGGCAGCTTCACTTGCAAGGACAACCGGCGGCCGGTGATCTCGGCGCTCTCACCGATGGCCGAGCCAGGCAGTTTCGATTACGGCCGTCTCGCGCATCCACCCTCAACCTTCCGCCATGAAAAACTGAAGGTCGATGAGCGCCTGCCGGCCGCGCGCCGCTACATCGTCGAGCATGGCCTGAACGAATTGCATGAAGGGCGTCATGCGGATGTCGGCATCATCGTGCAGGGCGGTATTGCGCCGGCCCTGTTACGCGCATTGCAGCAGTTTGGTCTTGCCGATGCCTTCGGCAATAGCGACCTACCGCTGCTGGTGCTGAACGTGACCTATCCGCTGGTGCCGGAGCAAGTCGCGGCTTTTGCGCAGGGCAAGCGCGCAGTGCTGGTGGTGGAAGAGGGCTCGCCCGAATACATCGAGCACGAGATCGGCAGCCACTTGCGTCGCCATGATCTGCAGACTGCGCTGCACGGCAAGGACATGCTGCCGGCCACCGGCGAGCTGACCGCCGAGGCGATCATGAAAGCGCTGCTGGGTTTTGTGTCGCGCTACCTGCCGCAGCAGAATGTGCAGCCAGTCGCCAGCCTGCTGGCTGCCACCGATGCGCGCCGACAGCAGGCCGCCAGCCGGCTGGACGCGGCGCTGCCGGCGCGGCCGCCAGGCTTTTGCATCGGTTGTCCTGAGCGACCCGTATTTTCAGCAATCAAATTGGCGCAGCAGGATATCGGGCCGGTGCATGTGGCGGCCGATATCGGTTGTCATTCATTCGCCACCTTCGAACCGTTTTCGCTCGGCCATTCCATTCTTGGTTACGGCATGAGCCTGGCCAGTCGCGCCGGTGTCTCACCGGTGATGCAGCGGCGCGTGCTGTCCATCATGGGCGACGGAGGCTTCTGGCATAACGGCCTGCTGACCGGCGTGCAGTCGGCACTGTTCAATGGCGACGATGCGGTGCTGCTGATCTTCAAGAATGGCTACACCTCGGCCACCGGCACACAGGACATCATCTCCACGCCCGGCAAGGGCACCAAGCAACAGGCGACCGACAAGCTCGCCAGCCTGACGGCGTCCGACCGGACCATCGAAAACACGCTTGCTGGTCTGGGCGTGCAATGGCTACGCACCGTTCACTCCTATCGCGTGGCCGCGATGCGCGACGTGATACGGGAAGCCATGACCACGCCTTTCGCCGGCCTGAAGGTGATCATTGCCGAAGGCGAGTGCCAGCTTGAGCGCCAGCGCCGCGTGCGGCCCTGGCTGGCTAGCCTGCTGGCGAAGGGCGAGCGCGTGCTACGCGTGAAATACGGCGTTGATGACGATGTCTGCAACGGCGACCATGCGTGCATGCGCCTGTCCGGCTGCCCGACGCTCACCCTCAAGGACAACCCCGATCCGCTGAAGGTCGACCCGGTCGCGACCGTCATCGACGGTTGCGTCGGCTGCGGACTGTGCGGCGAGAATGCGCATGCCGCCACCTTGTGCCCCAGCTTTTATCGGGTCGAGGTCGTGCAAAACCCGCGCTGGCATGAGCGGCTAGCCGATCAACTGCGCCGGCTGGCACTGCGACTGGTGCAACCGGCATGAGCGCGCCGCAAATGGATACCAACCAGACCACGCCCCGCGTGATCTCGCTGCTGATTTGTGCCCTCGGCGGCGAGGGCGGGGGTGTGCTCAATGAATGGCTGGTCGATGTCGCGCGGCGCGCCGGTTATCCGTCGCAGGGCACGTCGGTGCCGGGCGTTGCGCAGCGCACCGGTGCCACGACCTACTACTTCGAGACCTGCAACTTGCCGATGGCACAGCTTGGTGGTCGCAGTCCGGTATTCAGCCTCGGCCCGGTGCCGGGTGCGCTGGATGCGGTGGTGTCGTCGGAATTGCTGGAGGCGGCGCGCTGCGCGAGCAACGGGCTACCCTCGCCCGAGCGCACGCTGATGATCGTTTCCTCGGCGCGCACGCTGACCCATGCCGAGCGCAGCCATCTCGGTGACGGTCGCCTGGACAATGCTGCGCTGCTCTCGCTGGTGCAGTCCGCCAGTCGTGCCCATCATGTGATCGACATGCAGCGCATCGCTGCAGAGCATCGCACCGTGGTCAGCTCGGTCATGCTGGGCGCCATTGCAGCCAGCGGCCTGCTGCCTTTTGAGCGCCAGCATTACATAGCTGCGATCCGCGCCGGCGAGCGCGGTGTGGAAGCCAGTCTTGCCGGCTTCGAGGCCGCATCGCGCATCGTGACCGAGGGTCGTGCGCAAGCCGAGACCACGCAGCGCATCATCAGCGATGCGCTCTCCGCTGCCACGCCGCAGCGCCTGCAGGACTGGCCGCCCGAGGTACGCCCTATGGCTGCACTGGGACTGGCGCGCACCACTGAATATCAAGATGCAGGGTATGGCGAGCTCTACCTGCAGCGGTTGCGCAGCGTGCGTGATGCTGAGGGTTCTGCCGATGGGTCGGCAGTGTCCGCTTTTGCGGCCACGCGCGAAGCAGCCCGCTGGCTGGCGCTGTGGATGGCCTATGACGATATCGTGCGCGTGGCCGACCTCAAGAGCCGTGCGGCGCGCCATGCGCGCGTGCGGCGCGAGGCCAAGGCCGGGGCGCGTGACCTGCTGCGCGTTTACGATCATTTCAAGCCCGGCGTGCCTGAACTGGCCGCGCTGCTGCCGGCTCCGCTGGCGCGCCGCTTGCAACAGGCCGAGCGCAAGCGCATCGCCGAAGGGCACGGACCGTTGGCGTTCCCCGTCAAGCTGGCCTCGCACACGTTGATGGGTAATTTGCTGTTGCGCCTGCTCGCATCGGCCAAATGGCTGAGGCGGCTGAGCAGTCGCTATGCCGAGGAGCAGGCGCTGATTGAGGAATGGCTGGGCGTGTTGCGAGCTGCACTGACTGAAGATGCGCAGCTGGGCCTGGAGATTGCGCAGTGCGGTCGACTGCTCAAGGGCTACGGCAGCACGCATGAGCGTGGCCGCCAGCGCCTGCTGCATGTGCTGCGGCATCTGGCGCCGACGTCTTTCGGCTCGGTCGAGGCGAGGGTCGCAGCGATAGCGCGGGTGCGCGAAGCGGCACTGGCAGATGAGGGTGGGCGTGCTTTTGACCAGGCACTGGCGGCTGTCGGCGCACCGGCTGCGCCGGTGAGGGCGCAACCGATACGCTGGATGCCGCGCGCTGGGGTAAGGCCGTCATCGGCCAACGGGCATGGCAGCAGCTGATTTCGACGGCTTGCTGCCGGACGCACTGTTGTCCTGCCTGCTGCCGTGCAGTCGGCTGTCTCGCTGTGCTGGCCGACGGAGGCCGGCCGTCGTTTTACATACCCAGCGGCGCGACACCGACCCAGCGTGCGTGCAACCAGAACGCGAAGATGGCCCACAGCCCGACACCGCCAATCACTGCGACCAGCGTATTGGCGATTGTGCCTTCCGGATAGCGCGTGCCCTCAGCACGATCGCGCCGGCGCGAAACACGGAAATCCAGCACCGCCCAGATCACGAAGCTGCCAAACAGCAGCAGGTCGGCCAGCGTGCCGTTGGCGAGCAGGTGGGCAAAGGCCCAAGTCTTCACCGACAGTACCATTGGATGGCCCATCTTCGCCTTCAGAGCATTGCGCGGCACATAGGCAGCCACCATCAGGATGGACGACAGGATCATCAGCAACACGGATACATGACGCAGCCAGATCGGCGGCTCGTAGATCGGTACCGGTGCGGTGCGCGCGGCATCATAGCCAAAGATCATCAGCACGAAGCCGGCCAGCGACACCAGACTGATGATGCCTTTCCATGGTTTGTCGCCGAGGCGGGCGATCAGGGAAGCACGCCAGTCGTCGGCGAAAATCCGCGTCGAGTGCGCGCCGATAAAGAGCAGCAGGCCGGCAATCAACATGGTCATGGTTATCCTCCGATTCGGTTAATGTGCGGCAGTTTACCGGATAACAATGCCGCCACGGCCGTCAGTGCCAGAAAGAGAGACTCATGCAGCCCGCCGTAAAGACCCGTCAGATCGTCGCCGCCGTGATCGGCAATGCGCTTGAGTGGTATGACTTTGTTGTCTACGGCTTTCTGACCGTGATCATCTCTCGGCTGTTCTTTCCGGCCGACAGCGAATACGCATCCTTGCTGGCGGCGATGGCGACCTTTGGCGTCGGATTCTTCATGCGGCCGGTCGGCGGCATCCTGATCGGCATGTATGCAGACCGGCGTGGGCGCAAGGCAGCACTGCAACTGATCATCCTGCTGATGACGCTGTCGATCGCCATGATCGCCTTTGCACCCACCTATGCCGCGATAGGCGCGGCGGCGCCAATACTGATCGTACTGGCGCGCCTGCTGCAGGGCGTGGCCACGGGTGGCGAGTTTGCGAGTGCCACAGCCTTCCTGATCGAGAGCGCGCCACCCGGGCGGCGCGGTTTCTTCGGTTCGCTGCAGATGGTCGGGCAAGCGATTGCTGCGCTAGGCGGTGCCTGTGCCGGCATGCTGGTCACGCAAGGGCTAACGCCCGAGCAGGTCGACAGCTGGGGCTGGCGGCTGCCTTTCATCGTCGGCCTGTTGATTGGCCCGGTCGGGCTGTGGATGCGCCGCCATCTGGAAGAGACCGAGGCCTTCGTCGATGCGCTCCAGCATCCGGCGGAAGATGGCGGCAAGGCCGGCCTGCGCGCGCTGATGCGCGAGCACTTGCGGGAAGTGGCAGTCAGCTTTGGCCTCGTGGTCTCGAGCACCGTGATGTTCTACGTGGTGCTGATCTACATGCCCACCTATGCCAAGACCCAACTGAAGATACCGCTGGGCGATGCATTCACGGCGCAAGTGGCCGGGCTGTTGTGCCTGACGCTGCTGATACCGCTGTTTGGCCTGTTGTCCGACCGCATCGGGCGTCGCCCGGTCTTGCTGGCCGCAGCGACGCTCTACCTTCTGCTGCCGTATCCGCTGATGTCATGGGTGCTGGAATCGCCGTCGATGGCGCGGCTGGCGGTAATGCAGATGAGCCTGTGCAGCGCGATCGCGGTCGGCTTCGGCGCGATCTCCACCGCCCTGGCCGAGCAATTCCCGGTGCGCCAGCGCTCCACCGGTCTCGCGCTGTCCTACAACATCGCAGTGATGCTGTTCGGCGGCTTTGCGCAGCTGATCGTCACCTGGCTGATCGCCACCACCGGCAGCCCACTGGCGCCGGCTTTCTATGTGATGTTCGGCGCCACCGTCGGGCTGCTCGCGGCATGGCAGTTGACTGATCGTTTTCAACAACATCATTTGCATTGAACAGGAGCAGGAAGATGAAACTCCGCATCAGTTCATCGGTATCAGCCTTGTGCACCGCCTTGATGGTCTGGGTGTGCATGTTGCCTGCGTCGACGCAGGCAGCCGAGCAGCCGGAGCCGGCCTACGGCCCGGAGCTGGAAGGCTTTGACTATCCGTTCCCGGTGCAGCGGTATGTTTTCAGCTCGCAGCGGCAAGCGGTGCAGATGGCTTATCTGGACCTGCAGCCGCAAGCGCCGATCAAGGCGAATGGCCGCACGGTGGTGCTGCTGCACGGGAAGAACTTTTGCGCAGCGACCTGGGAAGGCACGATGCGCGCTTTGCAGCAGCAAGGCTTTCGGGTGATTGCGCCGGACCAGATTGGCTTCTGCAAGTCCAGCAAGCCGGCGGCTTATCAATACAGCTTCCAGCAACTGGCGCACAACACGCGCGCGCTGCTGGATATGCTGGGCGTGAACAAGGCCATCATCATCGGCCACTCCACCGGCGGCATGCTGGCGACTCGCTATGCATTGATGTTTCCCGAGCGTGTCGAGCAGCTGGTGATGATCAACCCCATCGGGCTGGAAGACTGGAAGGCCGAGGGCGTGCCTTCGCTCAGCATCGACCAATGGTATGCGCGCGAGTTGCAGGTGAACGCAGAGCGTATCCGCAATTACGAGCGCAACACCTACTATGCTGGTCAGTGGCGACCCGAGTATGAGACCTGGGTGCAGATGCTGGCCGGTATGTTTCGCGGCTCCGGCCGCGAGACGGTTGCCTGGCACTCGGCGCTGCTGTACGACATGATCTACACGCAGCCCGTGCTCTACGAATTCGGCCGGATCAAGGTACCGACCTTGTTGCTGTTTGGTGAGCAGGACAATACCGCCATCGGCAAGGACATCGCGTCGCCCGAGGTCAAGGCGCGGCTCGGCGATTATCCGGCGCTGGCGCGCAAGACAGCGGCCGCCATACCCGGCGCTCGTCTGGTGTTGTTTCCTGAACTCGGCCATGCGCCGCAGATTCAGGATCCAGCGCGCTTTCACAAGGCGCTGCTGGATGGATTGGCTATCAAGTCAAAGGAATAGGCATGAGCATGACTGCGCCGAGTGCACAGGAACAATTTGATGAACAGGCATCGAGGCAGCTTGAGGCTGTCTACCTGACGCCGGATGTCGTCGAGCAGCGCAACAAGGTACTGGCCTTGTTGGCGCCGCAGCCGGGCGAGCGCGCACTCGACATTGGTTGCGGCCCCGGCCTGACCACCGAGGCATTGGCGCAGGCTGTTGGCAGCAGTGGCTCGGTGCTGGGCGTCGATATTGCACCGCCGATGCTGGCGCTGGCACGCCGCCGCTGCGCATCGCTCACCCATGCGAATTTCGGCATGGCAGACGTTACTCGCTTACCTTACGCAGAGGCGAGTTTCGATATCGCACTGGCATCGCAAGTGTATGAGTACGTCGCCGATGTTGATCTCGCACTGGGCGAATTGGCACGCGTGATCCGGCCGGGCGGCAGGGCGGTGCTGGTCGATACCGATTGGGAATCCGCTGTTTGGGCCAGCAATGATGATGCGCGCATGCGCCGCGTGCTGGAAACCTGGAACGAGCACATACCGCATCCGCAGCTACCGCGCACGCTCAAGCACCGGATGATGCAGGCCGGGTTCCGTGAGGTGCAGGTGGCGGTCGTACCGCTGCTGAACGCGGTTTACGATCCGCAGACCTATAGCGTTGGGATGATGGGCATGATCGGCAACTTTGCTGCTGGCCGGAATGGCCTGACGGCCGACGACATCGCCGGCTGGCGGCAGGATGCCAAGCTGATTGGCGACAGCGATGGCTATTTCTTCAGCCTGTGCCGTTACGTATTTATCGGCAAGCGATAGCGCGGTAGACTGCTTGCGGTGATACCCGACGACATCTTTAATGACGGAACAGGTCGCGGTTGTTCTTCACCGCGATAGAGCGGAAGAAAGGCTCGAACTGGCTCTCGTTGTAGCCAAAGGCATGCATGAAGAGCTCGAACAATTCGAGCTCCTGCGGCATCGGCTCGCCGTTGGCGAGGATGGCGTCATACAGATTGACCAGCACCGATAGCTGCTGGTCCTTGTCCAGCACATCGGCGCAGGCGACGAGGAATTCTTCCGAGCTGTGTATCTTGGTGTAGCGGTTGGCCACTTCCAGCAGCTCGCGATCGTCGCGTACCGCTTGCACCAGACGGTGTATCTCGTGCGGCTCGATTTTGCCATCCGCATTGATCATGTAGATCATGGCTGCGGCAAACGCGATGCGCGGTGTTAATGCCGGCGCATCGCCCAGATACTCGGTGAGTCTCGCGCCGCAGTGTATGCAATGGTTAGCGCTCGAGCTGTGTCCCTCAGTCATGCAGGCATGGCAGGTGCGGGTGGTTGATTCCATCAGTGTTTTTTTCACCGCACGCTGCGCGATCATCTCGGCAGAGACGATGCCGGTGGGTACCGCGAGTATGCCCCAGCCGAACATCATCATCATTGATGCGACAAAGCGACCAACATCCGTCTTGGGCGTGATGTCGCCGAAGCCGACTGTGGTCAGCGTCGAGATCGCCCAGTAGATCGAGGTGGGCACGCTGGTAAAGCCGTTTGGCGGGCCCTCGACCACGAACATCACGGTACCGAGGATGACTACCAGCGCCATGATGATGGAGATGAACACGCCGATCTTGCGGCGGCTGTCGGCCACAGCCATCACCAGCCATTGGTATTCCTCGACATAGCCAGACATCTTCATTACGCGGAACAGGCGCAGCAGTCGCAGGATACGCACGTCCAGCAGCACATAAGCCTCGGGCACGAACAGCGCGATGAAGCTTGGCAGGATGGAGATCAGGTCGATCACGCCAAGGAAGCTCTTCGCATAGCGGCCGGGGCTGGGACTGCAGGCAAGCCGCGCCAGATACTCCAGCGTGAACAATATCGTGAAGAACCATTCGATCGGACCCAGCAGATGCTTGTACGACGCATGTATCCACTGCACGCTGTCGACCATGATGACGAGCAGGCTCAGCACAATGGCCCACAGCAGCATCACGTCAAACAGCTTGCCGGAACGAGTATCGGCTTCAAAGATGATGGTGTACCACTTGAGCCGCCAGCCCGTCAGCATCCTTGGCAGATAATCATCCGAGGCGGCGGTGGTATTGGTGGCGTCGCTCATGTCAGGTTCGGGTCTATGTCGTTCAGGTGGTGCACAGCCTGGTCTCAGTCGGCAGCCACAACGTTACCGTCGGCTGGTGATCCTTTGCGGTTGCTGATCCACCATCCGACGCTGACCACCAGTAACGCGCCGGCAGTACCCGTCAGGCTCAGATGAACGTGTAGCTCATGGAAATCCAGCAAGTTCATCGGCAGTGCTTCGGCCACGCGGGAGGCGATGGCGAGGTCGGTCGAAATCATCGATCCGCCCAGGTAACCGAGCAGCGCGGCGCCAGCGGTCACCAATGCCGGCACGCGGTCCATGATTTTCAGGATGACGGAGCTGCCCCAGATCACCACAGGGATGCTGACCATGATGCCGAAGGCCACCAGCCACATCTTGTGGTCTGCGCCGGCCTGTTCGGCCGCGCCGGCGACGGCGATCACGTTATCGATGCTCATGACAAGGTCGGCCAACAGGATGGTCTTGATCGCAGTGGCCAGCCGGTCGCCGCCATCGATCTCCTCATCGCCGTCTTCCTGCTGCGCCATCAGCTTCATGCCTATCCACAACAACAGCACGCCGCCGATGATCTTCAGATACGGTAGGGTAAGCAAGGTGACCGCGAAGGCGATCAGTGCGATGCGCACAATGATGGCGCCTATCGTGCCGCCGACGATGCCCTTCATTCGCATGTCTGCCGGGAGATGGCGGCACGCCAGCGCGATCACGATCGCATTGTCGCCCCCCAGCAGGATGTCGATCAGGATGATCTGGCCAACGATGAGCCAGTCCAGGTGCTGAAAAAATTCGATCATGTTTATTCCCCCGGCCAGTGGCCTTGTCGTGCGCGTCCTGCTCGTTGTGGTTCTGCTGCTGTTCGTACGCTGAGGTCGGCGGGGGCCGTCTGCCGACGGCCTGCGCCGGCGGGTTCGTTACGCGAGGCCTTTTTCCTCGCGCACCTGGCGCGCAATGGCCTCGACCTGCTCGTCGCTCATGCCGAACTGGCGCTTCAATGCATCCAGTTTCGCGCGTTCTTCTTCGGTCACGACTCCATCAGCCAGCGCCTCGCGGATCTCGGTCTCGTACATGATCTCGCGGCGCTCGACCTGGGTCGTGTAGGCGGTCGCGACCACGCCGGTCAGGATCGCGGCCAGTGCAATGGCCAGTATCTGCGTCAGTACCACCAGCACCACGCCGAAGATCGATACCGGATCCACGTTGCCCCAGCCGGAAATAATGGTCAGCAGATACCACTTCATCGTGGCCGGGATCGACGGGAACACCTCGGGCTGCAGATGGCCTTCAGCGATATAGATGAGGGACGAACATAGCAGGCAGGAAATCAGCAGCAGGAACAGTGCCGACGTGAATGAATCGCGCTCGGCCTTCACGGCTTCGATCAAATCAGTCAGCGCGCTGTTGTAGCGCGACAGCTTGAAGATACGCATCAGGCGGAAAATACGCAGCACGCGCAGGTCGAGGCCCGGGAACAGCAGCTGCGCATAAAACGGCATGGTGCCGAAGAAATCAATGAAGCCGTAGAAGCTGAAAATATATTCCTTGCGCCCGCGCCAGGCACCGCCTTCTTCCTTCGAATAAGCCGTGCCATATGACCAGACGCGCAGCACATACTCGACCGTGAAAATCATCACGCTGACAACATCAAATATGTGGAAGTAATACTCGTAGGCGTCATGCAGTTCCTGCACTGACTCGAGAATAATCGCCAGCACGTTCAGAACGACCACGCTGGCAATGAAAATTTCGGTGATCCGGCTAGCCCGGTTGTTGATCGAGCCTTCAAGCAGCTCGTAGACGCGGCGCTGGAGAGTTTTCATGTGTGGCGATCGGCGACTGCCAGCTGTCCGCAATGCCCGCGCGGCTTGCGCTGCACTTTGTGGAACCCGTTCCGCGGCTGCTGGTTTTGATTATTTGTGTATGGAACCACGATATTATAGCCGCAAGGTTACGTGATTTTTGGTAAACCTCAGCCTGTAATATTCGAGTCATGAAAAGCAGCGGCAGGATGTATTGCCGTTTTAAATACAATAAAAAATACCGGGGCTTCACGGCCCGGCCAGCGCTCCGATGTCATCTCATTCGACTGCCCCTGCGGCCCCGGCCGGGTTCCGCCGCAAGCTCTATGCGTTCCTGTTCGACGATAGCGTTGAAAACGGCGCGCATCGCAGCTTGAACCGTTTCCTGTTCCTGCTGATTCTTGCCAACCTGATAGCGCTGCTGCTGGAATCCGCGCCTGCTATCGAGGCGGAGTACCGTCAGGCCTTTTACATGTTTGATGTGTTCTCGGTCGCGGTCTTCTCGATCGAATATCTGCTGCGCCTCTATCTCGCCCCAGAAGATCCCGAATTCGCCGGCCGCACCTCGCCGCGCTGGGCCTATGCAAGCAGCCTGCTTGGGATTGTCGACTTGCTGGCCATCCTGCCATTTTTCCTCGGGCTGCTGCTGGCGATTGATACCCGTGTGCTGCGCGTACTCCGGCTGCTACGCATCCTGAAAGTGACCAAGGCCGTGATCGAGGGCCTGAAGGAATTTGCCGAGCTCAATCGCGGCCGTACAGTTCGCCAGAAGGTACACGCGCTGCTGTTCCCCAGCGATTACGGCGGCAAGCTCAATCAGGTGGTCGAGATCTTCCTGATCTTCTGGATCGTCGCCTCGGTGCTGTCCATCGTGCTCGAATCAGTCGACAGCATACGCGCGC
>JACCDH010807375.1_pt1 | contig 24683 bp, 18 predicted proteins | sample 7442481 | NCBI WGS metagenome assembly JACCDH01 (sample SAMN15323433, study PRJNA562643) | freshwater metagenome | isolation source: river surface water | place: USA:Blue River Watershed | collected 2017-08-15
CAGCTTGCGCTTCGGCATCGCTGCCCATTTCGACGAAACCAAAACCTTTAGAGCGGCCAGTGTCGCGCTCCATCATGACCTTGGCGCTGGTCACGGAACCGAACTGTCCGAAAGACTGTTCAAGATCACCATCACGCACGGAATACGGCAAGTTGCCGACGTACAGTTTATTGCCCATGAAAGGGACTCCTTAAAACACATAAAACTAAGCGATGGAGTCCCGAACCGAAACTGACCGATCACCAAACACAACCTGGTGAATGCAAGCACGCACTAGGCTGCGGCCATTATGGAGCACAAGTTGTCTAAATTACCAAGCGTTTACCTGTATTTAGCGCAAATCATGCTCGAAAAACCACAATCCATGCTGCTTACCAGCTCACTTCACGGTCAGGGGATGCCGTGATTTTGTGAACGGTCAAGTCGGCGCCTTCGAATTCTTCTTCTTGGCTCATGCGCAAACCCACCGTCATTTTGAGAATGCCATAGACCACAAAGCCGCCCACCAAAGCCCACGATACGCCAAGTGCAGTGCCTGCTAATTGCGCGGTGAAGTTGATGCCACCCAAGCCGCCGAGGGCTTGCGTACCAAAAATGCCGGCTGCAATACCACCCCAAGTGCCGCACAAACCGTGCAGGGGCCACACGCCTAACACGTCGTCAATGCGCCATTTGTTTTGAGTGAGTGTGAACATCACCACAAAAATACCACCCGCCACAGCGCCAACAACCAAGGCGCCCATGGGGTGCATCAAGTCAGAGCCTGCACACACGGCGACCAAGCCAGCCAAGGGGCCGTTGTGCACAAAGCCGGGGTCGTTCTTGCCAGCAATCAACGCCACCAAGGTGCCGCCCACCATCGCCATCAGCGAGTTCACGGCCACGAGGCCCGAAATTTTGTCGAGGGTTTGCGCACTCATCACGTTAAAGCCAAACCACCCCACGATCAAAATCCATGCACCCAAAGCGAGGAACGGAATGCTTGAAGGTGGGTGTGCCGACATTGCGCCGTCTTTGCGGTAACGGTTGCTGCGTGCGCCCAACAGCAGCACAGCAGGCAAAGCAATCCAACCGCCCACGGCGTGGACCACGATTGAGCCGGCAAAGTCGTGAAATTCGTCACCCGTCAATTCTTTGAGCCAAGCTTGAAAACCGAAATGTTGGTTCCAAGCAATGCCCTCAAAGAAGGGATAAATGAAACCCACGATCACAGCCGTGGCAATGAGCTGAGGCCAAAACTTGGCGCGTTCAGCAATGCCGCCCGAGATGATGGCGGGAATGGCCGCAGCAAAGGTGAGCAAGAAAAAGAACTTCACCAGTTCGTAGCCATTCTTATCCGCCAACGATTCAGCGCCGATCATGAAGCTCGCGCCGTAGGCAACACCATAGCCGACCAAGAAATAAGCGATGGTCGACACGCAAAAGTCGACCAAAATTTTCACCAAAGCATTGACTTGGTTTTTGCGGCGAACGGTGCCCAGCTCTAAAAATGCAAAGCCAGCATGCATGGCCAGCACCATGATGGCGCCCAGCAAAATGAACAACGCATCTGCGCCCTGTTTATGTGCATCCATAAATTGAATCCTTGGAAGTTGAACTTTTTTGGTGCGCAATTGCGCTTGTTTTTTATATCGCACCAGATGTAAGCAAAAAATGCACCAAATCAATAAAGGGCTCGCGAGGTAGGATCAAGGAATGGAAGCTTTTTTGATCTCGACAGGCATCGTTGCACTTGCCGAAATGGGCGACAAGACCCAACTTTTATCTTTGGTGTTGGCTGCGCGTTTTCGCAAGCCTTGGCCCATCGTCTGGGGCATCTTGGTGGCGACATTGGCCAACCATGCGCTGGCTGGTGGTTTGGGTGCGTGGGTCACGCGCTTCATGGGGCCCGATGTGTTGCGTTGGGTGTTGGGCGTTTCGTTCTTGGCCATGGCAGTGTGGATGCTCATCCCTGACAAATTGGACGATGACGAGGCTGACGTGCAACCGAAGTTGGGTGTGTTTGGTACCACCGTGATTGCCTTTTTCTTGGCCGAGATGGGCGACAAAACACAAATCGCCACCGTCATGTTGGCGGCTGAATACCAGTCGTGGTTGTGGGTGGTGGCAGGCACCACGCTGGGCATGATGTTGGCCAACGCACCTGTGGTGTGGTTTGGTGAACGCATCACGCGTCTCGTGCCACTGACGTGGGTGCATCGCATCAGCGCTGCTGTGTTTGTGGTGTTGGGGGTGTTGGTGTTGTTTGGCGGTGAAGCGCCTGAAACACACGGCCAACCACATGAGGCCGCTGTCCAGGCCGTGACGTTACAAGAGCCAGCCTCGGCCAGCTCTGCCGCTTCGAACGCGCAATAAGTACGAGGCTTATTGGCCGATCACGCGGACCATCTCTAAACACTTGTTGGAGTAGCCCCATTCGTTGTCGTACCAGCTGACCACTTTGATGAATGTGCCGTCCAATGCAATGCCTGCATCGGCGTCAAACACCGAGGTGCAGGGCTCGCCGCGGAAATCGGTGGACACCACTTTCTCGTCGGTGTAACCCAACACGCCTTTGAGTGCGCCAAGGCTTTGCGCTTTCATCTCGGCGCAAATGTCTGGGTAGCTCGCTTCGCTGTTCAATTCCACCGTCAAGTCAACCACCGACACGTCCGACGTGGGCACGCGAAACGCCATGCCCGTGAGCTTGCCTTTGATGGCCGGAATCACCACACCCACCGCCTTGGCCGCGCCGGTGCTAGATGGAATGATGTTTTCCAAAATGCCGCGTCCGCCGCGCCAGTCTTTGTGGCTTGGACCATCGACTGTTTTTTGCGTGGCGGTGGCCGCATGCACAGTGGTCATGAGCCCGCGCTTGATGCCCCATTTGTCGTTCAACACTTTGGCAACTGGGGCCAAGCAGTTGGTGGTGCATGACGCGTTGGAGATGATGGCTTGGCCCGCGTAACTGGTGTGGTTTACGCCGTACACAAACATGGGCGTGTCGTCTTTCGATGGGGCCGACATCAGCACTTTTTTCGCGCCTGCCGCCAAGTGCTTTTCTGCGCTGGCGTGGTCGAGGAATAAGCCGGTGGATTCGACCACCACATCCGCGCCAATCTCGCTCCACTTCAAAGCAGCAGGGTCGCGCTCTTGGCTGAGGCGAATGCGTTTGCCATTCACGATCAAGTGGTTGCCGTCGACCGACACCTCGCCTTGGAAACGGCCGTGTACGCTGTCGAACTTGAGCATGTAGGCCAGATAGTCCGGCTCAAGCAAGTCGTTGATACCCACGACTTCGATGTCGTGAAAATTTTGGATCGCAGCGCGAAACACCATGCGTCCGATGCGGCCAAAGCCGTTGATGCCGATTTTGATGGTCATGTTTGTCTCCTTAGATGGCCGCATTCTATGAAACTTTGTTACATCCAATCAAGACAATTTGCGTATCTTTTTTACTTTTGAGGTTGCAGCCCTTGCAGTACAGGCGAAAAAAAGGCGCCCATGGGCGCCTGATCAGAGGGGGGGGTGTGAAAATTTATTTCTTCGCCACCACGCGGATCATTTCCAAGCACTGCTTGGCGTAGCCCCACTCGTTGTCGTACCAAGTGACCACTTTCATGAACGTCTTGTCCAAGGCGATGCCGGCAGTGGCATCGAACACAGACGCGCAGGGCTCGCCGCGGAAATCGGTGGACACCACTTTGTCTTCTGTGTAGCCCAACACACCCTTCAAGGCGCCTTCGCTTTGGGCTTTCATTTCGGCACAGACTTCATCGTAGCTGGCTTCTTTTTCCAACTCGATGGTGAGGTCGACCACTGACACATCAGAAGTGGGCACGCGGAAAGCCATGCCGGTGATTTTTTGGTTCACTTCGGGAATGACTTTGCCCACCGCCTTAGCAGCGCCAGTGCTGGAAGGAATGATGTTTTCCAAAATGCCACGGCCGCCGCGCCAGTCTTTGCGAGATGAGCTATCGACGGTGGCTTGGCTGGCTGTGGCGGCGTGCACCGTGGTCATCAAACCGCGCTTGATGCCCCATTTGTCGTTCAACACTTTGACCACGGGCGCCAAGCAGTTGGTGGTGCATGAAGCGTTAGAGACGATGGCTTCGCCGGCATATTTTTGGTGGTTCACGCCGTACACAAACATGGGCACGCTGTCTTTGGATGGGGCAGAGATGACCACCTTTTTTGCGCCCGCATCGATGTGCAATTGGCAGGTGGGCTCAGTCAGATAGTGACCGGTGCACTCGAGCACGATGTCCACGCCCATAGCACCCCACTTGAGGTTGTGTGCGTCACGCTCGTGTGTGAGTTGAATTTTTTTACCGTTGACGATCAAGGCGTCCTCGGTGTGTTCCACCGTGCCATCAAAACGGCCGTGCACGCTGTCGTACTTGAGCATGTAAGCCAAGTAGTCGGGCGACTTGGGGTCGTTGATGCCCACGACTTCGATGTCGCTGTAACCGTGCTTGAGCGCAGCGCGCAAAGCCAAGCGTCCGATACGGCCAAAGCCGTTGATGCCGATTTTGATGGTCATGTGTTGCCTTCAGGAGGAAGTTAAAAACTGGTTCTGGTTCAGCTGCGTTGCAGAGCAGCTTGAACGGTGTCGGCCACGTTCTCAGGCGTGAAACCAAAGTGTTGGAACAGGACAGGGGCGGGTGCCGACTCACCGTAGGTGTCGATGCCAACCACGGCAGACACGCCATATTTCCACCAACCGTCGGTCGAGCCCATTTCAACGGCGACACGTGGCACGCCAGCGGGCAGCACGGCTGACTTGTAGGCCACGCTTTGGCGGTCAAAGGTGGTGGTGCTGGGCACAGACACCACGCGTACGGCAATCTTGCGCTCGGCCAACAGGGCTTGTGCTTTCAGTGCCAAGTGCACTTCAGAGCCAGTGGCCATGAGCACGGCTTGCGCTTTTTTCTTGAGGCCCACTTCGCTGGGTTCAGCCAACACATATGCGCCTTTGCTGATGGCATCCAAGCCAGAAACCTCGCCTGCTTTTTTGTCGGCAGCGGTGTCGCCCTTGGGCAAGTAAGGCAGGTTTTGACGGCTCAACAACAGCGCAGTGGGCTTGTGTTGGTTCTTCAAAGCCACGGCCCATGCCACGGCAGTCTCTGCGGTGTCAGCAGGACGCCATACGTCGAGGTTAGGGATCAAACGCAAGGATGCGGCGTGTTCGATCGACTGGTGCGTTGGGCCGTCTTCGCCCAAGCCAATGGAGTCGTGCGTGAACACATGCACCACGCGTTGCTTCATCAACGCGGCCATGCGAATGGCGTTGCGCGAATAGTCGCTGAACGTGAGGAAGGTACCGCCGTAGGGAATGAAACCGCCGTGCAGAGCCACGCCGTTCATGATGGCGGCCATGCCGAACTCGCGCACACCGTAATTGATGTGACGGCCACCTTGACCAGCCTCGTTCTTCACCACATGGCCCGCAGCGTCAAAGCGCAGATTGGGCGTGGACTTGGTGTTGGTCAGGTTAGAGCCAGTCAAGTCGGCGCTGCCACCCAAGAGTTCGGGCAGGGCGGTGGTGAAGTGTTCCAGCGCCAATTGGCTGGCTTTGCGGCTGGCCACGGTTTCGGCTTTGGTGTGGGCGGCCAAGACGGTGTCGACCACGGTTTGGTCAAAGTTTTTGGGCAACTCGCCCGCCATGCGGCGTTGCAGCTCAGCGGCCAACTCGGGGTGAGCGGCTTGGTATGCGGCAAACGCTTGGTTCCACTCGGCTTCTTGCGCTTGGCCTTTGGATTTGGCGTCCCAGTCGGCGTACACCTCGGCAGGCACTTCAAACGGAGCGTGGTTCCAGTGAATGGCCGCGCGTGTCAATGCGATTTCTTCAGCACCCAAAGGTTCGCCATGGGCCTTGGCTGTGTTGGCGCGGTTGGGGCTGCCTTTGCCGATGCTGGTTTTGCAAACGATCAGCGTGGGCTTGTCTGTGCTGAGTTTGGCCGATGCAATGGCTTGGCTCACCACAGCGGCGTCGTGGCCGTCGATCGGGCCAATCACATTCCAGCCGTAGGACTTGAAGCGCTCAGGTGTGTTGTCGGCAAACCAGGGGGCCACTTGGCCGTCGATGGAGATGCCGTTGTCGTCGTACAAAGCGATGAGTTTGTTCAGCTTCCATGCGCCTGCGAGTGAGCAGGCTTCGTGGCTGATGCCTTCCATCAAGCAACCGTCGCCCATGAAAACGAAGGTGTGGTGGTCGACCACAGCGTGGCCGTCACGGTTGAATTCAGAGGCCAACAATTTTTCGGCCAGTGCCATGCCCACCGCATTGGTGATGCCTTGACCCAAGGGGCCTGTGGTGGTTTCGACGCCTGGCGTCACGCCCACTTCGGGGTGGCCTGCGGTTTTGCTGTGTAGCACACGGAAGTTTTTCAACTCGCTCATGGGCAAGTCATAACCGGTGAGGTGCAACAACGCATAAATCAACATCGAGCCGTGGCCGTTGGAGAGCACAAAACGGTCGCGGTTCATCCAATGAGGATTGGTGGGGTTGTGGTGCAAATGCTCACCCCACAAAGCCACGGCCATGTCGGCCATGCCCATCGGCGCGCCGGGGTGTCCTGAGTTGGCAAGTTGTACAGCGTCCATTGCCAAGGCGCGAATTGCGCTGGCCATTTGTTGGGTGTTTGCCATGTCAGGCGACTCCGGTGGGTGTGTGAGGGAAAACCACGATTTTAGCGGCCCTCGCTACACAAGCCTGACGGATCGCTACACTGCCTGTCGATGACAAAAAGCCCCGTTTCTGCCGCGATTCCCCCCTTGTCCACCGCCTTGCTTTTGGCCGCAGGCCGCGGCGAGCGCATGCGCCCGTTGACCGACGCCACGCCCAAGCCGCTGCTTGCCGTGCGTGGCCAGCCGCTGATGCAATGGGCCATGCAGGGCTTGCAGCGAGGGGGCGTGGCCGATTTGGTCATCAACACCGCATGGCTGGGGGAACAAATTCCCCAGCACTTTGGCTCCGTGCTTGAGTCGGCTGGCCAAACGCCTATGCAGCTGCACTACTCACAAGAAGGCGTGGACTTTGGTAGTGCTTTGGAAACTGCAGGCGGTATTGCCCGCGCGCTGCCTTGGCTGGCCGACACATTTTGGGTGGCGGCTGGCGATGTATTTGCGCCTGAATTTGAGTTCTCCCCCGAAGCGTTTGCGCGTTTCAAGGCGAGCCCTGCACTGGCACACCTCTGGCTGGTGCCCAATCCCGAACATAACGTGGGCGGTGACTTTGGCTTGTCTGCCGAAGGGTTGGCTTTGAACTTGCCCAAATTGACGACCCCTGCCACAGGTGCAGAGCTACCGCGCTACACCTTTAGCACCATTGCGCTTTACAAGCGGGCGTTTTTTGAGGCGCCTTGGTGTGCAATTCCTATTGGTAACCCAGAGGGCGTGAAAGCCCCATTGGCCGCGATGTTGCGAGCAGCCATGGACAATGGCGTGGTGAGCGCCTCGCTCTATACCGGCGCATGGACCGATGTGGGCACGCCCGAGCGTTTGGCCCAACTCAACGCCGTTTGAAAAGGTTTGACATGACAGCAGCCATTGCACACGCCCACATTTACGCCGCCCGCCGCGCCCGCTTGGCCGCTCAACTCAGAAGCGCACAAGGCGAAGGTGGCGTGGCCATCATTCCCACCGCACCCGAGCAGCAGCGCAACCGTGACAGCGACTTTCCCTACCGCCACGACAGCTACTTTTATTACCTGACCGGTTTCACCGAGCCCAACGCGTGGCTGGTGTTGGATGCGGCAGGCCACAGCACCGTGTTTTGCCAACCCAAAGATTTGGAGCGAGAAATTTGGGATGGCTACCGCCTCGGCCCAGAAGCCGCTGTGCGCGGGTTGGGCGTGGATGCCGCCCATTCGGTGGCTGAGCTCGATAAGCTGTTGCCCAAGTTGCTGGAAAACCAGCACACGGTGTGGTTTCCCTTCGCTACCCACAAGGGTTTGGAAACGCGTGTGGACGCCTGGCTCAACGCCGTGCGTGCGCGTGTGCGTTTTGGCACGATGTGCCCAGCGCAACAACGCGATGTGTGCGGCCCGCTGGATGAAATGCGTCTCATCAAAGACGCGCACGAACAAGACGTGATGCGCCGCGCCGCGCAGATCAGCGCCCAAGCACACATCCGCGCTATGCAAACCAGCGCGCGCATGTTGCGTGCGGGGCTTGACGTGCGTGAGTACCACTTGGACGCGGAGCTGTTGCATGAGTTTCGTATGCACGGCTCGCAGTTTCCCGCTTACACCTCTATCGTGGCGGCGGGTGCCAACGCGTGTGTGTTGCACTACCGCGCCGATGCGGCGCCTGTGCGCGATGGCGAGTTGGTGTTGATCGATGCGGGTTGCGAGTTAGACGGTTACGCCAGCGACATCACACGCACTTTCCCCGCGAACGGCAAGTTCACTGGTCCACAGCGCGACTTGTACAACTTGGTGCTCGCCAGCCAAGACGAAGCGGTGGCGGCCACCAAAGCTGGCGCACGTTTCAACGACCCGCATGACGCCACGGTCAAGGTGCTGGCGCAGGGCTTGTTAGACCTTGGCTTGCTCAACAAAGACAAACACGGCAGCGCGCAAGACGTGATTGAAAAACGCGCGTACTTTCAGTTTTACATGCACCGCACGGGCCACTGGCTGGGCATGGATGTGCACGACTGCGGCAGCTATGTGGAGCCCACAGAGTTGGGCCAGGTGAGTGAACGCAAAGACCCGTTGTCGGGCGAGACCATCGTCAACCGACCCAGCCGCATCTTGCAGCCGGGCATGGTGCTGACCATCGAGCCTGGCTTGTATGTGCGTCCCGCTGCTGATGTGCCAGAGGCGTTTTGGAATATCGGCATTCGCATTGAGGACGATGCCATCGTCACGTCTGAGGGCTGCGAGCTCATCACGCGTGGTGTGCCGGTGGTGGCTGACGAGATTGAGGCTTTGATGCGCGGTTGATCGTTTGTGCGCCGTCGTTTGTTTCGCGTGTTCTGGTGTTGATATTCACGTTGGCGTTGACGTCGCAGCGAGGTGTGGGTGGCGTGAGCCCGCCCTCCTCAGAGTCTGACGCCTCGATTGCGTCGGTCGGGCCCACGCCACCCACACCTCTTGTTCGATAGAAACATTTCAAGCGCCAATTTCTAGCTTTGAAGTGGGTCGGTGCGCGCGTAGGCGCCATTCTGGCGCGCAGCGACAGTAAGCCCTAGCGCGTACCGCCTCGCTTCAAAGCGGCGCTCAACGCCAATAGCAGATGGGCGCAACTAGGTGAGTTGGCTTTTGCGAATAAGTAAAAACCATCGCCACCCACATAAGCACATCCACGCACAAACTGCCTTAGACACAGGCCTACAATGAATCGACAAGCCTAGGCGGCCAGCCCTTACCCAGTGCAGCCGCCTTTTGCATAACTAGGAGATGTCCATGAGTTCCACCCCGTCTCACAACAGTGCCGAAGCCCGCGCCGAATTGCGTCGCGCAGCGTTGGAGTACCACGAGTTCCCTACCCCAGGCAAAGTTGCGATTCATGCGACCAAACAGCTGGTCAACCAGCACGATTTGGCCTTGGCCTATTCGCCCGGCGTGGCCGCACCTTGCGAAGAAATCGTCAAAGATCCCAATGCCGCTTACAAGTACACCAGCAAAGGCAACTTGGTGGCCGTCATCTCCAACGGCACGGCCGTGCTGGGCTTGGGTGACATTGGCCCCTTGGCTTCCAAGCCAGTGATGGAAGGCAAGGGCGTTTTGTTTAAAAAGTTTGCGGGCATTGATGTGTTTGACATCGAAGTGGCCGAAAACGATTTGGACAAGTTGGTCGACATCATTGCCGCGCTCGAACCTACGTTTGGTGGCATCAACCTCGAAGACATCAAAGCGCCGGACTGTTTCTACGTCGAGCGCAAGCTGCGCGAGCGCATGAAGATTCCAGTCTTCCATGACGACCAACACGGCACAGCGATCGTGGTGGGCGCGGCCATTTTGAACGGCCTCAAAGTGGCGGGCAAAGACCTGAAAAAGGTCAAGCTGGTGACCTCCGGTGCAGGCGCGGCGGCGCTCGCTTGTTTGAACTTGCTGGTCAAGATGGGCGTGCCCCGTAGCAATATATATGTGACCGACTTGGCGGGTGTGGTGTACGAAGGCCGTACCGAGTTGATGGACGAAGACAAAATTCAATTCGCCCAAAAAACCAATGCGCGTACTTTGAGCGATGTGATTGAAGACGCTGATGTCTTCTTGGGGCTGTCCGCCGGTGGCGTGCTCAAGGCCGACATGGTGAAGAAGATGGCAGCCAAGCCGCTCATCATGGCGTTGGCCAACCCCACGCCTGAAATCTTGCCCGAAGAAGTGCACGCCGTGCGTGACGACGCCATCATGGCGACGGGCCGCAGCGACTATCACAACCAAGTGAACAACGTGCTGTGCTTCCCCTACATCTTCCGCGGTGCGTTGGATGCGGGCGCCTCCACCATCACCGACGAAATGGAAATTGCGGCGGTGTACGCCATTGCCGACTTGGCTCAAGCCGAGCAAAGCGAAGTCGTCGCCGCTGCCTATGCGGGCGAAAGCTTGGCTTTTGGGCCTGAGTACCTCATCCCTAAGCCGTTTGACCCACGCTTGATGATCAAGATTGCCCCGGCCGTGGCTAAAGCCGCGGCCGACAGCGGTGTGGCCACGCGCCCCATTCACGACATGGAAGCCTACATCGAGAAGCTGCAAGGCTTTGTGTATGCGTCTGGCTCCATCATGAAACCCATTTATGCAGCGGCCAAACGCGCCACCAAAAAGCGCGTGTGTTACGCCGAGGGTGAAGAAGAACGCGTCTTGCGCGCTGTGCAAATCGTGGTGGACGAGCGCTTGGCCAAGCCCACCCTGATTGGCCGCCCTGCCGTGATTGCCCAGCGCATCGAGAAATTCGGTTTGCGCCTCAAAGAAGGCGTGGACTATCAGGTGGTCAACGTCGAGCAAGATCACCGTTACCGCGACTTCTGGCAAACCTATTACAAGATGACGGCTCGCAAAGGCGTGACCGAGCAGCTGGCCAAGATTGACATGCGTCGCCGCTTGTCGCTGATCGGCACGATGATGTTGCACAAAGGCGAAGTCGATGGCCTGATCTGCGGCACGTGGAGCACGCCGCTCACGCATTTGAACTATGTGGATCAAGTGATTGGCAACCGTAAAGGCGTGAGCACCTATGCCGCCATGAACGGCTTGATCCTGCCCGACCGCCAAGTGTTCTTGGTGGACACCCACATCAACTACGACCCTACGGCCGAGCAGTTGGCCGAGATCACGGTGATGGCAGCTGAAGAAATGCGCCGCTTTGGTATCCATCCCAAGGCGGCCTTGCTGTCGCATTCCAACTTTGGCAGCAGCGACCAGCCCTCGGCCGTCAAAATGCGCGAAACCTTGGCGCTGGTGAAGAAAAAAGCACCATGGCTCGAAATTGACGGCGAAATGCACGGCGACAGCGCCTTAGACGGTGCTGCCCGCGCTGCCCACATGCCCGACACGACCTTGATTGGCGACGCCAATTTGTTGGTGTTGCCGAATTTGGATGCCGCCAATATTGCGTACAACCTGCTCAAAACCGCGGCTGGCGGCAACATTGCCATTGGCCCCGTGCTGTTGGGTGCGGCCAAACCTGTGCATATCCTCACGGCCAGTACCACGGTGCGTCGGATTGTCAACATGACTGCGTTGACCGTGGCTGATGCCAGTGCCGTCCGTTAAGCAGGCTTTTTTTCTAACAAAAATAGCCAATTAGATTTAAATAACCCCTCAAGGGCCCCCCAGAAATGGGTTGGGCCCTTGCTTTTTTGTTTCAATTCGAAGACACTTGCGCATCCAATTTTCGGGTTAACCCGAACAAGAAACGAATACAACACCTATGCCACTGCGTACCGTCAAAACCAATATTGTTCAGTCTATCCGCGCTTTCCGCGTGCCCGATTTGCAAGAGGCTGCCAAAGGCCTTGGCCACCACTTCTTGTATGTGAACTTGGCGCAAGCCCAAAGCAAACAAGACATCTTGGACATCATTGCCAAAGAGTTCAACCTGTCTGCCACGTCGAGCAAAAACTTCGATTCCTTGTACGACGGCATGACCGATCCCCTACACAAGTCAGGCCCTCAGCCAGGCTTCATCTTGGTGTTGGAGCACATTCCTGCACACGCCAAATTCGACAAAGAAGCCCGTGAACAGTTGTTGGACATCTTCCGCGAGGCCGCAGACTACTGGTCTGACCGCAAGGTGGCCTTCCGCTGCTTCTACTCGTTCTCTGTGGCTCGTGTGCCTTCTGCTGAAAAAGCAGGCGTGCCAGCCGAAGGCATTGAGTTGTTGGAAGAAGGCGAAAAAATGCCAACCGACAAATTGGTCGACGTTTCGCCCATGGCTTTGCGCATGAGCAGCCCGTTCAATGCTGGGTACTGGCAAACCGCTGCTTAATTAGGCGGTTGCCCAAACAAAACCCGTCGCAGGCAACTGCTGACGGGTTTTTTTATTACCTGTTGCGTTGGGTTCAGACGCTTTGAACCAGTGCCACGTATTCGGCCACCGGCACCTCTTCGGCGCGGCGTTGCACGTCAAAGTTGCCCGCAAAGTTGCGCGCTTCGAGCCAACGACCCAGCGTGTGCCGTAATAGCTTACGGCGTTGGCTGAAGGCAACTTTGACCATCTCCTCCATCAAGGCCACATCAATCTGTGGGGGTTCAGCCAGTGGCACCATGCGCACCACAGCGCTGTCAACGCGCGGAGGCGGGTCAAACGATTCGGGCGGTACAAACAACACGTTCTCCATGTCATAGCGCCACTGCAGCATCACACTCAAACGGCCGTAATCACCGCTGGCAGGCGTGGCCACCATGCGGTCGATGACTTCTTTTTGCAGCATGAAGTGCTGGTCTTGCACGACGGCGACATGGTCTAACAAGTGGAACAAAATCGGCGAGGAGATGTTGTAGGGCAGATTGCCCACCACGCGCAGCTTGGGCGCGTTCAGGCTGGCCGCTAATTGCGTAAAGTCGACGCGCAACACATCGGACTCGATCACATTCAACTGCGGGTGTTCGCGTAAGCGAACGGCCAAATCGCGGTCGAGCTCGATGACGTTGAGTTTGCCCAGGCGCTCGACCAAGGGCTGGGTGAGTGCCGCCAAACCGGGGCCGATTTCAACCATGGGGTCAGCGGGCTGCGGGTTGATGGCATCCACAATGCCATCAATGATGGCGCTGTCAGTTAAGAAGTGTTGGCCGAAGCGCTTGCGTGCAATGTGTTTCAAAGGGCGCTCTGCTTATTGCGGTGGGTCGCGGTATTCCACATAAGCGCGGCCACGCACTTCTTGGGCCCAGAGTTGGTAAGTTTCTTCAAACTTTTTCTCGCGCAGCTGGTTGCGCGCCATGTCACGCAGTTCACGTTCACTGACGGGGGCTTCGCGACGCTCAAGCACCTGTATTAGATGCACACCAAAGCGAGAAATGGCGGGATCAGCGATCTGTCCAGGTTGAAGCTTGTTCATCACTTCTTCAAACTCAGGTACGAACATGCCTGGTGAGACCCAGCCCAAATCGCCGCCTTCAGCAGCGCTACCGTCTTGTGAATGTTCACGCGCCAATTTGGCGAAGTCGGCTTTACCTGCTTCGATTTGGCGTTTGTACTCAGCGAGTTGTGCGCGTGCCGTGGTTTGGCTCAGCTGGCCACCAGGGCGCAACAAAATATGGCGTGGGTGTGTTTGGGTGATGGTCACCACATTGCTGGCGCGTTTCGTTACAAGTTTCAACACATGAAAGCCTGCCCCTGAGCGAACCAAGGTGACGTCACCGACATTCAAGCTTTTTGTGGCATCAACAAACAAGGTGGGGTAACGGCTGGCAGGACGCAGGCCCATCAAGCCGCCTTTGTCGCGTTCTGCGCCATTGGAGAACTCTTTGGCCACACGTGCCAAGTCATCGCCGCGCTTGAGTTGGGTCAACGCGGTTTCAGCCTTGGCTTGTAGAGCGGCAATTTCCGTGTCGGTGGCTTTTTCTGACACGGCAACCAAGACATGGCCGAGCTCAATGTCTGGGTTGGTGTCGATGCTGGCGTTTTGACGCTGGCGTACCGCTTGATCAATCTCAACATCGCTGACTTTGATACGTCCTGGCACATTGCGTTCGGACAAACGCTGCAGCGTTAGCTGATCGCGCAGGTTTTGGCGCAAGCGCTCTACGCTCATGCCTTCGGCTTGCACTTTTTTGTGCAAAGCCGCTAGGCTCAATTGGCTTTGTGCTGCCAACCGTTGTTCGGCTTGGTTGACGGCATCCTCTTCGACGCTAATGCCAGTTTCTTTGGCATGTTGCAGCAAGGCTTTTTCCACAATGAGTCGCTCTAAAGCTGCTTTGAGTAGAGCCTCACCCTCCGGCACTGCACGGCCCTGTTGCTTGAGTTGGTCGCGCAGCTGAGGCGCACGCAAAGCCACCTCGTGGTTGGTGATGGGTACTGCATCGACGACGGCCGCGATGTAGTCGCGGCCGCTGATGGGGTTGGCCATCAGCGCGGACGATGAGAGCATGCAAGAAGCCCACGTCATCGTCATCCATATGAAGCCAATGCGAGATTTGGATAGGAGCATGGTCGCGTTCAATCGTAGTTGCCAAAGCGGCTAGGTGATAAGGAGGGCGGGTTGAGAGACTGGTAGCGCGGCACATTGCGAATGAGCGATCCCATGGCGTTGGTTCCTACGCGTGTGAAGCCAATGAACTCAAGCTGGAACAAAATGCGTTGGCGTGCCACGCCATCGGCCACTTGCAAACGTTCGGTCACAACGCGGCTTACCCAGCAACCCGCATCGTATTCGAAGCCAATGATGGATTCCACGGGCTTGCGGTTGAGGTAGTCGTAGTTGATGCGGCTCACGCTGTACCAGCGCCCTTCGCCAAGTCCTCTGCCAGAGGCGCTGTCTGCACCACCCCAAAGATCATGCAGTGGCCATTGCCAGCCGATATCAATTTGTTGAGAGACAGGGTCGCCTGCTGAGTTGTTTTCCGTGCGAAGCGCGGCATTGATGAGTCGGTATGAGCCGGGGTTGTAACGGCCACCAACCACGCGGCGCAACAAATTATTGGTTTTTTGATCGTATTGAAGCGTGGTGTCCAAAGCCCATTTGGGGCTCAAGTTGAAAGTAGCTCCGGCCAAGATATCGCTAAAACCGGCTTGTGCAGCGGTTTCATCGGGCAAAGTTACCAATTGATCACGCATGCGCAAGCGCTGGGCCACACCAAGGCGTGCGCCTTCGGCTCCCGTTTCAGGATCAATGAAGCGCGAGGTTGCGCCAATCGTTAACACCTTGCTGTCTGAAATGCGGTCATGCCCGCCAAAGGCGTTTTCGGCAAAGATGCTGGCAAAGTTAAATGCGTTACCACCCGAGTCGTAGTTCGGCAGGTAGTTTTGATTGCGATAGGCCGTGTCGACATAAAACAGTCGTGGCTCAAGCGTTTGTGTCCAATTGCGGCTGATCAGTCGTGTGTCTCGCTCAAAAGCCATGCCTGCATCGATGCTGAAGGTGGGAACAATGACGCTGGCCGAACGCTGGCCTTGGTGGTCCCCGTAGAAGCCAGTATTGGGCAATCCGCCATCAAATTGATAGCTACGACCGTGTAATTGAACTTTTGGTGTGATGTAGCCATAAGGCGTGACAAATGGGCGGCTCAGTTGTGTCCATGTCACGGCGCGGTCCGCGTTAGGGGCGCAGTTGTTGTAGGTCGACAAATTATTTGCGCGTGCGTAGTCGCAATCCATGTCGCGGACAGATTGGAAACGGGTCAGATCACCATCAATGCTGAAGTCAAAGCCGCCACGCAGATTGAAGCGCTGTAAACGTGCAGTCAATTGCGGCAGTCGATCAAAGGGTGGTGCAATTCGATTGCTGGTGTTGGCCAAGTCTTGGAGGGTTTGCCATTTTTGTGCACGAAATCCAGTGGTAACTAAGCCATTGGTCCAAGTCAGCCCTACATCGCTGTTGAGCAAGCGGGAAATGCCCGCGCTGCCGTTTGTGCTGAACGCAAAATCTTTCCAGTAGTTGTCGTCACTTGCGCGGTTGAGGTTCATCGTCAAACCTAAGCCGCCACCTGCAAAGTAGGGGTTGAGCAAGCCCGTGTGCGTGTAATTGATGCGCCAGCGTTGTGCATCGTCACGCAATTTGTCCTTGTCCATGAAGTCAAAGCGCATTTGGCCTTGAAATGGTGGTTTGGGCGCTAATCCCTCGGTGTACCGAAACTCAGTGCCTAAGTTGATGCCTCGAGAGGCCCAATAGGTGGGGTAGAAAGTGATGTCTCGGTTGGGCGCTAAGTTCCAGTAATAGGGCTGGGTGTATTCCAAACCACTGATGTTGTCCACGCCAATGCTAGGCGCCAACAAACCCGATTTCCGCTCGTTGGTGAGGGGAACCTCCATGGAGGGCAACGGAAGTGGGACCCCCTTAAATCGGATGTCTGCGCCCTCTAGCTTGGCCGAATTACGTGCCATGTCGACCGTGATCTTGTCGCCTTCAAAAAACCAATCTGGCATCCAGTCTGGGCCGGGCTTGCGTTGACAAGATGTGAATGTGGCTTTGTGTAAAACGGAGTTGTCGGGGTCAATGAAGTCAATACGTTCAGCTTTGCCGTACATATTGTTCTTAGGCATTTGATAGCTGGGCTGTGTGAAAAAGCCTTCGAACGAGTCGAGATGCAGTTGGAGCTCTGGCCCTTGATAGGTGAAGCCTGCACGGTTGATATACACATTGCCGCGGGCTTTGGCCAAATCACGGGTTTGGTCGTAGTCGACTTGGTCGGCTTTGAGAAGCAACTCTCCGCGGCGTAACACCACTTGGCCATCCAGTGTGGTCAAAAAGTTAGCTTGTTCTTTGAGCTTGTCGCTTTGTACAAATGTAGGAACTTGGCTGAGCGTGTCGTCGGATATTTTTTCTTGCAATAGGCTGCTTGAGCGCAAAACCAAAGGCGGCGTCGCGGCTGGTGGGTTCGTTTGTGCTGAGGCGAACCCACCGAAGATACCCATCACCAGCCATGGCAAGGCGCGAATTTGGCGGTGAAAATCAGGCAACAGCATGAAAACGGAAAAACCTTTGATTGAACAACGCCGTCTTGCGAATGCCCGAAAAGTCGGAGCGCATGGGGCGGTTTGTAGAATTTAGATTATCCATGAGCACACCCACTATTTCTCAGCCTTCGGGCACTTCACCCCACCCGTCTGAGTACGCGCCCATCGAATGGGCGCAGCCCGAGCGTCAAGTGGCCTTTCACCAATGGTTAGACGCTCAAGCCAGTGCCCATGGCGTGCTACCCGCCACCGTGCGCGCAGCCTCGGCCGATGCCAGTTTTAGGCGCTATTTCCGTGTGGACACCACGCATGGCGCGTGCATCGTCATGGACGCCCCGCCCGACAAAGAAAACTGCGAGCCCTTTGTGCGCATTGCCCGTTTGATGTTGGACGCGGGCCTCTATGCCCCGCGCATCTTGGCGTGGGACGAGCCACAGGGCTTCATGCTGCTGGATGACATTGGTTCTCAAACCATGATGGACGTCATCAACCGCGATGACCCGCAGGCCAACCACGGCCTGTACATGCGCGCCGTGGATGCCTTGTTGATGTTGCAACAAAGCAGTCGCCCCGGGGTGTTGCCTGCCTATGACGAGGCTTTGCTGCAGCGCGAGTTGTCGCTGTTCCCTGATTGGTACCTCACCCAGCATCGCCAGCTGCACATCGACAGTAGCCAACGCGAGATGCTGGACAAGACCTTCCAAACCATCGTGCAACGTAACTTGGCCGCGCCTAGCGTGTATGTGCATCGCGATTTCATGCCGCGTAATTTGATGATCCCGCATGAACCAACGGAAAAGCGCTTGGGCGTGTTGGACTTCCAAGATGCGGTGTACGGCCCCATCACCTACGACATTGCCAGCCTCATGCGCGATGCATTTTTGACGTGGGAAGAAGACGTGGTGCTCGACGTGACCATCCGCTATTGGGAACGCGCCCGCAAACTCGGCCTGATGGATTTTGAAGACTGGCACAACGACTTCGGCGCGTTTTACCGCGCCGTGGAGTGGATGGGCTTGCAACGCCACCTCAAAGTGGCTGGCATTTTTGCCCGTCTGACTTTGCGTGATGGCAAACCAAAATATTTGGCTGATGCACCGCGCTTCATCAACTACATCCGCTCGACTGCAAGTCGTTACACAGAGCTCACGCCACTGCTGCGTTTGATCGACAAGATAGAAGGCACAGAGCCTGCCATCAGCTTGGCCTTTCCACGTTTGAATGGGCGCAGCTAAGGTGGCACGTTTTTACTGCCCTGTGCCCTTGGCCAGCGGCCAAGTGTTGGACCTGCCGCCCACCGCCGCACGCCATGTGCAGGTGTTGCGCATGCAGCCCGGTCACACGTTGACCTTGTTCAATGGCGAAGGTGGCGAGTTCAGCGCCGAAGTGCAACACATGGGCCGCAGCGATGTGCGCGTGGTGGTGGGTGAACACCGCAACGTCGAATGCGAAGCAGAGTGCCAAGTGCACTTGGCCGTGGGCATGCCCGCCAACGAACGCATGGATTGGTTGGTCGAAAAAGCCACCGAGCTAGGCGTGCATCGCATCACCCCACTCATGACCGAACGCAGCGTGATTCGCCTAACGGGTGAGCGCGCAGAAAAAAAGCAGGCGCATTGGCAAGCCGTGGCAGCCAGTGCGAGTGAGCAATGTGGTCGCAACCGCGTGCCTGTGATTGACATGCCCGAGCGCTTAGACGCTTGGCTGGCGCGGCAAGCGCCTCAGGCCGACGTGTTGCATGGTGTGCTCTCCTTGCACGCCAGTACGCAGCCTTTGCAGGCTTTGCGTCAAAGCGCAGCCGCAAGTGCCAAAACATGGGTGTTGCTCAACGGCCCAGAGGGCGGGCTGACCGATGCCGAAGATGCCGCCGCCCGCACCAAAGGTTTCGCGGCGGTGAGCTTGGGTGAGCGCGTGTTACGCGCCGAAACAGCGGCTTTGGGTGCGTTGGCTGTGTTGACCTTGTCTTAACCAGCCGCTGGGGCTGGGCACTGCTGATTCAACCATTGGCCTAGATCGGCAAAAACTTCGGCCTTGTCTGCGTCATTGAAGATCTCGTGGTACATCGCCTCGTACATGTGCGCTTGCAGCCATGCCGTGGGTGCGTGCGCAGCAAAGGCGGCACTGCCTTGTGAGCGAACGATGCGGTCGCTGCCTGCGTACATCAGCAAAGTTGGGGTATTCCATTGCTTGGCTGCTTCGATGCAATACGCGCCTTCATTCAAAAACCAAAGCCCCAGCTCAGCCGAGATGCTGCGATGCACCAGCGGGTCGGTGGCATAGTTGTGTACCCATTCGGGGTTGCGTGCAATCCATTGGGGGTTGATGCCGTTGTCTACGCACAAGCCATGCAACCCATGCGGCAACCAGCGCAGCAACGTCTTTTGCCAGTTTTGCAGCACGGGTATGTAGGCCGGAGAGGACAACACCAAACCATCCACGGCACACAAGCCACGGGCCACAGCGCTGGTGGCAACTAAACCGCCCATGCTGTGCCCTAGCAAAATCACACGTGACGATGGCGTAAGGCGACTTCGCGTCTCGCTCAGCACACTGACCAAGTCGTCTACAAACCGATGCTGGGGCGGCAAGCGTCCACGTGGCCCCGTGCTGAGGCCGTGGCCGTATTGGTCGTAGGCCCGCACATCAAAGCCCCATGCGTTGAGCTGATCGGCCACTTGGGTGTAGCGCCCGCCGTGCTCTGACAGCCCGTGCACCATCACCACCGTGGCGCGAGCGGGTGCGTGTGCCGTGGGCCAGTCGTAAAGCGCCAACTGATGGTCTGCAAGGTTCAAGGTGGACATGAGCGGTGCAGACATCGGAGCTCCTATTTACTGACGTTCAAACTTAAACACCGCCGTGCCCGCCATCAAGTTGGGCCAGGTGTTTACACGTTGTCCGTCTTGCAAGCCAAAGGCATCGGTGATTTGCAGACCGTTTTTCTCGGCCAACACCTCAAAGTCTTTGAACGTGCCCACGCGAATGTTGGGCGTGTCGTACCACTGGTAGGGCAAGCGTTTGGTCACGGGCATACGGCCTTGCAAGATGCTCAGGCGGTTGGGCCAATGCGCAAAGTTGGGGAAGGCGACGATGCCGGTTTTGCCCACACGTGCTGTTTCGCGCAGCATCGTTTCGGCATTGCGCAAGTGTTGCAAGGTGTCAATTTGCAGCACCACGTCAAACGACTGGTCGGCAAACACACTCAAGCCCAAATCGAGGTTGAGCTGCAACACGTTCACACCGCGTTGCACACAGGCGTGCACATTGGTGTCGTCTAGCTCCACGCCGTAGCCGGTGCAGCCTTTGTGTTGTTGCAGATAGGCGAGCAGCGCCCCATCACCGCAACCGAGGTCGAGCACGCGGCTGCCTTTGGGTACCAGTTTGGCAATGGCTTTCAAGGTGTCATTGGTCATACGGCACCTCCTGCGTGTGCTGGGCTGTTGGCCAGCTCGCTACCAATGCGTGCAAAGTACGAACGCACCACATTCATATAGCGTGGGTCGTCGAGCAAGAAGGCATCGTGTCCGTGTGGTGCATTGATTTCGGCATAGCTCACATCGCGTTGGTTGTCGAGCAGGGCTTGCACCATCTCACGGCTGCGCGCGGGCGAGAAGCGCCAATCGGTGGTGAAGCTCACCAACAAAAATTTCGCGGCTGTGCGGGCAAACGCGGCGGATAAATCGCCGCCATACGTGCGTGCGGGGTCAAAGTAGTCCAAGGCGCGTGTGATGAGCAAATAGGTGTTGGCGTCAAAGTATTCGCTGAATTTGTCGCCTTGGTAGCGCAGGTAGCTCTCGATTTGAAACTCGATATCTTGTGTCGTGTACAAATAATCTCGCGTCGCGCCGCCCGCCGCTAGGCCGCCCTGAGGCGGGCGAGCTCCCTCGGGGGGCAGCGAATCACGCGTAGCGGAAAGCGTGGGGGCGCGTAAACGGCGGCCAAACTTTTCGTTCATCACATCGTCGCTGAGGTAGGTGATGTGCCCCACCATGCGGGCAATGCGCAGGCCGCGTTTGGGCACCACCCCATGTTCGTAAAAGTGGCCGCCATGAAAGTCGGGGTCGGTCACGATGGCGCGACGCGCCACTTCGTTGAAGGCAATGTTCTCAGCCGTGAGGTTGGGCGCACTGGCCACCACCACGGCGTGCTTGACGCGCTCGGGGTATTGCAGCGTCCAGCTCAGCGCTTGCATGCCGCCCAAGCTGCCGCCCAACACCGCAGCGAGTTGTGTGATGCCCAAGCGGTCGAGCAACAAGGCTTGCGCATTCACCCAGTCTTCTACGGTGACCACAGGAAAGTCCGCGCCATACACCTTGCCGGTGTCGGGGTGGTTGTGCATGGGGCCGGTGGAGCCAAAGCAAGAGCCGAGGTTGTTCACGCCGATCACAAAGAACTGGTTGGTGTCCACGGGCTTGCCCGGGCCAATCATGTTGTCCCACCAGCCTTCGCTGTTGGCTTGGCCTTCGTACACACCCGCCACATGGTGCGAGGCGTTCAGGGCGTGGCACACCAGTACGGCGTTGGACTTGTCGGCATTCAGCGTGCCATAGGTCTCGTACGCGAGGGTGTAGTCGCGCACGCTCGCGCCGCTTTGCAGCGACAGCGCGTCCGCAAAGTGCATCGCTTGTGGCGAGGCGATCATGGGTTTGCTGCTCATGGTCATTCACCCACGGGGCGTAAATGTTTGCCCGCAATGCCCGCGAGTTCAAACATGGTCACTTGGTCTTTGCCAAACACGGGTTTGAGTTTGGCGTCGGCGTTGATGGCGCGTTTGTTGGTCGCGTCTTGCAGGCCGTTGGCCTTGATGTAGTCCCAAATTTTCTTGATCACTTCGGTGCGTGCCACGGCTTCTGCGCCGATCACGTTGGCCAACTCTGCGCTTGGCAAGAAGCCCGCAGTGACTTTGCGGGGTGCTTTGGGCTTAGCGACTTTCTCGGCTTTCGCTTTAATGGCTTTGGTCGTTTTAGCCGGCACTTTTTTGCCAGCAGCTTTGATCAGCGCATTGGTCGTGGGCGTTTTGCCGCCTTTGGCGGGGTACTTGCTGGTGCGAGGTTCAAACGCAAAGTTCACCTTGCCGGCTTCGGCGTCCCACTGCAGATAAGCTTTGAAGGCGCGGCGTGTGCGCATGGACACAAACTTGTCCAGTAAATCGGTTTTGCCTTCCGACAAGAGTTTGACCATTTGCTCGCGCTCCACGGGCTGCTGCAAGATGATCTTGCCGCTCTTGAAATCGCAGCTCGGTGTGGGTTGTGCGTTGGTGGGCACGGCTTTGCTACACACATAGTTGCTGCCATGTTCGTGCACAGGGCTGCCGCACTTGGGGCAGTTGCCCAAGCTTTGCGCGTCACCAAATTCCACAATCTCGCCGGATTCGGCGTTGTCGTCACCAAAGTCGAATTCAAGTTTCCAGTTTTGCTCTTCTTCGCTGTACTTGAGTGCAATTTCGGCGGTGAAGGGCCAGCCCGCTTTCGAGCGGAAGCCGTCGAGTGGACCGATTTTTTTGTTCGTCAAAAATTCTTCCACTTCGGCCACGTCAAACGTGCGACCGCCCGGAATTTTGCTGATTGAGAAACCGCAACCTGCGCCGCCTTCACCTGAGTCGGAAGCGTTGCCATCTTTGCCCACGCACGCGTAGCGGCGGTAGTTTTCTTTCACCACGCCACCGCATTTGGGGCAAGGTGTTTGGAGCGTGGCGTAATCACCGGGGATGGTGTCGCGGTCAAACTCTTTGGCCTTTTTGACGATGTGTTCCGTCATCTCGGCAATCTCGCGCATGAAGGCTTCGCGGCTGAGTTGGCCGTGTTCCATTTGCGAGAGTTTGTATTCCCAGCCGCCCGTCAGTTCAGGCTTGGAGAGTTCTTCCACGCCCAAGCCGCGCAGCAGTGTGAACAGCTGGAAGGCTTTGGCGGTGGGAATCATCTCGCGGCCATCGCGGATGATGTATTTCTCGTTGATCAAACCTTCGATGATGGCGGCGCGTGTGGCAGGCGTGCCCAAGCCTTTTTCCTGCATGGCTTCGCGCAGTTCGTCGTCTTCCACCAGCTTGCCTGCGCCTTCCATCGCGCCCAGCAACGTGGCTTCGCTGTAGCGTGCGGGTGGGCGTGTTTTGAGGCCTTTGGCATCGACCGATTCGTTCTTGGCCGACTCGCCTGCTTTCAAGGCCACGAGTGTTTTGCCGTCTTCGTCGTCTTCGGCTTTGTCGGCCTCAGCTTCTTTGCCGTAAATAGCCATCCAGCCTGGGTTGACCAACACCTTGCCCTCGGTACGGAACGCGTGGTCTTTGCCGCCTGCTTTGACGGTGCTGATGCGCGTGGTCACCATGTATTCAGCGCTGGGAAAGAACACCGCCATGAAGCGACGCACCACCAAGTCGTAGAGCTTTTGCTCGGCTTCAGACAAACCGCTGGGCGCTTGCAGGGTGGGGATGATTGCAAAGTGATCGCTGACCTTTTTGTCGTCAAACACGCGCGGAATTTTGCGCACGTAGTTGTTGTTCAACGCCACGGTGGCGTGTTGCTCCAAGTGCTTCATGCCGCTGTCGGCGAGCATGGTGAAGGTGTCTTTCACCACGGCCACATAGTCTTCGGGCAAGTGGCGTGAATCGGTACGGGGGTAGGTCAGCGCTTTGTGGCGTTCGTACAGGCTTTGCGCCAAAGCCAAGGTGGTTTTGGCGGAGAAGCCAAAGCGGCCGTTGGCTTCGCGTTGCAGCGAGGTCAGGTCAAACAAGCCAGGGCTGGCTTTGGTGGTGGGCTTGCTTTCTTCTGTGACGGTGGCTTGTTGGTTGCGTACGGCGTCGGCGATGGCCAAGGCTTCGGCCTCGCTCCACACACGGTCGTGTTTTTTCTCGCCATCCTCTGCGTCTTTTTTGTGGTCGGGGTTGAACCACTTGGCGGGGTAGCTACCAGCCGCTACTTGGAACGAGGCGTGAATTTCCCAGAAGTCGCGGCTGACGAATTTGCGAATTTGTTCTTCGCGCTCTACCACCACCGACAGCGTGGGCGTTTGTACACGGCCCACGGTGGTCAAGAAGAAACCACCTTCGCGTGAGTTGAACGCGGTCAAGGCGCGCGTGCCGTTGATGCCCACCAACCAGTCCGCTTCTGAGCGGCTGCGTGCGGCATCGGCCAAGCCTTGCATTTGTTGTTGGGTGCGCAGATTGTCAAAACCATCGCGAATGGCTTGTGGCGTCATGGATTGCAACCACAGGCGCTTGACGGGTTTGTCGAGCGGCTTTTTGCCGCCTGCGTATTGCTCGATCAAACGGAAGATCAATTCACCTTCGCGACCTGCGTCACAGGCGTTGATGAGGGCGGTCACGTCTTTGCGCTTGGCCAGTTTGACCACGGCGTTCAAACGGCTCTTGGTTTTTTCGACGGGCTTCAAGTCAAAGTAAGGTGGCACCACGGGCAAGTTGGCAAAGCTCCATTTGCCACGCTTCACATCAAACTCTTCTGGCGCTTGGATTTCGACCAAATGGCCCACAGCGCTGGAGACCACATAGCTGTCGTTCTCAAAGTGGTCGTCGTGTTTTTCGAACTTCCCCGCCACAGGCGTGAGTGCGCGCACGATGTCTTGCGCGACCGAAGGTTTTTCGGCAATCACGAGGGTTTTGCTCATTTCAAAGTTCCTTAAAAACTGACCAC
>JACCDH010054466.1_pt1 | contig 24681 bp, 18 predicted proteins | sample 7442481 | NCBI WGS metagenome assembly JACCDH01 (sample SAMN15323433, study PRJNA562643) | freshwater metagenome | isolation source: river surface water | place: USA:Blue River Watershed | collected 2017-08-15
CGCATAATCATAGACGCGATGGTACTTTTACCACCACCACTGCCTCCGACTATGGCAATTTGTTGCCCCTTAGAAGCAGTGAATGATATGCCTTTCAAAACCTGAATTTCTTTTCGGGAAGGATAAGCAAATTCAACATCGTTAAATTCTATTTCACCTTTTATTCTCTCTTTAGATTCAGTATTTTCCTGAAGCGATTCACCTTCCATCGCCATTAATTCTCTGACACGCTGTGTAGCGCCGATGGTTTTTTGTAATTGTCCGAACATATCGGCGAAGCCACCCAGAGTGCCTCCTACAAATCCGGAATAAATCACGAACATGATGAGCTGATCGACATTCATTGTACCAGCCTGAATCATATTTGCACCATACCAAACTACAAATCCAATAGCACCAAAGACAGAAAAAATAATGAATGAAACAAAGAATCCTCTGTAAGAACCACTTTTAACAGCAAACTCTATTAAACTGTTGATGTTTTTGGCGTAACGCTTTTTCTCTAATGTTTCACCAGTAAATGCTTTAACGACAGAAATGCCTTGTAAAGTTTCCTGAACAATGGTTCCACTATCTGCTAGCATATCGGTTTCACGTCGACTCATCTTACGGATTTTACCCCCAAAGAATACGGCACTTACAGCAATAACGGGCACAACAGCGAGCATAATGAAAGCCAACTTGGCGCTAATGAAAAAGATCAAGCTTAAACCAATTATCAAGGTAATCAAACCTCTTAAGAATTCGGCAAACACAAAAGACAAACTGTCTTGAATTTGTCCGACATCAGAAGATATCCTGCTACTTAGATCGCCCACTCTTTGTGTGCTAAAGAAAGACATTGGCAGAGTGATAAGACGTGCATACAAATCTTTTCTGAGATCGGCCACTGCGCCTGTTCCTGACTTCGTTAACAAGTACACACGCATAAATGAGAATACCGTTTGTATGGATAATTGCGCAAAGATTAGAAGCAAGGTTGTGTTCAGCGACCAATGTCCGTTAAGAAAGGCAAGCGCACCATCAGCAGAAGGCATTGAGCCCATACCACCAGGCATAGACACAGTATTATTGCTTACAGCACCAATCATTTTTCCCATTAAAAATGGAAACAGCATAGTACTAAATGCTGATAAGGAAATAAATATTAAGCCCCCGATAAAATATTTCTTGTAAGGTTTAAGATATCTGAAGATAAATGTCAGCTCTTTCAGAGACGACTTAGTTAATTTCACTTTAGGTATATCTCTGTCTTTTCTTGGTCCGCCCATAACTTTTTTAGAAAAGCAAAAATAAGGCATTAGTAAGAGAGTCGATAAAAAAACCGATTAACGAATTCTTTTATCCTACCACCCTGACAGGGTGTTTTAAAATAAAATAATTCCCCAGGCCACTTCCAGGCCTATAATTAAAATTGATAGCCTTATTTTCAGGCAATTGCCCAATCGAGATTAATTGAATGTTATTTTTTCTTATATTTGTTTACTATTAGATAAAATCCCTGTTTATGAAGAACTTATTTTTAGCCATCACCCTATTGTTTTTACAGTCTGCCTATTCACAATCAGACCCTTTTACGATTTCTTACACTAACCCAAAAACTGGTTTACCCGCTGGACTTCGCTTCAATGGTACACTTAACGGACCAAGTTTAGAAAACACCAGTCAGTGGTTCAGAGCCAATCTTAACTCAAACAACGATTTTACATTAAAGTACCGCAAAGCGAATACTGACAAATCTGGAATGACACATTACCGTTATGACCAGTATTTTAAAGGATATAAAATAGAAGGTGCTGAAATTATTTTACATACTAAAAACAATCAGACACTCTCATTAAACGGTCGGTTCTACCCACAGTTCAACATCGACACCAAAACTGTTCTGACTTCTGAAGATGCATTAAATAAAGCATTAGCATTATACCCTCAGGCAGTATTTATGTGGGAAGTGAAAGCTGAAGAAAACTTACTTAAAACACAAAGCGGAAATATCAATAGCACTTATCGCCCAACACCTGAATTAGTAATTATTTCCACCAATGATTCTTGCAGAAATTCAGATTTCAGAATGGCGTATAAAATGTCCGTTTATGTGCATACTCCTCTATCTCATGAAATCATTTATGTAGATGCAGTTAACGGCGAAATCCTGGACAGAATGGATCAGATTTGCACCATGGACAAAGTTGGTATTGCTCATACCAAATACAGTGGCGTTCGCTCAATCAATTGCGACAGCATTGGTTCTGACAGTTTTATTTTAAATGATATTACCCGTGGTCAGGGTATACTAACCATTGATGCACGTGTGATAAGCGTTACTGATAGTTTCAGAAATTTTCTGGATAGCAATAATATCTGGAACAATGTGAATGCCTTTAAAGATGAAGTTGCTACTGATGTTCACTGGGGCACTGAGGTAACCTACGATTTTTACAAAGACCGTTTTGACAGAAATGGCTATGATGACAGTGGCACTAAAGTAATCTCTAAAGTGCATATCAGAAATAATTACAACAATGCTTTCTGGGATGGCAAATCGTGTAACTACGGCGATGGCGATGGTATCAAGTATATGCCATTAACCAGTTTGGATATTTGCGCACACGAACTGACACATGGAGTTACTCAGCACACTGCTCAACTTGTCTATCGCAGAGAATCAGGAGCTTTGAATGAATCATTTTCTGACATCCTTGCAAAAGGCATTCAGTATGCTAATGACACAGCTAAATTTACCTGGATGATTGCCGATCAAATTGTTATTGGCACTGCAAAACCTTTTAGAGATCTCAGCAATCCGAATGCTTATTTACATCCTAAATACTACTACGGTAAAAACTATTATACCGGCAACGCCGACAATGGTGGTGTTCATACCAATTCAGGTGTTCAAAACTTCTGGTATTATTTATTAGCAAAAGGCGGGACTGGCAAAAGAGAAGACAATCAGAATTATATTGTTAATGCTTTAGGCTTCGACAAAGCGAATGACATTGCTTATACCAACCTGAGTTCATACCTGACATCATCGTCTGAATATATTGATGCTTGCTATGGCTCTCTAGATGCTGCCAGAGCCCTGTATGGAGAAACTTCTTCAGAAGCAAAACAAGTTGAAAGAGCCTGGTTTGCTGTTGGTGTTTTAGATTTTGTTAGTGTTAAGGATGTTAATGTATTGAATGGCGAATGGACGGTTTTTCCAAACCCAGGTGCTCAGGAGATTCAGTTAAACAATCCACTTAACTTTGTCAACAATGCTTTTCAGATTTTTGATTTGACAGGTAAAGAGCTGATTAATGGTTCAGTAAAATCTTCAGATAAAATTGATGTGAGTGTTTTAGAGCAAGGCATTTATTTTATTCGTGTTGATGGTACCGTTTTGAAATGGGTTAAAGCATAAAATATTTTTTTTCCTGCTCGAGCGGGGAACATCAATTAAACTCAAATCATCAAATTTGACGACAAGTTGCGCGTTGAGTCCACGAGCGCGTAGAACTCCAATAATGTCGGCCACGAGCAGGCAGGATAGCAGCGGTGAGACATTGTTGGAGTTTTGGCTCGTGGTTGCTTTTTTTACTCGTAAACTCGTGAGATCGCTTCGCTAAGTTGTTTCCTTTTTTATTCGCAAACTCATGAAATCGCTTCGCTAAGTTTCAAAAAAAAAGGAAAAGCCACCCCTGCGGCTCGAGCAGGGATCATCAATAAAGTTGTAATCATTGAATTTGACTATTTACTTTTAAAAAGAAAATTTATAAGAATAAGCGGCAGACGTCCGCGAACGTCAAAAAGATAGATTACTTTTTAGGCGTTATATATTGAGTCGCAATATAGGCCGATATGGCTTCATAAAGCTTTTTCAACTCAAGCTGTTCCGAAAGTAAAAGCTTATGACTGTTCATAGTTTTGGCATCACCGCGGCGAGCGGGACCGGTTTGCAAATGCTCCGGTAAATTGCCTTCTAAAACATTTTGAAATGTATGACTAATCAGTGGTTTCAGCAAATCGAAATCCAAATCAAACGCCTGAGTTAAAGTATGCGTGGCCTGCATTATTGCGTTCTCGAAATTATTGGCAAACACCGCAGCAAGATGGTAATGTTTCCTCTTCTCTGAATCAACAGAAAAACAAGGATTCCCACATTGCTCAACCATGTGTCGAAGCGTCCCTAAGTCCTGCTTAAAACTAGTCTCCAACAAAACTGGCACAGTCGCGCCACTGCCTTTTTTAATTAATGTCTGAAGAGGATAAACCACTGCGGAGCGTTCAAATTGAGAAAGTACAGATAAAGGCATTGCTCCCGCACAATGCGCAATGATACCATCGTCCAGCGAAAGGTCTTTGACCACCTCTTCAATCGCATCATCTTTCACGCAAACCAGCACAAGATCGGAATAGCAAATCTGAGTGAAATCATCCGACCAAACAGACTTAACTGAATCTGCCAGAGCTTTACCCTTGGCTGCATTTCTGCTAATAACCTGGTCGATAATAAAGGTGTGGGAATGAAAAAGTTCAGCAAAGTACTGCGCTGCCAGTCCTGAACCTAGAATAGTGATATGTCTGATTTGAGACATTATGCCTTAGCCTCACGGCGTCTGAATTCTTTGAACCTTTGGATGATTGATAGTGTAAAACCAAAAATCAGCACGAAAGTCCCCAGCCATAATAAATTGATATATGGAAATTCAATGGCTTTCAGGATAATGTAATCCATAATTGGTTTGCGCGTTGCAGAACTAATTACAAATAACATATTTTTAGGATCTTTAGGATCTTGAATTACACGATCGAACAATACCATCACACCAGCTTGATTAATCACCGCCTCTTTGAATCGAATCTGATCTTCGCTGATAAACTCTGGCCTAGCCATAAACGTATCACCAAGATTACTCACCACCACTTCAGCCTGCAAATGCAAACGTTGTGTGGCTCCTGGCGCCTCTAGTACATTGATTTTTTTCAAGGTCAGTTGGCGATTACCATCTGAAGTTGGGAAAGACTGACCAATACTAACAGTATCTGTTTTGAAGTTTTCAAATTCCTTTTCTACCTGTTCCTCCATGCTACTTTCGTAAGTAATATGGGTAAAAATATCACGGGTAAGGAAGTGCCTAGTATCAGGATTACTTATCAGACCCATTTTAGGGTTGTTCTGACTATTAGGTTTTAACACAAATGAATCACGTACTTGGCCATTCTCATCTAACACATCATATTTAACTTCGAAGTATTTATTAGGCTTTTCTTCGCTAACATTTCTGAAAGTCGCTCTCAGCTTACCATCAGCAAACATGGTCTTCTTATTTTTAACAAGAAGCAAATTTTCTTTATTGTTGGTTTTTGCGGTCTGATCCACTTTACCATCTGCTGTAGTTTCTGAAAAATACCCAGTACCAGTATTATTGACACTCAATACTTTTTTATTGACAGAAGACACCAACACACCAATCATCATCAGACCAAATCCGACGTGAGCGATACTACCACCTGCCACTTTGATTTTACCTTTTAGACCTACGATGAGATAATGAATATTTCCTGTTACAGCATACAAACTGGCGATAAGGAACAGTAGATATTCCACCTTCCAGATATCGAACAGGAACAAAGCACCAACTGCCAGAACAATGGCCACTAATAGAGAGTTAGCGATTGATTCAAGTACTTTCTTGACATCTGACTGTTTGTATTTAAAATACTGACCTATGGCGGTAAGTATAACGATGCCCATAGCAAACCAGATTTGTACGGCATTGTAGTAATCCGGACCAGCAGAAGCTTTGCTGGTACCAAATAATTTATTAAACACCGGAATACTGGTCATCGTGATGATCTGGAAGCCAGAAAGCAACAACACCATACTTCCGACAAACATCCAGAACTCTCTGCTGTATAATTTATCTGTTTCGATATTTGTGCCGTAAACCTTGAACAGATTATAGATAAACCAGGATGTAGCAACCACAAAGATGATGGTTCCTATAACACTAATAACGAAGGTATCTATCTTGAAATCTGCAAGCGCCAATACCATGATAGAGACAAATCCTATTAGGAAATATAACCAGGCATGTAAAGATTTTTTGAAGGTAAGGGCAAAAGTGAGAAAGATAAAAAGGAATAATAACAACAGTAACTGACCAGATAAACCCAGATCGGTAAAAGAGTGAACACTGGCATTTCCCAATACACCACTTCTGGTAAGGAAAGTAGCGTAGAGGACCATAAAGAATGAGAACACCGTCATTACCAGAGTGAGTACAGGATATTTACCAGTTGATTTATTTATAAGTAATAAGTGAGTTGCAGTAATCATTAGAAGCCACGGCATAAGTGAGGCATTTTCTACAGGATCCCAGGCCCAGTATCCACCAAAGTTCAGACTTTCGTATGCCCAGTAACCTCCCATGATGATGCCTGTACCAAGTACAAGCACTGCAACGAGTGCCCAAGGCAAAGCAGGAATGGTCCATTCTTTTGTGCGACCAGTCCACAACCCTGCGAAGGCAAAAGCAAAAGGTACTATAGTGGCGGCGAAGCCGAAGAATAATGTTGGTGGGTGAATGACCATCCAATAGTTTTGAAGTAATGGATTCAAGCCATTGCCATCTTTAAATATTTGCAAGTAATTGGCTTTACCAACTTTTTCGAGAACAGGAATAAGGAGTGCTTCTGGATTGTGCTCGCGCATCAATTCAAACGGACTGCTACCGATTTTAAAATCGCCAATATTGAAACCCAGTAGCATACTTCCAAGAATAACCTGAGCGAGCGCTACAACAGCAAGAACTGGAGCCTGCCATGAACCCGCTTTTTTTATGAGTATAACTCCGAGGAAAGCATGCCAGAACATCCACAAAAGGAAACTACCTTCCTGACCTTCCCAGAAGCATGAGATCATATAATAGACCGGCAGCTCTGTAGAAGAGTGCTGATAAGCATACTGATATTCGAAGTAGTGCTGATGGATAATAAAGAACAGTGAGAAGAAAATCAACACGACAGAAAACGAGTGGACATAGAACATCCATTTTCCCATATTCTTAAGAGTATCATCGTTCTTATTCACTGATAGTGCGTAAGCAATCGTTGAAATAAGTGCAGACACGAAGGCAAGAACCACTGCAAAGTGACCCAGGTTGCCGATGAACAGATGTTCGTTGTTAAAGATAATTGTTTCCAAATCCTATTTCTTTTCGTACTTACTTGGGCACTTTTTAAGAATATCTTTGGCCTCGAAATGATCGCCGCGAGTATATCCAATAAGGACCACTTTATCCGTTTTATCTAGGTCTGTTGGCTTGGCATTTCTGTATATGACTTTCTTTTCCATACCAGTTGTATCGCTGGCATAGAACTCAAAGTAATTAGGATCTGTTTGTGGATCATATATCTGAGGTCTGGTTTTGCTCAGTGTAGTAACCACATGCAGTTTCATATCAGGTTTTTCCAGAGCGATCGCATCTGCTTCAGCAAAACAAACATATTTGCTGGTATCGCCATAAAAGCTAACACCAAGCGCCAGGCCAACTGAAATGACAATTATGATGACAATATGTACTGGTTTCATTATTGCTTATCCTCCAATTGTTTGATTTTTTTGTCGAGTCTGAAAAGATACAGAACAATTAAAAGGAATATAATGGCAAGTATACCTACCACAACATATATCTTCCCTGAACTTCTGAACAGAGATTCGTTGTTTTGCGCTGAAGCGCTGAGCATTACACTAAGAAATAATATGCTTAGAGAAACTTTCTTCATTTTTCTTGTTATAAAATAATAAGGTTGTACGGGCTCTTAATTCTGCTATCCAGACAAACAGTAATGTCCATCCAATAACAGCAGGATAAAACACGTGTTGAATATTGTTTGTATTGTTATAGGTTTTAAAATTAACCGACTCACCACTTCCTGGATGTATACTGAATTGCGCCAGTTTAGGCATAACGTATATCAACGACACGAAAAGTGGGAAAATAAACACATTGAAAACGGCTTGTAACCTGGCTCTTTTTTCAGGATCATTAATAGATCTACCCATCAGCCAATATCCAAGATACATAGCCATACCTGCTGCCACACCGTTTAGTTTAGGGTCATTTGTCCATGGAGTACCCCAGGTATTGTATGCCCAGAACATTCCGGTAAACAATCCGCAGAACCCCATCAGTATACCAACATTGGTTAATTCAGTCGCATAAACATCCCTTTTTTGAGTAGGCTTGTTTAAATAGATAATGCTGTTAACCCAGGCTGCCGCCAGAATCAATATCATTCCAAACCACATCGGAACATGATAAAACAGATTACGAATGGTTTCGTCCAGAATACCGACATCGGTAGGCAGATTAATCAACATCCCGTAAATCAGCGTATAACCGACGATAAGGACGGCTAATATTTTGTACCAGGCATTTGGAATTCTTAGCATGACTCTTTTACGTTGCGAAATTAGATATATTTTACCGAATAAAGTGTATAATTTTATTGAAATTGCTGATAAATATTAGTGATGAAGGTGTGACCTTTGTGACCACAATCAGATACAGTCATCATGTTTAAAATTGCACGTTCAGTCTTATTTTTAATGTCGGCAGAAAAAGCCCACCATGTAACGCTTACTCTCCTGAATATTATTATAAAAACCCCCATCATTGGCTCTATATTTAAATCTTTCTGGCGAAATAAAGATGCACAGGGCATTGATTTTGCCGGACTGCATTTTCCGAATCGCGTCGGACTGGCAGCAGGATTTGATAAAAATGCCAAATATCTCGAAGTGATGAAAGCACTTGGTTTCGGTCATGTCGAAATAGGCACTGTTACGCCCAAAGCTCAGCCTGGCAACGACAAACCACGTTTATTCAGATTGGTAAAAGATGAGGCTATCATCAACCGCATGGGCTTTAATAACGATGGGGTATTAGCGATTGCCGAACGTTTGAAAAACCGCCCAGAAGGTTTAATCGTAGGTGGCAATATTGGCAAGAATAAGGTTACTGCCAACGAAGATGCTGTTAGCGATTACAAAATATGTTTTGAAAAACTTTACCCTTACGTTGATTATTTCACGGTGAATGTTAGCAGTCCGAATACGCCTGGCTTGCGTGCTTTGCAGGACCGCGGACCATTAACAGAGATCCTCAACGCACTTATGAACATGCGCAGCACCTATGTTGCGCAAGGTCAAAAGCAATTACCAATTTTATTAAAAATTGCTCCGGATTTAAATCAGGAACAACTTGATGATATTGTTGCACTGACTTTAGAAACAAAAATTGATGGATTAGTTGCTACTAACACTACAATTAGTCGCGAAGGCCTAACAACCGACAAAGCAACAGTAGAAGCTATTGGAGCAGGAGGTTTGAGTGGCAAACCAGTTAAAGAGAAATCTACAGAAGTATTAAGTTATTTGTGTCAGAAATTTGAAGGTAAAGTGCCAGTCATCGGCGTTGGAGGTATTCACTCCAAAGCCGACGCTGACGACAAATTTAAAGCTGGTGCCGGATTGGTTCAGGTTTATTCCGGCTTTATTTACGAGGGACCGGCTTTAGTAAAAGCCATAGCCTCTTAGTATATCAGGTAATAAACAGTATTCGTTTCAGGATGGATGATGTAATAGACTGAGTTGTTATTTTCTACGAGAATAACACCAGACATATCACGCTGACCAGGAGAGAACACCACATCAGTTTTAGAAACTGCGTAATCTAACTTACTTCCTAAAGCATCCAGTTTCTTATCGACATTATCCATCTTTTTGGCAAACTTGTCAAGTTTAGAAAGAGTATTGCTATTCGCCACCATTTCTTCGCCTAACGGATTAACTTCAACTTCTATTTCAGGTTCAAGTTTAATAGGTTTAGATGATTTAACAGCGCCTGTTTTGTAATCCATCACTGAATAAAAACCTTCGTTATTTTTATAGCTGATGAAATGAATTTCGTTGTTTCTATAGCTTTGGAAAGGGAACTTGTTATAGTGTTTCAGCAAAAATGATAATTCAACATTTCTCATCATAGCCACACCACCATTGATTCGGATATTGCTATTCTCTTTCTTCAGGTTCTTTACTGAAGTAATAACACCGTTCTTATCTGTTTCTATAGCGATAAAATCATAAATACTCAACATTCTTGAATCGCTGTTATCTTCGGTATCCAGGATAAATTCGGCAGCTGATACCCCACTTGATTTAGAATAACTTTCACCAAGAATAACGAATCCAGTTGGTGTTGCCTCGATAGACTCAACCAGAAAATCCGTTTTGCCATTAAACATAAAATCGCTCTTATCCACTGGAGCAGCTTTTGTTTTAAGATCTGCCCATGTTAGATTGTTAGCTGCCAATTTCTCTCCTTTGGTATTGAGTTTCAGAAAGAATAATCCTTCCGATGTTTTAGCATTAAACCACAGACCTTTGAAATATAAACCAGCTGCGACAATTTCACCATTGCTGTATTTGATATCTGTCGGGTAATAGGTATAATCGATGCCACTCATTGGGTAATTACCTGTTTGAACAGCAGTATTTGAATACACTTCCATTCTCGCTGAGAACGTCTTTTTCTTGTATTCACTCTGAGAAACAAACAGAACACATCCTTCTTTGAATGGCACTATAGTTTTGATGTCTGAAGCTGGTTTATTCATGCCATCTTCGGCATATGAACCAAGCACTTTCGCATCTGGAGAAAGCGCAATTAACTGGTAACCTTGGTTGACTAATTTTGTAGTATTAGGTTTAGGACGTTCATACAGGCTATAGTTTCTAACGATAAAGAGTACATTGGACTCAGACAATACCCACTTAAACATTGTACCGTAAGATTCTAAATCGTTGACATCTCCTTTGTAAGCGCTTTGAGAAACGATTTTTGCATTCTCATCAAAGCTAATTAGTTCAATAGACTCTTCAGAAGAATTATAGAACATAGCGATAGCAGTTTTTGAATTTGTTACTACATCTACCAGATAGGTTCCGGGATCAACTGCAAAAATCTGTCTTCCAGACTGTGCGTCTCCAAGAATATTGACTGCATAAAGGTTCTTATTATCGATATCGCGATACTCGCTGAATGAAATACAAATTGCTTTATTTCCTGCTTTATAGATCCCTCTGATATCTTCAGATTTCAGATGAGTAAGTGCTTGCTGATCTTGTGCGTTAATGGTCAGACCAATGACCATAAATGCTATTATTAAAAGTTTTTTCATGACGGGAATTGAATTAATTGATAAATGAAAACTGTAAATTGCTGGTAACATTATTATATTGATATAAAAGGATGCCCTGTTCTGTTACCATGACGCCTTCTCTGTATATTTGACCTGCCTTTCCGGTGTAATCACTTTCGATAGGCACATAGGTCATATTGCTTCCGCTACTGCCTATCGCTTTGCCAAAATAGACTCTGGTTACAGCATTATCAACTGTTTCACCATCTTTAACAATATTGACATACTGAAATCCATGATTGAAATTTCTCAGGATTAGATCATTGCCTTTGAAGCCTTGAAAAGTCATCGCATGAATGTTCATCATTTCTTCATACACATAATCGATGCTACCTTTAAAAAAGCCTTTCATCTGATACATTTTTTTAGGTTTCCAGATACTTTTTGCTTTCTCCAGTTCAAGATCACCAGCTGTTAAGACATATAAATCTCCCAAAGTAAGATCAGCATTGATAGAAGTGCTGGCCATGGTATTAGTACCCGCCGGAGTTGTGATTTCGTACTGTTTTAGAAGATAACTCTCTCCTACCATCACGATTTCAGAACCATTTTCTTTGATATCGATGATTCTTACACCCGGATGTTCGAGATACATTGGCGTACCATCTTCTTTTTTCAGACCAAATTTGTCATTGAGTGTTTTATTTTCAAGCAACACATTGGTAACCACCGATCCATCTGTCTTAATCTTCATATAGTTGGTTCCTTGCGGAATCAAAGGATAGATAGTACTTGCAGGTTTTCCATAATCGGCAACAACAAAAGCAGAGCCATCGCTCAATACTTTCAGCATGTATGGATTAAAAAAAGGAGGAGGTGTAAGTACTGTATTTGAAACAACTTTTCCGTCAGCATCAAGGAAAATCATGCTAATTGGTCCTTCTACGGCAAAAGCATTTTTAAGATAGCGACTCATTAATACAACACCATTTTTGCTGCCATTCGCCAGCATCAGCTGGTTTTTACCTTTCTCAGGTGTTAGCGTGTAATCCCATTGTTTGGTACATTTCAAATCATACTTCTCTGTAGTATGTCCCATTTTATCGCCTTTGAAAGAACGACTCAGGTAAAAAGAAGCGCCATCACAATCCTGTATATAGGTATCGTAGCTGAAACTTTGTTTATCTTCAAATTCGGTTGAAGCAATTTCTTTCCCGTCTTTGTCAACACTTAAGAGTATTCCGGTATTACCATCAATAAAATAAAAAACCGTATTGTTACCGACTGCGGCACAAGAACGAATTTTAAGAGAGTTCTTTTTAGGCACTTCAATCATATTGAGATGAGCACCTTTAAGATTGTAGAGATTCAACTCGAAACTTTGGGCATCTTTAGAAGTGTTGAAAGTGTAAACGAGATTTTTACTGTAATCGATCTGATCAAAATAATCGATTCTGTAAGGTGCTTGCCAGCTCACCTGAGCATTAATTGAGAACATCTGTAGCAAGAGGCATAAAGCCAACAGATGGTATTGATTTTTTTTCATAATAGAACTAAGATTATCAGGCAAATATGCTAAAAATTTAGCAATTTTAACTAATTAAAGCACCTTAAAATAATTACATTTCTCTCGCCTAATAATCAGGCACTTAACAACTATAAAGGAATATAATTAATGAAATTAGAGGAATTTCATAATAAAGATCAACACACCTACCACCATGGTAGCAGCGAGAATACCTTTACTAATTAAATCTTTATCGAATTTCAGGAACAGGAAAAACAATGCCAGATTTCCCACTAAAGCAATGCTGAGAATCGGGGAAAGTATTTTTCCATTAACGAAAATATTGAAATAATCTGATACAGAAAAGCCTGGATTGCTGGTTAAGAAAACGATTAAGGAAATGATAAATGCAGTAAAAATCCCAAGTCCTAATCCTACATAAAATTGTTTTTTATCACTCATGCATTAACTGTTTTAAATGTTGAATAACACCGTTGGAGGTCAGGTCAAATTTGGTAGGCACCACACTTACATAACCATTATCAATTGCCCATAGGTCGGTATCGTTATCATCGGCCTCAAGATTAATGAATTTACCAGTCATCCAGTAATAAGTGCGACCAGAAGGATCTTGTCTTTCATCAAAGTTTTCGGCATATTTTGCGCTTGCCTGACGACAAATTCTAACCCCCTTTATAACATCAGATTTTGGCATATTGACATTTAGCAAGGTGCCATAAGGCAGAGGATGTTTCAAGATCGTGCTGGCTATTTGTCTGACATATTTGCGGCAGTGAGTAAAATCGGCGTCATGACTATAGTCGCATAACGAAAAGCCAATTGCCTGAACACCGTCAACTGCAGCTTCAACTGCAGCACTCATGGTACCGGAGTATATAACATTTATGCTATAATTCGGACCGTGATTAATCCCTGATACCATAATATCGGGACGTCTGTCACACACCTTATCTAAAGCCAGCTTCACGCAATCTGCAGGCGTGCCGCTGCATTCGAAAGCTTTTATATCACCGAAAATTTTATTAGGTGTTAAACGCAGAGGCACAGTTACAGTGATAGCATGCCCCATTGCACTCTGAGGTTTATCTGGTGCTACAACTATCACTTCACCAATGGCTGACATTTCTTCCACCAGCACTCGAAGTCCGGGCGCCGTAATGCCATCGTCATTAGAAATAAGTATAAGAGGTTTCTGACTCAAATTTACAGTATTAAAGTGACAAAGATTTACCGTAACGAGGAGCTAAATTGACCAGCATATCTTTGGTCATTGCATCCAAATCGAAAGCTGGTTTCCAGCCCCAGTCTTGTCTTGCTTCAGAATCATCTATGCTGTTTGGCCAGCTATCTGCAATCGCCTGACGGTGGTCTGGGTTATACTCGGTAGTAAAATCAGGAATATACTTTTTAATAGATTCTGTAATTTCTTTTGGAGAGAAACTCATACCTGCCAGATTGTAGCTGCTTCTAATTTTTATTTGTTCAGCCGGCGCATGCATAATATCCAGAGTTGCTTTAAGAGCATCTGGCATATATAGCATAGGCAATTCTGTATGGTCGCCCAGGAAGCAATTGTGTTTTCCAGTTGTTAGTGCATCGTGGTAGATACTTACAGCATAATCAGTTGTTCCTCCACCTGGGTCGCTTTTGTGTCCAATTAAACCAGGGTATCTTAAGCTTCTTACATCAACACCACGTTTTTGGAAATAGTATTCGCAGTAACGTTCGCCAGCGAGTTTAGAAATGCCATAAATGGTATTTGGATCCATTACACAATTTTGAGGCGTGTTGTTTACGGGTGTATTCGGACCAAAAACAGCGATGGAGCTTGGCCAGTAAACGCGACCAATTTTGAAATCCACAGCAGCATCCAAAACATTAAACAAGCCATCCATATTAAGAGTCCATCCCAACTTTGGCTTAGCTTCCGCAGTTGCACTTAGCAAAGCTGCCAGATGATATACCTGAGAAGGACGGTGTTTCTCCAATACTTCTGTAAATCTGGCTTTGTCTAAAATATCCAGATTTTCAAAAATACCAGTTTGAAAAACTTCATGATCGCTTTTTCTGATATCTGATGCAACCACATTAGCTTCACCATAAATATTTCTTAATGATTCTACGAGTTCGGTGCCTAACTGACCGCAGGAACCTATTACTAAAACTTTTTCTGACATTATTCGGTAATTTGACCACAAATGTACTCGCTAAAGTTAAAAGTAAAAAGTAAAAATTACGCTTTGCATTGGATTCATAGGCAAAGGTTATTTTTAAAAAACAATTATCTTTGCGGCAATGTTTACCATTCTGATCCCGACCTGGAACAATCTGCCCTACTTAAAAGTTTGCGTAGACAGTATTATAAAAAACTCAACTTTCAGTCACCAGATTATTGTACACATTAACGAAGGTCATGACGGCACGAAAGAATGGGTAGAAGAACAAGGACTTTCTCATACATTCAGCGACCACAATGTTGGAGTTTGCAAGGCCCTCAATCAGGCATCCCGATTAGCGACAACAAAATACATTTGCTACTTTAACGACGATATGTATGCCTTGCCAGGCTGGGATTATCATCTGGTGAAAGACATAGAAAGCATTGGTCACAGTAATTTCTTTATCTCTTCTACCATGATAGAGCCTAAGAAAGGCAAGGATAAAAACATCATTCAGGGACATGATTTTGGCGATCTGAGCAATTTCAAAGAAAGAGAGCTCATACAGAGTTACCGCGACTTACCAATGGGCGACTGGAGTGGTGCCAGCTGGCCACCGAATGTAGTACCGATAGAACTTTGGGAAAAAGTAGGTGGTTATAGCGACGAATTCAGTCCGGGCATGTACAGCGACCCCGACTTCTCAATGAAACTCTGGGATGCAGGTGTTCGTTATTTCAAAGGCATTGGCGAGAGCAGAGTTTACCATTTCATGAGTAAATCAACGGGAAAAGTAGACCGCAATGATGGCAGAAAAACTTTCATCAGAAAATGGAAAATTACGCCTGGCTATTTTTATAGAAATATGCTTAAAATGGGATATAGCTGGAAAGGCGAGTTAAAAGAACCTTTCAAAGGACTCTCCTACCTCGCCTCTAAAATTAAAGTTTTATACAAGTCTGTTTTTTAATTTGACTGCTTCACAAATCGTGCTGTATAGCATCTGTCAAGCGTTGTTATTTTAAGATAATACAATCCGTCATTTAAGGATGCAATACTGATGGCCTCTCCAACAGATTTTTCTCCTATTAGTATTTGCTTTCCGGAAACATCATAACATTCGAAAGAATAATCTTCAGATAGATCTGGAATTGCTATTTGAGAATTTGCAGGATTCGGATAAATAATCAAATTAGCTATTGTATTTGTTGTAATACCAGAAGCGAAATTACATCCCACATAGACAGTGCGACAAATCTGAGTATCACAACCATTAAAGGTATCGCTGATAGTTAAGCAAACTTTTTTCAGACCCTTGCTATTAACTGTCTGACGCATATAAGTTGAAGTAGAACTTACTGTTGAATCTACGGTCCATTTAACGAGATAATAATTAGCCGCTGCCGGATTTTTATAGATGAGTTTACCAATAACTCCCCTAAAAGATAAGTTACTCAAATAAGAACAAGAGTCAGACAATATTATATTACTGATTTGTGATTGGAAAGGCGTACAATTAACACAGTCAGCAAATACTGTTTTACAGATAAAAGTATCGCACATGGTTATTGTATCTGTTATACGAACACAAATTTCATAGTTCGTTTTTGAATATACTCTTGTAGAATTGCTGTAGTAGTTAGGTCCCACAGAAGTGTTGTTGATGTACCACTGATAACGATAACTTAAGTCTGGAGTTCCATTCATTAAAACTGCACCCTTAACGAAATATTTCTTTTGATTTTGTATGCATGAATCGTTGACATAGAGGTAAATATTCTTGGGCTTGAGGTTACAATTATTAATACATGTAACATTAAAGGTATTACAGCGTGAAGTATCACAATTATTAATTGTATCAATAATATCAACACACATTTTATAAGCGCCATTTTTATTTATTACATGCATAAAATTATACCCCCCTGTTTTCCTCAAGGTATCGTTGATGTACCATTTAGTCTGAAACTTACCAAAAGTACCTCCATTGGTAGTGAGATTGCAATTGATAGAATTATTCCTAATAAAGGAATGATCTTTTTTACAACTATCTTCGAAATCTGCATAGATGGGTAAGAAGTTCCAATCGCAATTTGTAAAGCAGTTGAAGGTAATTTGGCTGGTAATAGTAGTATCGCAATTGTTATTAATATCTTTCAGGTACAATTGCACAACATAAGTCCCGTTTGAAGCAGGGTAATAAAGGTAGGTCGACTGAGAGGACACCCAGTTGATTTGTGACCCTTGCACACTCCAGGAATATTGAATTCCGCTAGTGTTAGCAATAAACACGCTACCATTAAGAGTTTTATAATTGCCACTGCAATTTTGGGTGACAGAGAATTGTTGGATGCGTGCTTTCCAATTGCAGCTGGCCTGAGATTGAAAAGCAGTAAAAACTAATACGGTAAGTAAACCAATTTGTTGAAGTATTTTCATAAGTATGTGATTGTACAAATATAGACGAAGGTTTTTAAAATCTGTGACATTTAGCTCAGCAGACAATAAAAAAGACGCCTAAATCTAATACAACAAACCTGCAGAATACTTAGCTGTAATGAAGGCCTTTCGATTTTTAACAGCGATATCAATCAGTTTAATTTGAGCAGAGATATAACTCAGTTCACGGGCATTGATCATGAATAATGAACTTTCTCCATTGTTAAAAATATTTTTCTCGGCTTCCAGGAGATCTGAATAATTTCTAACAGTTCTGACGTATAAATCCAGTTGATCTGAAGTATTGGTAAACTCATTGATGGCACTAGCCGTTTTTGTAATAATTTCGCTCGACTTAAATACTAGGTTGTTTTCTGTTTCTTTGATTTTGAATCGAGTGATTGCCAAATCTCCTCTTTCTTTGCGAAACAAAAGGGGCATACTAAATGTCATTCCAAATTTATAGTCGTTGCCCGACCAGGTTGCAAACTGATTAGCCGCCGTAAGAGGCTGGTAACTTAGATTCAGCAATGGTTTCAATTGTTCTTTCTTCCATCTCTTCTCTACCAATAGCTGATCTCTTTTAAAATTGTATACCTGATATTCAGGGTGACTAAGGTACCATTCATTGCTGAGTAATTCAATTTCTCCCGGGTGCAACAAAACAGAATCCAGAGCAACCGGTATGGTATTCAAACCAATTTGAACCGGACGAAGGGCATAATCCCAAAGGTGTAAAGAAAGTTCTACACCTGCATTTTTAAAAGACAGTTCAGCTTGCATTAGACTAAGCTGTCTCTCCTGAAACTGTATGGAAGCTTCAAGGGTATCAACACTTGGACGATCACCAAAATCAGAGGCAGATTTGACAGCTTGCAATCTTTCGTATGCTGCTACTTTAGCTTGTTTAAAAACAATTAACTGATGGTATGCAGAAAACCAGTTCCAGTATGCTTTTCCGGCATCATACAACAGCTCATTGAGGAGAGCCTGACGTTCAACTTTGCCAGATGCCAACTGGATTTTAGCTTGAGAAAGCAAAGCTCTTCTTTCGTCTATCATTAAACCTTGACCAACAGCCAGCGTCAAGCCTGCGTATAGCAAGCCTGCATCTGGCAGAACATTTTCAGGATTTAGGTTAAGACCACGGTTGTAGTCGTACCCAGTTTTTACTTCCAGTCCTGCCATAGTTGGTATAGAGATACCAGCGCTCATCAAGTTAAAGTAATTCGTATTTTTATAGAACTTATCTTCGTTAGATGCTTTAATTTTAGGATCGAAATTACCTCTGGCTTTTTGCAAATAAGCTTCTGCATAATCGAGTCTGAGATCCGCATTTTTAGAAAGAGGATGATTGCTCAGCACAATCTGAAAATACTGATCCATGCTCAATCGAATAGAACTATCCGTTTGAGAAAAAAGAGCAGTTGATGAATACAGACAAATTAAAAAGAAGAATGTTCTCATTTCTTTGCAGGTTTTTGAGTGCCTTTATTTTTATAAAAATCTGGTGGGAAGCCATTGATTTTTCGCCACAGTTCGTACCATACCGGAACATCTTTGAGTAGCATCATCGAATTGACACCACCACCAATACGCAAGTCTTTAGGCCAGGGGTGATCATTTTTATCAGGTACCACCAGCAGACGGTATTTACCATTTTCGCTGATAAAATTATCAATTGCAACAACTTTACCGCCATAGGTTCCATATGAAACACTTGGCCAACCTGAGAACACGATGGCAGGCCATCCATCAAATTGTACTCTGACAATACTGCCTTTTTCGAGCAGAGGAACATCGATTGGCGCCACATAAATTTCTACTGCAAGGTCGAAGTTAGCTGGCATGATACTAATAATTTCGGCACCTTCCTTAATAGTTTCACCCAATCCAGTTTTAATTGCTTTAGTGATATAACCATCTTGCGGAGCGAGTATATAATACATCCCTGAACGAACGACATAGTTGACATATTGGTTTTGCATTTTTGTCACTACCGCCTCAGCGTCATACATATCAGACATTGCTGAAAATTTATCAGATTCGCTTTTAGAAATCTTATCCGTATAATCAGCATTGATAGCAGAGAGTTCAATTTTAGCATTGATAATTTGATTGCGGGCGCTAAGGAGTTTATTTTCCTGAGCGATAACTTTTGCTTGAGTTTCCTGCAATTTGAGTTTACGGGATTCAAGATCGGTAAGCGATTTCAGACCTTTCGCATAAAGTTCCTTCATACGATTAAATTGCTCGTTTGCCACTTCAAGATTGGTTTTTGAAGCCACCAGATCTATACTATCACTTTTAACGGTAAGGTATGCCTGCATAAGTTTGTTGTAGGCTTGCTCGCGTTTCAATTTTAAACTTTGGGTAAGGGCCAGGATCTGGTTATCATTTGCTTTGATCTTCTCCATGTATGAACTTACGCTCATTTCCTTTGCTTTAAGTTGTTCATTAGTCCTTTCAAGAAGATTTGGATCAAAATAATCATCTTTTATTTCAGAGATAAAGAGAATGGTATCCCCTTTTCTAACGAGGTCGCCTTCCTGCACATACCATTTCTCAATTCGTCCTGCAATTACTGAATGAATTGTTTGTGGACGTTGATCTGGCCTGAGAGCTGTAACATTTCCAAATGCCCTGATATTTTGGGTCCATGGCAACAAAAGCACAATCAGAATAGGAAGGAACAGAAAAAGAATCAGCTTTGGCAGGATACGCATTGATGGACGCGTTTCCATAACAGCAAAAGACTTATACTCTGCATTTTTAATTTTAGATCGTATACTGTTTGGTGAGATGTTAAGCATAATTAATTTTCTTTTGTTTTAATTTCAATCACTTGCTGGCAAGCTTTAATCATATCTTCGTTAACAGAAGAGCAAATCAGCGTCCACGATTGTTCTTTAGAGGTAAGAGATGCGATAATCGATTGCCTGTCGTGTTTTTCCATAAACTCCATTCCATTTTCTATTAGTAGTAATCGTGGTTTGTGCACGATACTTCTTGCAAGAAGTATTTTCTGAATGATACTCTTTGGCAACTTACTTCCTTCAACACCCAAACGTGTATCTAAACCTGCAGGCTGTTGTTTGATAAATTCTGAAAGCGTTGTAAGTTCTGCAGCCCAGAGCACATCTTCACCACTTATATGATGTCTTCCTAGAGTGATATTTTCAAGGAGAGTACCATCGAAAATATACTCCTGATTGAGCCTGATACCTATGCGAGCATATAGCTCATCAGCATTGTAGTTAGCCATTGGCAAATCATTGATGCAGACTGTTCCACTTTCAGCCTGATAGATTCCAGATAGCAGGTATAGTAGCGATGTTTTTCCTGAGCCACTTTTACCAGTCAGGCAGGTATGCTGACCAGGCTGCACATTCATTGAAAAATCGCGTATGACTGGAACATCTGAACCAGTGTGAGAGAAGGTAAGATTTTTTATTTCCACACTGGCTGGTGTGGCATTGGAGAGGGTTTGTGATCCCATATTAATATGATCCACTTCCAGATCGGTAACGTAACCGATTTTTTCGAGGGCGGTAATGACATCATAAACATTTTCAATACTAAGAATCAATTTTTCAACTGAATTAATAACCAGGAGAATAATAATTTCAGCAGCAATAAACTGACCAATATTCATTTGCTGATTGAGCACCAACAATCCGCCAATCAAAAGCAGACCAGCAGCTACTAATGATTTAAAAACAATTAGCAAAATGTATTGATGTCTAAGGACTTTAAAGTGACTTTCACGAGACTCAAGGTAACCAAGAACGTTGTCATCTGTGCGTCTGAGGTGGAGATCAGATGCCGGAGAAAGTTTAAAAGAGAGTCTGGTTTTAGCGATATCTTCCAACCAAGATACAACTTTATATTTGTATTTAGATTCGCGCATACTTGTTTTCAATCCGTCAACTCCAGTATATTTAAAAATTGCAATGACGAGTAGAAAGAGCCCCAGACCAAAGATGATAAAAAACGGATGGTAAAATGAAAGAAGAATTAGGCCAAAAACTATTTGAAGCGTTGCAGTTGAAAAGTCTAATAAAACTTTGGACATTCCTTTTTGAACAGAGACAGTATCAAAGAAACGGTTCATAAGTTCAGGAGCACTTTCATTATCAATCACAGAAGCTTTAAATTTTGGAAGGCGGTAAGTGAATTCGAAAGCAGCCCTTGCAAATATTTTTTGCTGAAGGGTTTCAATGATACGCATTTGCGCCAATTGCAATCCCCCGGTTAACAGAACACCAAGTACAACTATAACAACGAGTACGATCCAGGAGGTTGACACCTGACCACCTTGAATAAGGTTAACGATAGCCTGAATACCGAGAGGAATAGACAAGTTAACTAATCCGTGAAATATGGCATAGTAGTATACGCGACCAATATCTTTCCTATCGGTCTTTATTAATTTTCTAAATCGCTGAATGGGAGTAAAAAACTTCATTAGTGTTTGATGGTTTTAATGACCATATCCATAAAGAACTTATAGATATAATCTTGATTTTTTTGTTTGTTGGTTAATCCAGGTAAATGAAAGGCAAAGAATTTCTGCAGGTGTACCCCTTCGATGACACTAGACACCAACATATTGGGAAATTTATATTTGGGTGCAATTTCCTTTACTATATTGCTCACTCTGGCAACGAACTGTTTATATGCCTGAAAGGCGCCGTCTTTATTTTCTTTATCGACAGATTTACAGAGAAAAGACTTAGAAGACTCAAAGTTTACGATTCGGCTCAGAAGAAAGACATTAAAATTTCCGGAGAACTCATTTTTTTTCAGGTCTTCAGCGATAAGCATAACAGCCTTTTCAAGACGTTTTTCAGGCGACTGAATATTGGTAAGAGCAAGTACCAGACGGTATTCCATCCAGGCCCAGTACCAGGAAGACAGATACATCAGCATTTTATTTTTGCTTTCAAAATACCGATAAACTGAAGCTTCATTGGACCCTATTTTCTGGCCCAGTTTTCTAAAGGTAAAATCTTCAAAACCCAGCTCATCAATCAACTCAATACCATTTCTAATGATATTAACGCCCAACTCACTGGATTCCGGATCCTTTAAATAAAGACCTTCGCTCACCTGAATACGAATTTTTGATAAAATAGTCTCCATTAATTTTCTATTTAGATTGCAAATATAATAGTATTACTATCATTTATGCTATTAATATTATCTATATTGCGATTATAACTTTCGCAAATAATTAATTTTCAGTGAGATTACTCAACCAATAAACAAAAAAAAAGCCGCAACTGTTTTAGAGCTGCGGCCAAAATCCTTCAGAAATACCTTATTCTACTATTAATTTGGCGGCAATAATTTGTCCTTTAGAAAGAACATTGACAACATATATACCCTGACTCATCCCAGTAAGGTCCAGTTCAAGATCTTCTTGTGCTGCAGTAACCTGGCTTTGCAAACACTGCCCGGCAATATTATAAACCTGAACCTGATCTCCCTCAGAGAAGCTGTGCTTAAGAACCACCCTTTGGTTAGCTGGATTAGGATAAATACTTAATGCTGCCCCTTTATAAAACACCTTATCAATATCAGTGATAGCCAAGGTGCAATAAACCGTATTAGTACTTCCAGCATAATTATTATCATAAAAAACTGATGCTGTATTTTTGAGGTAATACCCTTTACTCAGTGGCTTGGTATTGACTTTAAATCCAATATAAGCTCCGCTGTTCATATTTTCGTAATCCTTGGTAGGATTAGGTGCTAATTTGATATTCGGAAAATGCCAGATAATTATTCCTTTATATGAATTATTTGGATCAGTTTGCAATTCTGTGTAATAAGATTTATTGCTCCCCGTCTCCTGTATGTATGACATATCCAGATTTAAATCGAGTGTATCAATCACCACAGCATAAAACACCGTATCGGTACTGAAATTATTGAATGAAATATTATATCTCAAATCTCTTTCATCACTTGCCAGATAGGTGACAGAATCTCCTAAATCTGGTGTAGGATAAACATCTTTTCTAAATGCTGATATACCACCATTGGCTCCGTTCACTTCTTGCGGAATAGAATCAAAATCATCCTCAGTATAACTTGAACTTCCATTTGAAATACTTGAAGAAACCATGGCGTCAAACTGAAAACTCTTATCAAACTGAGTAGCGCTTGGCAAAGCTGAATAGAAAATCATTTTCTTTTCTCCAGGCATCAGATTACTGTAGGTCCACTGCACAACAGAATCGTTGATATTGGTTTGTGCAGGCACACTATATTCGCCACTGAACAATTTGCTTTTACGCAATTTAATGGTTCCGCTTATGGCATTTGACCCAACATTTTCATAGGTCAGGTAATACACTACCCTTTTGTCTTTTTGCACCAGTTTTCCCTTAGGTGAAGCGATACCCACTCTGATATCATTGACATTTGGTATTCTATTCAATGGGAACTGAATACTATCGAGAAATTGCCCGGGTGTAAATGTTTTATTCACTGCTGTATCAGCACAATTGCTTTTGATGTAATTTCTAAAAGGCCTTACCACAAACCTCAGTGTTCCAACAGAGGCATTGGGCACCATAAACTCTGTCTGACCGTTTTCGTTAGTGAATACACCCTTATTCAGAAAAGGTAGTTTGATATACTGTTTTGGGGCGGGTTTTTCAGTTTTTTCGCGAATACAATTGTTATTTGAATCAATAAACACAGTGGCTTTAACCAAGGCATTACTTGGATAAAAGTGCATGACATGTTTATTGGGATTCCAAATACTAACAGGAGTTTGCGCATTGCCCACCGCGAAAAGCACAGACCTTCCTGTGGCGATATGTGTAAGTCCCTTAAAATTATTAGTTATCTCCACCCATGAATTCCCTTCGAGTCTTGCGGCACGCATTCTGACACTTGGAGCAGCATTAAAACTAAAAGCTCCGCAAATTGTCAGTTTATTATCAAACACAAGCAAATTATTGATGAAATAATTAGAATCGATATTAAACCGAATTTCAGTAAATACATTTCCATCTAATTGATATAATTTCTTGTCTTTTAATATGCCTCCACTTGAATAAATAACAGATCCATTTATTGCCAGCTTGTCCATTACTTTGGGCGTAGAGACAAATGTGTCAATACGTGAGTTAAGTATCTTTACCAGGTATTTAGATTTTTGCTTGTTTATTTTTAAAAAATTACCACTAATGACAATAGTAGAATCATTCACACATATATCATTGATGGTATTATCGGGATCACAATCCTTGCAATCAAAATATTTAGTAAACTTATTTCCGTTGTACTTGACAAGGAAAGGCATTGTATCATTTCCTACAACCTGGAAGGTTCCACCAAGAAGCA
>JACCDH010913924.1_pt1 | contig 24680 bp, 22 predicted proteins | sample 7442481 | NCBI WGS metagenome assembly JACCDH01 (sample SAMN15323433, study PRJNA562643) | freshwater metagenome | isolation source: river surface water | place: USA:Blue River Watershed | collected 2017-08-15
ACCAAGGCGCGGTCGGCCGTGACTGACCGGGACCGTATGTCAAAAAGCCAAGCCAGGAAGCCCCTGGAGATCAAGATTTCTACCGTGGTTGCCGTCGCTGCCCTGCTGGGCGACACCGACCAAGCCAAGCTGTCTGCGGCGCTGGCGCAAATCACCGGCGGCACACCGGATTACTTCGAAGACGAATTCACGCTGATCGACTTGGCCTCGCTGCCGCCGGCAGAGGCCGCGAAGATCGCATGGCCGGAACTGATCGCGCTGTTCAAGCAGCACCGGCTCAATCCGGTCGCGGTGCGCAATGCGCCGGCAGCGCTGGAAGAGGCCATCCGTTCTCACGGACTGTCAATCGACGGCGTTGAACAGACGAAGCCTTTTGAACTGACACCGCCGCCGTCGCCGGTCGCGGAGCCCTCGCCCCCACCCCTTCCTGCTGCTGCCGCACCCGCTGAGGCCCCGGTTTCCGCTGCGGCACCGGCTGCCCCGGCCGCTACTGCCGCCATGGCCATGCCGGCCATGATCGTCGACATGCCGGTACGCAGCGGCCAGCGCATCTATGCGCGCGGCTCGGACCTGGTCGTGACCGCGACCGTGAACCCGGGCGCCGAAGTGATCGCTGATGGCAGCATCCATGTGTACGCACCGCTGCGTGGCCGCGCACTGGCCGGCGCATCGGGACAGGCGGATGCACGTATCTTCTCGCTGGCGATGGAAGCCGAGCTGGTGTCGATTGCCGGCGTCTACCGTACCTTTGACGAGGGCTGGCAGAAGGAGATGGCCGGCAAGCCCGCGCAAGTCCGGCTGAAGGATGACCGGCTGGACATCAAGTCCATCCCGGTCAAGTAAACCGAATTCAATGTCAAATCTCAGGCAAACTCAGGCAAACTCAACCAAGGGGTTTTTCGTGACAAAAATTATCGTCGTAACGTCCGGCAAGGGCGGTGTGGGCAAGACCACTTCGAGCGCCAGCTTCGCATCCGGCCTCGCGCTGCGCGGCCACAAGACTGCCGTCATCGACTTCGACGTCGGCCTGCGCAACCTCGACCTGATCATGGGCTGCGAGCGCCGCGTGGTGTACGACATGATCAACGTGATCAACCGCGAAGCGACGCTGACGCAGGCACTGATCAAGGACAAGCACTGCGAGAACCTGTTCGTGCTGCCCGCATCGCAGACCCGCGACAAGGACGCGCTGACCGAAGATGGCGTCGAGCGCATCCTCGACGAACTGAAGGCGTCGGGCTTCGAGTACATCGTCTGCGACTCGCCAGCCGGCATCGAGCGTGGTGCCGTGATGGCGCTGACCTTTGCTGACGAGGCCGTGATCGTCACCAACCCGGAAGTGTCGTCGGTGCGTGATTCAGACCGCATCCTCGGCATCATCCAGGCCAAGTCGCGCCGCGCGCAGACCGGCGCCGAGCCGGTGAAAGAGCACCTGCTGATCACCCGCTACTCGCCGAAGCGCGTCGAGGATGGCGAGATGCTTTCCTACGAAGACGTGCAGGAAATCCTGCGCATACCCCTGCTGGGCATCATCCCCGAGTCGGAATCGGTACTGCAGGCGTCGAACCAGGGCAACCCGGCCATCCACATTGAGGGCAGCGATGTGTCCGAGGCCTACAAGGATGTGGTCGGTCGCTTCCTCGGCGAAGACCGTCCGCTGCGTTTTGCCGAGTACGAAAAGCCCGGCTTCCTGTCGCGCATCTTCGGAGGCAAATAAGATGGACCTGTTTTCCTTCCTGTTCGGCGGCAAGCAAAAGACTTCAGCCAATGCCGCCAAGGAGCGCCTGCAGATCATCATCGCGCGCGAGCGCCACATCCTGAACGGCCCGGACTTCATGCCGGCGCTGCACCAGGAACTGATCGCGGTGATCTCGAAGTACGTCAAGGTCAATCCCGAAGACATCAAGATCTCGCTCGACAAGCAGGGCAACCTTGAAGTGCTGGACGTGAACGTCGTGCTGCCGGATGCCGGCGCGTAAGCCTGCACCGACAGCCGGCTTATCTCCGCTGCTGCATGGCGTCGACTTCACGTCGGCGCCGCGCAGCAGGAAAGGCATCACCATCGCGTCCGGCGTGCTGGATGGCGACACTTACAGGCTGCAAGGCCTGCTCACCCTCACTGATTTTCCGGCCTTTGTCCGATGGCTGGGCCAGCCTGGCCCCTGGATCGGTGGCTTCGATTTCCCTTTCTCGCTGCCGCGCGATCTGGTCACGCTGCTCGGCTGGCCGACCGACTGGCCCGCGCTGATCCGGTATTACGCGTCGCTTTCGCGCGCGGAGCTGCGCGACACCTTCAAGGCGGTTTGCGATGCACGGCCTGCGGGTAACAAGTTCCTGCACCGTGCGACCGATCTGGTCGCGGGATCCTCATCGTCCATGAAATGGGTAAACCCGCCGGTGGCCTATATGCTGCATGCGGGTGCGCCGCTGCTGCTGCAGGCGAATCTGACGATACCGTTGATGCACACCGGCGATCCGTCACGGATCGCACTCGAAGCCTATCCGGGGCTGGTGGCGCGCAGCATCACGCGCGCGTCGTACAAGAACGATGCGGTGGCGATGCAGACGCCGGAACGGCGCGCGGCGCGTCTGGAGATTGTGACGGCCATCGAGCGCGGCGACTATCCGCAGAAGGTCAGGCTCGATGCGGGCCGCCATCGCAAGGCTTTGCTCGACGATGGCAGCGGCGATTTGCTCGATGCGGTGCTGTGCGCGCTGCTGGCAGGATGGGCCTGGCAGCGGCGCGACGAAAACTACGGGCTGCCGCCGCACGATCCGCTGGAAGGCTGGATCGTGGGTGCACTGGATAGCTAGCGTCCGCAACATTTGCGGAGATGGGCCCCAGCTTGCGCTGGGGCGACGATTTGATGCGAGTACCGCTGAATGTCGTCACCCCAGCGCAAGCTGGGGTCCATGCCAGCATCTCATGCAGCCTTGCGCTTCTCCGCAAACGCCGCATACCACTGCAGCGATTGCGGATTGGCCATCGCATCCGGGTTTGCGATCTTTTCTATCGGCTGACCCAGCAGCAGCTTCTTGATCGGCAGCTCCATCTTCTTGCCCGTCAACGTACGCGGGATCTCGGCCACCTGGATCACATCGTTCGGCACATGGCGCGCCGACAATCGGGTGCGTATCTGCTCGCGGATGTGCTCCTCCAGAGAGGCATCGAGCGTCATGCCTTCGCGCAGCACCACGAACAATGGCATCCAGGATTCGCGGCCGAGGTATTCGAGGTCGACCACCATGCTGTCCAGCACCTCGGGCAAGTCTTCCACCACGCGATAGATCTCGGCGGTGCCCATGCGTATGCCGTGTCGGTTGATGGTCGCATCCGAGCGGCCGTAGATCACGGCACCGCCGCGCGGCGTGATGCGTATCCAGTCACCATGCCGCCACAAGCCTGTGTAGTGCTCGAAATAGCTCTCCAGATAGCGCTTGTTACCGGCGTCATTCCAGAAATACAGCGGCATCGACGGCATCGGCTCCGTGACGACCAGTTCACCCACCTGATCAATCAGCGGATTGCCGTTGTCATCGAGCGCATGCACGGCCACACCCAGCGAGCGGCATTGCATCTCGCCGGCATACAGCGGCAGGTTCGGGCAGGCACCGACGAAGGCCGCAGCGATGTCGGTGCCGCCGCTGATCGAGGCCAGCAACACATCCTGCTTCACTTCGTCATAGATCCAGTGATAGGCCTCGGCTGCCAGCGGCGAGCCGGTCGATCCTATCGAGCGCAACGCACTGAGGTCGGCGATCTGCCGGGGCGAGATGTTGGCCTTCATGCAGTTCGCATAGAAGGCCGCGCCGACTCCGATGAAGGTCAGCTGGTGGTCGGCTGCGAAGCGCCACAGCCGGCCCATGTCCGGATAACCCGGGTTGCCATCGTAGATGCAGATCGTCGCGCCGACCAGCAGACCGGTGATCTGCGAATTCCACATGATCCAGCCGGTGGTCGAGAACCACAGGAAGCGATCCTGCTCGCCCAGATCGAGGTGCAGCGCATGACCCTTCAATGTCTCCAGCAGGCTGCCGCCATGGCCGTGCACGATGGGCTTGGGCATGCCGGTCGTGCCTGACGAATACAGTATCCACAGTGGGTGGTCGAACGGCAGCTGCTCGAAACGGATGTCATTCGCCTGTGCCGCCGGATGCGTGAACAGATCTTGCCAGCGCAGGACTTCGCCCGAACCGCCACCGGCGTCCAGCGTCGCATTCGTGTCGAGATAAGGGAACAGCACCGTATGCTGCAGTGTCTTCAGCTCGGCGCGCATGGTCTGCACGACATCGAGGCGATTGAAGTCCTTGCCGCCATAGCGATAGCCGTCAACCGCGATCAGCACCTTGGGATCGATCTGACGGAAACGATCCAGCACGCTGGAGGTACCCATGTCCGGCGAGCACGACGACCAAATCGCGCCGATGCTGGCGCATGCGTAGAAGGCGATCGCTGCCTCCGGCGTATTCGGCAGATAGGCGACGACACGGTCGCCCGGGCCCACGCCGAGCGCGCGCAAGGTGTTGGCCACCGAGGTCACCCGCGAACGCAGTTCGCGCCAACTGAGCGTCAGCGGCGCGCGTGTCTCGGACTCGGCCTCGATCGCGGGCTTATCGGCACTGTCATCACTCAGGTTGAAACGGAACAGCTGCTCGGCAAAGTTCAAGCGGCTGCCGGTGAACCATTTCGCGCCCGGCATCGCATGCGAGCTCAGGATTTCATGGTAGGGCTGCGAGCTGCGGATATCAAAGTAATCCCAGATCGACTGCCAGAAGTTTTCAAGATCATCGACCGACCAGTCCCACAGGTGCTGGTAGTCTTCAAAGCGCAGCTGGTTATGCTGCGCCAGCCAGTTCGTGTAATGGGTCAGCCTGCTGTTCGCGATGCGCTCGGCGCTTGGTGTCCACAGCAGCGGGTATTCCTCCGCCATGCCTGTCTCCGTCTGTTGTTTTTGTAAGGGGCGCAAGCATGATAATCCAAACCGGGAGGCGTGCCGGCGTCGCCGGGCACGCGATCGTGAGACACACAAGACTGCGGCAGGCGCCAGCCTGCCGCAATCATTGCCAGGATCGGTGAATGCTCAGTGCAGCTGGTGCTTCAGCTGCGACAGTTCCTGGTGCGCCTGCAGTACCGCCTGTTTGACCTGCTCGTCGACATTGCCCCCCTTCTCGCAGGCGGCCTTGGCCCTGTCGCCCAGCTCTTCGAGCTCGTCCACGCACTGCACGATGGACTGCTGGTCCTGCGCTTGCTGCAACTGCTGCGTCGCCTTGCCGGATTGCTGCTCCAGTTGCTGGATGCTGTCCTTCAGGTCCATCGGTATGCCACTGCCGGCTTGCTGGCAGGCCTGGCTGGCCTGCTTGATGGTTTGCTGGATCTGCGAGAAGCGCTGCCGGACTTCCTCTACTTGCATCATGTTCCACTCCTGTCGTCGGTGTCATCAGTGCACATCAGCGCCGGGGCCGTCCCGGCCCTGATTGGATGACATCCTCACCGGTGAGTTCAATGAAGGATATTGCCGCCAGTCGAACCCGGCGCGCCCGAGCCGCCGGCAGCAGCGGATGTGCCCGTCGCGCTAGCGGCCATGGCGCTGGCGCCACCTTCATGCGTCGGCAAGCCGCGCTCGATGAATTGCTTCATGCGCCACAGGTCTTCTTCCAATGCCTGCTCGGGATCGACGCCGGTCAGCATGGCCAGTGCCTTGCCCGCGCCGCCGGCCGGCGGCCGCCATGACATGCGCACGGTCGCGCGCGTGCCGGCGCCTGATGGCTCCAGCACGACCAGGCCTTCGGTGTCGACTTGCGACCCCGGCTCGCTTTGCCAGGCCAACCGCGACGGCCGTTCGTCCGCGGTCAACACCGACGCGAATTCCACCTCGCTGCCGGCCGGGCCTTGCACGACCCAGTGCGAGCGCTTGCCGCCAAGGTCGCGCACCTCGATCACATGCGACATAAAGTGCGGGAAGTTTTCGTAATGGCTCCAGACGTCGTACACGGTCTCGGGCGGCGCCGCGATCTCGATGGTGCGCTGTGCCTCGATGCCCTCGGCAGACTGCCCCTCATGCCCCATCAGGCCGCCGCGCCGTCCGCTACCGCCGCGCGTCATCAGCCCGAGGCCGGCGGCTGCGGCGATCAGTCCCAGCGGCTGCCGGCGAGACAGCGCGTACCAGGTCAGCGCGCCGGCGCCAAGCGCACCGACCATCCACAGGCCGCTGCGCCCGTTCATGAGGCCACCCAATATGCCGCGCTGCGCCTCGGCCATGTGCAGCTCATGACGCACCGATTCGACGCCGGGTATCGCTGCCACGGTATCGAGCAGGCGCTGGGCTGCCTCTTCTTCGATGCCTCCCGACAGCGTAACGACACCCTCGTCGGCGCTCACCTCGATGTCATGCAAGCCCGGCATCGCGCGGCCCAGTCGCGAGCGCACGCGTGCTTCCAGCACGTGGTTGTCGAGCGGCTTGACATCGCGCGGCGCGATCACGCGCATCGCCTCGGCCTGCAGCCCAGCGAGCCGGTGCCGCGTATCGCGCATGGTCCGGTTGACCAGCTTCGATGTGCTGTGCGTCGCGCTGCTGACCTTGTCCTGCAGCAGCGCCCTGCGACGACGACCTTGCGAGGGATCGGCGACATACATGGCCAGCGCGCCAAGGGCGACACCGCCTAGCAAATTCATCCAGGGCAAAGCCTGGCGACGTGTCTGGAATTCCACGATGCTCTCCTTGTCAGTGGGAAGGTAGGCGATCGGCTGCTGCTGCCGATGTGACCGAAGGTAGGGGTACGGAGGATGAGGTTCCACGCAAGCGCTGTGCCCGGCCCAGCAATGCGACCGCGTCGTCGCTGTCGACCTGACGGAAATCGGCATACCACTGGCCGACCGCATCAAAGGACTCGGGCCTGTGCAGGTAGACCACGGCATCGGCCAGCGCCGTGACCTTGTCATGCGCCTCGCGCGACAGCACCGGCACGGCGATCGTGATGGTACCGACGCCAAGCGCGCGCAGCGCAGCGATCGCCGCCAGCATCGTGCTGCCGGTTGCCATGCCGTCATCGACGAGCACCACCGGGCGCCCGGCCAGCGCAGCCAGCGGCACGCTGCTCGGATAACGCTGCTCACGCGCCTGCAATTCACGCGACTCGCTTGCCAGCACGGCCGCGACTGACGCATCGGACAGGCGCAAGCTGCGCACCACTTCACGGTCGAGCACGCAATGACCGCCGGCCGCCACCGCGCCCATCGCGAATTCCGGATATTGCGGCACGCCCAGCTTGCGCACGACCAGCGGTTCAAGCGGCAACCCCAGCGCTGCCGACATCTCAAATGCCAGGGGCACCCCGCCACGCGGCAAGGCCAGCAAAACCGTGTCGGCACTGACTCTGCCGGCCAGTTTGTCGGCCAGCAGCCGCCCTGCATCGGTTCGGTTTTTCAGCAACGCCACCCCGCCTCCTTGTCAGCCGGCCCCGGCCGTCTGCGTTTGACAGGGCGTGCTGCCAAAAGCTCAAATTTCAAAGCGGTAAAATTGCCGTACAACTACTCGATATTCGGATGCCGATATTCGGATATCGGTTCAGATCCGATTTGTTTCTTCCGGCCTTGCCTGAACTTCCAGAGCAAGTCCCATTCTGAATCTGCAAGATCAGTTCGACGAACGCGCATGAAAAAATTACTTGCGATTCTGCTGGCGGTGGCCGGCGTGGCAGCCTGGCTGGCGGTATCGCCAACCGGGGGTTTGCCCGACGCTCATGCGCAGACGACAAACTGCCTGCCACAGTTCCATGAAAAAACACCGCCTGCACTGACCCGGCCAGCGCTGCAAGCCAGTACCGTCGGCCTCTGCTACGAAGCCTTTGCGGTGATGTACTCCGGCGTGTCACGCACGCCGCTGTGGTCGGCCGAGCACCTGACACGCGACAGCCTGGCGCGCGCGAAAGAGGTCAAGCGCGAAGACAGCTTTCATGCCGAAGAGGCGCTGCCGGAAAGCTACCGCGCGCAACTGTCCGACTATGCGCGCTCGGGCTATGACCGCGGCCACATGAGCCCGGCGGCCGACATGCCGACGAAGCAGGCGCAACACGAGAGCTTCTCGCTGGCGAACATCATTCCGCAAAACCGGCACAACAATCAGGTATTGTGGTCAGCGATCGAGGGCGCGACCCGGCACCTGACGAATGTGCGTGGAGAACTCTATGTCGTGACCGGACCGATCTTCGCGGGCGACAAGGTGGAAAGGCTGAATGGCCGCGTGTTCATTCCCACCCACGTGTTCAAGGCGGTGCTCGATCCGGCCACGCAGGAAGCGGCTGCGTGGATTGCACCCAATACCGATGGCGACACGTACGAGGTCGTGTCCATCGCCGAGCTCGAGAAGCGTGCGAAGATAGATGCGTTCCCGAAGCTGTCGGCCAGCGCGAAGCAAAACGCGATGAACCTGCCGGAGCCGCGCATCCGTGGCCGCAAATGACGGGACCGACACCGGAGGATTCCCATGGGCACCCCACTGCAACCCTTCCAGAACGAGAGCCAGTCGCTCGGCATCGGCGAACTGACGATAGAGAACCGCGTCGACCAGGTCGAACTGTACGGATCGCTGGCGATCACGCGTGACCAGGCCGGGCTGCAGCGGGCGCGCGAGCTCAAGGCGGTGGTCGATGCGACGCTGGCTGCGCTGGAAGCGGCGCCCGACCTGCCCGCACAGATCGAACCGCGTCCGACCGATAGCATCGACAATCCTTTCAAGTAAGCCCGCACTTGCGCTGTCGCGCAGTATCGGCCGGAGCCTGCGCTGCCACGCGACACAGATCATCAAGCTCGAGCCACGCGGGTAAGCATAATTACAACTCCGACGCGCGCTCTCCATCGCTGGCATACTGTCGGCCTTGAACCTGCAAGGCCCCTATGTCTGCCGTGTCTGCCGTGTCCGCCGCACCCCGTCACCTGAAGTCCTTTGCCCCCTACCGCGAGGGGCTGAAACCTGCGCCTTTCCTGCCGATGTCGCGCGCGGAAATGGACAAGCTCGGCTGGGACAGCTGCGACATCATCCTCGTCACCGGCGACGCCTATATCGACCACCCCAGCTTCGGCATGGCGCTGGTTGGCCGGCTGCTGGAATCGCAGGGATTCCGCGTCGGCATCATCAGCCAGCCGGACTGGCAATCCGTCGAGCCCTTCCGCGCGCTCGGCAAGCCGAACCTGTATTTCGGGGTCACCGCCGGCAACATGGACTCGATGATCAACCGCTACACGGCCGATCGCAAGATACGCTCCGACGATGCGTATACGCCGAACGGCGAGCCGAACAAGCGTCCCGATCGCGCGGTGACGGTGTACGCGCAGCGCGCGCGCGAAGCCTACCCGGGCACGCCCATCATCATCGGCAGTATCGAGGCGAGCCTGCGCCGCATCGCGCATTACGACTACTGGTCCGATACCGTGCGCCGCTCGGTGCTGACCGATTCGAAGGCGGACATTCTCTTGTTCGGCAATGCGGAGCGCGCGCTGATCGATTTGTCGCATCGGCTCGCCGCCGGTGAGCCGGTGAAGTCCATTCGCGACCTGCGCGGTACCGCCTTCATGGTGCAGCGTGGCTGGCGGCCCGCTGATGACTGGAGCGAGGTCGATTCGACCCGCGTCGATACCCCGGGGCGCGTCGATGCGCATCCCAATCCTTACGAAATGAAGGAAAAGGATCCGGAGGCCTGCGGAACCAAAGACAGCGACGGTAACCCGACGACCGAAGCCAAAGTGGTACCCATCAAGCTGATGAGCCGGGAGGAACGCCTCGCGCAGATGAAGGAAGTGCGCGCGCGCAGCGTGGTACGCCTGCCCGCCTTCGAAGCAGTGAAGGACGACCCGATCGCGTATGCGCATGCATCGCGTGTGTTCCATCTTGAATCCAATCCTGGCAATGCGCGCGCGATGGTGCAGGCGCATGGCGAGCGTGACGTGTGGCTGAACCCGCCGCCGCTGCCGCTGGCGATGGAAGAGATGGATTACGTGTACGACCTGCCGTACGCGCGCTCGCCGCACCCGACCTATGGCAAGGCAAGGATACCGGCATGGGAAATGATCCGCTTCTCGGTGAACATCATGCGCGGCTGCTTTGGCGGCTGCACTTTCTGCTCGATCACGGAGCATGAAGGCCGCATCATCCAGAGCCGCTCCGAGCCGTCGATCCTGCGCGAGATCGAACTGATCCGTGACAAGACCAAGGGCTTCACTGGCACCATCTCCGACCTCGGCGGGCCGACCGCGAACATGTACCGTCTCGCGTGCAAAGACAAGAGCATCGAAGAATCCTGCCGCCGCCTGTCGTGTGTGTATCCCAGCATCTGCAGCAACCTGAACACCGACCACGGCAAGCTGATACAGCTGTACCGCAAGGCACGCGCGATTCCCGGCGTGAAGAAGATCCTGATCGGCTCCGGCCTGCGCTATGACCTGGCGGTACGCTCGCCCGAGTATGTGAAAGAGCTCGCGACCCATCATGTCGGCGGCCTGCTGAAGATCGCACCCGAGCATTCGGAAGATGGCCCGCTGTCGAAGATGATGAAGCCGGGCATGGGTGCGTACTACGATTTCAAGCGGCTGTTCGACAAGTATTCGAAGGAAGCAGGCAAGGAGCAGTACCTGATCCCGTACTTCATCGCCGCGCATCCGGGCACCACCGATGATGACATGGTGAACCTCGCGTTGTGGCTGAAGGAAAACGACTTCAGGCTCGACCAGGTGCAGACCTTCCTTCCGACGCCGATGGCGATGGCAACCACCATGTACCACACGCGCAAGAACCCGCTGCGCAAGATCTCGAAAGATTCGGAAACCGTCGAGACGCCGCGTCTGGGCAAGGTGCGAAAGTTTCACAAGGCGCTGCTGCGCTGGCATGATCCCGAGAACTGGGAGATCCTGCGCGAAGGCCTGAAGCGCATCGGCCGCAGCGACCTGATCGGCAACGGCCCGCAGCACCTGGTACCGCGCTCGGACATGGCCGCCACAGCGACTGCGTCGGCGCGACGTCCGCGGCGCGAGGACACGCCGTCCATCGACAGGATTGCGAAGAAGTTCGGCCACAAGACCGTACGCGCCGGGGCGGCGATACAGCGCAAGCGGAGAGCCTGATAGTCACAGCATGCGCGAGCATGCTGACCGCCGCTGACACCCGAGCAGACACGCAAAACGCGCGCGGATAAAAAAAGCCGGTTCGACCTGAGTTCGAACCGGCTTTTTCGTATTTTGGTGGGAAGTGCTGGCTTCGAACCAGCGACCTATCGCGTGTGAGGCGATCGCTCTACCCCTGAGCTAACCTCCCGGGAAGAGCGCGATTATGGCACAAGCGCGGCTGAAATTCAATTTCCCGGTCCTGGCCGCATCAATCCCGCGATTCGGACTGAGGGCAGGGATTCCGACTCATCGCGTCAATCCTTCAGCGATACGCTGGCCTGTAGCTCATCCCACGGCGCACTCAGCTTGCGCCCCTCGCGCACCAGTAAACCGGCCTCTTCCAGCACCACCACATCCTGATGAACGTTTTTGTAATCCCTGCCGAGGTGCTCGGCCAGTTCTTTCACGCTTTCAGCGCCATGCTGATGTACGTGCCTGAGCAATTCCAGTCGGCGCGGGGACAAGGCTTCGAGCATGGTCTGCAAATCAAGGAAGGTCACATGTGTCTCATCGACCTGCTTGCCTGCTGCGGCACGCTTCCATGCATCGCTAAAGCGTTTGCCCATGTCGGACGGGCTGCCGACATGTACACGTATTTTGCTAGTCGCCTTCATTCCTGATCCTTTCCACATCTGCCAGAAAGTCTGCCACCAGGGTATCGACATCGATGAAGGCATAGCGGTGCTCCTTCTCCAGTACGTGCTTGTGGTCACCCTTGCCGCGCTCGTTGTCATAGCCAACGAGGCGCCGTCCATGGCGACCGAAATACAGGCTGTACTTGAGGCCGTGAGGCCGTTCGACACTTGTCTCGGGTAGCTGCCAGATCGTCATCTCCACGATAGCGCCATCAGGAAAAATGGCCTTGTCATGGAAGATGCGCCTGGCTGTCATACGGCCACTCTAAACTCGGCAAATCATGGCGTCAAGCACCATAGTCAAGGATGCCGGAATTCAGCCCGAGCATGTGGCTGGCATGCCGCAATTCAGGTGGATTTGACTGGGTTATTGGGGTTCAGGCTCTGCCAGCTTGCGCCACAGGCAAGCGCCTTTGGCTTCCTTGTCGAGCCCATCGAGCAGCGCCTGATGTTCGGCCAGCTCTTCGGGCGTCGGGCCGAGCAGGATAATGTCGGCCAGTGCCGCGCCCGCTGAATTGCCGGAGCCATCGTCGGCATCGACATGCAGGTCCATCGACAGGCTGTCCTGACCGCGCGTCATCGCGATGTAGACCTCGGCCAGCAGCTCGGAATCAAGCAGTGCGCCGTGCAATGTGCGGTGCGCATTCGAGACGCCGTAACGCTCGCACAAGGCATCGAGCGAATTGCGCTTGCCCGGATGCAGTTCCTTCGCCTGCGCCAGCGTGTCCGTGATCGATGCGACGTGCTCGGCAAACTTCGGCAGGCCGAGACGCTCGAACTCGGCATCGATGAAGCCGACGTCGAAGGCTGCGTTGTGGATGATGATCTCGGCGCCGCGCACGAATTCGCAGAACGCGTTGGCGATCTCGGCGAACTTCGGTTTGTCGCTCAGGAATTCCGTCGTCAGGCCATGCACCGCGAGTGCGCCCGGATCGGAGTCACGCTCGGGGTTGATGTAGTAGTGGAAGTTGTTGCCAGTCAGCCGGCGGTTCACCATTTCGACGCAGCCGATCTCGATGATGCGGTCTCCGCTGCGCGCATTCAGGCCAGTGGTTTCGGTGTCGAGGACGATCTGTCTCATGCTGTCATTCGTATTTATTGGGCTGGTGTCTGTCTGAAAATTGTAGCGAGCGGCCCGAGTTCGGTCCGAGAAGCGGAGTCGTACGTGAGGTACGACGAGCATCACAGGGCGGAAATCGGGTCGCGCAGTAAATTTTCAGGCAGACACTCAGGCCGCGGCGCCACGCAGCGCTATTTCCACGCCGCGATTGGCCAGTTCATCGGCCTTCTCGTTGCCGGGATGGCCGGCATGGCCTTTCACCCAGCGCCATTCTATCGTGTGCCGCAGGCGCGCCTCATCGAGCGCCATCCACAGGTCGACATTGAGCACCGGCGATTTGTCGGCCTTGCGCCAGCCGCGCTTTTTCCAGCCGATGATCCATTCGCTGATGCCCTTCTGCACATACTGGCTGTCGGTGTGCAGCACGATGTCGCTCGGACGCTTCAGTGCATTCAGCGCTTCGATCACGGCGCGCAATTCCATACGGTTGTTCGTGGTGTTGAGTTCGCCGCCGCACAGCTCTTTCTGGTGCTCGCCGGCGATCAGCCACGCGCCCCAGCCGCCGGGGCCGGGATTGCCCTTGCAGGCGCCATCGGTGAATATCTCTATCTTGCTCATCGGTTCCATCATGTTCGAGAGGCTCGTCGGTGGATGTGTCAGTCCACCGTGTTCGCAGAGCCGTGTTCTTTCATCCGGTTGGTCGCAGGCACACCGACGGTCAGGCCGGCAGGCTTGCTTTGCCAGGCCGGGCCGACCAGCCGCATGCCCTTCACGCGCTTGATCGCCTGCACGATGTACAGTGCGCCCAGATACGGCCACCAGCGATTGCCTGCCTTCTCCAGAAATGCGAAGCGTTGCAGCCACTTCACGGTCGCGCACGGCGGCGCATAGCAACCGAAGTGACCGCGGTTGATCTCCATGTTCAGCAGCTTCAGCCAGTCCTTCAGCCGCGGCACGCTGATGAACTCGCCATGCAGCGGCAGGAAGTGCGCGCCGGTCATCCGCCCGGCTACCTGCCGCGCGCCCCACATGCTGACCGGATTGAAGCCGCAGATGATCACCTGCCCTTCCGGTATCAGCACCCGCTCGACCTCGCGCAAAACCTGGTGCGGCTCGGCCGCAAACTCGAGCACATGCGGCAGCACCACCAGATCGAGGCTCTGGGTTGCGAAGGGCAGCTCGGCGAAGTCATGCACCAGGACCACCTGCCGCTCGGCCTGCGGGTGATGCGGCTCGGCGCCGGGCAGCATGGCGTCCGTCACCCAGCGATTCGGCATGCGGTTCGCCGCCAGTGCGTCGATCTGTGGCAGGCTGATCTGCACCGCATTGAAGCCAAAGATATCAGCCGTCAGCTCGTCGAGACGCGCCTGTTCCCACGCCTGCGCATAGGCGCCGGCCGGCGTATCGAACCAGGGAGCGAGCGATATAATCGAATTTTGGTCTGGTAGGTCGATGCCCATGTCCGTGATACAGCCCTTGCAAGTCACTGCGGTGCCGGCGTTTGCCGACAATTACCTGTGGCTGATCCACGACCATCAGCACGCTGCGGTCGTCGACCCCGGCGACGCCGCGCCGATCGAGGCCGCGCTGGCGGCGATGCACCTGAAACTGGCTGCTATTCTACTCACTCACCATCACGGCGACCATGCAGGCGGCGTCGCCGACTTGCTGAAGCACTGGCAAGTACCGGTGTTCGGCCCAGCGCGCGAAAAGATCGCCGGCATCTCGCATCCGCTGGTCGAGGGTGACAGCGTGGCGCTGCCCGCGCTCGGGCTGCAGCTGGCAGTGCTCGATGTGCCCGGCCATACCGCCGGTCATATCGCCTATGTCGCCCGCCAGCAGCACTGGCTGTTCTGCGGCGACACACTGTTTGCGGGCGGTTGCGGCCGCCTGTTCGAAGGCACGCCGGCCCAGATGACGGACTCGCTGGCCAAGCTCGCGGCGCTGCCCGGGGACACCCTGGTGTACTGCGCGCATGAATACACGGTCTCCAACCTGCGCTTCGCCGTTGCGGCCGAGCCGGGCAATGCCGATGTCGCACAAAGACTTGCGAAGGCGATGGCCGCGCGTGAGCGCGGCGAGGCGACGGTTCCGTCGACCATCGGACTGGAAAAGGCCACCAATCCCTTCCTGCGCTACCGCGAACCCGGCATTGTCCAGACCCTGAAAGCCGAGGGCCGGCTGCAACAAGAGGAGCCCGTGGCAGCCTTTGCCGCGCTCCGCGAATGGAAAAACAGCTATCGATAGCGAATTTGCCTTTATCACAGGCAAACTCCGTTTATCTTGCATTTATCTACAGTTCAATCCAGTAATTCTGCTTGACGGGCTTGCACCCCCTCACTACACTTGCGCGAATTCAATTGGAACGGCCGGCGCTCGCGCGCACTCGCCGTGAGCTTTCGAGGCCAATGCAGCAATCCCGAATCGCCCAGCTGGTAGCCATCGCCCTGTCCTCCTGCCTGACGCTGAACTCAGCACAGGCAATCGACCTGAGCATCCAGCCTGCGCCCGCCCCCGCACCCGCCGATCCCACCGTCGATCCCTACGGCGCCGATGCGCCGCGACTGTCCCCGAGCGAGTTCGACGCGGCCTTTGGCGACGCCGAGATTGCGCAATTCGACCTGTGGGAACGCATCCGCAAGGGCTTCGCGATTCCCGACCTGAACAATCCGCTGGTTGCCAACCACACGACCTGGTACAGCTCGCGCCCTGAATACATCCAGCGCACCACGACGCGCGCATCGCGCTATCTGTTCCATGTGGTGCAGGAATTGGAAAAGCGACAGATGCCGATGGAGCTGGCGCTGCTACCCTTCATCGAGTCGGCCTTCAATCCGCAAGCCTATTCGCATGCAAAAGCAGCCGGCATGTGGCAGTTCATTCCCAGCACCGGCCGCGACTACAACCTGAAGCAGAACGCGTTCCGCGACGAGCGGCGTGACGTGCTGGCCTCGACCAGCGCCGCGCTGACCTACCTGCAAAAGCTGTACAACCAGTTTGGCGACTGGCAGCTGGCGCTGGCCGCGTACAACTGGGGCGAAGGCTCGGTCGCGCGCGCGATCGCGAAGGCTGAGGCACGCGGCCTGCCGACGGACTACAACAGCCTGTCGGCATTCATGCCAAACGAGACGCGCAACTACTACCCGAAGCTGCAGGCGGTGAAGAACATCATCGCCGCACCGGCCCAGTACAACATCAAGCTGCCGGTGGTCGAGAACGAGCCCTATTTCGTATCGATCAAGAAGACGCGCGACATCGACGTCAAGCTCGCCGCGCAACTGGCCGAGCTGCCGATGGAAGAATTCAAGGCGCTCAATCCGCAGTTCAATCGCCCGGTGATCACCGGCAGCGAAAAGACTCAGATCCTGCTGCCGCAGCTGAACGCGGAAAAGTTCAAGGAAAACCTGTCGAAGTGGACCAAGACCCTGTCCAGCTGGACCGCGCACAAGGTCACCGCGGCACGTGAACGTATCGAGACCATCGCCGCCAAGTTCAAGACCACGCCGGAAGTGATCCGCGAGGCGAACGCGATCCCACCCAACATGCACCCGACTGCGGGCTCGACCGTGCTGGTGCCGAAGCCGCCGACCGCGGCTGACAAGGATATCGGCGCCGAGGTCGCGGACAACGCGATGCTCGCTGTCGCGCCCGACGAGCCGCCGCGCAGGAAGATCAGCATCAAGGTCGGCAAGCGCGACACGATGGCGAGCATCACCGCCCGCTACAAGGTCACGGCCGATGAAGTGCGCAAGTGGAATGACCTGAAGGGCGACAAGCTGTCGGCAGGCCAGAGCCTGAAGCTGGAAGTAAAAGCGCCGAAGAAGGTCAAGGGCGGTGCCAGGGCCGAGAAGGCCGACAAGTCAGGCAAGGCGGACAAAGCCGGCAAGCCGGCGAAGTCAGGCAAGGTCGAAAAGCTGGTGCGTTCACCCCACGAGAGCAAGAAGGTCGAACCAGCGCACAAGCGCCGTCGCAACGACTGACGCACAAAACGTTCAAGCCACCAGCTTGAAGTTGGCTGCCGCCAGCAGCCTTTGCGTGTAGGGTTCGCGCGGCGCATTTAACACCTCGGCTACCGGTCCGCTTTCAACGACCTTCCCATCCTTCATCACCAGCACCCGATGCGCCATCGCGCGGATCACGGCCAGATCATGGCTGATGAACAGGTACGCGATGCGATGCTTCTTCTGCAGCGTCGCCAGCAATTCCAGCACCTGATATTGCACCGACACGTCGAGCGACGAGGTCGGCTCATCCAGCAGGATCAATTCGGGTTTCAGCACCAGTGCGCGCGCAATCGCGATGCGCTGCCGCTGCCCGCCGGAAAACTCATGCGGATAACGCGCCATCATCGCCGGCGACAAGCCGACTTCCTGTAACGCGGCAGCGACCGCATCGCGCAGCGCCTGCGCGGACAGATCCGGTGAATGCAGCGCCAGCCCTTCGCCAACGATCTGCTCGATGGTACGGCGCGGCGACAGCGACGCGAACGGGTCCTGGAACACCACCTGCATCTTCGCGCGCAAGGGCCGCAGCGCGGCGCTGTCCATTTGGCTCACCGCCTTGCCATCGAAATGAATCTCGCCCGACGTGCGCGCGACAGACAGCCGCAGCAGCGCCATGCCCAGCGTGGACTTGCCGGAGCCGGATTCGCCGACGATGCCCAAGGTCTCGCCACGCTGCAATCCCAGGTCCAGCGTGTCGACCGCGACGAACTCGCGCTCGCGGAACCAGCCTTCACGGATGCCAAAAGTACAGCGCACGCCCTTGGCGTGCAGCAGCGGCGAACCATCGGCGACGGCCTCGTCCACCATGCGCTTCGCATGGCTGGCCAGCAGCCGCTGTGTATACGCTTCACGTGGCTGGGCGAACAAGGTCGCGGTGTCGGCAGTCTCGACCAGCCGGCCCTGCTGCATCACTCCGACACGGTCGGCAAAGCTGCGCACCAGGTTCAGGTCATGCGTGATCATCAGCACCGCCATGCCCTCCTCGCGCTGCAACTGGTTCAGCAGATCGAGGATCTGCACCTGTATCGTCACATCGAGCGCGGTGGTCGGCTCGTCGGCGATCAGCAGGCGCGGCTTGCACGCGAGCGCCATCGCGATCATCGCGCGCTGCCGCTGGCCGCCGGACAGCTGGTGCGGGTACGCAAGCGCGCGACGCGCAGGCTCGGGAATGCCGGTCTTGTCCAGCAGTTCGACCGCACGCAGCGCAGCGGCGCGTGCATTCAATCCCTCATGCAGCATCAGCACTTCCGCGATCTGGTTGCCGATCGTGAACAGCGGATTGAGCGCCGTCATCGGTTCCTGGAAGATCATCGCGATATCCTTGCCGCGCATTGCACGCAGCTGCGACTCGCGCATCGCGAGGATGTCCTGCCCCGCGAAATGGAGGTGGCCGCTGATGTTCGCATCGGGCAGCAGGCCCATCATGGCCAGTGCGCTGACGGTCTTGCCGGAACCGGACTCACCGACCAGCGCGAATTTTTCGCCGGGCGCGATCTGGTAGCTGACATCGCTGACGACAGTGGCGTCGCCGAAGCGGACGCTGAGATTGCGGATATCAACCAGGCTCATGCCTTCCTCCGCACGTCGAGCGAATTGCGCAGCGCATCGCCGATATTGGTCAGCAGCAGCAGGGTCACGGTCAGCACCAAGAAGGTCGACAATGCGATCCACCATGCATCGAGGTTGTTCTTGCCTTGCGCGAGCAGCTCGCCAAGGCTGGGCGTGTTCGGCGGCACACCGAGGCCGAGAAAGTCCAGCGAGGTCAGCGCAAGAATCGCCGCGCTCATCCGGAACGGCAAGAAGGTGACCACCGGCGTCAGGCTGTTCGGCAGCACATGGCGCCAGATGATCTGCCAGTTCGACAGGCCCAGTGCACGCGCAGCCTGCACATAGTCGAGGTTGCGGTTACGCAGAAAGTCGGCACGCACATAGTCGGACAAGCCCATCCAGCCAAACAGCGACAGCAGCACCAGCAGCAGCAAGGTGCTGGGCTCGAAGATGGACGCGAAGATGATCAGCAGATACAACTCGGGCATTGAGCCCCAGATCTCCATGAAGCGCTGGAACAGCAGATCGGTCTTGCCGGCGAAATAACCCTGGATCGCGCCCGTCAGCACGCCGAGCACGACGCCCGTGATGGTCAGCGCCAACCCGAACAGAATGGACACACGGAAGCCATACAGCAGCCGCGCGACCACATCGCGGCCGCGGTCGTCGGTGCCGAGCCAGTTGTCGCCGGTCGGCGGCGCCGGGTTGGGCGCCTTCGCAAAGTAATTCAGCGTGTCATAGCGATAGTGATTGATCGGGTAGATCGCCCAGTTGCCATCCTTGCGGAACTGCTCCTGTATGAACGGGTCGAGGTAGTCGGCCGGCGTGTCGAAGTCGCCGCCGAACGCCGTCTCGGAGTAATCACGCACCAGCGGGAACATCAGTTGGCCGTTGTACTTTGCCAGCAGCGGCCTGTCGTTCGAGATCAGCTCGGCACCAAGGCTGAGCACGAACAGCACGCAGAAGATCATCAGGCTCCAGTAGCCACGACGGTTCGCGCGGAAGCGCAGCCAGACGCGGCGGCCCGGCGACACTGACGGCGCCAGCACGGCCGGCAAAGAAGCGTTGTTCGCGGTTGCGCCTGCCAGCTGTGTGGCGTGCCCGGCGTCGGATTTCACGTTGTCGATCATGTCGCTCATTGCGCAAGACTTTCGAATTGCACGCGCGGGTCGGCCCACACATAGCAGAGGTCGCCGAGCAGCTTCACTACCAGACCGATCAGCGTGAACAGGTACAGGGTGCCGAGCACGACCGGGTAATCGCGTCGTACCACCGATTCATACGACAGCAAGCCCAGGCCATCAAGTGAGAACAGGGTCTCGATCAGCAGGCTGCCAGCGAAGAACGCGCCGATGAACGCGGCCGGAAAACCCGTCACCAGCGGGATCAGTGCATTGCGGAACACATGCTTGTACAGCACGGTGCGCTCGGACAGACCCTTCGCGCGCGCCGTCATCACATACTGCTTGCGGATCTCTTCGAGGAAGGTGTTCTTGGTCAGCATGGTCATCACCGCGAACGAACCGGCGACCGACGCGAGCACCGGCAGCGTGATATGCCACAGATAGTCCTTCACCTTGCCGAAGGTGGACAGCGTGTCCCAGTCATCCGAGGTCAGCCCGCGCAGCGGGAACCATTGCACGAAGCTGGAACCGGCGAACAACACCAGCAGCGCGACGCCGAGCACGAAGCCGGGAATCGAGTAACCGACCAGCACGATCATGCTGCTGATATTGTCGAAGCGCGTGCCTTCGCGCACCGCCTTCGCAATGCCCAGCGGCACCGAGATGAAGTAGGTCAGGAAGAAGGTCCACAAGCCGATCGAGATCGAAACCGGCAATTTGGACTTCACCAGCTGCCACACGTCTTCGTGGTGATAGAAGCTCTGGCCGAGGTCGAACTTCGCAAAGCCTTTCAGCATTTGCCAGAAGCGCTCCATCGGCGGCTTGTCGAAGCCGTACAGCGCCTTGATCTCGGCGACGCGCTCGGCATCGACGCCCTGCCGGCCACGGTACTCGGACGCGCCGCCGCCGGAAGATTCGCCGGCACCGGTCTGACCTTTCTTCAACTCGATCAGCGCCTGCTCGACCGGACCGCCGGGCACGAACTGGATCACGGCAAACGTGATCGCGATCACGCCCAGCAGGGTCGGGATCATCAGCAGCGTGCGTTTGAGAATGTAAGACCAGAGGTTCATGTCAGTCTGCCTTCCGTGGCTTGGCCTGCCACCAGCTGGAAATCACATACGGGTCGGCCTGGTAGTACTTCGGCATCACCTCCGGCATGCCGAAGCGATTGCGCCAGGCCACGCGGTGCGTCGCCGAATACCAATGGGGCACCACGATGTATTGGTTCAGCAGCACGCGGTCCAGCGCACGCGCAGCCGAGACCAGTTCGGCGCGCGTCTCGGAGCGCACCAGCGCAGTGACCAGCGCATCGACAGCCGGATCTTTCAGGCCCCAGTAGTTGCTGGAGCCCTTCTCGTCGGCCGCCTTCGAACCCAGCATGTCGAACATTTCATTGCCGGGACTGGTAACGTCGGGGAAACGCTGGCTGGTCATGTCGAAATCGAATTCTTCAAGCCGCTTCTGCACCAGCGCGAAGTCGGCGGTGCGCTGGTTGACGCGAATGCCGAGCTTTTCAAGGTTGCGCACGTAGACCGCAATGATGCGCGACAGTGCCGACTGGTCGTCGAGGATCTCGAACACGAAGGGCTCGCCCTGCGCATTGCGCAGCGCGCCGTCGCGATAGGTCCAGCCGGCTTCCTTCAGCAGGTCGCGCGCCTTCATCAAGTTCGCGCGCAGCGACGAGGGCGAATGGGTATTCGGCGGCACCGGCACCGGCCCGAACACGGCCGCATCGAGCTTGTCACGCAGCGGCTCCAGCAACGCCAGCTCACCCGGGGTGGGCTCGCCCCGCGCCGCCAGCTCCGAATTGCTGAAGAAGGAATCGATACGCACATATTGGCTGTAGAACAGCTGGCGGTTCATCCATTCGAAATCCAGCGCCAGTCCCAGTGCCTGCCGCACGCGCGGGTCCTTGAAGATCGGGCGGCGCAGGTTCATCACGAAGGCCTGCATGCCGGCGCCGTTCGAATGCTTCAATGTCTTCTTGATGATCTCGCCATTCTCGAACTTCGGGCCCTTGTACATGCGTGCCCAGTTCTTCGCGCGATACTCGACGACGACATCGAACTCGCCGGCCATGAAGGCTTCGAGCCGCGCGACATCATCCTTGTAGAAGCGGTAGACGATGCGCTCGAAATTGAACGCGCCACGGCGCGCAGGCAGGTCCTTGCCCCAGTACGCCGGGTTCTTCCTGAAGCTGATCGAGCGGCCCACGTCCCAGCGCTCGATCAGGTACGGGCCACTGGCCACCGGTGCTACCAGCTGTATCTTGTCAAACGGCGTACCGGCTGCCCATTTGCGCGAGAACACCGGCATGCCGCCGACGATCAGCGGCAGTTCGCGGTTTTTGGTCTTGAAGTCGAAACGGACGGTGCGCTCATCCACGACCACGCATTGCTTCACGTCCGCGTAAATCATCTTGAACTGCGGCGCGCCCTTGGCCACGAGCGTGTCGAACGAATACTTGACATCGTCCGCGGTGACCGCGTCGCCGTTGTTGAAACGCGCATTGGGGTTCAGCCGGAAAGTCATCGCCATCCGGTCGGGCGCCAGTTGCATGTCCTCGGCCAGCAAGCCGTACATGGTCGCGATCTCGTCCGCCGATGTGATCGCAAGCGACTCGAACATCAGGTTGGACACGCCGGCGGCAGCCACGCCCTTCATCGAGAACGGGTTGAACTTGTCAAAGCTGTTGCGCGAATCGGGATTGGCGAGATAGATCTCGCCGCCCTTCGGCGCGTCCGGGTTCAGGTAACCGAAGTGGGTGTAACCGGCCGGATATTTCGGCGTGTCGTACAGCGAGAACGCATGCGCGGCATAGGCTGGTGGCGTGACGCTGAGGGATGCAGCCAGCGCTAGCACGGCGCTGATGCGGGCGATGGCGCTGGCAGCGGACTTCGCGGCAGGCTGCGCGCGTGCGATGGCGATCAGGCGGGTCATGGGCATTCAGTCAGGCTGTGATCCGGTTCGAAATTCAGGCTGAAAAGCAACACACAAAACCCGGCAAGCATAGCGGGTTTCGGCAAATGCGGCGTGGCCGGCTGCGACAGGTGTCGGTTTGGATATCGAAAACGCTACAATGGCGCCTTTCGCCGGCTGCCCGCCGGCCCCGGTTTCACTAAGGAGTCCCGAATGGCATTCTTGCAAGGTAAAAAACTGCTGATCACCGGCGTGCTGTCCAATCGCTCGATCGCTTACGGCATTGCGCAAGCCTGCCACCGCGAAGGCGCGGAACTGGCCTTCACCTATGTCGGCGAGCGCTTCAAGGATCGCATCACCGAGTTCGCGAAGGAATTCAACAGCGAGCTGGTGTTCGACTGCGACGTCGGCAGCGACGAGCAGATCGCCGCGCTGTTCAGCGACCTCGGCAAGACCTGGCCGCAATTCGATGGCTTCGTACATGCGATCGGCTTTGCGCCGCGCGAGGCGATCGCCGGCGATTTCCTCGATGGCCTGACGCGCGAGAACTTCCGCATCGCGCATGACATCTCGGCGTACAGCTTCCCGGCCATGGCCAAGGCGGCGTTGCCGATGCTGGCGCCGGACTCGGCACTGCTGACGCTGTCGTACCTAGGCGCGATGCGCGCGCTGCCGAACTACAACACGATGGGCCTTGCGAAAGCGTCGCTCGAAGCCAGCGTGCGCTACCTGGCTGAATCGCTGGGCAAGCATGGCGTGCGCGTGAACGGCATCTCGGCCGGCCCGATCAAGACCCTGGCCGCGTCCGGCATCAAGGACTTCGGCAAGATCCTGAACTTCGTGAAAGAGAACGCACCACTGCGCCGCAATGTCACCACCGAAGACGTCGGCAATGCATCGGCGTTCCTGCTGTCGAGCCTGGCGGCCGGCATCACCGGCGAGATCACCTATGTCGATGGCGGCTTCTCGCAGGTGGTCGCGGGCATGGGCAGCGACGAGTAAGCCTGCTGCCATACTGGCAACAAACAGCAGTCAAAGCCCGGCCGTCGGCCGGGCTTTTTCTTTGGGATTCAAGCATTTGCACACGAACCCCGGAAATCCTGTATTATTCGCGCCGCGCTGCAACAAACAGCGCGATCATGCATCGCAGATCGTCAGCATTGTCCATAAAGCCCTCCCGCCCCCGGGTGCTGCAAGTCAGGCACCCACCCGGCGCAAAGCTTTTGTGCCGAAATCTCTCTGAATCCTGTATCCGAGCGTGTTGCGCTCACCGCAGAGCCTGATTTTTCGTCGTCGCTGCCGGCGTTGCCTTTATCAGTCGTCCGCCTGACCGCCCGGTGTATGCCGCCAGTGGCAGCGGACAGCCCGTGGCTTTTGCCGCGCCTACAGACAAGGGCGCGGCGCTGGTCATGGCGACCCGTTAGAAAGAAACATCATGACGTTTGAAGAAATCGGCCTGCACCCGCTGGTCCTCAAAGCCCTTGTCGACGCTGGCTACACGCAACCGACCCCGGTGCAACAGCAAGCGGTACCGGCCGCGATCGAAGGCCGTGACCTGCTGGTGTCGTCGCAGACCGGCTCGGGCAAGACTGCCGCATTCATGCTGCCTGCACTGCACCGTCTGGCCAGCGCGCCGGTCGAGCCGCAACAGGGCAAAACCCCGAATCAGCAGACGCAGGCTGCACGTGCTCGCGGCGATCGTCCGCGCTTTACACCGGCACGCCCGAAGATGCTGGTACTGACGCCGACGCGCGAACTCGCGCTGCAGGTCACCACCGCCACCGACAAGTACGGCGTGCACATGCGCCGCGTGAAGGCGGTATCCATCCTCGGTGGCATGCCCTATCCGAAACAGATGCAACTGCTGTCGCGCAATCCGGAAATCCTGGTCGCGACCCCGGGCCGCCTGATCGATCATATGGAGTCGGGCAAGATCGATTTCTCGCAGCTGGAAATGCTGGTGCTGGATGAGGCCGACCGCATGCTGGACATGGGCTTCATTGATGACATCGAAATGATCATCAGCAAGACACCCGAGACGCGCCAGACCATGCTGTTCTCGGCGACGCTCGACGGCATGGTCGGCAACATGGCCCGCCGCATCACCAAGGATCCGCTGCTGATCCAGATCGCCGGCTCGGCGACCAAGCATGAAAACATCCAGCAGCGCGTGCACTTCGTCGACGACCTGTCGCACAAGAACCGCCTGCTCGACCACCTGCTGCGCGATGC
>JACCDH011652525.1_pt1 | contig 24677 bp, 29 predicted proteins | sample 7442481 | NCBI WGS metagenome assembly JACCDH01 (sample SAMN15323433, study PRJNA562643) | freshwater metagenome | isolation source: river surface water | place: USA:Blue River Watershed | collected 2017-08-15
ATACAGATTGCCGACTACCTGTTGCAGGTTCGCCACAATGAAGAATTTACATTTGAATTTGACGTGCGGATCGTAACTTCACCTTTGATATCTTTGCCGGTTATTTCTTGGCCTACGCGAAGTCAAGGCACTAGTGCCGCTGGTCTTAATATGGCGACCAGTAGGGTTCTTTCAATAACAAGCGGTGGCGGTTCCGTGACTGGCGCAACGACCTTAGCAAGTAACACGTGGGAAACTATTACAATTGTTCGTCGGTTAGAATCTACTAACTACGTGACGTATATCTTTAAAAATGGTGTGGTCGGATTAAAACTAACTACATCTACTAATACGGATTACGCCGCTTATTTGCTAGCGGGAAATTTACTTATGTTTGGCACTCCCACAAGCACAGCTGACGGTAGTAACATCGTTTACGATATTGCTAACTTACGTTTAACACGAGGAGTTATTGAGCACTTCAACCCTGCCGGGTTTACACAACCTACGGGTTTACGTGGAGCTCTTAACTAATGCAGGTTAAGCTAAGACCATCGGCGGTTGTTGACGTTATAGTTAAAAATAGTAGCGGAGAAGCAATTGCTTCCTCCACTACTTTTAACGCTTTAAAAATAAACGTGATTCACGATTTTGGTAAAGGTTTATTTAATCAACGCTTTACCATTCGAATGGGCAGCGGCTCAGCCGCTAGTGATTATGCCGACGTTTATTTAAAAACGCAAATGGCTTTAGTCGGAAACCCAGTGTGGCCTACGGCGCTACTGAGTAGTCAATGGCCCTTGTCTGTTGTATCAGATAACATTGTAGAGTGGTCAACAGAGCAGAAGTTTGAAATTCCAACCGGTTCGTATATTGGTATCTTACGAGAGCTCGGTTTTAATTTCTACGGGGATCAGTCTAACGTTATTCATGCAAGAGCGGTATTACCTACCGACCTAAACATTGATGAGACCTATGCACTTGAGATTAATTATAAATTAATACTTAGAGCAGATTTCTCAGAAAGTTCTTATATATGTAACTTAAGTAAGAACGGGCAACTTAGTACACATACGGTTTCTCAGGTGTGGTCTAAACGAGTAACACTTTGGGATATCTTAGGCGTCGTCCCGCCCGCTGCTAACTGTAAGGCATATAGCGGTCAATTAAACGGTTATGACGTTGAGCCAGACGGTTATTTAAGCCAATCGTTTGTAACTACAGTAGAACAAGTCTCTGACACGGCCATTGCGTTAGAGTCCAAATTTACAACTGACGACGCTAATACGGTTGACGGAATTCAGTCTATTACCTGGGACACTATTCCAGTAAAAATGAGTTTTAATCCACCGCTACCAAAGACGTCCGAAACTGATCTGGTATTTAAATTAATGTGGGAGCTTTCCTAATGTTACCAAATGCCGGTAAATGGAATCAAACCAACGAAATACGTGACTATGTAACTATTCCTGTAAAAGCGCCTCCAACGCCTACAGACAAACCTTTTGGTGTTAACCTAGGTCCGTTTGCAATCGGCGATTCGCGAGGACGACTTGATGCAAGATATTGGCTAGTGACTCAGGTTAACGGTAAAATCGTTTTACAGTTCTCTAAAGGGTAATAAAAAATGAGCGAAATTGCAGTATATGCAGAAGCTACAATTAACAAATCGGTTAATGCGGTAGAGATTGATCAGTGTCGTTTACATAGCGCCAATCCTGGCACCACAAGCGCAAATGAGATTGCTTCGGTTGGTTATCAACGCCAAGCGTGTTCTTTCTTATTAGCGGTACCGGGGGATCAAGGCCGCCGTTATTTAGCCGCACCTGTGCAATTTAACTTAGCCGCCGCCGATGAAGTCCGTTGGGTTTCTTTTTGGTTCAATGGGAATTTTGTTGAAGCCCATAAACTACCAGTCGATCGCACATTTGTAGTTGACGGTAAAGGGACTTTAACAACTAGTACTTACATCTCTTCTCGCGGTGTAACCGTACTTTAACGCATAAATGGGGCTGGTTATAACCAGCCCCATTATGTTAAGTTTTTTAATTGGAGCACCTATGTCGGACCAAGACTTAGATATTTATCCAGGACAAACCGAATTAACGGGGTCATTTAGTTTTGATGTTGGACATCCAGAATGGTCAGCACCAATTGAACTATTTGACGAACCTTTACCAGTCGAACAGATTGCAGTAACCTTTGACCAATTAGGTCGCCCTATGGTTTTCTATCGAGTATCTGGTAACGTTTTAAAACTATGGTGGTTTGATTCATTAGTTAGCCAAACCACTACTACCATCTTAGGCTACGGCACTGACCCCGTAGCTACTTTCGATTTTCCAATTGACATTAATAAAGCATTTACTGACGTATTGTTACATTACGTGAGAAAGAATAAACTTTACATGCGAGTGCAGCGTGATCGATTCTCCCAAGAATATGCTGTGCACCCAGATCAAGCGGAAACAATTATCTACTTACCTTTTACTGATGACTTTACAGACCTTACAGGTGAACCTTGGACGGCTTTTGGTAACGTATCTATTGTTTCAGATGGATTTTTTGGGAAAGGCGGTAAATTTACTGGTGGGTATTTACAATCGTCGGTAAGTCCCGATTGGGCTTTTGGTACGGATGATTTTTCAATAGGATTAAGAATTCGACCAGAATGGACATTTGACGCTAATACAGATTTAAAATTTATCTGTGGGAATTGGTCAAGTACTTTTGGAAATACTGGTTGGGCGTTGTATGGGAGATCAGATGGTGCGGTATCTTTTAAAATGGGAGCCACCGCCATTACCTCTAATCCAGGTGTTTTACAAAACAATACTTGGGATATGATCGAAGTTGCGCGCGCGGGGACATCGGTTTACTTGTTTGTAAAAGGTGCTTTAGTAGCAACTGCAACCGGCGTTAACGTGGATTTAACAACAACTCGAGCTATTCAGATTGGTCAGGATTATGATGGCGGCGGCGGTGTACTTTTTACCGCAGATTCTCTATTTGCCATTAAAGGTCTAGCACAAAGAACCACCGCATATTCGGTACCTAGTAATCCTCAGCCACTTTGGGTAAACTCAGCTACTGAAGCGTTTAACGGTTTGGTGTTTGCATTTGACCCAACCACAGATTTAACCCCGTGGGTAACTGAAGCTAGTTGGTCAAACGTCGGTCACTTAAATATCCGATATTTAGAGCAAACAAATAACACCTACCTAGCGACAACATACGCAACTGGATTAGTGGGTTTAGAATCTAATATAGACGCGGAAAGGTTAAAGCTTAATACTGCTGAATTTACTATCCGGGCAAAATACTTGAAACCGAATATCGATACCGTCGGATATAACGATGAAGTATTGTATTCGTATCTCGATTCTTCTCAGTTAAACGGGATTGAGATAGGACTCATTGATAAAGTATATCCGTACCTTAGGAGGTGGCAATCCGGATCGGTCTTTACGCACGTATCTCCAACTGCAGCCCCAATAAACCAAGATAACTCAATCGCGTTTGTTAAATTAGCAAACGAGTTAAAAATCGTTATCAATGGCACAGTAGCACTAACCGTACCTTTAACCGATTTCTACATTGACGGAAAAACCGCTTCTATCGGATATCGGAAATATGCCCGCGCTTACGATATAAGTCAAAATCCTTTAGCAGGGCACTCGCGCTTCCTAGGATTTATTTCGGCTATTGAAATCTTTAGCGGTCAAGCAGTATTAGCTAACAGAAACTTTTTAACACATCCGGCGGCAAGGTCTACATCGCAGTCTAATGATGGGTTACGTATTTTGTCAGCAGGCGCTAGATCTGACTATAAGTTTCAATTAGTATATCGTCGGTTAAATATTTTAGCAAATCTAGCAAAATTGAGATACCCGACTAAAGGTCTTGAACATTACACGTTAGACGGCACTTATTTAAAAGTCAGTCCGGGGAACTTTAAAGTTTCTTTACTGGTAGAGAAATTCCAGCACTGGGATATTACTGGAAAACCAGTCGTGTTGTTTGGAGATTTGAGTAGTTTAAGTCCAGCAAACCAAATCAGTTACATGACTAGAAACGGTCAATCGGTTAATGTTAGATTACCGTCAACTTTTAGTATTGCCTTAGTTGTTGGTTTTACGTCATCTGGTAGTAACGCCGCAGGTAGTCAAGTAATTACAAAACCAGTCAATCAAACTTTAGTTATTTCTATCGGTAACACTATTGAGTTTATTGATCTGTCGCAACCGTTCTTGCCTGGGTTATGGGAGTTTACGTTTACAAATGGAATTTGTGAAGTTTTAAAAGACGGCGCTGTAGTCGGTAGCTCTGCAACCGTATTTCCTACAGTTAGCAACTCAACAGCATACGGTCTTTTCTTTACTAAAGACTACGATGTCGGAACTATAAAAGCAGTTAATCGGTTTATTTGCTCTGAAGTACTGTTAGAGGGGGACGTAAATGACCCTATTGCGCACCCATCTAAAGGTACTTACGAGAAGTACTCTATTACTAATTTTGGTGAAAACACCGCACAAAGCGACAACGGTACTCGATTAACAATTGTGAGCGGGGATACGCATCAATGGCTGTAGATTTAACTTACTCAACGCATGGTCTTAGCGATTACACTAAGACTATTTTACTACAAAGAATAGCCAAACAGTTAAACAACGCAGGTATTCTTCGAGGTAATCTTACAGACGTCGTACTATGTACTAACGGATCTGTGATTGTTTTAGGGGCGTATAAAAGCTCTGAAACTAAAACATTTCTTCCGTTTCGTGCTTTATTTATACCAGAAGATTTTAATTTAGAGTTTCTTAAAAACCTTACACTTAAAATTAATGAGCCTCCTAAAGAAAGAAGGCTTGTCTGGAACATTGAAGTTTGTGAATTGATTAAGAAACAATATGGTCTACTGCTTCAGCCCGGCGATTTTATTCCGGTAAAGCTAGACCCATCTGCAAACTCAATTACGTTAAGGTTCGTACCGTACCATCCTTTCTTTAAAGGGAGTATAACAATTGCGATTATTAAACATGATCAGCAAGGTTCAATTATACCTCAATCTGAGTCTACTGATTTTAAATCAGTAGACTGTAGTAAAGTAAAGGCGTTGTTTGCAAACGTTGTGTTAGGTGACCTTTTAACAGAGCACCAAATTTACGCAATCATTAACTCAAGTGCTCCGGGTTACGGTTGGAATTTTAGTCCAGCAAAAGCCGAATTAAATCTTTACTCGGCTCGAGTAAAAGAGCGGATAGACGGCAATATAGTGATTGAGTTTGATCCTTATTACCAGACAATTTATCAGAATGCGTTCTTGGTGCAATTATAGCGGCATAAAAAATGGGGAGCGTTAAGCTCCCCATTTATACTCGATTGCGTTATTTGTTTTACCGATGATTGATTCAGGCACTTTATACCCATTCCACCAAAAATATACTTTAACCGACCAATAAATGATCTCTCGCGTTAAGACTTTTACTTGAAGCACTTTCATGGCTTCTTTAAAAATATCATGCGCCTGATCATACGTCACATAGATAGGTTCACCTCTAACAAAGATGGTCGCTTGCTCACAGAGAATGTCATGCACTATAGCGGCTTTGGCGTAAGGACCGTCGTGAGGAAAAAACTTTTCAGCAATTTTAGGCACACTGGCTAAGTCAGTTAGAAACCCTTCAGGAACATAAACCCATTTCTCATCGGCTGGGTTACCAATATAGAACCTAAATGGCTGCAACACCCTATACATCTTCTTACCAAACTCTTCGGTAGCTGCTTCGTCTAATTTAAAATTAACAGCACTGTCAAATTTAGTGTATGGTGTAGCTACAGCTATTTCGTTTAGTATATCAACATGGTTACATTGGTAAAGATCCACAACACGGTACTCCTCATGAACATAATAAACAGAAACAAGAATTTAATCATTCTAATTATTGGTTTTATCGTTGCGTTATATGCAATGCTTTATTTTGTTTTTATAAACAGTAAAAACAAAGAAGAAATTTATTCTGTCTTTACTGTTCAAAAATCTATCTTAGTTACGTTTTTAAAGCTCGATAAACTTGACAAGGTAGAACGCTACATAAAATTCAATCCCTTGTCTCAACAACTTAATCCAAACTATTGGTATTGGTACGACGCGCAGCTTAATATTTGTTATGTGATTTATCATAATACCACTGAAACGATTGACTCTTCAAATATAGAAAAACTAATGTTAGGTAAAGCCGTAGACAATTGCTTTAGAGACAAAGGGGATGCAATCAGTCACAAATAGTATAGCTTACTAATAATCACTGGAGGTTTTATGGATGAGCTAGACTTTCAAGAACGCCGTGAAGTCGCCTTAGTTAAATCTGAAAAGGCCAGTGAAATCATTCACGCGTTTGCTAACGCAGATCCTACTGAAACAATTGTAACTCAGACAGGCCCACTAAAACCTTTATCTTTTTTCCATCAAAAGGTTGAAGAAGTCACAAACGAGGTTGACCTATTGGTCAGTGACGTTGCCGACTTATTGGATACACTACCATGATTAGCAACGCTTCAAAAACTAAATTAACTAACTCAATTCGATCGTTAGTAGAAAGACTGTCAGTTGAAACGCGGTTTAGTCGCGCTGAAGCAGAAGCCGTTGTACGCGATTACGTACTAGGCATTATGTCAACAGATAGTGACGTAGCGGCTCAAGTACTTACTGCTGAAAAAATAACAACAGTGAAGCATTCTTATCAATTAGCTCAAAAGGCAATTGCGGTCTTGGTAGGTGCAGCCCCGGAGTCGTTAAACACCTTACAAGAAATTGCTACAGCTTTAAACAATGATGCGGATATAGTCGGTGAGATTCTATTAAGGTTAGGTACGGTAGAACAAGACACATTTGATCTTCTATCTGAGTTAAATAACTTCCGCGGGCGCTTTAATACTGATTTTACCAACCACCGACTTTTAAGCGAATTTGCGTTTGAGTTACTTAATCAACCCGCGGGTATTTTTGTAGGCAAAGCAACAACTACCCAGTTAGGGATTGATACTTTAGCGTTAGAAGGCGTCCTTACCGTCAGTGTAATCGATATTCAAGCAGGCGTTAAAATGATGTCGTATTCTTTTGAATACGCTCGTGGTACCGCAACTAAAACGTGCACAACAAACATTCTTAACTCGAGCGATCCTACTAAAGTAAAATTTACAGGGTGGTTTGTTCCGCAAGAAGATTTAAAAGGCTTATATGTTTCATTAGCGGAAATGTTTAATGAAGCGACAATAGAGGTGGCAAAATGACTAACGCAATTGTTGAAACATTTATCGAAGCGTGGGATGCTCTTTTTAGGAAATGGCCCTTACCGGGAAACTTATTAAAAATTATGCTGCTTTTAGGGCTAGGCTATTTTTTATATGTTTCGGTAAAAGCATCTGATGATGCCCAGTCTAAAAGAGAAGCACTAAACGATACAAACTTTAATACAGATGTTACTCAGAATCGACAATTACTTGAGATACTAGAAGCTCAGAATAAATTATTCTCAGACAGGCTAACTGTACTAGAACAGCGTCAGTATGATTTAATGAAAGATGTAACAGCTACTAAAGAGAAAGTAGAAACTGTTACCGACTACATTTCTCCAGCAACGACGGGTACCGCACAAACGGCATCAACTCCAGAAGTTACTGACCCAGTACCCGCTTCGGCTCCCGCAATTATCAATATTGATAACATTGAAGAAAGAAGTCAAGACATCACTAACTCAATTCAACAATTGAAAGAACAGATGCAAGGTAACCCTGATGTCCAAGAGACTCCTGTTCAACAAACCCAGCAAGACCCTGGTCATTGATTTAATCAATTTCCAAAACAACACAACTTTACAACCAAACGATGTTTTGATAAAAGCACCCACAACTTCACCGGCTGACGTAGGTTCTTCCAACAGAAACACTCGTGTCACTTTAGAAGGGGGCGTTAACTCCCCTTTACAGGGCAGCGTTTTTGTGTATTACAATCGTCTTGATTTAGCACTACTTCACCAGCGTGAAGTAGTGGGGGTGCTTGATAATTTTAATACGCTGGTCGAAGCTTTAAGTTTGTTTAACCGGGATTACGGTTTAAATATTTCAATCGATGAAGTTGAAATAACACAACCTAAAGTCGATGGTTCGTTAGAATTAATCATCAAAGATAGCCTGGTGTTTTACCCAGGCAGTAAAGTTACCATATTGCCTTTATCTACTTTAAGTTCATTTGAAGGATGGGTAGATAGATTCTGGTTTTTTACAAATTACACACTGCTAAGTAGTACCGCATTATAGGACTACTTTATTAAAATAGGAATTAAGAATGCGTATTGTTACAAGAACTCTGATGGGTAATTTGTTACAAGCTCAACAGTTTGTCCGTATCCCATTTACTCCGGTAGCGTCGACTACGCTCAATGAAAAGTTTAACATCTTAGCCGACGCGTTACCACAAACTGACGTATGGCCATCGTTGAATTATTTTGCTGTTGGTGTAGGCGGTCGGCGTTTAGCAGCCGGCGTCGAAGGTATCATTAAAACGTTGCCAGTACCACATCGGGCTACAGATACCGCCTTATATCGCCAGATTCCGTTCGTACTACGCCGCGAAGCCCAGGATCTGACTGCTGAGCAGCGCGCCAATTATGCGCTACGTCGTGAAGAAACACACAACGGTGTTCGTTATTACGCGTACTACTTAAAACGTTTTGATAAAACAAACTTATCGGCTAATCTCTGGCGTACATCAAAAGTGAACGGCGTAGAAACGACGGTCCCATTTACTCCAAACAACAGTAACTTGAATCCCACCCCACCCGAGTTACCAGATTCAAGCGCAGTACAAAACTTAGTAAGTGGTGATTACGTCACTGCGAGTATCTTAACTTCAATCTCTCTAACGCCATTTGACGTTGCTGAGCTTATTGAAGTCTCTAAAGTTTTGTTTGGTAGTGAAGATTACGCGGTAATTTCTGAAATTGCTTTAGTAACTGGTACCGATCGTTTGGTAACCGTATCAGGCGCTGGCGGAGTTCAAATCAGTTTCAATGAAGCAGTACATACTCAAGTATCGACTTTCATTAGCGCTGATAACTCACTGACTAACGCCACCGATGGCTTAGACCTATTAGTAGACGTAGGCGCTACCGAAGGTCTGTTGACTCACGTCTAATGCCGCTTAAACTACCGGACGAAATAGAAATCCCCTATCGTATCTGCGCCATAGACCCAGGAACAGATACTTTAGGGGTTGCTATTATTGATGTTTACTTGACACGGCGCATCATGCGCGTGGTTGAAGTACGAACGTATAAAGCAAGTGATCGATATTCTTCAGTACAGCATTTTAATCAGACTTTGTCAGATAGAGGGTTACGGATGTATTGGCACGGGATTAATCTGACTAATCTACTCTTTGCTTTTTTACCCAATGCGGTAATTGCTGAAGCGCCTTACATGGGCAGGTTTCCTGCTGCGTATGAGGCACTTGTTGAATGTCGATCAATGATTCGTCAGTCGGTAGCAAACTACAATCCTGGGATGGAACTGCTTTTAGTTGATCCTCCTACAGCAAAAAAATCTGTAGGAGCGATTGTTAAAAAAGGGTCTAAAGAAAACGTTCAAGAATCGGTACTTAAATTACCTTTCTTAGAATGGTATCAACCTCTTGGTATTGATGCTATCGATGAGCATGGTTTTGATGCTATTGCAGTGGGCGTGCATCACGGCTTAGAAACACTGATACAATACGGGTGAGGGTGACCCTCACCCTTTTATGCTGAATAAATTTGAGGTTAAACAATGTTTAGTACAGTAAAAAGAAGTTTAGGGATAGTTACCGCCAGCACTAAAGGCGATGTAATTACAGTTGAAGGTTTACCCGCCGACACAATCACTAAAGAGATCCAGGCGACTTGGGCTACTAGTGCAATCGGCAAACATATGTTTTTGCATATGAAATCCAGCGAAGTGTCTTTCTTTACTTTTTTCTTAATTGAAATCATTTACACAATGACTCGATTGAAAGAAAAGACAAAATCCCTGTTTCTTAGAAAGCGATTAGAGTCATTAATCGATACGTTAAAAGAAAACACGTGGATTAAAGCTCTTTACGAAGAAAATACTTCTCAAGAAAACCGTTTAGACTTTACGCAACTGCGCAAGTTAAAACGAGACGTTTTAAAAGGTGGTGATCTATTACCGTCTCAGCACGATTTCTTAAAGAAGTATAATGACTTAGTACCAAAGCTTCGGTTGCGCGGTTATATGCTTGCATCACCTCCAGGTTCAGGCAAAACATTAACTGGCTTAGCATTGGGCTTGTGTTTAAAAGCAGACGCTGTTATCGTTGTTTGTCCAAAAAACGCTGTTAGTGAAGTCTGGGCTAAAAACATTACTATGTTTATTGATGGTAATCCAAACGTATGGTTGTCAACTACCGGCCAGCCGTTATCTGCAGATTACGATTACTACATTTGTCATTATGAACAAATTCAAAACTTAATCACCAACATCGGAATTTTTGCTGGCCGTAAAGTAATGATTGATTTGGATGAGTGTCATAACTTCAACGAACCGACTTCTACGCGTACTTCTCTATTTGTTGAGCTCTGTCGTTTGACTAACTGCGAAAACGTCCTGTGGGCTTCTGGAACGCCTTTAAAATCGGTAGGTAAAGAAATGATTGGTTTCTTACGTACCGTCGATCCGTACTTTACTCCAAAGGTTGAAGAAAAGTTTAAAGCAATCTTCGGTATGTCTAAAGGTAAGGCGGGTGATATTCTTTCTCACCGCATGGGTATCGTTTCATTCCGCGTAGATAAATCTGAGATTATGGCAGATGAACCTATTGTGGAAGAAATCAAAATTAAAATCCCAGGTTCTGAAAAATACACCTTAGAAGCGTTAAAACAAGAAATGCGGCGGTTTGTCGAAGAACGGTTTGAATACTACCGCTCCAACAAATCCGAGTTTGTAGCGACGTATGAACGCTGTTTAGCGCACTATCAGGAGATGGTATACTTAACAGGCGCTAAGTTAGCAGAGTTTCAAAAGTATCGTAAGTTTGTTGAGATTATCTCAAAGACGGCACAATACGATTTAGTAACGGAAGAAATCAAATTTACTAACCGTTACGAAAAGAATGAAATTATCCCTACGTTAAATGATAAAGATAAAGAACCGTTCCGCAAAGCTAAAGGAGTTGTTAAGTACGTTGATTTAGTAATTCGCGGTGAAGCATTAGGTACGGTATTAGGAAAACGTCGTATGGAATGTATCCGTGATATGCTACCGTATGTTCCGTTAAATACGATCATTGAAGCGGGTGAAAAGAAAACATTGATCTTTACTTCTTATGTGGAAGTAGTGCGTGAGTGTGAAAAGAAAATGTTAGCTGAGGGTTTTCATCCGCTGTTAGTGTACGGCGATACAAATGCTAACCTGAAGAACATTATTCATAAGTTCGATACGCAGGAACAATTAAACCCGTTAATTGCAACATTGCAATCGCTCTCTACAGCAGTTCCGGTAATCTCTGCAAACGTGGTAGTGTTCCTAAACGCACCTTTCCGTATTCATGAACGTGAACAAGCTATCTCTCGTGTGCATCGGTTAGGACAAGATACGGCAACGTACGTATTTGACATTGTACTTGATACTGGGTCCGTTCCAAACATCTCTACTCGTTCTAAAGACATTATGGAATGGTCAAAAGAGCAAGTGGATATGATCATGGGGACTGGTGATGGTATTTCGTTAGAGCACTACGCCGAACCAGGCTGGGGTCTTGAAGGATATGTTGATTTTGATAAACAACATCTCCCAGTCAAAAATGCTCTGTCTTGGTAAATCAAATTGCTATTGCGCATACATTACTAAAGGGAGAAGCGTTTGCTTCTCCCTTTATTTTGCCAATTATTCAAATAAGGATTCACCTATGTTTAATATGATCTTAGCGATGGATCAATACGGTCGTATTGGTCGTGGTCGTAATCTGTTGTGGAATTTACCTGAAGATTTAGCCCACTTTAAAAATACAACTAAAGGAAAGGTTGTCATTGTTGGGCAAGAAACACTTAAGTCCATCGGGATGTTGCTGCCAGGTCGTAAACATTTAATTATTGCAAAGAATTTAAATGACCCTGCCGTTTTAAAAATGATTGAAAGGGCTGGCCCTACGACACAGGTGTTGGGTTTTATTACTGAAGATGAAAACGATATTTATTGTATTGCTGAAAAGTGCGCGCACTTCTTAGAGGATTTAGGGTACGATTGTTCTGACGCTTGGGTAATTGGCGGCGCAAAAATCTATGCGGCTTTTAGCACATACACTAGTCGTTTTGTAATCACGCACGTGCTGTTAAAACCAGACGCCGATGTTTTAATCAATGACATTTATGCGCCAATGTTTCCGGCTCTTTTAAATACAGAGAAGGTAACGATTACTGAGCTTTTAACAAAACCACGATACGATGGTATAGACCCTTCCTCGTCGGTACTTACATTTAAAATCATTGAGTATCGTTTGCCCGCCTAATCTCTGGAGTCATTATGTTCAACAAAGATCGTTTACTTAAAAGTGCAAAAAGTTGGCCTGGCCCAACAGAATTCTTGCGTGTCATTCTGCCTAACTCTTTAAGCGGGTATGCTGGAGTTAAATTGGGGATGTCGCATTGTAGCTATATCCACCACGCGACAACACGTCAAGTAGGCTCTAAGTTAATGTACTTAGATGACTTAGACCAAACTATCGGTTTAGAAATTGTACTACACGACAAAGTGTCTGCAATCACCGATCGTTATTTGGCCGGGTTACTTCTGCGTGAGGTTTGGGACTTTCCTGAATCTGGACTACTAAAGAAAACCGTGCGTTTCAAACATGCAGATCCTGCAGTTGTAGAACGCGCCGAACGAACGTTACTGATGATGTTTATTGGATATACCAATTATGTTAAAAAATCTGGGATTTATTCAATATCGTCAGTATCACTTTACCTCAACAGTCTAGATTAAAAGGCGGTCTAATGAGCTCACAAACTGCGTTAGTTTTAATGATTGCGGGATTAGTCGGGTCTACTGCGCTAGTCGGTAAAACAGTCTATGATACTGTTAGCCAAACACGCACTATTTATACCCCATCGGGTCACGCGCGAGTTACGTTAGTTACTCATAATTCAAAGAAAGAGTTAGTTAGTGCAATGCGCCGCAACGGAGTCGAATTGGGTAGCTCAGATACGGAATACACAATTCAAAATGCCAACGGATGTTTTATCCACGTAGTGGGTGTACCTAATCCAAAACGCATGGATGAACTATTAGCTAATTGTGAACATTAAGCCGCATAAGAGTAAGAGCTTACGGCTCTTACTCTTATTGTGCTGCATTATTAAACTAAGGGTTTTAAAATGTCATTTTTAATTATATCTGAATTACAATCAGAAGACTCTTGGCATGTAGATTCTTTATTAATCCGTAAAGGTGAAATAGAAGAAGCACGCATCAGTCAGGAGGTTTTAAACGTAGTTAGCACGCAAATGCTGAAATCTATGTCCGCTTTAGTTACTACAAATATCATGAAAAAGGGTGTGCCGACTGCCCGTGAATTACAAACGCAACAATCCGTGCTAGCTAAAAACGTAAATGCTATTGGCGATTTAATAAATGAGACTACTTTAGTTTGGGCAGATGATGTTTTAAGTACTGACTATAAAAAAGTATTTGAGTTAATCGAACGAGAACACAATACGGTGACTACGCTTAAGATGCGGTTAATAGTAATTGCTAACCCACATTCAACAAACCCACTTGATTATCCTGCGTATTTTAACCAAACAGTTAGTGCCAAACATTAAGGAGCTTAAAATGGCTATTGCAATTTCTATTCAAGCGGAAACTTTAGAAGAAAACGGTAAGACCGAAGTTGAGTCTTTAATTTTTGAATCAGTTTTAAAAGCTGACCACATTGAACCTGGTGTTGTGCCACGCGAAACGTTTTTAGAAACCATTAGCTACGTCAGTAAAGCGTTTGCTACTATTGGGATGTTTTACAATATTCCAAAAGATCTCTTAGAAACTGCCCTTGGTGGTTTTGCTGAAGATGCTGCTAAACACTGGCAACATACAGCGACTGAGCACGATATGGATTTTGTTACTGAAGTGAGTAACGGCAAAGGTTCGCCTGCTTGGGCCATTAGCGTATACCTAATTGCTAACTGCGATGAAGAATTAGAAACCACACAAATCCAAGCCAGTAAAGCTACCGGCTTAATCCATTAAAATAAAGGAAACTAAATTATGACATACATTGTAATTGAAGGGTTAGATGGCACCGGTAAGACCACTCAAATTGAGCTCTTAAAAAACGCTTTAGTTGCTAAATTTGGCGAAGAACGCGTAATGGTAGTTCGTGAACCAGGTAGCACTCCTGTGGCTGAAGAAATTCGTAAACTAGTCAAAGGTAGTCACGGAGCTATTAATACAACTACTGAAATTCTGTTAATGGCGGCAGCACGTTCAGAATTATTAAAATTAATTCGGAATGCAATGCACGAAGATAAAATCATTATCTCAGATCGCAACTTTATTTCATCGTACGCGTATCAGGGCGCAGGACATCTGATGTCGGAAGAAGTAGTGAAATTACATTCCCTCTTGATGTTAGACGCTGACCCAGACTATTGTTTTATTTTGGAATCAACTCCAGCAAATCGGATGGCGCGTTTAACCGCTCGCGGTTCTTTAGATCAAATTGAATCTCGGTCATCAAGCTACTTTGAGCGCGTTGAATACGCTTACGGTCAGTTCGGTCATTTAGGGACGTACATCAACGCGGACCGCAGTCCGGAAGAAGTCCATGCCGACATTATTGAACGGATTCGGTTTTAACTAATTTAACTTCTAAGGAGACTAACTTGGACGCAAAAACCTATTGGACCTATAACGTCCCAGTGGCGTACTTTAAGAATACGCCGGAAGACGTGAGGGAAGGTTGTCCTTCCGAAGTCCTTAATGTAGCAACGCCTAATGACACACACGGACTTATTGGTTATAAACCCCGCAAAAATGAAACATACGTCACAGACGATGGTCTTCCAGTGTTAGATGATCAAAATGAAGAACAGTTTTTCTTAACTGCTAGTAACATGCATTACGAGTTAAGTAAACAGTTTTATCAACTGTCCCAGAAAGAAGTCGCTTCAGTCCCGCCATCTCCGGGCCTATATTTGCCGGAAGTAGAAATTGTTACTAGCGACAACGTAGAAAGATTACGGGAACTTATACGCAAACGTTTTGAAGGAGAGTAAAATGTTAGACTACAGCTTTTTAAGCGCTGGCGTTAAAATCGATCAAGGAAAAATTGTCGAATGGTACGTTTACATATTTGGAATGCCCCTTATTGGATCGCACTGGAGCGGACTACATTACCTAACTCAAGCAACTAAAATCTACACAACGCACATATCGTTGTTGGAATTGAATTTTGCTATTGGCTGGACGGCAAATGATGAAATGAGTGATCAGATTCGAAAAACAAAAAGGCTCAAATTGTTAGCTTTTTTAATTGGTGATCCGATTGAGGTTGAGGTTCCAGCAAAGAGTCCTAGAGTTGTAAACAGGTTAGGTGTAGATTACACCATACAAGAAATTAAAGTCAAGACGGGTTACAAAAACCTAATGCCTTTATTTCCATATCGAACTTCAATCCGATACCTAGTTTCATCATCTATAAACGACGTTGAAGAATTGCCTTTCTATAAATCAGAATGGGAAGAATTAAAACGGCGCTTAACCGATAATGAGATTATTAACGGAGCTATTAATCTTAAAATTATCTCAGATGAGTTTCGCAGCTCATTAAGATAACTTCATCCAAAAGAGGCTTCGGCCTCTTTTTTTTTTTGCCGTAAAATAAATGGAATCATTTTCAGACATATATTACTATTGTGGAATAGCTGCAACTATTACCAACGATTTAATAATTAAAATAAAGGATTAAGTTACATGAAGAAAATGTTCCAAGAAATCCGTGACAATACGTTGCGGTTGTACGTGCTGTTAAAAGACGGCACCGTCGAGTTGCTGGGAGAGATTTCCCCATTAGATAAATTAATGGGGACTCCAGCGCTGCAGCTCTGGGTTGCAGACATGTGCGCGCTGGCGCACAAATTACCAGCTTACGAAGAAGCTGTCCACGCAGAAGATTCTGTTGCTGGGCAGTTTTTCAACGCAGATGGCACGATGCGCCATCTTAAAATACAGAAGATGGGTGACACCATCGTCTGGTGGTGCACCGCCTTGCGGGACAAAACCCTTCGTCAGAAAGTCGGCAAATACGGCAGTGTAAAGAAAGACGTTGATTTCTTTACGCGGTACATCGCTACCTCTCACGGAGTTGACGATGAGTCAACTCTATTCCTACTCCGCCACGGAGTAGAGTCACTCGCGCAAAAAGCGCGATTGTTAAAAACACAATAAAGGAGACGGTGTTGCAGCGCCGTGTTTGACATATGAAGAAAACTGGTTTTTACGTCAATCAACGTCCTAATGGGTCGCTGGTTGTTCACGGCCGAAAGGCTGGTTTAAAAGGCTGGCATGTGATTGCCAGCATCAGTTTAAAGGGTGTCTCAGGCGACACTTTGCTGGCTTGGTATGAGACGGTAACGTCTACTCACCAAGCAGCATAAAGAGAGGGCTTCGGCCCTCTCTTTTTTTTTTTGCATTAAACGGAGGGTCTTGGTAAATCATCCTCGTCTTTCTTAACCTTAGGTTTCATTGCGGATGCACCAACACCGTCATGTCCATCGGTTACAAATACACCCTTCTTTTGCTCTCTGGTTAATAACAATTGGTCTTTAGTCACTGCGGCACCTGTTAGTAACGCACCAAAAGCTAAGTGAAATAAACCGCTTCCTTGTAACGTAAAAGCTTCGTGTGATCTAAACGCAATCTGCAGTGCTAACTGTTGCATCTCAGGTGTCAGCGTTTTTACAGCTTCAAGAACTTTAAATAAATCAGGACGATGTAGACCGATCCAACTTGGCACTACAATAAAATCAAAAATTACAACTAAGCTATATATAAATGCAAGGCCTGCTTTCCAATTGGCAGCTAACCACTCGTAACTCTCTTTCATAAAAAACTCCTATAAGGAAACTCCGATGACTCAAATAGCTGACCACGCCGATCGTTTACTAAAAAACATCAATGAAATGCACATGTACAACTTACCGGTAGAAAAAAGATATCAAGACAACACGCACGCAATAGTTAACGTTGTGCTATTGAGCCTTAGCCAAAGTCAACTGTCGATGACACGAAATTCTTTAGTATCGATTGTTATTGCTTACTTAAATTTATTAAACCGTATAAGTGTTTTAATACAGGACGCTTTACAAAATAAAATTCAATATTCAGCTCTTTTATTGGAATTGGAAACAACGTATGGTCATACGTTTGGTAAAATCAAAGACTTAAATTTAGATCAAGATGAAGTATCAGTATGCTTAACTTTATTAGAAGCAATTGATACAGATTCTCTAACGTGGCGTAACGATAAGTACGAAATTGATCGGCTGCAATACGATACCGTCATTGAAGCTAGAAAAAACTTCTATCGTCGAGATTTAAATCTAAATTACGTTTCTTTTTTAACTTTTTATAAACAAAACAGCTAGACCTATTAAACTCGGAGGGTGTCAGCCCTCCGATTATGCTGTCTTATTTTTTTGCGTTGTATTGCGCAACGGTTTCTTCAATTAGCTTTACGTGTGCTTGACAACCTTTTAATCGGACTGCGGTTTCGTCGGCTCGTCCGGCGAGTCTGACAAGAAATTCAGAAGACTCTCTTGAAAGTTCGACTCGACTGGTTGCATGATCTGAGGCGACGCCTGCGGCAAGCTCAGCGGTGGCTTTGGCGGCGGACAGACGTTTGACGTTGATTGACAACCGCTTATTGTCAGCACGCAAATCAGCAATAATACTTTCTGTTTTATCATTTTGCTTCTCCAAGTCCTTATTCACAGTTTCATTGATAGCAGTAGATTTCTTTTTAACTTCTTCTGTAAGTGCAGCAATTTCGTTCTCAAGCCGTACCCGTTCTTTTTCACGGACTGCAGCATCTTTTAAAGCCTGTTCAGTAAATTGTGCAGTAGCCGCAGCATATCCTGCCTCATAAGCAGTCTTTTTAATAACGTGACCACCATATGCTAACAGCACTAAACCAAATAAAAAAATTAAAACTTTAGGGTTTTGAAAGAAACGAATTATCTTACTGGTGAAAATTGCTGTTAATTCAAGCATGTGATTTTCCTTCTAAATAGGTAGCAAAATAAACAGTGGCTATGTAGCCACTGTTTTTACGATTGTCAATAAATAACCGTCTTCGTAGTCGTACGGTTTATCGCTTTGTCTTCGTCTTGCAATTACATTAATGTGATTTGGATGCGTGTATTCCAAAGCACTTCTATCACGTAACGTAGGTTTAATAAATACGGCAAACTTACCGCCTTGATTCATAGTCTTGTATTCAGCTAAGCGGCCATCTCCTAGCATTAAGGGTTCGATTGGGGCTTTGTATGCTTCAAAACAATTTGGCAGGTTTACGGTAGACAGTTTGAATTTACCTACACGAATGTCCGTATCTTTTACTAAAACAACAAAAGTTTGTCGGTGGTCAATTAAACGACGTAACGTTTCGTCAGAATACAGAGAACTTTTACTGTAACCGTCGTCACCCACCGTCTCAACATCAAGCGCAGATAGATCAATCCACTCTTTTGCACCAATAAACCGTTCACCCCAATTAAAATGAGTAAAGTCGATTTTCAGAATATCGTCTGAAACAACTTTATAACATTTATTCATTGGTAGTAAATAACCCGCAACTACTAAGAATGGGGTAGTGCCCGAAACCGCTCTGGGGAGCTTTAGATATATCCCTTTATTTAAAGGCTTGCCTGCAGTCACCCGAGTAATATTAGCGCGGGTTACATCGACGATTTCAATTCCCCCTAACTCTCTAAAGTCAATGACGCCTACGTTAGTATCGTCTTGGACGCCTTTAGAAGTATTAGCGTCATAAACAGTAATACCGTCTAACGTGTAATCGGCGCGGTGTACAAAACCGTTTACGGTAAATAAACAATTCTCAACCACTTGACGATATTTGGTTAGATCAAAATCAGATCGAGTTAACCAGATATCTGTTTTCTCATCGTCACTTAATTCAACGTCAGGATGCGTTAAACCGTTACCTGGTTTAATTTTAAAAGGAGTTTCCCATACATTGATAAACTTTGCTTGCTTATAACTGATTGTAGGTAAGCTAGGTTCGGTCGGTAATGCTAAATTACCATTTGCTAATAACCACTCTGAAATAGTTCTTGTATCAATTCGAACTGGATACGGAAGTTTATACAAATCTAAAGCGACCTTCTGAGAATCGCTTACTCTGTTTAAATAAACAAAGATTTTTGAATACTGTTCGAAAACCGATGCCAATGACTGAGTTGAAATATCAACTGGATAATAGCGGCCGTCAAAAGCGTCGGTAACAGCAACGGCGTTTAAATAGTTGTACATGCGGATTCCTTGGCGGATTGTATGTTACGCGTTAAAAACCTTCACATATGAGGCTTGGATTGGATGATTACTCAACAATTTGCCTACCCGTTAGATACATCTGGCAGCGCCACATCTAACCTGGTAACAGGCGAAAGACATACCATTACACCTGCGGGTGGTAACGATTTCCTATTTTTTGTTCCTCGGTCTGGCCCATATTTCTTAGAATCTATGTCTGTCGTACATGTCCAATCGGGCAACACATTACAGATGGGTGTAGATTGGGCACCAGGCTGGAAATTTGAATCTGCATCAGATTCTCCTCCTTATTTAAACGTCTATGGTGCAATCTCTATTTTAAACAGTACTTATACAGGTGCTGTGCTAGAAATCCGTTACCAAACCTTGGGTGGTCAATATACCCTAGACGACACTACGTTAACAACTATCTTAGCAAACGTCTCGATTGACCCTCGGATTACTAACTGGGAAAACGTGACAGAAGTCCCTGGACAGTTTATTGCTGATCCACACATCCATCACATTACCGCCACTATGGGGTATGATGCCTTAGTTGAAGTAATTCGTGAATTTGCGTTGGCTTATATTGCAAACATGCAAACTGCTGGCGCTAGTTTAGCACAGCATTTATCGGCTAATAATCCACACGGGATTACTGCGTCTACTATTGGTTTAAACCATTTAGTAAACGTAACTAAAGCCGCTTTAGCCGATTTTACCAACGCAACTCCAGACGATATAAAATACGTCACTCCTAAATTAGTTAAAGACATTTTGGATCAAGCTGGTGCTGCAAGTCGAGCAGTAAGTTCGCACGATGCAACTTTTAATACAGTTGTAGGTACCGACGGCCTAGAAAGCTGGACTAGTGAAACGACTCGTTATTACAGCCAAGCTTCTGCAGTGGCTCCAAACACATATCGCGGCAAAACCGTCAAGACTGGTTTGGGTTATGAAATTCATGCAGTAACTGGTACTGAGGCATCTGCTACATTACACACCGCCGCAGGTAACTTGCTAGGTGGCCTTCGAGCTTCCGGTAACTTAGTAGGTATTGTTAACTCATCGGGCAACTGGCTGGGTTATTTTAATGCTGATGGAGTTTTCCAACACAATGGCATGAACCGCATTTCCGATATGCGGTTAAAAGATAAAATTAAAGCCGTTGATGTTGACTACGTAGACGCAGACTCTATTGGTTACTATAGTTGGACATGGGCTACCAATGACCCGAGAGTCAGCGAGTACTTACAAGGTAAAGACGATTCTGGCGTGTTAGCGCAAGAGGTTCTTAAAGTGTGGCCAGATGCTGTAAACTACGACCCAGAGCAAGATGTTTATCGCGTCGATGATGGGAAAGTTGCATTGCGTTTAGCGTTAATTGCATTAAAACGTACGCAGCCTCAAAGAACTTTCGTTCAATGGTTATTAGATTTAATCAAAGGAAAATAAGACATGCCTACTGGTTATACTTACCAAGGCGTCGATTTTGAAGATCTGTTTGAAGTAAGGAATCAAGGGGACCCAATGGCTCCAATTACGGGTTACACTACAAACGTAGTGGACTTGAATGAGCTGTTTATTCCTTTAAACCAAGGTAGCGCAATTCAGAACGACACCGGCACACAAGTGGCCGGTGTTGATCTTCGCGCTATTTTTGCCGCTAAAGGTACGGTTGCTCAATTTCCAACACTTCCATGGGGCGGTACTTTTAACGTTACTGCATCAATTTACAGACACACAAATCGCCCTACCTTTACTACTCCTATTTCCCTTAAAGTTAGAATCAATAGAAACGGTACTGTCGACATCCGTAGTTTAACGCCGGTTCAAAGTTCAAGACCAGGTTCACCAGATACAAACTACATTTATCAAATTACCGATCCTGCGCTTTGGGGAAACACTGGAGACGAATACGAGGTTAAGTTTGAGCTAATCAGCGGAACACAACCTACTTTGTCTGGCGGTAATTCGTTCGGTACTTGGATTCCTTTAAAAATCAACGATCAGTTTGCTGAACTAACATCTGAGCTAATTTATACCCACAGTCAATCGCTGGGTTTAAAAAGTCAAAACTCAGTTGTGCGTATTTCGGTTAAAAAAGAAACTTTACCTGAAGGTTCTAAAGCCGAAGCGTCCGCTACTATTAATTTTGGTTTAAACGTAGTAGAATCACCAATTGGTGCGATGGACGACACCGCATGGGATGGTACTTACAGTACAGGTAATTTAGCGAGTAATCCTCGTTCACCGGAAAGCTTAGTCGACACCCATAAAGCGGGCCATCGCATACTTTTCAATAACGACGGCACGTTCAATATCCAGGGCGCTATTTGGAAAAACAACGAATTCATCGCATGGAGTAATCTATCTACTGGTCGCTGGTTGCAGGCCGGCTTCACCGCCAGTAACTATTCGTTGTTACTAGAGAACCCAGGCTCTAACGTAATGTATGGTCCTGGTTTTAATACCTGGACTAATACGGTAAATAGCCAGAGCATTATCGTAGAATTAGCAGTAGGCGACAACTCAGCTGAGAATACCTACACGCAAACAAGAAATCTGCGTTTCCAAATTCGCGAAGACAGTACTCGCCAGGTAATTGATTCTGCTTTTAACATTGCGGCGGATCATATTACTGCAGGGACGATTACGTCTGATCTGCAAGTGCGAATCGGTACAGCTGCAGGCGAGGTATGGCCAAGTCCAATGATTACTAGCGGCTCTAAAAACGCCGTTAGAAACATTGTTTGGAGCTCAGATGCTGTAGGTAGCGGCGATTCTGCTGTCGGTCTTTATTTTGAGTTCCAGAATAACGGCGTGTTTAATTTATGGCGGTCAACGGACGGTTCTCCCAATACACTACTGGAAACTTCTCGATGGTATCCGGATGGAAAATCTGCAGGCGACTACGAGATACGTTTAACTACCAGTAACGTCACTGGTTTAATTGAGTTATATAGTCCAGTGCTCTTAAACACGGGTTGGCAAAACCTTGGCGGTAGTTCAGCTTATTTTGCGACACAAGTTAGTTACAACAATGACAGTCCTGTTGGTTCTTATGTTGGCGGCGTTAGCTACTTGTTTGAAGTTAAACGAATCGCAACCAATGAGATCATACAACGTTCGGGTAGTATTGGTTGTGCGATTAACGTAACTGCATCAGCTATGCAGTTACCTAATGATTTTAATTGGTCTTCCTCAACTGTGCTTGCTAGCAAAACTGAAGAGCGCCAACTAAATAACCCAACATATACCACCACAGCAACCAACGAAGTTCGTTTTTATAAAAACGGTAACGTAACTGCCCGTATCAACGATCAAGCAAATGAGATTGTACTAGGTCGCTGGTACAACCCTGCAATCTATGCGTTTGGTGAGTTAGAACTAAACATTGCAAGAACATCCGGTGCTTTAGTTGGACCCATCGGTGTTTATACGTTAGGTACTTGGAAAACATTTAGTTCAGGTGCGGAAAGTTTTATTGCGGTTCAGCTGTTTACTACCTACACCCATAACGGTACGTATACTGCAACCTCTACGTTAATTAACTCAGTTACTTCAAATATCTCATTCTCAGTCCGTCTAAAAGTAGATAATGCGATTAATGCAGGGTATAGCTTTACAATGGTAGCTGAGACTCAGATCACTACACCAACACGCATCTTTGATGTTCCATCAAACTGGACACAGTGGGCGCAAACTTGGACGGGTACGCAAGCATCAGTTTCAAGTGGAGGTACTCCACCACCATCGGGATTTGCTACCATTAGCTGGGCAGGTAACTATTCCAACAGCGTTACGCAGCCACGTATTGCGGTAGACGGTACGTCAATTACAGCACGATCTGGATGGTTGTTAAACTTGACGCCAGCCGGTCAGTTGTCACTACGTCGATTTGCAGATCAATCAGCAAACACGACATCGGATCCGTTAGAATTGACTAATATCGGTTCTCCCATACTGACAAATTTGATCCCGTCTGGCTTGACAGCAAACCAGTGCGAGGTGCAAATCAGTGTAGCTTCCAGCAGCGGTTCGCCGGTGGTTGATCTTGGAGTGTTTGTTCCCGGGTTTGTACAAACGTGGGATTATACGTTTACGCAAGCTATGATTTATAATGATACTGTTTCTACCGGAACAATCGTATCACCTGAACGGACAGTGTCATTGAACGTTACAGTTCGTGAGATTGCAAACACGTCAAACAGTAAAACTGAGACGGTTACGCTGAAAAATCAATTTACGCTACAAGCATATGCCGGCGGTGGCGTTAACGATGGCGGTAATGTGATCACATATACTGCGCTTGGTCGTGCTGGTGCAGGGTATGCTCCAGAAAACTCACCTCAGGCTGAGATCACTGCACGTATCTTTAACGGGTTCTTATTAATAGAGTCCGACACTTGGTACAGCGGTTATCATGTGGTTGATCAGCTTCAACAACAATTTACGTTTGATCCCGGTTATACACAGTTAACTGACTACGACGCTTTTGTTGATGAAGTTTCTGTTATCGAAACGACGACGACAGATCAAGTGGTAGTTAACAGTTATCCTGCAAGAGCTCAGTTAACTCCAGGCGGGGAGTACTTATTAAGAGTGACTATTCCTGGATTTACATCTGGCGCTAACTTAACAAAAATCCATCGATTGCGCGCTCGCTTGAATATCTTTAGTCGTCAAACTTCACAAATTGTTTGGGCACAAAGAGTTCAATTTGATGTCGACTTCACTTACGTTTACGCCACCGGTGGTGGCGGAGGCGGTGGTGGCGGTGGTGGCGGTGGTGGCGAAGTAGAAAACTAACCGGCGACACAAGGGAGGGCTTTGGCCCTCCCTTTTATTAAATGAGATTTAAGATGGCAACTATTACAAGTTCAATACAGCTTGATACGTCCGGAATCACGCTCGGTGGCATTGCCATCAATATCAACGGTAATGCACCGTATCCGGCACAACATTTTTTAATGATTCCGCATTTACGTGAATCGGAGTTAGAAATTCGCGCAGTGTTACAATCCGGCAATGCTGCAACATTTGTAAATAACATTAGTAACTGGACTAGCTGCGATGCTTTAACGTGGCCA
>JACCDH010500900.1_pt1 | contig 24673 bp, 23 predicted proteins | sample 7442481 | NCBI WGS metagenome assembly JACCDH01 (sample SAMN15323433, study PRJNA562643) | freshwater metagenome | isolation source: river surface water | place: USA:Blue River Watershed | collected 2017-08-15
TCCTCCGCAAAGACTTGGACGCCGTGATCGCGCGTCTGCAAACCCGCAAGACCCCGCAGCCTTTTCTGGACGTGGACGCTTTCCGCGCCCTGGAGGCCGAACGCAAGACGCTGCAAACCCGCACCGAAGAGCTGCAGGCCCAGCGCAACAGCCTGTCCAAACAGATTGGCATGCTCAAGGGCAAAGGCCAGCATGCCGATGCCGATGCCGTCATGGCCCAGGTGGGCGCCATCAAGGCCGAGCTGGACAACTCTGCTGCACGCCTGGAGGTGATTCAGGCCGAGCTGCAGAACCTGCTGCTGGCTGTGCCCAACCTGCCCCACGAAAGTGTGCCGGTGGGCGCAGGCGAAGAGGGCAATGTGGTGGTGCGCAGCTGGGGCACACCGCGCAGCTTTGACTTTGAGGTGAAAGACCACGTGACGGTGGGTGAAAGGCTGGGCCTGGACTTTGACACCGGCATCAAGCTCTCGGGCTCGCGTTTTACCTTCATGCGTGGCCCGATTGCGCAGCTGCACCGGGCACTCGCCCAGTTCATGCTCGACACGCAAACCCGCGAGCACGGCTACACCGAGTGCTACACGCCCTACATCGTCAACGCCGACACGCTGCGCGGCACTGGCCAGCTGCCCAAGTTCGAGGCCGACCTGTTTGCGGCCAACAAAGGCGGCCAGGACGGCGGTGAAGACAAACAAGACCTGTACCTGATCCCGACGTCGGAGGTCACGCTGACCAATGTGGTGCGCGATGAAATCCTGGCCGAAGAAGCTCTGCCGATCATGCTCACGGCCCACACACCGTGCTTTCGCTCCGAAGCTGGCAGTGCGGGCCGCGACACACGCGGCATGATCCGCCAGCACCAGTTCGACAAGGTCGAGATGGTGCAGATCGTTCACCCGGAAAAGAGCTACGAAGCGCTCGAAGCCATGACTGGCCACGCCGAAGCCGTTTTGCAAAAGCTCGGCTTGCCTTACCGCGTGATGAGCCTGTGCACCGGCGACATGGGTTTTGGTGCCACTAAGACCTACGACCTGGAAGTGTGGGTGCCCGCGCAGGGCGTGTACCGCGAGATCAGCTCGGTCTCCAACTGCGAGGCCTTTCAGGCCCGCCGCCTGCAGGCCCGCTTCAAAAATGCCCAAGGCAAGAACGAGCTGGTGCACACCTTGAACGGTTCTGGCCTGGCTGTGGGCCGTGCGCTGGTGGCCGTGCTGGAAAATTTCCAGAATGCCGATGGCTCGGTCACTGTGCCCGAAGTGCTGCGCCCCTACATGGGGGGTGTGGAGCGTCTTGGAGGCTGATCGGGTCTGCTAGAATGCGCAGCTCGACACGACACGGAACGGTGGCAGAGTGGTCGAATGCACCGGATTCGAAATCCGGCGTACAGTTTTTGCTGTACCGAGGGTTCGAATCCCTCCTGTTCCGCCAAAACAAGTCCTGCTAACCCGCTCAGCGGGTTGTCAGGCGCTAAGGGCCCCGCACCAGCGGGGCTTTTTGTTTTTGGCTCTGCACTTTCTGTGAAGTGCCACTCATGCCCAAAATCAGCGCAGTTCCGTCTTATGAGTCGGTCTATTTAATATGCATGCATACCATCTTGACAGCAACTAATAAGCATAGATATCATCTCCCTCGTGCCGCCAGTCGGCGTCGTGTTCAAACCGAGGAGATACGCAATGCAGTTCTACAAAGATGGCTTCAGGGGTGGCAACCCAGACCTCCAACCCGCTGCGCCCAACCGGCGTAACCGAGGCACCAACGAGCCTTTGCCCGAAAAAGTGGATGTGCTGATTGCTGGCACGGGGCCCGCCGGGCTTTGCCTGGCCGCCCAGCTGTCGCAGTTTCCCGAAATTGAAACGATGGTCATTGAGCGCATGCCCGCCAACATCATCAAGGGCAAGGCCGACGGCATCAACACCCGGACCATGGAAATGTTCCAGGCCTTTGGTTTTGCCGACAAGGTCAAGCGCGAAACGTATTGGGTCAACCAGACCGCTTTCTGGATGCCCGATCCCAAAAACCCCGACCACATCCAGCGTGTGGGCCGGGTGCAAGATGTGGCCGACGACAGCTCGGAAATGCCCCACATCCTGATCAACCAGGCGCGCTTGCATGAGCTGTTCATCGAGGTCATGAAAAACTCGCCCTCGCGCCTGGAGCCTGACTACGGCTGGGAGGTGGAAAGCCTGACGATTGACCCGAACGCCAGCGAATACCCCGTGACGGTGACACTCAAAGATGCCACCGGCATCAACTGGTGGGCCACGCGCACCGTGCGCGCCAATTATGTGGTGGGCTGCGACGGCGCCCACTCCAAAGTGCGCAAAGCCATCGGCGGTGAATTGCACGGTGACGCCGCGCACCAGGCCTGGGGTGTGATGGATATTTTGGCCAACACCGATTTCCCGGACGTGCGCCAGAAGTGTCTGATTTCGTCGGCCAAAGAAGGCAACGTACTGATCTTGCCGCGCGAGGGCGGCTATGTGTTTCGCATGTATGTGGAGCTGGACAAACTCAATGTGGGTGAAAAAGCCGCTCAACGCAAGCTCACGCAAGACGACATGATTGCCGCGGCCAACCGCATCATCAAGCCCTACAGCATTGACGTGAAAGAGGTGGTGTGGTGGTCGATTTATGACATTGGCCACAGCATCACCGACAAGTTTGACGACTTGGGCGAAAACGGCACGGGTAACCCTCGCGTGTTCACCGCAGGCGATGCCTGTCACACCCATTCGCCCAAAGCGGGGCAGGGTATGAATGTGTCCATGCAAGACACCTTCAACCTGGGCTGGAAGCTGGTGCATGTGCTGCAAGGCCGTGCCGATGCCAGCTTGTTGCGCAGCTATTCCAAAGAGCGTTTGACCGAAGCCAAGCGCCTGGTTGAAACAGACCACGAATGGGCCCGCATCATGTCGGCGCCCACCACACAGGCTGAGCGCGAAGGCCTGGAGGAGCCACGCATCATTCGCCAGTTCAAAGCCAACCTGGAGTTCACAGGCGGCACGGCGGTCAAGTACGACACTTCGTACTTGTTCGCTGCCAGCGCGCATCAAGCGTTGGCCAAGGGCGAAGAAGTGGGGCGTCGTTTCCATTCCGCCCCCGTGGTGCGTGTGTCAGACGCCAAGCAAATGCAGCTCGGCCATGTGGCACTGGCCGATGCGCGCTGGCGCATTTACGCCTTTGCAGGCCAGGCCGACAACGCGCAAGCGGGTGCAATTCGCAAGCTGGCGGACTGGCTGGAAAACCACCCCGACTCACCCGTGGTCAAGCACACCCGCAAGGGCGAGGACATTGACGCCATCATCGATGTCCGCGTGGTGTTCCAGCAAACCTTCGACCAGCTGGCCTACGAGCACATGCCTTCGCTGCTCAAACCCAAAACAGGCAAGCTGGGCTTGCAAGACCATGAAAAAGTCTTCTGCGTGGACCACAAAGGTGTGGGCGACATCTTTGACATGCGCGGCATTGACCGTGAGCATGGCTGCATGATTGTGGTGCGCCCCGACCAGTATGTGTCCCATGTGTTGCCGCTGGATGGTTTTGAAGCACTGTCGGCGTTCTTCGCGGGCGTTTTGCGCTGAGCTGTGAATCCATGCCAAGCGTCTGCGGTAGACTTTGGCATCGCCCCCTTGGACAGGGGGCTTTTAAATGCCTTTACCGGATGGATTGAACATGAAAATGCTCTTGGCCCTGATGTTTGCGATTGCCCTGCAAGGGTGCACCATACTGGCTGTGGCCGATGCGGCAGGTTCGGCGGTGGTGTACGGTGCCAAAACGGTGGTCAATGTGATCGATGCTGTGACGCCAGACATCGTCAACCGCAAAAAAGACTGAAAGAACCATCCAGACAAAACAACAAGGGGCCTTCAAGGCCCCTTGTTCATTGGTGCATAGCGCAGATCAAATGCCCAGCCAGCCGTTGGTGCGGGCAAAGTGCAGGGCCTGTGTGCGGCTGTTGACGCCCAGGCGTCGGAACAGGCGCCAGAAGTGTACCTTCACAGTGTGCTCACTGATGTTGAGCTTTTCGGCGATATCGCGGTTGGACAGGCCTTGGTCCAGCATCAGGATCAACTGTTTCTGCCGCTTGGACAGTTTGGTCGGAACATGTGTGGGTGCTGCGTTTTCTTCTGCCAGCTCCTCTTCAGATACCAGCAGGTCCTTGAGGGCCTGGATAATGACGCTGGGGTTGGCGCTTTTTTCGATGAAGCTGTCGGCACCAGCTTCCAGGCAGCGTTCTTCAAATTCCGTCGCGTCAGAGCTGGTCACCACCGCCAGGGATACATCGGGGTACTTGGCCTTGATGGTGTGGATGCCAGACAGGCCCAGTGTGTCAGGCAGTTGCAGGTCCAGGCAGAACAGCTCGGGCGGGCCATTTTTCTCGACGGCGGTTTCCAGCACGTTCATTTTGGGCACGGGCACCACTTTAAGTCCCGGACGCACACGGTGGATGAGCATGGTCAGGGCATCCCGCATCAGGGGGTGGTCTTCGATGACGTAGACGGTCATAGCTAGAAGATTTTGTTAATTTAAAAAGACAAGAATAACATTAACAACCATAAGTAGTCAATGTTAATTACCGGCTGGGTTCTTAGATTTTATCGAATTAATTGGTTTTTTTCATTTTTACCAACTCTGCGATGGCGGCTCGCTGGCCCTCGTGGGACAGTGCTTGCAGGTGTTCCCCTGCCTGCACCAGGGCCTCGGCCCCATTTTGCTGCAGGCGGCCAATCCACTGGCCCGCATCGCGCGGCGAACCAAAGCCCTTGCTTTGCAGCAACACGTCCCCCTGGGGACCGACCAGTTTGAAATAGAACAGGCCGTCTTTTTCGCGGTATTGCTTGAACGAAGACAACACGGGCTTGTCTGATTTGGCTGCGGTGGGCGCTGCCAAGGCCTGGGCCAGCGGACGCAGGCCCACGGCATGGCGCAATTCTTGGATGAAGGGCGTGGCCAAGCGGCGGGCTTTGTCGGCACCGGCCAGCAGCAGGCGGTCAAGTTCGCCCGGGTTGGCGATCAGCGCTTCGTATTTTTCGCGCATGGGCGCCACTTCGCGGTCGATGCGCTCGAACAGCATCTGCTTGGCGTCGCCCCAGGCAATGCCATCGGCATAGGCCTTGGCCAACGCAGCGGTTTCTTCGGTAGATGCAAAGGCCTGGTAGATCTGGAACAAGGCCGAGCCTTCGGTGCCCTTGGGCTCGCCGGGCGCTTTGGAGTCGGTCACGATGCCCATGATCTGCTTGCGCATTTGTGCGGCGGGTGCAAACAAGGGGATCGTGTTGTCGTAGCTCTTGCTCATCTTGCGGCCGTCCAGGCCGGGCAGCAGTGCCACCGACTCCTCGATCACGGCCTCGGGCAGCACAAAGTGCTCGCCATAGAGGTGGTTGAAGCTGGACGCCATGTCGCGCGCCATCTCGATGTGCTGGATCTGGTCTCGGCCCACCGGCACCTTGTGCGCCTTGAACATCAGGATGTCGGCACCCATCAGCACCGGGTACATGAACAGGCCCGCCGTCACATCGGCATCGGTGTCCTTGCCCGCTTCGTGATTTTTGTCCATGGCCGCCTTGTAGGCGTGGGCACGGTTGAGCAAACCTTTGCCGGTCACGCAGGTCAAAAACCAGGTCAGTTCGGGAATCTCGGGAATGTCGGACTGGCGGTAGAAAGTGACTTTCTCGGGGTCCAGGCCAGCCGCGATCCAGCTGGCGGCGATCTCCATGGTCGAGCGCTGGATGCGGGCCGGGTCGTCGCACTTGATGAGCGCGTGGTAGTCGGCCAGAAAATAAAAACCGTCGGTGCTGGCGTCGCGGCTGGCCTGCACGGTAGGGCGAATGGCGCCCACATAGTTGCCCAGGTGGGGCGTGCCGGTGGTGGTGATGCCCGTGAGGATGCGGGTGCGCGGTGCAGAGGTCATAAACGGTTCAGTGGATCAGAAAACGCAGCGGGCTCAGGGCCAGCTTGATGAAGGTAAAAGTCAGTTCCATCAGTGGATGCATCCACACCGCGCTCACAACGCCGGTAATGACCAGCGCCATGACGATGAAGAACCCCCAGGGCTCGATGCGCGAGACTGCCATGGCGGCACGCCATGGCAGCAGGCCCACCAGAATACGGCCACCGTCCAGGGGCGGTAAGGGGAACAGATTGAAGGCGAACATCACCACATTGGTCAGCATGCCTGCCTTGCACATCTCGATGAAAAAGCGCTCAGTCAGACCTGCGCCTGCCAGCAGGTAGGCCAACACGCCCCACAGCAGCGCTTGCAACAGATTGGATGCCGGGCCGGCCAGTGCTACCCAGACCATGTCGCGCTTGGGGTGGCGCAGCTGGTCAAAACGGACAGGCACTGGCTTGGCATAGCCAAACAAAAAAGCCCCACTGGTGCTGAAGTACAGCAGCAGCGGCATCAGGATGGTGCCGATCGGGTCGATGTGGGCGAAGGGGTTGAGCGTGACGCGGCCCATCATGGCTGCGGTCGGGTCGCCCAGGCGCTGGGCAGCATAGCCATGCGCTGCCTCGTGCAGCGTGATCGCAAAGATCACCGGCAGGGCATAGATCAGGACGGTCTGGACGAGTTCGGTTTCCACGTCTGGATTGTCTCAGACCCGCAGGTCGGGATTTAGAGCCCCAGCAAGGCCGGATCACCCTGGCCATGGCGCAACAACACGGGCTCGTCCTGGCTCATGTCCACCACCGTGGTGGGTGCCAGGGCGCAGGCGCCCGCGTCGATCACGCCGCCGATCTGGTGTTCCAGTTGCTCGCGAATCTCCTCGGGGGCGTTCAGCGGATCGGTTTCGCCCGGCAGGATGAGTGTGGCTGCGATCAGCGGGGCGCCGTGCAGCTCCAGCAGGTCTTGCAGCACCTTGTGGTCGGGGACGCGCAGGCCCAGGGTTTTGCGCTGCGGGTGGCTCAGGCGCCGCGGCACTTCCTTGGTGGCTTCCAGAATGAAGGTGAAGGGGCCGGGTGTGGCTTGCTTGATGAGGCGAAACTGGCGGTTGTCCACGCGCGCGTAGTTGGCCAGCTCGCTCAGATCGCGGCACAGCAAGGTCAGGTGGTGTTTTTCGTCGATGCCGCGGATGCGCCGTAACTGGTCCACCGCTGCCTTGTCGTCCACATGACAGACCAGGGCGTAGCTGGAATCGGTGGGTACGGCCAGCACCTGGCCCTGGTTGAGCAGCTGCACCGCCTGCTTGAGCAGCCGCGCTTGCGGGTTGTCGGGGTGAACGGAGAAAAACTGAGCCATATCGCGAGCGTTTTGTTTTCAGGATTCTGGCAGCTCGACCGGCACGCGGCTTTCGCGCAGCGTGAGCCAGGCCCCCAGGGCGCCGCACAGCGCCACCATCCCCATGCCCACCAGCGTCCACTGGTCAGGGATGTGGCTGAACACCAACCAGCCGCCCAGCATCGCAAAGCCGATCTGCACATACATGTAAGGCGTGAGCGTGGCCGCTGGTGCCCTGCCGTAGGCCAGGATCAGCAAAAAATGCCCCAAAGTGGCCATGAAGCCCATGAGCGCCAAGCGCGCCCAGGCCAGCGCGTCGGGTGGTGCCACCCAGACAAAAGGCAGCAGCGCAGTGGACAGCAAAGTGCCCGTCCAGCCCGTCAGCACATGGGTGGTGATGGGGTCTTCCCGCTCTTTGGCCAGCTTGCTGGTCAGTACCTGAAAGCCGGAGTTGGTGGCCACCAGCACCAGCGGCAGCAGCAGCGTCCAGTCAAAGTGCTGCGTGTCGGGCCGAATGATGACCAGCGTACCCGCAAAGCCGCCCACCACCAGCCCCCAGCGCATGGGGCTGACATGTTCCTTGAGCGCCCAAGCGGCCAGCAGCGTGATGGCCAATGGGGCCAGCAACACGATGGCCGTGAACTCGCCCACCGGCATGTATTTGAGGCTGAAAAAAGCCAGCAGGCTGCTGACAAACAACAGCAAGCCGCGCGAAAGCTGAAAGCGCGGGTGGCGTGTGAAAAACAGTTTTCGGCCGCGCCCCTTCCAGACAATGGCAGTGGTCACCACCGCCTGAAAGGTGTAGCGAAACCACAAAGCCACCAACAAGGACATGCTGGCGCTGATGACCTTGGTGGTGGTGTCCAGCGTGGCAAAACAGGCCGAGGCCAGCACGGCAAAGCCAATGCCCGACAGGGTGTGCGGGTGCGTCTGCTTCACTGAATGCGCTCGGCCAGCAGTTCCCATACGGGAGTGAGCTGTCCCGGCAAGCAGGGCAGGGCGCCCAGGTCGGTGTGGCTTTCTTCGGGGCTGTGGAAGTCGCTGCCACGTGACGCAGCCAAGCCAAATTCGAGTGCGGTCTCGGCATAGCGTGCCGCTTCCTGCGACGAATGGCTGCCGGTCACCACTTCGACACCGCGCCCGCCATGGGCCTTGAACTCGGTGAACAGCGCGTATTCCTCGTTGGGCGTGAAGTTGTAGCGTGCCGGATGGGCGATGACGGCCACACCGCCAGCACCCGCGATCCAGTGAACGGCATCTTGCAGCCGTGCCCAGCGGTGCGGCACAAAGCCGGGTTTGCCTTCGGTCAGGTATTTGCGAAACACCTCGGGCGTGTCCTTGCAGACCCCGGCTTCAACCAGAAAGCGGGCGAAGTGGGTGCGCGAAATCAGTTCGGGGTTGCCGACGTATTTGAGCGCACCTTCATAAGCGCCTTGAATGCCCACCTTGGCCAGACCCGCGGACATTTCCTGGGCGCGCTCGCCGCGGCCGCCACGCGTGCGACGCAGGCCTTCGGTCAGGGCGGTGTTGTGGTGGTCAAAGCCCAGCCCCACGATGTGCACCGTCTGGCCAGCAAAGGTCACCGAGATTTCGGTGCCAGTGAGGTATTTCATGCCCTGGGCGCGGGCAGCATCCAGGGCACGTTGCTGGCCGCCGATTTCGTCGTGGTCGGTCAGGGCCCAGAGCTCCACCCCGTTGGCTTTGGCGCGCTCGGCCAGCGCCTCCGGGCTCAGGGTGCCGTCGGAGACGGTGGAGTGGCAGTGCAGGTCAGCGTTGATCATGGATTTCACGATTTTGATTTTAAGGCGTGACACCGCTGCGTCATGCCGCCATCCGATAATGCCCCCATGATGGATTTGTGGCTGGTCCGGCACGGCGAGACCGACTTCAACCGCGAATTGCGGTTTCAGGGGCACCTGGATGCCCCGCTCAACACCCTGGGCCTGCAACAGGCGCAGCGTTTGGGGGCGCACCTGGGCGCTCAGGGGGCGCTGCCACTGGTGGTGAGCGATCTGCTGCGCACCCGTCAGACGGCGCAGCCCCTGGCCACGCAGTGGCAGACGATGGCCATGCCCGATGCGCTCTGGCGCGAGCAGTCTTTTGGCGTGATTGAAGGGCTGACACTGGACGAGGTGCGCGAGCGCCATCCCGATGTGGTGCAAGGCTGGCGCCGCCACGACCTGGACTTTGCCCCTGAGGGCGGCGAGTCGCGCCATCAATTTCATGCCCGCGTCATGCAAGCTGTGCAGGCGCTGCTGGCGCAAAGCGCGAGTCAGGGCTGGTCCAGTGCCGTTGTGGTGTCGCACGGAGGCGTGCTGGACATGATTTACCGCAGCGCTACCGGTCAGTCCTTGGCCGGGCCGCGTGAATGTCTGATTCCCAATGTGGGCCTGAGCCATGTGCGAACCGACGGCGAATGCTTCGAGATCGTCCAGTGGGGGCAAACGGCGCACCTGGACGGCCTGCCGCCCTCGGCGGTTTACCCGACCGGAGCAGCCTCACGGGCCTGAGGGTCGGCGGGGCTCGGGGATAATCCGGGTATGGCCTTAATGATCACCGACGAATGCATCAACTGCGATGTGTGCGAGCCCGAATGCCCGAACCAGGCGATTCACCTTGGGCCCGAGATTTACGAGATCGATCCGGACAAGTGCACCGAATGTGTGGGGCATTTTGACGAGCCGCAGTGTGTGCAGGTGTGTCCTGTGGCCTGCATTCCGGTGAACCCGCAACGGGTGGAGTCGCAGGAATCGCTCTGGGCGAAATACCGGAGGTTGCAGCCTGGCGCGTCGAGTTGATGGATGTCGCTGCCCCTGCAGGCGCGGGTTGGGCTTGGGCCCGCCCGCCGATTTATGCGTACCCCCGCATCATGAGGTGGGCGGGCCCAAGCCCAACCCGCGCCGGAAAACCCTGCGAACGCGAATCAGGCGTTTTCAGCAGCAGGAGCAGGACGAGGTGGTTTAGGACGCGGTGGCTTGCTGGTGTGAATCTTCACCATTGCCTTTTCCATGTCCCCGGCCAACAGCAGCGGCAGGGCCAGTACAGCGCGGTCAATGCTGGCGTGAATCGCCTCGCGGTGCTCAGCCATCGGTTTTTTCAGCACCCAACTCACCACCTCGGCCTTGTTGCCTGGATGGCCGACGCCGATGCGCAGACGCCAGTAGTCGGCCGTGCCCAGTTGGGCATGGATGTCGCGTAAGCCGTTGTGGCCCGCGTGCGAGCCACCTTTCTTGAGCTTGGCCTCGCCAGGGACAATGTCCATCTCGTCGTGCGCCACCAAAATCTCGTCAGGCTGGATTTTGAAAAACCTCGCTAACGCCGCCACCGATTTGCCTGACACGTTCATGAACGTTTGAGGCTCCAACAGCCACACGTTCTGACTGTTCACTTGGGTGCGCGCCACCAGGCCGTGGTAGCTGCGCTCGGGCACCAGGTTCACTTTCAGTTCGCGTGCCACCGCGTCGATGAACCAGAAACCGGCGTTGTGCCGGGTGTCTTCGTATTCCGGGCCGGGGTTGCCCAGGCCGACAAACAGTTTGATCATGGGGCTCGATTATCGGGCGTGTGCGTGCGGCCCAGAAACAAAAAGGCCCGCAGGTCTTTCGACACCGCGGGCCCTGAAGGGAAGGCAGAAATTACTTCTTGCCTTTGCCTTTGGCGGGTGCTTCGGCAGCGGCCACGGGGGCAGCGATCACCTCTTCCACCGGCACGGTCACGGAGACCAGCACAGGGTTGGGCTTGCCGTGCACCAGGGGCTTGACGCCTTTGGGCATGGCCACGTCGTTCAGGTGCAGGGACTTGCCGCTTTCCAGCTTGGACAGGTCCACAGCGATGAACTCGGGCAGGTCTGCGGGCAGGCAGGCCACTTCGACTTCATTGACCACGTGGTTGATCAGGCACTTGTCGTTCTTGACGGCGGGAGAGTTCTCTTCGCCAGAGTAGTGGAACGGCACCTTCATGTGCAGCATGGTGTTGGCTTCCACGCGCTGGAAGTCGATGTGCAGCACCAGTTGCTTGAAGGGGTGCATCTGGTAGTCACGCAGCAGCACTTTGCTGGTGGAACCATTGAATTCCATGTCCAGAATGGAGGCGTGGAAAGCTTCTTTTTTCAGGGCGTGCCACAGGGCATTGTGGTCCAGCTCGATCAGCTGGGGAGCGGAAGAGCCGCCATAAACGATGCCGGGGGTCTTGCCAGAATTGCGCAGACGGCGGCTCGCACCCGTACCTTGCTTGGAGCGCTCAAAAGCGACGAATTTCATATCTAACTCCTGATGGGGCTGACCGCGACCAGTGCAGCCCTGTTCAACAAAAAGCCTGCCCGAAACACGGACAGGCTGCGTGTGCCTGGAGGATGTTCAGTCCGAGAACAGGCTCATCACCGACTCACCCTTGGCGATGCGCTGGATCGTTTCGGCGATCAGCGGGCCCACGGAGAGTTGGCGAATCTTTTGGCAGGCGGCCGCATTGGCTGCCAGCGGAATGGTGTTGGTCACCACCACCTCGTCCAGGGCAGAGCCTTGGGCGATGCGGTCGATGGCCGGACCCGAGAAGATCGGGTGGGTGCAATAGGCGTACACGTTCTTGGCGCCGCGGCTCTTGAGCACTTCTGCGGCTTTGACCAAGGTGCCTGCGGTGTCGATCATGTCGTCCATGATCACGCAGTTGCGACCGTCGATGTCACCGATGACGTGCATCACTTCGGAGACGTTGGCTTTGGGGCGGCGCTTGTCGATGATGGCCAGATCGCAGCCCAGCTGCTTGGCCAGCGCACGGGCGCGCACCACACCACCCACATCGGGGGAGACCACGATCAGGTCTTCGTAATTCTTCTGGCGCAGATCGCCCAGCAACACCGGCGAGGCGTAGATGTTGTCCACCGGGATGTCGAAGAAGCCCTGGATCTGGTCAGCGTGCAGGTCCATCGTCAGCACGCGGCCCACGCCCACGGCCTGGAGCATGTTGGCCACCACCTTGGCAGAAATGGGCACACGGGTGGAGCGCGGACGGCGATCCTGGCGGGCATAACCGAAGTAGGGGATGACGGCGGTGATGCGCTCGGCCGATGCACGCTTGAGTGCGTCGACCATGATGAGCAGTTCCATCAGGTTTTCGTTGGTCGGCGCGCAGGTCGACTGGATCACGAAAACGTCGCGGGCACGCACGTTTTGCTTGAGTTCGACAGTGACTTCTCCGTCAGAGAAGCGGCCGACATCGGCTGCGCCCAACTCTGTGCCCAGGTTGCGGGCAATCTCTTGAGCCAATGCAGGGTTTGCATTGCCAGTGAAGAGCATGAAATCGGGCTTGGGGGAAGAGGTTGGCTGCATGAGCATTCCAGCAATCAGCAAAACAGGGCCAGGGCGGTATGTGCCGTTTGGCAGGGGAGGAAGGACTCGAACCCTCGCATGCCGGAATCAAAATCCGGTGCCTTAACCAACTTGGCGACTCCCCTACACAGGTTGACTGTTTCGCAACAGCCCACCGATCAATTGTCGCTGGCTGCCCACCCCTGCAAGGGATGAACCTCCAAATTGCTGCATTCGCGAACGACCCAGTGGTTAGGCGCCTGGATCGCTGCTTTTCCTGGTGCGCAGTGAGCAAACACTGCACTGCCGGAGCCCGTCATTCTAGCCTGAAGTCCGCTGGCTTCGAATAACTCGATGGCTTGCGCGACCTCGGGACAGAGCATTTCTGCCACGGGCTGCAGGTCATTGTGGCCAAAGCCGTAAGGATCTGCAGCAAAGACAGCGATTGTAGCAGCTTTTGTGGCGCGCTCTAATTTCGGGTGGCGAAAAATGCTGGTGGTGTCCACACCCGTCGCCGGTTTGATGACGCAAAAACGGGCTGGGGGCAATGCGATGGGCGTGATTTGCTCGCCCACACCTTCCACCCAAGCGTTGTGGCCACGCAAAAAGAAGGGCACATCGGCACCCAGCTGCAGGCCCAGTGCCTCCAGTTGCGGCAGTGGCAGTTTCAGATTCCACAGCCGGTTGAGTGCCAGCAGTGTGGTGGCTGCGTCAGACGAGCCGCCGCCCATGCCCGCCTGGGCCGGGATGCGTTTGTCTATGGAAATGTCTGCGCCCTGCGCTGTGCCAGCGGTGCTTTGCAGCAGTCGGGCGGCGCGCACGATCAGGTCGTCTTCGGGCAGGGGGGTGTTCAGGTCGTGGCGATGAATTTGTCCGTCACGGCGTCGCTCGAAGTGCAGCGTGTCGCACCAGTCGATCAGCATGAACACCGATTGCAGCAGGTGGTAGCCGTCGGCGCGCCGTCCGGTCACATGCAAAAACAGGTTGAGCTTGGCGGGGGCCGGAACATCGAACAGGGCATTCATGCGGGGATTATCTGCAAGGGCGCTTGCGGCTCACTGGTCGAGCACGATGCGAAGCTGGGCTGCTGGCGCAGGTTGATTGCGCTGCGCCACGATGCGTCCAGCTTGGAGCGCACTCAAGTCAGGTTGCCAGCCAGCGTGGACCACAGCGCGACCCTCAATCCAATCAAACAGGGCTTGTATGGGCAAAGGGGTTTGCACCAGTTGTTGGGCCAGGGCCTCGACGCTGGCTTGGGTCCAGCGCTCGTTGCCGCGCGCCAGCACGGCCTGTTTGGGGGTCCAGCTCAGGCGGGCCAGCACACCGCCCAGGGGGCTGAGCAGCGTCAGTTCTCCGGTCTGTGGGGTGCCTTGCAATTCAAATGCGGCTTGCACATTTTGCGGCGGCATGCTGTCCACCTGCAGCCCCAGGCGGCCAGACCAAAACTGCAGTGGCCGTTCGCGAGGAGGGGTGGCGCAGGCACTCAGCAGCAGGGCCAGTGCGGTCACGGCCAAGCGCCGCTTCATGGCTTGAAGCCCAGCCGCTTGATGGTTTCTTGCAGGGTTTCGTTGTTGGCCTTGAGCATCAGGCCTTCGCGCCAGATCTGGCCTGCTTCGTCTCGCAGACCTTGAGCCCACAGCACCTCGCCCAGGTGTGCCGCGATTTCGGCGTCAGGCCGGGCTTGCCAGGCAGCGCGCAAGATGCGTGCTGCTTCTGCCGCATTGCCCCGACGGAACTCCACCCATCCCAGACTGTCCTGAATGAAGGGGTCTTGCGGAGCCAGTTCTACCGCCTTGCTGATCAGGCTGCGTGCTTCGTCAAGTCGCACCCCACGATCGGCCAACGAATAGCCGAGCGCGTTGAACGCTTGAGGGTCTTGCGGGCGTGTGCGCATGAGTTGGCGCAACACGGTTTCCATTTCGTCGTGGCGGTGGAGTTTTTCAAGCACCAGCGACTGTTCGGTCAGAAGCTCGGCGTCTTCGGGGTCTTGTCGCAGCACCGGGGTGAGCAGGGCCAGTGCCTGTTCGGCTTGCCGGTGTTCGCGCAACCATTGCGATAAAGCCAGTGTTTTGCGGCGGCCCTGCTGGGGTGTCACGGGTTGGGCCTGCGTCAGTACCAGGCGGGCTTCTTCGGTTCGACCTTGCTGGTCCAGCAGCTCAGCGCGGCGAATGGCCAGACGCACCGGATCGCCACTGGCTGGAATTTGGTTGAGCCAACGCCCGGCCTGCTCGAACTCACCTTGCTGCTGCGCCAGTTGCGACAGGGTCATCAAGGCTTCGGTCAGACCAGCTTGTTGTTCGGGGTCGGCGCTGTCCTTCACAAGCTCCACATGCCGGGCCAGGCTTTGCCGGGCTTGTGCGTTCTGACTCAGGTCTACCTGCAGCATGCCCAGCAAGAGCCAGGCCGGTGCGAACTGAGGGGTATCTTGCGTCAGTCTTTGCAGCTGGGCCAGCCCCTGGGCAGTGGCCTGCTGTGCGATCAGGCTGCGGGCGTAGCCCAGACGCAAATCGGGGGCTACCGGGTTTTGCATGGCCTCGGCCAGCATGCGGCTTATTTCTGGTGAGCCGGAGGGCAGCAAGCTCAAGCCCAAAATGAGCGGGCCTTGTGCCTGCGGGTCATGGTCGTGCCCTTTGATGGCGGCCTCAATGGCTTGGGGCATTTGCTGCGCATCGCGGTGCATGCGGCCAATGGTGGTCCAGGCGGGTGCTCGAAGTTTTTTTTGTGTCAGGCTGTGGCGCAGGGCTTTTTCGACCACGCGGGCCGCCAAAGCCTTATCGTTGACGCGTGCAAAGACACGCGGAATCGAAACGATGGCGCCTTGTTTTTCGTCTTCAGGCAATTCGTCGATGGAGTTGGCCAAGGCCTGACCGGCATCTTCGATCCGGTTGAGCGCCAACAGAATTTGCAGGGTGTAGCGGCTGGGCTCGCGGGCGTTAGGCAGCTCGCGCTTCCATGTCTGGGCAGCCTGCAAGGCGGCGTCACCCGAGCGCGCTTGCAGGGCAATGTCTACCGCACGCTGAAACAGCGCCGGGTCGCGGGTCTTGCGCGCGGCGTCCAAAATCAGAGAGAAACCTGCTCCAGGCGAGCCCTGACGAACGTTGAGTTCGCCCAGCAGCAGTTGGTAGAACAGCGCCGCGTCGAGCGAGGAATTGGCGGGAGGCGTGTCCGGCGTTGCCACAGGCCCTGCGGCCCTGGCGGCACCGGTCAGCAGGCAAAGCGTGAATACAGCGGGGCGCAACCAGGATTTCATGCGGGGATGATAATCCAGCGCTTGTGGCCGCACAGCCGGCCGGACATTCCCGATCTGCACCCTTTTTCATGCCTGAATTGCCCGAAGTCGAAGTCACGCGCCAGAGCTTTGCCGACCGCATTGCAGGCGCCACCGTGGGCGCGCTGCGCATGGGTAAACCTCTGCGTTGGCCACTCGGCTGCGAGCCGCAACAGTTGTGTGGGCAGCGGGTTCGTGCAGTGCGCCGACGTGGCAAATACCTGCTGCTTGATCTGGACGATGGCCTGCTTTTGTTGCACCTGGGCATGTCGGGCAGTTTGAACTTTGCGCTGCAGCAGCCCCAGCCAGGCCCGCACGACCACATGGACCTGGTGACCGACCTCGGCACCTTGCGCCTGCACGATCCGCGCCGCTTTGGTGCGGTGGTGTGGGCGCCCGCCGAGCAGTCGCCGCAGGCGCAAAAGCTGCTGGGGCATCTGGGTGTGGAGCCTTTGAATGGCGGCTTTGATGCTGCAGCGTTCCATGCTGCCTTGCGCCAACGCTCGGCACCCATCAAACAGGTGCTGCTGGCGGGCGACATCGTGGTGGGTGTGGGCAACATCTACGCGTCCGAGGCGCTGTTCATGGCGGGCATCCGGCCCACCCTCAAAGCCAAAAAGGTGTCGCGCCCGCGGTCTGACCGCTTGCACGCGGCCATCATCGCTGTGCTGTCGCGCGCGGTGAAGCAAGGCGGCAGCAGCCTGCGCGACTTTGTGAGTGCCGAGGGCAAGACGGGGTATTTCCAGCTCGAAGCTGCGGTGTATGGCCGCGCAGGGCAGCCCTGCCGCATGTGCGGCACACCGATCCGCTCCATCGTGCAAGGCCAGCGCACCACCTTTTTTTGCCCCACATGCCAGAAGAACTGAAATTGCCGGACTTGATGCTGCCAAAGGACTTTGCCCAGCGCATGGTGGACTGGCAGCGCAGTCAGGGCCGCCAGCACCTGCCCTGGCAACACACCCGCGACCCGTACCGCGTCTGGCTGTCCGAGATCATGTTGCAGCAAACACAGGTCAGTACCGTGCTGGACTACTACCCGCGTTTTTTGCAGCGCTTTCCCGATGTGGCTGCCTTGGCTGCCGCGCCGCAAGACGATGTGCTGGGGTTGTGGAGTGGCTTGGGCTACTACAGCCGCGCCCGCAACCTGCACCGCTGCGCGCAGGATGTGGTGGCGCACTTGGGTGGCGAGTTTCCAAAATCGGCCGAGCTCTTGGTGAGCCTGCCCGGCATTGGCCGCTCCACCGCAGCGGCCATCGCCGCGTTCTGCTTTCATCAGCGGGTGTCGATTCTGGATGGCAACGTCAAGCGCGTGCTGACCCGCGTGCTGGGCTATGGCGCCGACTTGGCCGTGGCGGCCAATGAACGTGAATTGTGGGCGTTGGCCGACCAACTGTTGCCAGCGCAGGCGAGAGACATGCCTGCCTACACGCAGTCACTGATGGATGTGGGCGCCACCCTGTGCCAGCCGCGCAAGGCGCAATGCGAATCTTGTCCGGTGCAAAACCAATGCGTGGCCCATGCGCAGGGCCAGCCGCTGGCCTTTCCGGTCAAAACCCGCAAACTCAAGCGCAGCAGCGCCACGCTCTGGCTGCTCTGGGCGGTGAACGCACAAGGCCAAGTCTGGCTGCACAAGCGGCCGGCGCGGGGCATCTGGGCGGGCATGTATAGCTTGCCAGTGTTCGACGATGAGCCCCCATTGTTGGCCGCTTGCCCGACAGCGCGCGAGCCGCAGTACATCGAAGCCTGGAAACACGTGCTGACCCACCGCGACCTGCACCTGCACCCGGTGCGGGTGAACATGCCCTGTGGTCAATCACCGCAGGGCGAAGGCCAATGGGTGGCTGCGCAAGACTGGCCGCAGCTGGGCTTGCCTGCACCCATTCGACTTTTGCTGGAGGGCCAGAAGGGTTGATGCCCTAAATCTCAGAAAACCGCTGTTCCATTTCGCGTCGCATGGCGCGGCGGGTTTCTGCTGCAGCAAAGCGCCGCTTCTCGTCAGGAGAGAAGGGGCGCAGGGGCGGCACGCTTTGCGGCTTGCGCTCGTCATCGACCGCCACCATCGTGAAAAAGCAGCTGTTGACGTGGCGCTTTTGCTGGGTGCGGATGTTTTCGGCCAGGACCTTGATGCCGACTTCCATGGACGAGGTGCCTGTGTGGTTGACCGAGGCCAGAAAGGTCACGAGTTCACCCACATGGATGGGCTGGCGGAACATGACCTGGTCCACGCTGAGCGTGACGACATAGGCCCCGGCGTAGCGGCTGGCGCAGGCATATGCCACCTGGTCGAGCAGCTTGAGGATGGTGCCGCCGTGCACATTGCCGGAGAAATTGGCGGTGTCGGGGGTCATCAACACCGACATCGTCAGTTGGTGTGCGGGCAACTCCATCCTGGTCCTTCGGAAATCCCGGTTTATTCGGGCTTGATGTTCAGGGCCTTCACGATCGGCCCCCATTTGCGTCGTTCAGTCAGAATGAAATTCTTGAAGTCATCCGGACTGCCGCTGCCCACGATGTTACCCGGGCCTGCAATCTTGTCCTTGATGTCCGCTTGCGCCAGGGCTTTGTTGACGGCGTCGTTGAGTTTGTGAATCACCGGCGCGGGCGTGCCCTTGGGGGCAGCCAGGCCCAGCCAGTTGTGCACCACCACTTTGGGGTAACCCAGCTCGCCCATGGTGGGCACATTGGGCAGACTGGACAGACGCTTTTCCGAGGTCACGGCCAGGGCGCGCACCTTGCCGGTGGCGATGGACGGCAAGGCGGCATAGGTTTGTTCAAACATCAGGTCGATGTCTCCGGCCAGCAGGGCGGTGGCAGCCTGGCTTCCGCCTTTGTAGGGCACGGACAGGCCCTTGATGCCTGCGTTCTGCATGAACAACTCCGCACTCAGGTGGTGCGCGCTGCCTGTGCCAGCGTTGCCAAACGACAGCTTGTCGGGGTTCTTCTGGCCGAAGTCCACCAGGTCCTTAAGGCTCTGGAAGGGCTTGTCAACGCGCGTGACCAGCACCATGGGGGCTTTTTCGATGGTCACGATCGGGGTGAACGATTCCTCCGGATCAAAACCCAGTTTGGGGTAAACATAAGAGCTGACCGCCATGGGGCCCATGGTGGCCAGCACCAGCGTGTGCCCGTCCGGGTTGGCCTTGGCCACGAATTCGTGGCCAATGTTGCCGTTGGCGCCGGGCTTGTTTTCCACAATGATGGGGGTGCCCAGCATTTTGGAGACGGCCGTGCCCAGCATACGGGCGCGCAAATCCACATTGCCGCCGGGACTGTAGGACACCACAAGCGAGATCTGTTTTTGAGGAAAGTCGTCGGCGGTTTTTTGTGCATGACCGCTCAGGGCGGTCAATGCGGCCAGGGTGGCAAAAAGGGTTTGGCGACGGCTCAGTGTCATGGTGGTGTCTCCTTATTCGGCGGTGATGTGTGCGGCTTCGACGATGCGCTGGAACTGCTTGGATTCGCTCTGAATGAAGTCGCGGAACTGTTGCGGGCTCATGGGGGCAGGCTCACCACCCTGGTCCTGCAGACGCTTGGCCAGATCGGGGTCTTTGAGGGCCTGCGTCACGGCGGCGTTGAGCTTTTGCACCACGGCGTCGGGCGTGCCAGCTGGCGCAAACAGGCCAAACCAGTTCTCCAGTTGGTACTTGGCCAGCGGTTTGTATTCGGCAATGGCCGGAATGTTCGGATCAAAGGACGCACGCTTGGCCGAGGTCACGCCCAGCGCCTTGACTTTGCCGTCCTTGATGAAGCCCTTGGCCGCGGTGTAGCCCATGAAGGTCAGCTCCACATTGCCAGCGACCACATCAACGATCTGGCCCGAAGCGCCTTTGTAGGGCACATGCACCATGTGGATGCCAGCCAGCTCTTCGAGCAGTTCGCCGTTGAGGTGCTGGGGGTTGCCCACGCCGCTGGACGAATACGAGACCTTGCCCGGGTTCTTCTTGGCATAGGCCACCAGCTCTTCCACGCTCTTGACCGGGAAGTTGTTGGCCGCTACCAGCACATTGGGCACGCGTGTCACCAGGGTGATGGGGGCCAGGTCCTTGGCAGGCTGGTACTGCATCTTGGCCTTGTAGACAAAGCTGTTGATGGCGGTCTCGCCAGCCGAGCCCAGCAGCAGGGTGTGGCCGTCAGGCGCTGCCTTGACCACAGCGAGCGCGCCGATCATGCCGCTGCCGCCGGCCTTGTTGTCCACGATCACGTTTTGCTTGAGCGTGCCGCGCAGCTTCTCGGCCAGCATGCGGGCGACAGTGTCCACACCGCCACCGGCCGAGAAAGGCACCACGATGGTGATGGTCTTGCTGGGAAATTCCTGTGCCATGGCTGCGGGTGCCGTGCCCATGCTGGCAAGCAGGCTGGAAAGAATCAGGTGACGGCGAAATTGACGCATGTGAACTCCGGAAAATGAGGGTTTGGAAAAACATTGATTGCACTTTATCGCAGAAAAGTGCAAAATGCAAATCATGGAAAACACCAAGACTTTTTCGCCCGATGCTTTGAGTTTTCAGGGCGAGTCCTTTTCAGTGGCCAATTTGCGGCAGGCTGCAGGCTGCAGGTTGGAAAAATTGCCCGTAGTGCTGCGTCTGCTCATGGAAAACGCCATCCGCAACATGCAAGGCGAAGAGCGCAACCGTGCAGTGCAGGCCATCCTGGCCTGGCTGGAGGCGGGCAGCAGTGAAGAAGAAATCGCCTTTCAGCCTGGCCGCGTGCTGATGCACGACACCACCAGTACCCCCGCGCTGGTGGACGTGGCCGCGATGCGCGATGCGCTGGCCGAGGCCGGTGTGGATCCCACGGTGCTCAACCCGGGCCTGCAGGTGGACGTGTCGGTGGACCATTCGCTGGCGGTAGAGGCCTACGCCAAAGCAGGCGCCGCCACAGAGAACCTGCAGCACGAAATCCGCCGCAATGCCGAACGCTACAAGTTCCTGCGCTGGGCCTCGCAGGTGCTCAAGGGCGTGCGCATCAACCCGCCGGGTACCGGCATCATGCACACCATCAACCTAGAGCAGCTGGCCACAGTGGTCACCACTGAGCAGCGCGCTGGCCAGACCTGGCTGGTGCCCGACATGATGATCGGCACCGACAGCCACACCCCCATGGTCAACGGTATTGGTGTACTGGGCTGGGGTGTGGGCGGCCTGGAGGCGCAAACCGTGATGTTTGGCATGCCCACCATGCTGCGCATTCCGGACGTGATCGGCGTACGGCTGGTGGGGCGCTTGTCCCCCGGCGTGCTGGCCACCGACCTGGCCCTCACCGTGACGCAGCGCCTGCGCCAGGTGGGCGTGACCGGCGAGTTTGTTGAGTTTTACGGCCCGGGCGTATCCACATTGAGCGCAGGCGACCGCGCTGTGGTGGCCAACATGGCGCCCGAATACGGTGCGACCACGGGTTACTTCCCGGTGGACGAGGCCACACTTGACTACCTGCGGTCCACCGGGCGTTCCAAGCCAAACATCGAACGGGTGGCCGCCTACATGCAACACACCGGCCTGTGGTTCGACCCCGAGGCCCAGCCGCACTACACCCAAAGCGTCGAGATCGACCTGGCGCAGATCGGCATGCATGTGGCAGGCCCCAAGCGCCCGCAGGACTTGCTTAACTTCTCGCAAACCTTCGAGGCATTGGCCAAAGTGGGGTTTTCAGCGCAAGCCCAGGGCGAACTGCCCGTGCACCCTGTGGCGATTGCCGCCATCACCAGCTGCACCAACACCTCCGACCCCGCACTGCTGATCGCCGCCGGTTTGCTGGCACGCAAGGCTCGGGTGCTTGGTCTGAAGGTGCCGCACTGGGTTAAGACCTCGTTGGCCCCTGGATCGCCCGCTGCTGCTTCGTACCTGCAACGTGCTGGCCTGCTGGAGGACCTGGAGGCCGTGGGCTTCGGCATCGTGGGTTACGGCTGCACCACCTGCATTGGCAACCCCGGACCGCTCACCGCGCCCATCGTGCAAGCGCAAAACGTGGGTGCGAGCAAGGCTGTGGCCATTTTGTCGGGCAACCGCAACTTCCCAGGGCGTGTGCACCCGGACATTGAGCTGAGTTTCATCATGTCGCCGCCATTGGTCATTGCCTTTGGCCTGGCCGGTGATGCACAGAAAAACCTGGCTAGCGACCCCGTGCAGATCGGTGTGAACGGTCAGCCGGTGTACCTCAAAGACCTGTGGCCTACACACGAAGAAATTGCCGAGCACCTTCAACTGGGTTTGCAGCCGCAAGACTTCAAGCGTGACTTCGAGATCGCCACAGCCAACCCGCTGTGGCAGGCACTCGACGCACCGGAATCGCCCCGTTTCCCCTGGGACGAGAAGTCCACCATCTTGCGTCGCCCCCCCTTTGCAGCGGTGGACGCGGGCAGCCAGTTGGGCCATTTCACGGCCTACCCGCTGCTGGTGGTGGGTGATGATGTGACCACCGACCACATTTCGCCCGCCAGCGCCATCCCGCCCAACAGCCTGGTGGCCGACTTTCTGGTGGAACGCGGAGACGACCGCAATGATCTGAACGTGTTTGCCTCGCGTCGGGGAAACTGGGAAGTCATGATGCGCGCCGCCTTCCACAACAAGACGCTGGTCAATTTGCTGAAACCCGGCATGCCGGTGGCGCACACCCTGCACGTGCCTTCTGGCGATGAGCAACCCATTTGGGATGTAGCTGCACGCTACCGCGAGGCCGGTCAGTCGGTGGTGCTGGTGGCGGGGGAGCGCTACGGCATGGGGTCTTCGCGCGACTGGGCAGCCAAAGGCCAACGCCTGCTGGGCATCCGAGCGGTGCTGGCCGTGAGCTTCGAGCGCATCCACCGCTCCAACCTGATCGGCATGGGCATCCTGCCGCTGCGTTTGCCCGAAGGCGTGAACCCACAAACCTTGAATATTCAGCCTGGTGACCAGCTGGAGGTGCTGGCCGATGCTGCCAAACTCTCGCCGCGCTGCAAGGTGCCGGTGCTGGTGCGCCGCGTCGGCGGTGGGGCGGAGACCATCGACGCCACCGCTGCTGTCGAAACCCAGCTGGAAGTGGAGCTGCTGCGTGCCGGTGGCGTGATCCCGTCCATCCTGCAGCAAACCATCCGCGCCCAGCGCGGTGAAGCACGGGCCTGAATCTGAGGTGCGGGCCGTGCAGAATGTGGGATACATGAGCTCTGACAAAAACATCCCCACGCGGGTGCTGGACCTGATCCGCCAGGAAGGCCTGGAGATTGGCGCGCACCTGCCTGCACAGTGGCTGGCCGACCAGCTTAAGGTCTCGCGCACGCCCATCAACGATGCGCTGGCCTACCTGCACGACAAGGGCGTCCTGCAGCGCGAAAAAAATCGAGGCTATTTCATCGCCAAAACGGTGGATGCGACTGACCCCGCGGTGCGAAAAAAATTGGGCCTGACCCAGTCAGACGCGACTTCGCGCGCCTACTTTGCGATGGCCGATGACCTGCTCAAGGGCGAGCTGCCCGAGACCGTGTCCGAAGTGCTGCTGCGCAGCCGCTACGAGCTGACTGCCGCACAACTGCAAGCTGTGTTGCACCGCATTGCACAAGAGGGCTGGGCGCAGAAGAAGGCCGGTTACGGTTGGGAGTTCTCGGCCATGCTGACCACGCCCGACAGCCTGCTGCAGTCGTATCGCCTGCGCATGGCACTTGAACCTGCGGCCCTGCTGGAGCCGGGTTACCGACTGGACGACAAGGTCATCGAGCAATGCCGAGCAGCCGAGCAGCATTTGCTGGACGGCGGCATTGAGACCGACACCCCCGACCAGCTGCATGAGCGTGGCGTGCGTTTTCATGAGTCGCTGATCGAGGCTTCGGGTAACCCCTTTTTCATCGACACCATCCGCCGCGTTAACCGCGTGCGGCGTCTCATCTCTTACCGCTCCATGCAAGATCGCCAGCGCTACAAAGAGCACTGCAAACAACACTTGCACCTGCTGGATTTGCTCGAAGCCGGCCGCAACCAGGAAGCCGCCGAAACCATGCGCGAGCACCTCTCGCGCACCCTCAAGAACCACCAGAAAATTCGCCAACTCCTCAAACCATGAACGCCGAACTCCAAAAAGCCTTCGCCTCCACCGGCAAGCTGCGCGCTTCCATCAACCTGGGCAACCCCATCCTGGCCAACAAGCACCCGCAAACGGGCGAGCCTTTTGGCGTGTCGATTGATTTGGCCCGCGCCTTGGCCAGGCAGCTGGGCGTGGACATCGAACTGGTGGTGTTTGACGCTGCAGGCAAGTCGGTCGAGGCCGTGCGCAATGAGCAAGCTGACATCGGTTTCTTTGCCATCGACCCGCTGCGCGGCGAAGGCATCGCGTTCACTGCGCCTTATGTGCTGATCGAAGGCGCCTACATGGTGCCCAACGCCTCCCCCATCCACGCCAACGAAGAAGTGGACCGCCCCGGCATCCGCGTGACGGTGGGCAAGGGCAGCGCTTATGACCTGTACCTCACGCGCGAACTCAAACAGGCCGAGATCCTGCGCGCCCCCACATCACCCACGGTGGTCGATGTGTTTGTGGAGCAGAGTTTGGAAGTGGCGGCAGGCGTCAAGCAGCAGTTGGAGGCCGACCAGCAGCGCTTTTCGGGCTACCGCCTACTGCCCGGCCGCTTCATGGTGATCCAGCAGGCCATGGGCACGCCCAAATCGCGTGGTGCAGAGGCAGCGGCGTATCTGGCCAAGTTTGTTGAAGACATGAAGGCCGGCGGCTTTGTGGCTGACGCACTCAATCGCCACGGCATCCAGGGCGCGTCTGTTGCGCCCGCAGCGTAAGGGCTGTCGATGTTTGCTTATGTCGGCTCCCGCACCACCCGCGAACGCAACGCCCGTGGCGATGGCATCAGCGTGTACCGCTGTGACCCGGCCACTGGCGCGCTGGAGTTGGTCCAGGTCCATGGCGATCTGGTCA
>JACCDH010644707.1_pt1 | contig 24647 bp, 21 predicted proteins | sample 7442481 | NCBI WGS metagenome assembly JACCDH01 (sample SAMN15323433, study PRJNA562643) | freshwater metagenome | isolation source: river surface water | place: USA:Blue River Watershed | collected 2017-08-15
ACACCTGCAGGCAATGGTGCTACGTTCACCGCAGCAGATACAAAAAAGTTCAAAGTGTCTCTTACTGTATTGCTACCAACCACTGCTTCAGCAATGATTTGCTGATTACCTGCAGCACTAATATTTGCACTACCTGTAAGCGTAGTAACTGCGTTCTGTGTTGCAACCTGAGCACCATTGAAGAGAATACGCATGTTAGCCGCTTCACTTGCTTTTGCATTGATATTGATGCTTTCACCAATAGATTTTGTAATCGGCTCTGGTATTGGCGTGAATAGTGGTTGTCTGAAAGGTTCATCAATACGCACAGAAGCTGTAGTTGTGTACACAGGCACATACATATCTGAGCCATCTGTATTTCGCTGTACTTTATTACCATCACCACTACGGAATAGAATAGAGATTTTAGTGATGCGCTCTGATGCATCTGTAATGCCAAAGAAACTGCGTAAACCGCCTGTGATTGTGTATCTCCACTGATTGTTACCTAATGAACTACACTGTGCTTGTGTATTGGTAGTACCCCAAGTAAACTTTACATATTTCCAATCACTTGCACCAGTACTCTTTGTGGTGATGACACCAATGTGCACATAAACATCTGTAACTGGTGTATGCCCACGAAGTCCTTGATTACCTTTTGTAGCATCACATGTGATCTCTACGGTATTTGACGATTCTGTTATAAATGCAGGTGACCAGGTCAATAGCTGTGTATTGCCCCTTAGCACTGCAAAAAGCAGTGTGGAAAATAAGAGAATTCGGATGGCCACTACAATCGTTTTACTGCAATCGTTTGCGTTAAATGTGTAATTTTAACACATTACTCTACAAATATGTGTATTTTTAACACATTTTCAAAAAAACATTCAACCTTTTGAAAGGATAACTTAAACAAAGGTCAACAGACTGTATTTTCCCGAATTGGTGAAGAGAAGCCAACTGATAGCTGCTCAGAAGTATAAGCCAGTATTTTTATCGACCTGATGCTAATGCCTTGATTATTACCTCTATAGCACCTAAACGCACTGCTTTACCAGATAGCTTCAAAATTTTAGCGTGATTACCTGCTGTAAATCTAGGAACTATTGGCATAAGCATTTATTGCAGCAGAATCAGGATAAACCTATTTCCTTTGTGGTTTAATTTCTGCTGGCAGCATTGCCAAAACATATCTGGCCATAAACTCAGCAAAAACCATAAAATGCCCCTGAACATAGATAAGTCTAGCAATATGGAACCAATACTTTGCATAGGTGAAGCCCTTATTGACATGATTTGTACAGATAGGGGCACCACCCTGTCTGCCGGACAACACTTTCTGAAAAAACCCGGTGGTGCTCCTACCAATGTAGCCGCAGCCATTGCTGCGCTAGGCGGGAAAGTAGCGCTGAGCGCAAAAGTGGGCGATGATCCTTTTGGCACACAGTTGATTGGAGTAATGCAGGAGTTTGGTGTAGACACAAGATGGATACTAAGGGATAAACATCATTTTACCACGCTGGCATTTGTGTCTTTAATGGATAATGGCGAACGCGATTTTGTGTTTAGCCGTGGTGCAGACGGGCAACTGAGCACACAAGACATCAAAGCAATTGATGTAAACGATTATGGCATGATTCACTTTGGCTCTGCAACTGGCTTTTTACCCGGACCACTACAAGATGCCTATAGTAATTTATTAAAGCAGGGTTTGAAAGCAGGCAGATTCATCAGCTTTGATCCCAATTACCGTCATCTCTTATTCAAAGACAATACAGATGCTTTTATTCGGCAGGCTTGGTACTTTCTAGAAGCCTGTGATTTTTTTAAGGTAAGCGATGAAGAAGCTTTGCTACTCACGCAAACAAACAATATTGCTGATGCAGCTGATATCTTTTTACAACGCACGAATGCAGTATTTGCGATCACACTCGGCAAAGAAGGTACGCTGATGGGGTATCGAAACGAAACCATCCAAATTCCCAGCATACATGCTAATGTAGTTGATACAACTGGTGCAGGCGATGCCTTTGTTGGTGCGGTACTGTATCAATTAAGTCAACACAATATTGCCGAAATGAAATCGCTCAATAGCACACAATGGGAACAATATATGTTGTATGGAAATAAAGCAGGCGCCCGTACATGTGAATATATGGGCGCCATGGAAGCATTCAGATTTCTAAGTAAGGATATCTTTCATTGATACTTCTTATCCATTACAAAGTGGATTTTCAGATCTATCGTTACCTATCCAGATATCAGCCTTGCTACAATACATCTACTTAATTACCTGCACCATCCGACTGTGCCCTCAGAATGGCATAACCACCCACAGCATTACCACATTTTAATCCTTCTTCGCAATCACTTCGATAGTGTATCGCACCATACAATCTGGAGAGCGAAGCTTCTTTCGCCATTTCCGTAAAAGCATTGGCCTTAGCAGGTATCAAATGGCCCAAAATTGTTGCTGCAGCACCGCTGAAAGTAGAGTGACCTGAAGTATAAGAAGGAAAATTCGGCAAGCCTGTCAAAGTTTTGATGGTAGGATTCACCTGTGAAGGACGGGGATTATAGTAGGTATATTTTGCATCCCAACATGCGATGGCAGCATCCATCAATGACATATTCAACAAAGCCATATTTCTCGCCCAGCGTACTTCACTCAGATTCAGCTTCACCATTTCTTCTGTAGCAATTGCATTCCAATGTCCGGGAGGTGTATACGTACCCACACCATCTGCCCAAAAATGTACTACACGCATGCGCTCACGTGTTGGATTGCGACTATAGAATAAAACTTCCTCCGTTTCTTTTCTGAACTGTTCAAACTTGGTGGAAGGCGGTGGCCCAGGTCTTATTTTCGTAACGAGTGTTACAGAATCAAATAAGAAAGGCCTTACTCTACCAAAGTAAGGTAGCATGGGTGGGCGCTTAGGCGATTCTTGACTAATCCAAGGTATTTCACCCTGATTAGTAACAGCAGTCTCGAACTCACGCCAAAGATCAACACCATTCACAATACCTACAGCAGCACCGGCTCTGTCTGTTCTAGCCCTTGCTACAAATCGTTGCGCAACAGCTTTCCCCAATGCTTCACCAGCTTCAAGATCATTTCTCGTATTCGCACCAGAAAGTAATCGTGCTCTTCTATGTTCTTCTGCCTTTTGTTGAATAAAAGATTGTTCACCCGGGAATAAGAGCTTCATTATCTCCACAGTTACGCTATAGACAACCGCATCTTCTGAAGGATAAGATGGTGTGGTTGTTTGTGGAACCAATGCCAGAATACCATTATCAATTGAATAAGCTGGAGCACGATTATACTGTTGCTTGTAAAAATAAGCTGCCACCAATGCATCATATTGTGCCGCACTCACATAGGCATAAGCACGTGCTGCATAAGGTGGATTAGCAAAAGGAAATAATGGATAGGCCAAGGGATTATTAGCGTTAGGAATTGGATAAGTACCATCTGCATTTTGATACGGCGGCAAATTGTATTTAGCAACCAACACCCGCATGATTTCATTCCAACGCAATACCGCACCTGCACTCCAGTATTTCAAGGATGCTTTGTCTGCATCATTCGCATTCTTTTGCCATGATTTGATTTCACTCAGCTGTGCCGTAAAATCCGGCGTACCTATTGCCAAAGGTGCAGGTACGGCAATCTCATTGGCTGCGCTTAGCAATATAGGTTTCCAGGTACCGGCATTCATATCTGTTCTTGCCGGATTTAATGCGGGAAAGTTTTGACTGATGTCTTCAATTTGTTTGTTGCAGGCTGTGATAAACAATACCATGCAGCTGCTGATAATGATGCTAATTTTTTTCATGGTTATTGTTTTTCTGATGAAGCTGCTTGTGTTGTCTTTTTCTTGGCAGGAAAATCAATGATATAGAACACACCTGCTGTAAAAGCATTGGCCTGTCCCATATTCCTTCCTGCTACTGTAGTGAATGCATTACCAGTAAGCGATAATCCATCCAGAAAAACATCCTCATACTTGAGATTAATACCCAAACGGGTTGCATTCATTCTGTTGGAAGGAAAAGGCATATTGTTTCGGGTAATATCAAAACCGCCTAAGGTTGCCCATTGATCTGCCACCGCTTCAATAATCCAGCCCTTGTCGCGAAAACCTGCACGCCAGTTTAGCTGAATGGCATCCGGCATATACACTTCATTGGTATAATGCATTTCAGTAGTGTAGTAAGTAGTCCTGTCAATAGTGATATTACTTCTATGCACATAAGTGCCACTGAAAGTGGTGAACCAACTTCCATACTGATAGTCTAGCATGCCACGCAATGACAAGGTTTTACTGCGTAAGCCAATGGACAAGGGGAGATAATCAGCAACATAATTTGTTACCGGTGTGGATACACCACCTAACGCATAAATAGAAAACGTGTGCTTACCCCACTCTTTTTCAATAGGCATCCACTTTACCCAAAGCGATAGATCTTGAACACCTTGATACCCTTTTAGCTGACCGGCAGAAGCATTGGTTTGTATATAGGGTACACCAAACAGCAAATTGAGCTTTCGGCTTACACCATAGTTACCCATGATGCTAACAGATTGGGTAGATACCCTACCCAAATTTTGGTTGTCCCTTTTCAGCGTGCCTTCCCAGTAGTTGGTCCAGCTGCTATTACCATACATGATGCCCGTACAAAAATTACGCTTACTCATCATGATGGCATCAATATCTGTCTGCGCTGTAACAGCGCTTCCCGACAAACATACCATCAAGAGCAATATGATTCGACGAATAGATGCATAACACATCCTCTCGTCTTTTAATAAAGACTGATAACGCATAGCAGAATTTGAAAATGAAAGAACTTATTTCTTCATCTTCAGTTTCTGTACCAGATAATCGCCAACCTTTCTACCCATATCTGTACTCTCAATACAAGAAGGGTGAAAGTGGATACCACCATAGAAACGTGCCCAGTTGTTCTCATCCGCAGCATGGCGGAAAGATTTAAAAGAACGATTGGGAATACCAAAATCCAATTCAGTAGAATCAGTAAAAGCGAAATTATCTCCAAACACACTGGTCAAAGCTTCAGCAGCAGCTGATGAAATGGTAGAGTGTCCGCAGGTATATTCCGGAAAAGCAGGTGTTTGCAAATAGGGCGCCCAGTTTGGATCAATGTATTTATTGATCACCGTTTCAGGCCGAACTGTATTGTATTTGTACTTAACATCCCAGCATTGAATGAATGCATCAAACAAGGCAATACCTGTTTTAGCGATTGCATACACTGTTTCCGGAAAATCTGCTTTAGCTGTTTTAGCTGCAATACCTGCAACACTCATCCAGTGACCCGGAGGAGAGAATTTCTTGGTACTAAACATCACGTGTCCAACCACATTCATTTTAAAAGGGTTGTCATCCCAGAATGCAGCAATATGCTTCTGTTCGTCTGTTAAACTATCCACCGCATTCTTCACCGCCATTACTTGCTTGTAATAAGCACTGTTCTTGTTGTTCATATCAAAAGGAATGGGTGGAGGTGGCATAAACTGATCGGAAGAATCCAGCACCATTGGCCGGATGGTCATCCAGGCAGGTTCAACGGCAGAAGCATACATGGGCGGGGTTGGTACCCAGCGGCCCGGTACATCCATGACTGTGTATTTTTCTGCACTTCTTGTTTGCGCGTAATTATCTTTTTTACTCCAGCGAATGATGATGGCTGCTACACTGTCTGCAAAAAGTTTACTGGCTTTCTCTACTCTGGAAGGCAGGCCTTTTTCACGTGCCAAAGCCAGAATGCTGTCGCGGTAATCGCCCATACTTCCTTCTGGAAAAGTTACCGCTTCACCAACTTTGATATAAGCCAGTAAAGCAGCTAGTTCAACAGATACATTTTTTTTATCTGTCAGCTGCGGGCTTTCATTCAAGCCATTTAATTGACCAGCCAGTGATTGGTATTTTTCAGGATAACCCGCAGCAACAGCTTCATAAGCAGCTACCGCAGCATAACCATAGTTGCGCGAAGCTATCATCGGCGGAAAATTATTCCCCATCACCACATTATTCAATGCATAGACTGTATTGCAAAACAGTTGAGGATCTTTCAGATAAGACTTATATGCATTGTTCTCTTTACACGCACTAACACCGATGACCATAACGATCATCCAAACAATTTTCTTCATGACGGATAATTATACACTCAAGAAATGATACCGACATTCATCGGTTACACAATCAAGAAACTGAAGGCAACGTACAAAGCGTACATGTGCTGTACAATGATTTATATCAGATTTACTTCCGGAGGCTGCGCATAAAGATGAAGATATCCTGCCGCACAAGCTTCAGCATTATAAAGACACAAACGAGCAGCCTGTTCAATCACAAAGCCAAAGCGTGTAACATCGATACAAGGCTCATAATCACTAATACCTTTTTTTACAACTGTGGTATTATTCAAAGGCTTTTTATTACCATTCGCATGTTGGACATCATACGAAAACTGAAAAAATACATCTCTTACATTCTGCAGGCGGGACTTATTACCATTGGGGATACACTTATAAATAATCAAACCCTGCTTATACTGGCGTTCAACAAACTTGTAGTGTGCACCTTCAATCACCACATCACCATCCACCCGTTCAAAGTTTTCCCAATCTGTTGTATATGGCAAATCAAAAGGCACGACCAATTCAACCAGCTGCGCTTGATCGTAATCACCAATATCTAGCTTAGCCTCTAATTTACGATCAGCATAATGTTGTAAACAGCTAACGAGAAATTCATATCCCCCCCAATTGAAGAGCAGGATGGCTATGAGTAATATGGTAGCAGTTCGTTTCAAGCTAACCGAAAATAATCAAATTTTCTTCCCCATAATCATTCTTTTCAGGCTTAGCTGAAGTGCGGATTAGTACCCTATTCATCATTAATAACTGTAAATCATTATATCTAATCGGATACGCAAATGTTGTTTGACTCTATGGATAACTACATATAAAATTGATCTGTCAATTGCTTGAAAGCCTAAACACCAGCGTTGTTGCATTATTACGAGCTACAATAAACGAAAGGGCTCCTTTAATTTGAATAGGCCGAATATGCCTTACCTGCCCTTTGATCGTGAGTCCAGTTAATGCAGAAGCAATCCATCTTTGATTTTGGTATTGTAATAAGGTACCGAAATCAGCATCATAACGGCCCATCTCCACATTATTCTCATAAAAGTTACCAGCAAGTAGTATTTGTCCTTTTGCCGCATAAGCAGTTCTAAAAGGCGAAAGTTGTGCCTGCCACGGCATCGCTTCTACACTGAAATTGCCTTTACCATCATTCATAAGCAGGCTATTGGCCATCCAATTGGCTTCATACAAAGTGGAGCCACCCAATTTATCTGCTGGCAATACTTGTTCTATGCTTGCCTTGGCAAAATCTTCTGCAAAAAGAAACTGCTTTTTAAACGAGGGTAATTTCTTATCAAACTCCGCTTTACTAGCAAAAGGGATTTCTTTACCGCCAACATAATAAGTGAGAATTTGCTCTTTCTTTCCGTTACCATCAAAATCATTGTAATACATACGTACAGGCTTGGCTTCCGTGGCTTTTAATCTTGAATTCCAACCCAGATTACCTGCAATCAAGTCCTGATCACCATCACCATCAATATCACCTGCAGATACAAACTGCCACCAACCTTTTTGTGTAGTAAGTGATTGTTGCCGATAGACTTTCCCATCCTTCACGTATGCATCAATAGCCCCCCATTCCGTTGAGAGCACCAATTCCTTTTTGCTATCTCCATTAATATCTACCCAAACAGCACCAGTAACAAAACCAGCATCAGATAGAGCAGGTGCTATGGTAGCAGTAGCATCAATAAAATGTCCATTCCCATCATTTAGTAATAAGTAGGATTTCGGACGTACTCCATATTCCCAAGGAATTGCTCTTCCACCTATGAATACATCGAGATGGCCGTCTTTATTCACATCTTCTGCTGCAATACAGGAAGCTGTTACAAAAACATCTTTGAATGCATCAACCGTTGCACGCAAATTACCTTTACCGTCATTGATATAACATCTCGGCTGGCGATATGGATCATTCCCTATAAACTCATTATCACCGGAAGCCGTAACCAAATCCGGAATACGATCTCCATTAACATCTATCCAAACAGCAGCCACTTCTTCGTACAAAGAATCTGCTATAAGTGCAGGCTGCTTTAATGTTGTAAAAGCACCGCGTGCATCTTGTAATAACACCATTGGTGCCCCTTTTTTAGAAGAGCCAATAAACACATCCTCCAAACCATCCTGATTAATATCTGCTACCGCTAGTGCTGGGCCTTCCCTTGATACCATGTGCGGCATTAATGGCTCCCGATCAAACTCTACAAAGTCGTTCTCAATATGCGTGTAGGATAATTTCGTTAAAGCGGTAACATCCTCAAACAGCGCCTTTTCTTGCTTACGAAGTTGATCAAAATGAAACTTAGGTAGACCTTTCTGCCATTGCAGTGATAATTGTTTTTCTCCTTTCCAAGCAATATGCTGACAAGATTGATCAGGCCATATTAGAATGATTGAATCTGGCTTTGCTCCTTGCATACCAATAAGCAAAGGCACTTGCATACTGGATTGAAAACCCTTTACAGGATAATTCAGGTAAGTACGCACTTCCTCATCTTGATACACCAACACTTGCGCTCCAAGTGCATTGATATTAGCAGTACTTCCTTTCAAAGCAAGTGATACATAATTATATGATTGCTGATCATTGAGCTTGTTTTGATAGATCATCACTGGATCAGCAATATTGTTGACAACAATATCCAGATCGCCATCATTGTCTAAATCTGCATACACTGCGCCATTGGAAAAAGTTGGTTGATCTTGCTGAATACGTCCGGCAATATCATCAAAAGAAACATTGCCTTTATTCAAATAAAACTTATTGGGAATCTTAATTTCCGGATATCGATTGATCAAAGAAAAATCCTTATCTGTAACTGCTTTTGAACGAATACGTGATTGTAGTTCTTCATTGGAGATAAAATTCACATAATCAATATCATTAAAGCGCTTGGGAATACCGTTTGATATAAACAGATCTTTTTTGCCATCATTATCAAAGTCCATGAAAAGCGGAGACCAACTCCAATCGCTTGCAAACACATGGCTATATCGGCCAACTTCACTGAAATAACCATTCCTGCGATTCAGTTGTAAGTTATTTCTGGTATACTGATGCTGATAGCCGATGCGAATTTTAAGATTGAAAATATCATATGCATCCTCGCCCAAAGAACGCTTCAATATAACAGGATCCTCTGGCAACATATCTGCAGAAATGATTTCCGGATACGCATCATTATTGACATCTGCTACATCCACTCCCATAGAATACTGGCTAGTATGCATCAACATTTCTTGCGCAGCATCATGAAAACGACCATTACGGTCGTTGATATACAGATAATCATTCTCATGAAAATCATTGCCCACATAGATATCCGGCCAGCCATCCAAATTAATATCAGCCACAGCTACACCTAATCCATAACTAAGAGAGGAACTTTCAATTCCACATTGTTTGGTAACATCGGTAAAGCGCTTTCCATCATTACGGTATAACTTGTCACCAGACAATTTATCATAAGTACCTTGAAACTGACTTCTAGGGCCAAACACACCGTTCTGATAAACAGAATGATTTAATAAAAACATGTCGAGGTCACCATCTTGATCATAATCCAAAAAAGCAGCCTGTGTACTAAACCCAGAAAAATTCAGCCCATACTGAGCCGCTTGTTCTTCAAAATATGGAACACCATTTTTGATTCCTGTACAAATCAATAATTGATTATGGCTTTTGAGTGCTGCATAGTTTCCTACCCTACAAACATATATATCAAGCAAGCCATCATTATTGATATCAATTACAGAAACGCCTGTTGACCAAGCGCTATCTCTAGGAATACCAGCTTGCACAGATACATCCTGAAACTTAAGCCCACCTTGATTTAGATAAAGCACATCGGGTTGCTGATTCGCAGCGAAAAATAGATCAACCAATCCATCCTGATTAAAGTCGCCCGCGCCTACACCTGCTCCATTGTAGAAGTACATGTAGGTCAACATATTAAGTTCAGGCCTCGGCGTAAGTGTATTGGTAAAGTGTAGCCCTGTTTTTTCTGATTGTAGTAATTCAAATAATACGGGATCAGCTTTTACTTGCTTTTGGCCACATTTTGTAAAGAGGAGTACCAATAAGCAGACAGAAGCGACGCCCAATAGTGCAGATAGCTGTTTCTTCATGCGAATACAATGAATTACAGAGACGAATTTAACCAAGCCTATCTGTCAGACCTAATTTTCAGCTGGGTGAGCAATACACAGATACTATTAAAAGTCGATGCCGATCCACTTACGCTTACGCTGTTCATATTTCTCGAAGTTGAACTTGTAGAGTTTACCGGGGCGATGCGGCACATCTTGTTCCATCTCATTTAAATCGATCAACAAGTCCATTGAAGCAAATTTCTTACGGAAATTTCTTCTATCGAGTTGCATGCCTAAAATAGCTTCATACAGATTCTGCAGTTCGCGTAGTGAAAACTTATCTGGTAAAAGATTAAAGCCTAATGGATGCTCCTGTATATTTTTCTGCAACCATGCATAACAGGTATCCAAAATCTGCTTATGATCAAAAGCCATTTCTGTAAGCGATTTTACACTATGCCAGTGTAATTCGTTATCAGTAATCTTCAATTGATGGTGCTGAATATTCAATAAAGAACAATAAGCCGCAGTAACCACACGACCACCCGGGTGCCGTTTAGGATGACTAAAAATTCTCACCTGCTCCAAAAAAACATCATTCATGCCAGTACGCTCTTTTAGCACGCGATAGGCTGCATCGTCCAGTTCCTCATCATGCTTAACAATATCACCTAAAAGAGAGAATTTATCCTTGAACTGCTCCAAATCACTTTTGATGACGAGCACTTTGAGCTCATTATCATCAAAACCAAAAATGGCGCAATCCACCGTCAAGGGCACGCTAGGGTATTTGCGCACCAACTGAACAGGGTCTTTAATCAAATGTTGTATCACAGTGGGGTCTGCATTTTTCATGATGGCAATCAACGGGTAAGGGTAACCCGTTTTAAAGTTAGGCAAAAATAAGATGTGTACTTTTTACACCATCATAAACTTGTCCGCTTTATGGCAAAAATTACCTTTACAGCATGTATACGAAAGAAGCAAGCATTGAATTACAAGCACAAACAAAGGCTTTTCTGTTACTGGACGAGATTACGACCCTTGAGCAAACCAATACACTTCGCCAAGTGCTTCGTTTTCATGAGTATCAATACTATATACAATTTGACTCACTGATCAACGACCATGAATATGACCAGCTTTTTAAGCTGCTTCAACATACAGAAACTATTCATCCTGAATGGATAACAGCTGACTCGCCCACTCAACGTGTAGGCAGCAGCCTGAATGATGGTTTCACTACGGTGCAGCATCTGGTGCCCATGCTTAGCCTCGACAATAGCTATAACGCAGACGACCTGAATGACTTTGATCGAAAAGCAAGAGAAGCAAGCGGACTGGAACAAATTACCTATTGTGTTGAGCCCAAATTCGATGGAGCCAGCATCAGCCTCATTTATGAAAACGATCAATTGGTGCGTGCCGCCACCCGCGGCGATGGTGTTGCAGGCGAAGACATCACGAATAATGTGAAACAAATTCGCTCTATCCCATTGTCTGCACCTTTTAGCCAATACGGTATTCAGCAAATTGAGATCCGTGGCGAAATCATCATGACCAAGCAATCTTTTGATGCCTACAATGAAAGATTGAAAGCTGAAGGTCTACCCACTGTTGCCAATCCACGCAACACAGCCAGCGGCAGTCTGCGTATCAAAGACCCAAAAGAAGTGGCACGTAGAAATCTTGATGCATTTCTTTACCATATCAGTTACTATCAACTACTACCAGATGCACCAACGGATACTTTACAATCCCATGCATCACAACTAGCATTATTATGGAACTGTGGCTTCCGCTCTCCGGAAAGAGAAAAGAAAGTCGTGAGCAATATTCAGGGGGTGATTGATTATTGTCTGGAATTTGAAAGCAAACGCGATAATCTGCCCTATGAAATTGATGGCATGGTAGTGAAAGTGAATGATATCTCTTTGCAAGAGCAATTGGGTATGACCAGTCATCACCCACGCTGGGCTATTGCATATAAATTCAAAGCAAGACAAGCAACTACTATTCTGAGAGGTGTAGAATTTCAAGTAGGCAGAACAGGCGCTGTTACACCAGTTGCCAAACTAGAACCAGTTTATTTAGGCGGCGTAACAGTTAGCAGCATATCTATCCACAACGAAGATTATATCCGCGAGAAAGATCTGATGATTGGCGATACGGTGTTGATTGAGCGCGCCGGTGATGTGATTCCACAAATTGTAAAAAGTATTGCTGAACTAAGAAAAGGAACAGAAACGGCCATTCAATTTCCTACAAGCTGTCCGGTATGCAGCAGCGAACTATACAAAGAAGAAGGTGAAGCTGTTTGGCGTTGCATCAATATTGAATGTCCGGCACAAGTGGTAGAGAAAATGATTCACTTCGTGAGTAAGGATGCTATGGATATCAAAAGCTTCGGCGAAGCCAACGTGCGTAAATTCTATGAACTCGGTTTACTACAGGATATACCCGGCATCTACACTTTAGACTTTTTAGCTATCAGCAAGCTCGAAGGCTTTGGTAAAAAATCTATCGACAACCTTCGTGCTGCTATTGATGCATCGAAACAACAACCATTGAACCGACTCATCTATGGCTTGGGCATTCGCTATGTAGGTGAAACAACTGCAAAAACATTGGCCAATACTGTCAATCATCTATTGGACTTTCAGCAATACAGTGAAGAAGCATTGCAGCAATTAGAAGATGTGGGCGTGAAAGTGGCTAAGAGCATTCATCAATTCTTCAGCAATGCGCAGAACATCCATATGCTTCAACAACTGGAAGCATTGGGATTGCAGCTCAAGAATGAAAAGAAAGAGCAGGCGGGCATGGGTGGTTTAAGCGGACAAACATTTCTCTTCACCGGTACACTACCCACACTCAAACGCAGTGAAGCAGAAGCCATGGCCGAAGCCAAGGGTGGTATCATTCTTAGCGGCGTGAGTAGTAAACTAAATTATCTCGTTGTTGGAGAAGATGCAGGCAGCAAATTAGAGAAAGCCAAAAAGATCAACACCATTCACATCATCAGTGAAGCGGAATTTCTACAACTGATTGAAACCAATTAAGATGTTACAAAACAGCACCATTCAGTTTCTAAAGAAACTAGAGAAGAATAACTCCAAACCCTGGTTTGATGCTAACCGACATTTGTATGAATCAGCCAAAGCAGATTTTCTTTCTCTTACCGCAGCAGTGCTGAAAGAAACAACCAAGTTTGATGCAAGTATTGCACATTTGCAACCCAAGGAATGTGTGTTTCGCATCAACAGAGATGTACGTTTCAGCAAAAACAAAGCGCCGTATAAAACCAATATGGGCATGAGCATTGCCCGCGGTGGCAAGAAAGGCATTTTTGCCGGCTATTATTTTCACCTGGAACCCGGTAAAAGTTTTGTTGGTGGTGGCTTATACATGCCCATGCCGGATGATTTGAAAAAACTACGTCAGGAGATTGATTACAATTTTGCCGATTTCCTGAAAATCGTTCAGCACAAAAACTTCCGTGCAGCATTTGGTGATTTGGATTTTGATCCTGAACTCAGCCTAAGTCGCGCACCAAAGGGTTATGAAGAAGACAATCCGGCGATTAAGTATATCAAACTGAAATCATTCATCGCTACGCATATAATTGCCGACAGCGCGCTTTCCGACAAAACACTGGTGAAAACCATCACGCAATCTTTCAAAGCATTGTATCCATTGTTGAACTTCATCAATGGCGCGCTAGAAGTATAAAAACATTAAAGGCTGGTGTCTCCACCAGCCTTTAATTTACACCGCCCGAGCCGGTGTCCTCACCGGCTATTGATGACTATTTTCTTTCGGCATGTGCGGACACCTGCCGGGGCTTAACCACTTACAGCAATCCGTTCTGCATCATGTATTCTGCAATCTGGATGGCATTGGTTGCAGCGCCCTTACGCAGGTTATCGCTCACAATCCACATGTTCAGTGTATTGGCTTGTGTTTCATCGCGACGCAAACGGCCTACAAACACTTCATCCTTATCATGTGCCCACAAAGGCATTGGATACAATTGCTGTGTAGGATCATCTTGTACTACCACACCCGGTGCAGCAGCCAAAATAGATTTTACTTCATCCAAAGTAAAGTCACGCTCAAACTCCACATTCACACTTTCACTATGACCACCAATCACCGGAATACGCACCGTAGTTGCTGTTACACGAATGCTCTCATCACCCATAATCTTATTGGTCTCTTTCACCATCTTCATCTCTTCTTTGGTGTAACCATTCTCCAGAAATACATCAATCTGTGGAATCACATTCAAATCAATCGGATATTTATACGCCATCTCTCCTTCTACACCTTTTCTTTCATTAAACAACTGATCTACTGCTTTCTTACCCGTACCGGTTACACTCTGGTAAGTAGAAACCACAACACGTGTAATTCCATAACGCTTATGCAGCGGCTGCAGCGCTACCACCATCTGAATGGTAGAACAGTTAGGGTTGGCGATGATATAATCTTCTGAAGTCAACACATGCGCATTTACTTCAGGTACTACCAGCTTTTTTGTAGGATCCATTCTCCATGCAGAAGAATTGTCAATCACACGAATACCGGCTGCTGCAAATTGCGGCGCCCACTCTAAGGATGTACCACCACCTGCAGAAAAAATGGCTACAGCAGGTTTGGCTTTGATGCCATCCATCATGCCCACAACTGTATACGATTTGCCTTTGAAGACCACTTCCTTACCTACTGATCTTTCAGAGGCAACGGGAATCAATTCTGTAACGGGAAAGTTTCTTTCTTCCAGTACCTGTAACATTTTTGAGCCTACTAGGCCAGTGGCTCCAACAACGGCTACTTTCATTTTCGGTTTGCTTTGTTTGTTTAAAAAAAAGACCCTCCTGTACAGGAAGGTCTGGTATTATGTTCTACATAGGCAAACGACTACCAACCTTCCTTTCGAAGCGGTTTCTTAGTGCGTTTGATATGTTTATTGTTCATCATTCGATTACGAAAATAAGGAATCAATCTATTGATGCAAGCATTTTTATGCAATGGTAATATCAAAATTCACCAACTGCACAAACTCCTGCAGACGTTCATCGATCTCTGCTTTTGTGAGATTGCGTAAACGCTCAGGACCAAATTTCTCTACGCAGAAGCTCGCCATTGCACTACCCACAATAATAGCAGTCTTCATGTTCTCAAAAGAAATATCCTTGGTTTTAGCTAAGTGACCCATGAAGCCACCAGCAAACGTATCACCCGCACCTGTTGGATCGAATACTTCTTCCAAAGGCAATGCTGGAGCAAAGAATACTTGGTTCTCATGGAACAACAAAGCACCATGCTCACCCTTCTTGATGATGAGGTATTTAGGACCCATGGTCAGAATCTTCTTCGCTGCTTTCACGATAGAATATTCGTTAGTAAGCTGTCTAGCTTCGCTATCGTTCACCATCAGCACATCTACCATGGTCAACACTTCTTTCAGGTCATCCATAGCAGACTCCATCCAGAAGTTCATGGTATCCATCACGATGAGCTTAGGACGCTTGGTCATTTGCTCAATCACAGACTTCTGCAGCTTAGGCATCAGATTACCCAGCATCAGAAATTCAGTCTCCTTATAGCTTTCAGGCAATACAGGATTGAAATCTGCCAACACGTTTAGGTCAGTCACCAGCGTATCGCGAGAGTTCATATCCATATGATATTTACCTGCCCAAAAGAAAGATTTCTTATCAGGGACAATCTCCACGCCATCCAGCACAACGCCGCGGCTTTTCAGGTAATTCATTTCCTCTTCAGGAAAATCATAACCCACAATAGATACTTGCTGAACAGGCTGTACGAAATTACTAGCTGCGTAGGCGACGTAAGTTCCAGAACCTCCAACGATTTTGTCTGACTTACCAAAGGGTGTTTCAATAGCGTCGAAAGCCATTGTACCCACAACGATTAATGACATAGTTCACGGTTTGGTTACCGGGGTGCAAACCTATAGCATTTAGGGCAGAATGCCCGAATAAGCTTTGAAAAGCTTGTGTGGATTGCATTTTACATAGTAAGTATTTGCTCAACAGGCATTTAGTATATTCGAACCATGTTGCTGGAAGTACATCCTTTAAACCCCAATCCGAGACATATCCGGATGATTACCGAATGCCTGATGGATGGCGGACTCATCATCTATCCTACCGATACCATTTATGGTTTGGGCTGTGATATTTTTCAGCACAAAGCAATCGAAAAGGTCTGTCGCATCAAACAAGTTGATCCGCACAAAGCGCAGCTCAGCTTTATTTGCCATGATCTTAGTGATTTGAGTCAGTATACAAAAGGAATCTCTACGCCACTCTATAGAATCCTCAAAAGTTATTTACCTGGGCCGTTTACGTTCATTCTACCTGCTAGTAAAGAAGTACCCAAAATCTTACAGAGCAAGAAGAATACGATCGGACTGCGTATACCCAATAACAATATTGCCCTAACAATTGTGGAACAATTAGGTCACCCCATTTTATCTGCTTCCCTGCCGGGTGATATGGTAGAAGAATACACAGACCCTGCAACGATGTATGAGAAATTCGGTAATCAGGTAGACATCGTGATTGATGGCGGCGCAGGAGGCATGACACCTTCTACGATTATCGACTGCACCAAAGACAGCTATGAAGTGATTCGCGAAGGCGCAGGTGAATGGTTAGAATAAACTAGTCTGCACAGGATCAATCGCAAAACTTTTTCTATGTGCATCGCACAAACCAAACTGTGCAATGGCTTTTCTATGTGCCGCTGTACCATATCCTTTGTTGCTGGCCCAATCATACTGAGGATATTGTTCATGTAATTCTAGCATATAATCATCACGATAGGTTTTTGCCAAAATACTGGCTGCAGCGATGCTGGCATATTTACCATCACCTTTAATGATACACTGATGCGGAATATTTGGATAAGGCTTAAAGCGATTACCATCAATCAGCAATAAATCAGGCTGAGCGGATAGCTGCGCAATGGCCAGATGCATGGCTTTATACGATGCTTGGAGGATATTGATCTGATCAATTTCAGCAGGACTAACACTCGCTACCGCCCAAGCCAAAGCTTGTTCGCGGATGATATCTCGCAGGATATATCGCTGCGCAGGCTTAACCTGCTTACTATCATTCAACAAAGGATGATGGAAATCTCTGGGTAAGATAACCGCTGCTGCAAACACCGGACCTGCATAACAGCCCCTGCCGGCTTCATCACAGCCTGCTTCAACGCCTGTTTCCTGATAAAATGATGGCAGCATGCTGCAATTTGCGCGATTCTGACAGAAAAATAAAACCAATCCCCTTCTACGCTTGTTCTACTTTTGCAACGCACAAACAGAATAAACATGCAGGAAGCAAAAGCACGCAGGATTGTTGGGAATTGGATTTTCTTAGGAGTGGCTATGCTCATCATTCAGGTTTTACTAGGTGGCATTACCCGTTTAACCGGTTCTGGTTTGTCCATCACTGAATGGAAACCCATTATGGGTGCATTACCGCCGATGACCGAAGGCCAATGGCAAAAAGCTTTTGATCAATACCAGCAAATTGCACAATACAAATACTTAAACAACCACTTTTCACTGGGCGATTTCAAATTCATTTTCTTTTGGGAATGGTTCCATCGCCTTTGGGCAAGATTCATTGGTGTTGTTTTCCTGATACCATTTATCTGGTTCTTGGTGAAGAAATATTTTCAGGCTTGGATGATTGGTCCGCTCGTTAGTCTGTTTCTCTTAGGCGCTTTACAAGGTGCTTTGGGTTGGATCATGGTGAAGAGTGGCTTGAATGATGCCGATCTGTATGTAAACCATATCCGCTTATCTATTCACTTCTTGGCTGCTATGCTATTAATTGGCTATGCGCTGATTTTTGGTATGAGCATTCGTACAGAACGCCATGATATGGTTGTGAACGATGGATTGAAAAAGCAATTGATTTGGTTGATTGTCTTTCTTTGTGTGCAATTGATGTATGGTGCTTTTATGGCCGGACTCAAAGCAGCTAACACGGCTCCCACTTGGCCGGATATCAACGGTAGTCTATACCCAGCCAACAGCATCACCGATTTGAGTAGCATCTTCCACAACAAATTTGCCATTCACTTCATTCATCGCACTCTAGCTTATATACTAGGTATCTGGATCATCATTTGGTGGTGGAAAGCAAAACAAATGCATGGTTCTGCTCTGTTTAATCGCATCAAGACCTGGCCATTGTTACTAGTATTACTGCAGATTGTATTGGGTATTGCATCTGTGTTGACTAGTCCCAATATAGTCTTAGGCAAGTTTGGTGTATTTGAGTGGATGGCACAGCTGCATCAGCTTACTGGTATGCTCTTACTGATGTCGCTACTAGCCCTTAGTTATATCCTGCGTAGAAAGCAGGTTTTTTAACAGAAAGTTTCCGCCAAATGGCGCAGATTATGCACTAACTTACCAATGATGATGGTGCAGAATCAATCGCTCAGCTGGAAACAACGGTTTACAGGTTTTTGGTACAGCCTGCCCATACAACTCTTGCTCTTACACCTAAGAAAACATCAGGTATTATTACTGCCGTGGTTCCTACTATTTGCCACTATCAGCGGCAATTTCATGCAAACCTTTGGTGCATTCACCTTGTTTCTTGCGCCTGAGTATTTTGATAAGACAGACTTTGTCAGCACAGCTATCGTAGGATTTGCTACCGGCGTATTCATCATGAGTTGGAACATCACCACCTTTATTCTGCATGGTAAACTATTTCGCTTCTTAGCGACGACCGCACAACCTTTTCTCAAATATTGTATCAACAATAGCTTATTACCGCTCATCTACCTCATTGTCTATCTCTATCAAGCAACACATTATAATAGCGAGAAAGAGCTACTTCAGTTTACAGAAATATTTCTGCTGGCATCAGGCTTCACCATTGGCTTACTACTTTCTGTAATGATCTCATTTGCGTATTTCTTTGGTGCTGATAAAACCATCTATCGCTATATCGGACAACGAATCGATACAGCAAATCTGCAATATGCACTGGCACAAAAAGAACATATCCTACCTGAAGAAAAAAAGTCATTCCGTTGTGATTGGTTCTTGAGCGCGGGCTTACGTTTACGCAAACCACGTGATGTACGACACTATAGTGAAGACTTTCTAAGTAGTGTGTTTAACCAACACCATGCGGCAGCTGTCATTGCCATCGTTATTGCATTTGTATTCCTCACCTTGATTGGCTTCTCGCACGACAATAGACTCTTTCAATTACCCGCTGCAGCCAGCATCACCATTTTATTTGCCATCTTGATTGCACTCATTGGTGCTGTTAGTACTTTTCTGCGTACATGGAGTATTCCTGTAGTGTTATTGGTTTACTTATTACTCAATTGGCTATACCAAAAAGAAATACTCGATCCACGTAATAAAGCATACGGATTAATCTATACCAACAAAGCAGAAAGACCAGCATACGACAGAAACAGTATTGTTGCTTTGGCACATCCGGATAGTATTGATGCAGATAAAGCAAGAATGATTCGCCAGTTGAATAACTGGAAAGCTAGACAAGGAAAAGAAAAGCCTGTGATGTACCTGATTAATGTAAGCGGTGGCGGAACCAGAAGCGCTGCTTTCACCATGCAGGTATTACAACATATTGATAGTCTCATGGGTGGCACACTGATGCAGCAAACAGGATTGATCACTGGTGCTTCAGGTGGTATGCTTGGCGCTGCGTATTATCGGGAACTCTATCATCAAAAGATTCAAGGCAATTCTATTGACCCAACCAATCCTATATACACAGATGCGATTGCAAAAGATTTACTGAACCCATTGTTCTCTTCATTTGTTGCACGTGAATTACTGGCACCTGCGCAAGGTTTTATTGTAAACGGACAATCCTACAATAAGGATCGAGGCTATGCATTTGAACAAAAACTAAATGCAAACACGGGCGGTATATTAAACAAAACATTAGCTAGTTATGCAGCTCCCGAATATGCGGGATTATTACCAACAGCTTTCTTCAACGGCGTAATCAGCCGCGACGGCAGAAAACTCATCATGGCTGCACAACCAGTTCGCTTTATGATGAAAGCTCCATCAGACAGCAATGCGCTGATGCAACTTGATCCTGACGCAGTGGATTTTCAAAGTTTTTTTGCTAAGCAGGATGCACACGCATTACCACTATTATCTGCTTTACGCATCAATGCAACATTCCCTTATGTACTACCCAATGTTTGGTTACCCTCTAACCCGATTGTTGATGTGATGGATGCAGGGCTTCGCGATAATTTCGGCCAAGAAACGGCGCTTCGTTTTGTAGAAGTTTTTCAAGATTGGTTACAAGCCAATTGTAGCAAAGTAGTGCTACTGCAAATTCGCGATAGAGCCATGGGCGATTGGGAAAAACCTTTGGAATCAAAAAGCTTATTCGGCTATTTCACTAAACCTTTCCTGATTCTGCAGACAAACTGGTTTAAGCTTCAAGATTACTATCAGCAAGATCAATTGGAATATAGTTTTGAAAAATTCGGGCCGGGCTTTCATCGCGTATGTTTTCAATATATCCCATCTAGAAAAGATGCGCCAGCTAGTTTGAACTTTCATTTAACCACTGCCGAGAAAAAAGATATTGCCAACGCTATTGATCAACCAGTTAATCAGCAAGCCTTAGGCAGACTCAAAAAATTAATGCGCTAATTTTTTCTTTGGAATAACAGCGATCGCTTCGATCTCAATCAAGACATCCGGATGAAATAAAGCCTGCACACCTGCTAGTGTACTTGCAGGTAAATGAGCTTTCGATAAAAAGCCTGCTCTTACTTCTCTGATGATTTTTACCTGATCGGGTGAATAGTTCACTACATAGTAATTCAGCTTCACCACATCTTTGAAACTAGCGCCTGCTGAGGCCAAAATCTTTTGTAGGTTTTCAAAAACAATTCTTGTTTGCAAACGCAAATCGCCTTTACCAAGAATATTACCTAATGTGTCTTGTGCTACAACACCGGAAGTGAAAATCGTTGCGCCATCTTTCACCAAGACCAGCTGTGAATAGCTAGGTGGCTTGTACACACCATCCGGATTGAGGTATACTTTCTTCTGGGCGATAAGCGTGCAGCTTGTTCCCAACAACAAGAGTAAGAGGAGATAACGCATACACATCAATATTGAATATTGCTTACCACTTCAGTAAGGCGCTGGCCCAAGTGAAGCCACTACCAAAAGCTGCCAGACAAACGAGGTCACCATTTTTGATCTTGCCTGCTTCCCATGCTTCACACAATGCAATAGGAATAGACGCTGCTGTAGTATTACCGTATTTCTGAATATTGTTATACACCTGATCATCGCGCAAGCCCAATTTCTGCTGCACAAACTGAGAAATGCGCAGGTTGGCCTGATGCGGAATCAACATATTGATATCTGATGGCTGATAACCATTCTGATGCAAAGCTTCCATGATGACTTCAGGAAACTTCACTACGGCTTTCTTAAATACAGAAGGACCATCCATGAAGGGGAAGTTCTGTGCATTGTCAATCATCTGATGACTCATGAACATTTGTCCCATTTCTGCTTCATCAAAATCAGCAAATTTTTGCTCTACCCAATGGTTGGCATGTGTACCGGGATTATACATCGCCAAAATCTCCGCTGCTTCACCATCGCTATGTAAATGCGTGCTCAGTATTCCTTCGTTGGCATCTTCCGTTGGCTGTAACACCACCGCACCTGCACCATCACCAAAAATCACAGATACATTACGACCACGTGTGGTAAAGTCGAGACCAAAAGAATGCTTCTCACTACCAATCACCAGAATGTTTTTATACATACCACTTCTGATGAACTGGTCACCCACACTCAAGGCATATACAAAACCACTACATTGATTGCGTACATCCAATGCACCAATTTCTTTCATCTTCATGGCCCGTTGAACCAGCACACCGCAACCCGGGAAATAATAATCAGGTGATAATGTTGCAAAAATGATGAAGTCGATATCCTGAGGCGTAATGCCGGCTCTTTCAATAGCAACTTTGGCTGCTTCTATGCCCATGGTAGTAGTGGTCTCACCTTTACGATCTGCATAACGACGCTCTTTAATACCTGTTCTTTCTTGAATCCATTCATCACTGGTATCCATAAAACGCGTCAAGTCCTGATTGGTGAATACATTCTTCGGCACATACATTCCGATGCCGGCGATTTTACTGCGGGGCATAAACAATCATTTAGGCGGGCAAGATACGAGAAATTAGTTCAAAGCTTGTGCGGGATTGATTTTCAGCACATTGCTCATATAATCGGCAATCGCTTTACGTACACCTTCTACATCTTTGGAAACCAATGGAGATGCTTGTACGTGATTACCAGTATTGGGCATTTCTAATAAAAGCTTTTTATCTGCAGGTGTAGCGATAGACTGCATCATGGTGCGCATCGCAGATACTTTCACTACAGGATCCTGCGCTTGTTCATTTTTATAATAAGCAAGTGTAAGCACAGGTTGCTGAATCTTTTTAAAATTCTCTTCAGTCATGGTTGTTTCTAACAACTCTTGCAAGGCCACAATTGCTTCCAGGCGATAATTACAGTTCCAATATTTCGCATAATCTGGAACTGTTTCGCAAGAAGCTATTTTATTATAGTTGCCTTTCTGCACCATGCGAGCTATTTGTAAGCCCCAGTGATTATTCGCAAAACTTGCTGCAGGATTATTGATTTCAATATTGGGGGAAATCAGCAACAGGCCAGCAATTTCAGGATAGGTAGCTGCTAACTGCAATGCTAATGTACCGCCTGTGGAAGTGCCCATCAGCAACACTTTTTTTCCCAACTGCTTAGCAATAGCATAAGCTTCTTTTGCACTCTCCCAATAATTATCCGGTGTGAGGTTTACCAATTGCTCTGTGGTATCAATACCATGTTGCGATAACCTGGCAAGGTAGAGATTACAACCAAACTGCTTGGCAATTTCCCGATGCACAGGATCGCCTTCCATCTGAGAAGCAGAGAAACCGTGCAGATACACAATCACGTATTCGGTAGGTTGTTTCAAAGAATCATTATACCAAACAATACGCGCTTCATTACCTGGCTTAATCTTATGCATTTGTTGATCCTTGGCTACATAAGCTTCCAACTCAGCGGCATTCGCTGGAACTGATGGCAGCGCAATATTATATTTAGGAGCATCAGGTGCAGGACCGAGTACATATACAATCGTCAGAATCGCAATCAGGTAAATCAGGTATTTTAACCAACGCATAGCAAACAATTTTTAGTAAGGTATTGAATCGCTAGATAATATACAAAGAACAAATTGCTAGAAAGATGTCGTGCTATAAAGTACGAATCCACCAGGCCCACAATATTAATAATGGATGTATGATCAATAAGCGCACCCAGGCAATCAGTGGCGTAATGTTAATCTTACCCAACTTGAAATGCCCTTTTTGTATCATCCATACATGTGATGGAATAAATGCAACCAATATTAATATAATGCCATAAGCCGACCATAAACGGGTTGCTTCAAAGAGTAATCCGATGGCTAACACAATTTCAGCAATACCTGATAGGATATTGATTGGGCTAGTCCATTTGGTCAAATAGTCTGGTATCAGTGGCGTATAAAAGCGTGCATGCCAAAAATGATTGAAGCCCGCAAAAAGATAGAACGCCGACATGGTATATAAGGCTATGAGTTGCATGCTATTATTTTTCTTGTTGATACGCGCGATATAAAATTATGCCAAATGGCACCCACCAAATGACATCGTTGGTGATGAGCGTATAGCCAAAAGCTGCAGGCACATTTCCTAACCAATAATGATAGACAAAACCGATAGGACCGAATATTTTTCCAAGAAACCCAACAGCTACAATCGGCCAATGACGAATAGGATCATCGCCTGCCCACCAATAACCCAGCCCATAAACACCAATCACCATACCCATTCCTTGCCAAATCATTGGATGATTAATGGGTGCTAGTCCGGTTAGTTCAAAGAATTGCATCGGGAATAATACCACCCAAGCACCCCAAATTAGATTATAGACGCCTGCAATTTTTAACACCAACTTGCCTTGCACTAATTGTTGATCTGTTTTCATGATGCCTCAAGCTACTAAAAACTTCCGCTTATTTCATGACGTCAAAAAAAGCACGAATGTCTGAGAACATCTCGCAAAACTGATAGGTAACTAAAAACATGAACGGATAAAAAAACTGCTGATACTTTTCTGTAACAAAAAAATATTTATCAACCTGCGCATAAACCCATTTATTCTTTGTAACAAAAAACCCAATGGCGGCACCTACTAAAGCGCCTACAATTAAGTCGG
>JACCDH011651800.1_pt1 | contig 24646 bp, 32 predicted proteins | sample 7442481 | NCBI WGS metagenome assembly JACCDH01 (sample SAMN15323433, study PRJNA562643) | freshwater metagenome | isolation source: river surface water | place: USA:Blue River Watershed | collected 2017-08-15
CGATGATGGCACCCATGAAGCGATGAATGACCCAAAGCCTGGTTATCATGTTGAACTCCGTAACACTAAGACTGGTAAGCGTACGACCCACTACGTCAAGGAAGAAGTCGAACAGATCGATGAACTCAGCAAAGACACCTTAAAGAGTTATGCTGCAAAATCTTACAATCAAGCAAACACACTCGTGAAGCAATCGCTATCAGACCAGCCAAAGAGTGTTCAAAAGGCATCAACCGCAGCCTTTAAGCGCCGTAGTGCAGGAATTAAAGCTGCAGGACGTCGCCTTGGTTCAGATGAAATGAAGAAAATTCACTCTGATGTTGTTCGTGAAGAAGTCGAGATGATCGACGAAGCAGTTAAGATTGGCGCGATGAAACTACATGACGGTTCAACTGTTAATGTAACTCGCGAAATGGCTGACTCACTGAATGGCGTATTCGAACAACTCAATCCAATGAATCGTGTTAAGATGGAGCAAAAGCTTCATACTAGCAAGAAAGACTTTGAAGAGATCCTTAAATTCGCGGAGACTGTGAATGGTTGATTTTGTCAAAGTCAAAGGACAAGAGATTAGCTTAACGACTGCCAACACCGTAGGAGATGCGGTGTTGGTAAGAGTCTATGCACCATCAGCAACAGTATTAACATTTGCGAATACGACTGCAACAACTGGCACCTATTCAATGGGTGCTGGAATGGATGAAGTATTCATCAAAGAACCTACTGATACTATTGCAGCTTCAGTCTCTGCAAAATGTGTTGCCATAGCTTATAAATAAACTAAAGGAGCAAATCATGGCACTACTCATTAAAGATATTGTTGAAGAAGTCAGTTACCTAACGGAATCTACCGAAAAGGGTGAAAAGAACTACTTCATCGAAGGTATCATCATGCAAGGTGATATCAAGAACCGTAATGGTCGAATCTATCCGTCAAACGTTCTCATTCGTGAGATGAATCGTTACAACGACAACTACGTTTCAAAGAATCGTGCGTTTGGTGAGCTTGGACACCCACAGGGTCCAACGATCAACCTCGATCGTGTTTCTCATTTGTTCACAGAACTCAAAGCCGATGGTCCTAACGTTGTCGGTAAAGCAAAGATCACGAAGACTCCGATGGGTGATGTCGTCAAGGGATTGATCGACTCTGGCGCTCAGCTCGGCATCTCGTCTCGTGGTATGGGTTCGGTGAAACCAAATAAGCAAGGTATCATGGAAGTCCAAAACGACTTTATGCTTGCTACTGCCGGCGACATCGTTGCCGACCCTTCTGCACCAGACGCCTTTGTGAAAGGTATTATGGAAGGTGTTGAATGGATTTACGATGTAGCTTCATCTTCTTGGCGTGCTGCTAATGCATTCGACAGAATCGAAGAGCAAGTTAAGAAAAACTATTCACAAATTGATGAAGCTGCTGCAATTGCAGTGTTTGAGAAGTTTTTGAAAAGCCTGTAATTGACAAAATCGTATTTTTATAAATACTAGTGATATTGATCTTGAATCACACAAAGGAGAGTTCACATGGATAAAGAGCTAGACACGAATCTAGACGAAGCAAAAGCAACCGGCGAAGAGTCATATGCTGCTGATGCTACTACCGCTGCAGGTGGTGCCGTTAAGAAGCGCAAAGCTGACCTTTTCAAGGCTGCTGGTGCTCCTCAAGCTGGTACACCGGTAACGACCCCACAGGGTACAAACAATGCTGGTCTTCACGAGATGATGGCGTCGCTTTTCGACGGCACTGACCTTTCGGAAGACTTCAAGCTTAAGACCACGACTATCTTCGAAGCTGCTCTTCATGAGAAAGTCGAAGCTGTACGTGCAGAGCTTGAAGAAGAGTTCGAGACTGAACTGACTGAGCAAGTCGAAGCAGTTGTTGAAGAGCTTTCGACCAAGCTTGATTCGTACCTTGACTATGTAATCGAAAACTGGATGGAAGAGAATAAAGTTGCTCTCGAGTCGGGTTATAAGGTTCAAGTCGCTGAGTCGATCATCGCAGGCCTCAAGTCGCTTGTTGAAGAGCATGACATCGAAATCGAAGAAGCAGAGCTTGATGCCATCGCACAGATGGAAGAGCAAGTCGCTTCAACAGAAGCAAAGTACAATGAGCTCTTCGAAGCTTATGTAGCTGAGCGTGAAGAAAAAGAAATGCTTCAGAAGAATGCAGCAATTGCAGCTCTTGCTGAAGGCCTAGTTGATACTGACGCTGCTCGCTTCCAGACACTTGCTGAAGGCGTATCGTATGAGTCGGTTGAAGACTTTGTAGCTAAGCTTGAAGTTATCAAGGAAAGCTATTTCTCTGAATCTGTAGCACGTGCTGAAGACCAGGCAGAAGTTCTTGAAGAAGAAGTTCTTGAAGAGGCAAAAGCTCCTGCGCTTAGCCCAGCAGTAGCAGCTTATGTTGATTCACTTAACAAATTTGCTAAAATCTGATTTATATAAATAAGACCAGATAAATCCATCAAAGGAGATTATAACAAATGAGAAACGAAGAACTAATGAAAAAGTGGGGTCCTGTTCTGGAGCATACTGCTGTTCCAGGTATTAAGGACGGTCACCGTAAAGCGGTTACTGCACAGCTTCTTGAGAACACAGAGAATGCTCTTCGCGAAGGCTCAGCCTATTCGCCAGCGTCTTTCCTGAATGAAGCAGCGCCAGTTAACGCATCTGCAGACCTTACCGGTGCGGTTAAGGGTTACGACCCAGTTCTGATCACCCTCGTTCGCCGTGCAATGCCTAACCTCATTGCTTACGACATCGCAGGTGTTCAGCCAATGACTGGTCCAACCGGCCTCATCTTCGCGATGCGTTCGAACTACGCAAACACCACCGCAGCAACTGGCGAAGCTTTCTACAACGAAGCTGACACCGACTTCTCCGGCACTGGCACTCATGCAGGTTCGCCATTCCCAACAGACTTTGCTAACACAAGTCTCTGGGGCACGGGCACCGGTATGTCGACTGCAGCTGCTGAAGCTCTTGGCACTGGCGGCGGTTCACCTGAATTCGCTCAGATGTCATTCAGCATCGAAAAGGTCTCGGTTACTGCAAAGAGCCGCGCACTGAAAGCTGAGTACACCACCGAACTCGCACAGGACCTGAAGGCAATCCACGGTCTTGACGCTGAAACCGAACTGGCTAACATGCTTCAGGCTGAACTGCTTGCAGAAATCAACCGTGAAGTTGTTCGTACTGTATACGCTACCTCAACGGTTGGCGCACAGACCGGTACTGCAGCAGCTGGTACTTTTGACCTTGACGTCGACGCAAACGGCCGTTGGTCGGTTGAGAAGTTCAAGGGCCTCATGTTCCAGATCGAGCGCGAATCCAACCAGATCGCAAAAGACACCCGTCGTGGTAAGGGTAACATCCTTATCTGTTCTTCGGATGTTGCATCGGCTCTGCAAATGGCAGGCGTCCTGGACTACACCCCAGCGCTTAACAGCAACGCACTGAACGTTGACGACACTGGCAACACCTTCGCTGGTGTTCTGAATGGTCGCTTCCGCGTCTACATCGACCCATACGCTGGTTCGAACTACCTGGTTGTTGGCTACAAAGGTTCGTCAACCTTTGACGCTGGCCTCTTCTACTGCCCATATGTTCCGCTACAAATGGTCCGTGCAGTTGGTGAGAACAGCTTCCAGTCGAAGATCGGCTTCAAAACCCGCTACGGCATGGTTGCTAACCCATTCGCTGAAGGTATCACCGCAGGTGCTGGCGCTCTTACCGCTAACGCAAACAAGTACTACCGCAAGGTACGTGTTACCAACATCCTCTAATCAGAGAAGTCGGGTTAACCGAACAAAACAAACTGGGACTCCTTCGGGAGTCCCTTTTTAGTTTAAACTGTATAAATATAGGTACTATACCACTGAATGTCAATAGGAAAAGTGTATGCAACAGAACTTTCTTTCACCTATCGGGTTTCGCTTCACGATCAAGCGTCTGCCTAACGTTGAGTTCTTCATTCAAGGTGCGACCGTTCCGGGCATGAGCATGTCTCCTACGCTTTCTGCTACTCCGTTTAAGACCATTCGTTTTGCCGGTGATAAGCTCGAACATGAGACGTTCACCGTAACAGTTAGACTTGATGAATACATGGATTCATATAACGAGATCTTCAACTGGATGATTGGTTTAACAAAGAACGACTCGTTTGATCAATACAAGAATCTTAAGGCTTCTGATAATGGTCTTTACTCAGACGCTTCGCTTATCATCTTAGATAGTAAGGGTAATCCCGGCGTAGAAGTAAAATTCAAAGATGTATTTCCTGTATCGCTCAGTAGCATCACATTTGATACCACCCGCACAGACTTGACCTATGCGACCTGCGATATCACGTTTGAACATAACGGTCATACTGTTCAAAAAATCTAATTGACATTTCCACGAAGATGAGGTAATATTGGTTACCTAAATGATCATGAAGCGGTCATATGTACAATACATTGACCAAGCGAAGGAGCCTCTCGATGGATATTGAAACTCTGTACAAAGAATGGGCCACGGACGGTGAGATCGATCAAGTCGACATCTCTAAGTCTACAAGAGACATCCCAAGACTACACAATAAATACTTCCGTTGGTACGTGGAAGAAGGTTTGAAGCTGAAGAAGCTCAAGGCCGAATACAAGATTCTCTGCAAGCTCAAGACTGAGTGGTACCGCGGAGAACTTGACGACGAAGAACTAAAGCAACATGGGTGGAAACCTCAACCACTCAAACTTCTTCGCACAGACGTACCGCAGTATCTCGAAGCAGATCCCGATGTTGTTAAGCTATCGCTAAAGATTGGCCTGCAGGAAGAAATCGTTGCATACCTCGAATCAATAATAAAACACATCAGTAATAGAAATTTCCTCCTGAAAACAATCGTAGATTGGGAGCGATTCAGAACAGGCGCATAATGGATTTAGTCAACGTTGAAAAAGTGAATGAAGTCTTTGTAAGAGTTATGGCGGAACCATCATTGAAGATGGAGATGTCAGAATACTTTACCTTTGAAGTACCAGGAGCAAAGTTCATGCCAGCGGTACGTAACAAAGTCTGGGACGGTAAAGTACGTCTACTCAATACTATGACTGGTTACATTTACGCAGGACTAATCCCATACATAAAGAAGTTCTGTGATCAACGTGGCTACGAGTGTCAGGTATCAAAGGAACTCGGTGAGACCGAAGCAGTTCCTGACGACTATGGTTATGATCTGGCCAAACAGGTCGACGCTGCCTTTGAGGTTCGTGACTATCAGAATGACGCGATCGTTCATGCAATTAGACAGAATCGTGCACTGTTCCTTTCGCCTACTGCATCGGGTAAGTCGTTCATCATCTATCTCATTATGGCCCACCACCTTATGCTTGACCGTAAGGTGCTTGTGGTCGTTCCGACGACTTCTCTTGTTGATCAGATGGCTTCTGACTTTATTGAGTACAACAAAGGGAAGAAGCTCGACATCCACAAGATTCGTGGTGGGATGGAGAAGGAAGCAGATGCAGAGATCACGATCACTACGTGGCAGTCAGTCTACAAGATGCCAAAGTCTTTCTTCGAGAAGTTTGACGTGGTGTTCGGTGACGAAGCTCACAACTTCAAGGCTAAGTCCCTTACATCGATTCTCGAGAAGATGCCTCACGTCAAGTATCGCTATGGTCTGACTGGTACACTCGACGGGACTCAGACACATAAACTCGTTCTTGAAGGATTGTTCGGAACAGTCTTCACTGTGACAAAGACGAAGAAGCTGATCGACGACAACGTTCTCGCGAGCTTCAAGATCAAAGCTCTCGTGTTGAAGTATCCTGACGAGATCAAGAAACAGAACAAGGGTAAGTCCTATCAGGAAGAAATCGACTGGATCGTTCGTAATCAGTCACGAAACACATTCATTCGTAACCTTGCGTGGAATCTTCCAGGCAACACGCTGATACTATTCCAGTACGTCGACAAACACGGCCAAGCTCTGTACGATATGTTGAACAAGTCCGAAGAACATAGTGTGTACTTCGTTCATGGCGGTGTGAAGACCGATGAACGCGAGACCATTCGTCATGACGTACGAAAGACAAAGGGCAATATCATCTGTGCTTCGTACGGCACCTTCTCAACAGGTATAAATATTCCAGAGCTAGACAATTTGATCTTCGCTTCTCCATCGAAAGGCCGTATCAGAAATCTACAGTCGATCGGTCGTGTTCTACGTAAAGGTAATGGTAAGTCCTCTGCTGTCTTATATGATGTAGTCGATGACCTACAGTGGAAGAACACACAGAACTTTGCAGTAAAACATTTCATGGAACGGGTTAAGATCTATAGCGACGAAGGCTTCGAGTTTAAGATATACAACGTTGATGTAAAGGGATGATATGCAACTCGTACACGTCAAGATGCGAAACGGTGAAGACCTTTTAGGTTATCTCGGAACACAGAACAGCGATTACATTGAATTGGTCACACCTATCTCAATCAACATCGACCCACAATTTGGGTTGTTTGCCAAGAGTTGGCTACTGTTCTCAGAGATGAACTCTGCCCATATCACCAGTACTGACTACATGTTCTTTTCTGCTGCGAGTAGAAAAGCTACCGAGTACTACGACGAGTTCATGCACAAGTTCTCTGAGAAAGAACAGATCCAAACTCTAGAAGAAGATACAGACTTCAGTTCTGAACTCGAAGAAGTATTCAGTGCTATGATGCAGTCCAGAGAATCTACTAAACACTAATATTTAAAACCCTTATAAGGATTATACTCAGCTGTACGTAGGTGTCAACCGAAAAGTGCACTACGAAAGAAATAGTTGACATTTGTATCCGGATGTGGTATAACCATACTAGTAATGAAAAAGGAGGGAGTATGACCCTTACGAAAAAGACCAGACGAAACTATGTCAACAACGCCGAGTTCCTCGAGGCGATGATCAAGTACAAGAAAGCTGTACGCGAAGCCGAGGATAGTGGTGATGAACCACCTCGCATTCCGAACTATATCGGAGAGTGTTTGTATCAGATCGCGAATCGACTCGCCTACAAACCAAACTTCATCAACTACACATACCGTGACGACATGATCGCAGATGGCCTAGAGAACGCCATCATGTGTGTTAATAACTTTGATCCTGAGAAGTCGAACAACCCGTTCGCATACTTCACTCAAGTCATTTGGTTTGCCTTCATCCGTCGTATTCACAAAGAGAAGAAGCAGACCTACATTCGTCATAAGGTTCTTGAGAACAGCATCCTCACTGATGCCATCATCGAAAGAGGTGATCACTCTGATGCTGGCAGTGCGGCGTTTGTTGATCTGAACAACGACTATATGAATGACTTCGTCGAGAAGTATGAAGCTTCAATGGCCACAAAGAAAAAGACCGTTAAGAAGAAGAAAGGTCTCGAGAACTTCTACGAGGATGAAGAATGAAAGTAGCAGTCATTACCGACCAACACTTTGGAGTTCGTGGTGACAGCGTCCTGTTCCTCGACTACTATGAGAAGTTCTATCGTGATGTGTTCTTCCCAACGCTCGATGCCCGTGGAATCGACACCGTGCTTGACCTTGGAGATACCTTTGACCGTCGGAAGTACGTCAACTTTGTGACTCTTCGTCGAGCGAAACAGATGTACTTCGATCCGCTGAAAGAACGTGGAATCACCGTTCACTCAATTGTTGGCAACCACACCACATATTTCAAAAACACTAACGACATCAACACGATGGAGTTACTACTCAAGGAGTACGACAACTACCATGTTTACGCTCATGAGCCGGTTACTATTACTCTTGGATCTTGCGATGTTATGCTATCGCCTTGGATCTGCGCCAGTAACTCGGAGGACTCTTTCGAAGCTTTCAAAGAAACTAAAGCGAAAATCCTGATGGGTCACTTTGAGTTTGCGGGCTTCGAGATGATGAAGGGACAACTGTCTGATCATGGTCTAGACCGTGCAGACTTTAAGAAGTTCTCTGCAGTTTACTCCGGTCACTATCACCATCCATCATCTCACGAGAACGTGACGTACCTGGGCGCGCCGTACGAGATGACGTGGACCGACTACGCTGGCAAACGTGGCTTCCACATCTTCGACACTGAGACTCTCGAGATGGAACTCATTCAGAACCCGTACGCCATCTTCCACAAACTTGACTACGATGACACCGATCTGACAGTAGAAGATATTGACGATCTCGACGTTTCCATGTTGACATCTACCTACGTTAAGGTTATAGTTAAGAAAAAGAACAACCCATACACCTTCGACTTGTTCATCGACAAGCTTCAGTCGGCCGGTTGTGCCGACATCAAGGTTGTTGAAGATCACTTGAACTTTGACGTGATCGACGAAGGTGAGTTGGTCGACGAGGCTCAAGACACGTTGTCGCTACTGAGAGTGTATGTCGATAGTCTCGAAGTAAAGGCAAACAAGGAACGCATCAACCAGTTCCTTCGCGATCTATATCAGGAAGCTGTGAGCTTGTGATGAAGTCTAAAATCGTAGAAAGAAAGCTTGAGTCTGGTCAGACTGAGTACGGTGTTCAATATTCTGATGGACACATTAAGTGGTTCAGTTCTTTACCTCATGCATATTATGCGTTAACAAAGAATTTGATTAAGAAGAAAAATAGGAAGAAGCAGATATGATCACATTCACACAGGTACGATACAAAAACATTCTATCTACCGGAAATGCATGGACTTCGATCGATCTGAATCGTAACAAGAGTACTCTGATTGTTGGTGAGAATGGCGCAGGGAAATCAACTATCCTTGACGCCATCTCGTTTGCTCTGTACGGCAAAGCCTTCCGTAAGATCAACAAACCACAGCTGATGAACTCTATCAACCAACGTGATCTTATGGTCGAGGTCTACTTCACTTCGAATGGAACTGAGTTCATCATCAAGCGTGGTATGAAACCAAACATCTTCGAGATCTGGAAGAACGGCGAGTTGCTCAACCAAGACGCTTCTGCTCGTGACTATCAGGCTTATCTCGAAGAGAACATCCTGAAGATGAACTACAAGTCATTCGGTCAGGTTGTTGTCCTTGGCAGCTCGACTTTCGTTCCGTTCATGCAACTTCCCGCCTTCCATCGTCGTGAAGTGATCGAGGATCTACTCGACATTCAGATCTTCAGCACGATGAGTAACCTGCTCAAGGAAAAGGTAAACCTCAACAAAGCCGGTCTCGTCGACGTGAAGTATCAGATCGACATCGTCAAGAACAAGATCGAGTCGGCGAAGGAACACAACGAGTCGATCCGTCGTATCAAAGAAAACGAAGTATCACGTATCAAAGAGAAGATGCGGGAAAAGATCGAGTTCATTGAAGGTGAAGAAAGCCGTTGTGAAGAACTTGATGAGAAGATCACTGCGCTCATTGGCACTATCTCTGACAAAGCTGATGCGAAGTCGAAGTTTGACCAGTTCAAGGCTTTGAAGGCAGACCTTAACTCTAAGATGACAACACTACATAAGGACGTAAAGTTTTATCATGCGCATGACAATTGCCCCACGTGCCGGCAGGGAATTGAGCACGACTTTAAAGCATCGACCATTAGCGAGAAGTCTGGAAAAATTTCTGAGATCGAGAACGCACTACTTGTCTTGGATGGAAAAATCGAAAAAGTCTCAGACCGAATGGAAGAAATTTCCAATGTGGAAACAATTCTACATAAGCATAACCTCGATCGAACTGAGCACTCCGCGAACATACGAATCGCAAAGTCGACGCTTGTTGGACTTAAAAAGGAACTTGACGAAGCAGAGAAAGATGTGGGTGAGATCGACACTAGCAAGATCGCAGGCTTCAAAGAAGAACTCCGATCCTTTATGGAAACACAGAAAAAGCTTTCAGAAGACAAGGAAACTCTATCTGTAGTCGGCTCCATGTTGAAAGATGGTGGCATCAAGACTCGCATCATCAAGCAGTACGTACCGATCATGAACAAGTTGATCAACAAGTACCTCGCTGCGATGGAGTTCTTTGTTGACTTCCAACTCGATGAGAACTTCAACGAGAAGATCTTGTCTCGCTTCCGTGATGAGTTCTCATATGCTTCCTTCTCTGAAGGTGAGAAGCTTCGTATCGACTTGGCTCTGATGTTTACCTGGCGAGCAGTATCTCGTCTTCGTAACTCAGTGACTACGAATCTTCTTATCATGGACGAAGTTCTCGATGGTTCGCTTGACCAAGCTGGAACCGACGAGTTCTTGAAGATCGTGAACGAGATCACCGCTGACTCGAACGTATTCATCATCAGTCACAAAGGTGACTCACTACACGACAAGTTTGACCACACGATCAAATTTGAAAAGAAAAAGAACTTTAGCCAGATTGCAGCGTGAGGTATCATGTCAAGAGAACAGATTCAGGAAGAAATAGGGAAGATCACAGAACGTATCACCGTTCTTGAAGCAGAGAAAGCCCAAGAGAAATACATCCGACCACTGTATGCTGAGCGGTCTTACCTCATCTCAAAACTGCATCACTGTGACACATGATAGTAGGATTTACCTGTTCGACGTTTGACCTTCTTCACGCTGGGCACGTGGCTATGCTTCGTGAAGCTAAGAACCAGTGTGAGTACTTGATTTGTGGTCTGCAGGTTGATCCTAGCATCGATCGTCCCAACAAGAACAGGCCGGTGCAGACAGTTGTAGAAAGATACGTACAGCTGTCTGCAGTCCGCTACGTCGACGAGATCGTACCATACGTGACCGAGAACGATTTGGTTGACATTCTCGGAATGTATGATATAAATGTAAGGATACTCGGCGAAGAGTACAAAGACAAAGACTTCACGGGCAAGGACATCTGCCAAGCCCGTGGTATAGATCTATACTTCAACAAACGAGATCACCGCTTTAGTAGCTCTGATCTTCGCAAGCGAATTTATGAAATGGAGAAATTGAAGAATGTCAACTAACTGGGTACAAGACGTCGCCGACATGCACGAGAAGTTTGGCGTGAACGAATGGATGACAAAGAAGATTGCGGAAGGCGACAAGAACCTTCTCCGCAAGTACTTGGCTTTCCGCCTGAGTATGGTCCACGAAGAGTTCAAAGAAACCTCTGACGCCGCTATGATTACGGGAGATGCAGAAGAAGTCGTCGATGGTCTGATCGATCTTTGCGTCTTCGCGATTGGTACTCTTCACGTCATGGGTGTCGATGCTACTGAAGCGTGGAATCGTGTTCATGTGGCCAACATGGCTAAGTCGCCAGGTGTTAAGTGGGACCGCCCGAACCCGTGGGGTCTGCCTGACCTCATGAAACCGAACGGTTGGGTTCCGCCTTCTCACGAAGGTAACCACGGACACCTTCCAGACGTGCTCTGAAAAAAGTTCAGAAAAAGTGAAAAAAGTGCACACGGCCAGTTGACATTGGCCGTGTTTTTGCTTATATCTAACTAGTAAGGAAGAACAAAGCAAGGTATCGAAAATGACCAAGTTCGCGAAATTTGACCGTAAGAATCTGAATGCCCTTCGTGACGAAATGTCCGCCCTGCTGAAAAAGTACGGTGTCGACACGAACCTTGAGTTCGAAGTCGGTAACATGAAGTTCAGCGAAGCTGAAGTCGAGATCAAAGTCAAAGCGAAAGTTGTCGGTGCAAAGACTCTGACGAATGTGATCCTTGAGTCCCGCGTTGCTGCTCTCGGTCTGAAGATGAAAAATGCTCTCGGTGATGAGCTCGTCGAGTACAACACCAAAGCCTACAAGATGCCCTTTGTGTACATCAACGCTCGTGACGGTAAGCGCTACAAGTGCACTGAAGACATGGCGAAAATGCGGTTCGCAAAGTAAAAAGTTCAAAAGAGGGGTTGACATTCTCCTCTGAGTAGCTTATATCTATCTTGTAACAGAGAGAAAGAGAACACCATGACTCGCACCAATGCCTACGTTATGACGGTTGACCTTGTGAACGGCAAAGCCAATGACGAAGTCCTGAACCTTGTCAAGATGCTCGTTCGCATCGGCAACAAGCAAAACGGTACGAAACAGTATGTGAAGCTTCAGGGGCGTGGTCCGCGTCTCGGTCGTTACAACCAGTCGCTTCCTCTTCCTCTCGCGACTCATGCTGACGTCTACATTTATGAAAGGAATTGATTTGCAACTTGATCCACGCGTAAGAAAACAATACCTACGTGAGATGGGTGACATCGGCGAACGCTATGTCGCCGATTACTTTTCATCTGCTGTTCGAAGCACTGATTGGTTTGATGACGAAAAAGACGGCGTTATCGATGGCGCCGATTTGTCGTATGAAGTGAAAACCCAACGGTACAATATGGCGTACTCGGGCTTCATCATCGCTCCTGATCAGTATCAGAAAGTTGATAAGGTTGATCTGCTGATCTTCGTACGTGTTCCGGAATTGGAACATCAGCCAATGTCGATCTACCTTTATCCGAATCATCAGACGTGCACGCGTCGTCGATCGATCAGCGTGCGCAACGCCATGCAGCGACTTTATCCGTTGACAAAATGCTTCCAGCTTGATAGTATAGTAGATGAACGGTCAGTACGCCTGCAATGGCTGTCTGATCAAGTGTCAACGTTTAAAGGTTTAAGGAAAGCAGCATGATTCTCATCATCGAAGGCATGGATCGTTGCGGTAAGTCGACACTCGTCGAACAACTGCGTAAACGATACTTCACCAACCCGAACATCTTCATTCATCACTCTTCGTCGCCGCCAAAGGTGTCTGATCCGAACGAGTGGGAAATCGTTCACTATCGTAAGTTACTCGACACAAGTTATGCTCTGAACTACATTCATGACTTTGACGTGATCTTTGATCGGTTCCACCTTGGTGCAATCGTCTATGGCAAGAAGTATCGCAACGCCGATCCTGAAAACATTTACTCGATCGAACAGATGTATATCCATCCTCAAGATGAGATCGCTCTGGTTCTTCTGACCGACTGGACCCATAACATCATGGAACGTGAGGATGACAACTCACTTGAGAGTGGCCCAAGCGAGTTTGATGAAACACGTCAAGCTTTTGAAGCTGCCTTTAAGCGTTCAATCATCCCCAACAAACTTCACATCAACATTCACGAGAATGGTGGCTTCAGGAACACCTATTCTACTGTGACCAACTTTCTAGACGGAGTACGTAATGCAAAGAGTCGCTGACATTCGAACTAAGCTCATTCAAAAATACAAAGACCAAGACTTCGTCATCGACAAGACCGGTGTGAAGACCATCGAGGTGATTGGTGAGTCGTTCATTGCCGACGAAGACTGGATCATCCGCAAGCCGAACTACGAGTACATCGAACGTGAGCTTGAGTGGTATAAGTCTCAGTCTTTGTACGTTGACGATATTCCTGGCGATACTCCTGCGATCTGGAAACAAGTTTCGTCGAAGCATGGACGCATCAACTCGAACTACGGTCATCTCATTTGGTCCAGTGAAAATGGTAACCAATATGAAAACGTTGTTTATGAACTTCGGAATAACCCGAACAGTCGTAGAGCGGTGATGATCTACAATCGACCTTCGATGCATTCTGACTATTGCGCAGATGGCATGTCGGACTTCATTTGCACATATGCAAACACCTTCTTGATCCGTGATGGTAAACTCACCAGTCACTACCTGATGCGATCGAATGACGCGGTGTTTGGTTATGACAACGACGTTCACTGGGCTATGCATGTACAGAAGCGTCTTGCTGAAGACCTCGACGTTGAATGCGGCGACATCGTCTGGACTGCGACCAACCTGCACGTCTATGAACGCCACTTCAAGTTCATCGAGGAGCTGATGAATGCAAGTCCAGAGTGACTGTGAGCGTTTTACAGTGTACTCAAACGGAACTGCTTATGATCACAAACTTAAGCAATTCGTTCCTATATCGATGTCTGCAGGCCCTGCCGGATACGCAAAATTCTCTGTAAATATCACGATTGCCGGTAACACTGACAGGGTAGTGCATCGCGTTATAGCTAAAGCGTTCTTAGAAAACGCCGATGGTTACAACGAAGTAAATCATAAAGACCTTGACAAAGCAAACAACTCGGTGGATAATCTTGAATGGGTTAGCCACCAACAAAATCAGAAACACTACTTTAATAGTCCTAAAGGTAAGGCCCACCAAGTACTGGCCGGAAGAGCAAACAAAGGAGTGACAGGCTCATATGGAGATTGCCCGATATGCAAAATGAATCGACCAATGAAGGGACTAGATCTACACATCGAAGCATGTCGCAAAAAGAGTGGGATCAGCGTTTCATGGAAGTTGCTAGACTTACTTCCACTTGGTCTAAAGACCCTTCGTCAAAGGTGGGAGCAGTCACTGTCAACAGAAAGAACATCATAGTATCAAGTGGATGGAATGGATTCCCGCGTGGAATCAAAGACGACTTCCCTCGTCTTCATGACCGCGAGGTGAAGTACAAATACGTAGTCCATGCTGAGATGAATGCGATCTACAACGCGACCTACAATGGCACTTCTCTCGATGGTGCTACACTCTACGTCTATGGTCTTCCGATCTGTTCTGAGTGTGCTAAAGGTGTTATTCAGGTCGGGATCAAGCGAGTCGTCATGCCTAAACAGGAGATCGAAGGCAAATGGCTTAACTCGTGGTTGAACAGCATGAATTTCTTTGACGAAGCAGGAGTTGACTTTGACTTCATCGATTTTGATCCTCGGGCAGAATCCAGGGAATAATCCCAAGGCTTACCACTACAAGAACCACACGATAGATCGGCTCAACAAATGGGTCGATCTTCTTGGTGTTAAGCACTACTCTTTCATGAACTGCACAGATCTTCGTGGTGTGGTTAAGTTGAAGGACGTTGACTTTAGCTATGTACAATCTGCACTTTCCGGTTATAATAAAGTCATAGCGCTCGGTGGATTCCCGTCTGCCGTGTTAGACCGCATAAATATAACGCACTTCAGGTTACCGCATCCTTCGCCAAGGAACCGTGTCCTGAATGACAAGGTTGAATTGGGTAGAATCCTAGACGAATGCAAGAGGTATGTTCATGAATAAGGTAGCCATCATCATGGCCCGCGGCATTGAAGGTTGCGGCGTTACGAAGTACACAGTTGAGCAGGTCAAGTGGCTGAAAGCACATGGCTATGAGACGAAGGTGTATGCATCAAAAGACAAAGCGTTCTCGCGTAAGAACGCACACGATCTTGGTCAAGTAGATCTGTTCAAGTTCGCAGAAGAAGCACAGATCAACCGCATGATCGAAGAGTGTAACAACTCTGACTACATCTTCATCAACTCACTTCCTGCTCTGGGCAATGGCCGAGGCGCAGGTGCAGGCGATGACGCAGTCGACAACTGGGTCAAAGCCCTGAAGGCTTTCAAGAAGCCGGTGATCTTGATTCAGCACGATCACACGATCTACTCGATCAAGCGCAATGCTGCTCTCGATGAAGCGATCGATGCTGCCTCTTTGATCTTCGCCCATGCTCGTACGAACGACTTCTCAGACTACGTCAAAGAACGTAACGCTGGTTCTTCGTTAATGTCGTTCTTTGGTGAAGAGGAAGAATCGACGAAGAAGATTCTCAACTTCCAACCAGGTCTCGACTTCGAAGCTAATCGTAAGAAGTATTGGAACGACATTGATCAACAAGATCCATTGCATCACAAGTGGATTGGCCGTTGCACGTCTTGGAAAGGCTTCGACCTTATGTTCCAATGGCACAATAACTATCTGATGCCAAACAAGTACTTGACTACGTTTGAAGGAATTGAGAAGTCTCCTGCCTTCTTGGCCTTCAAAGAACTGAGTGAGTTCCACAACGAGATCAACTCCGATGCTGATGTGGTTAACACAGGCGCACGGTATGGATATCTTGCTTCGGTGTTCGGCCCGTATGTGAACGACAAACTACTTCACCGTATGTCGAAGGTTGGCTTTGGCTATCAGCTCTCGATCCTGAAACCAAAGTTTCTTGAGAAGTCGATTGAGTACACTCACTGCGAAGTGGCGTCGGTTGGTACTGTTCCAGTGTTCCGTAAAGAGTATGGCGATGTTTGCCGCCACCGTGTGACAGGTGATCCTCTGTCAAAGTCGAAGGATAACTTCACGATCTGGCTCTCGAAAGAGAAGGCAGACATGGAAGATGCAATAAATACAGTCAAGAGACTCGCTGCCGATCCGGTCCTCCGTGATGAATGGCGTGAAGGTGCATATGCTTTCTACAAAGCTCACCAAGACTCTGAGTACGTATTTGAAGATCTTATGAAACAGGTGAAGGATAACTTATGACTTTTACACACGCATCTATCGTTCCTCTCATCGGTGGTGAAACAATCGGCGCAGAACGTGCATTTGGCCGTCGCCCTGAGTACATGATGTCGTATGAGGCATTTGCCGCAAATGATAGCCACATCGTAAATCACTACAAAGGTGACGTTCCATACTACGTTCTGGACAAAGGTGGTAAACCCCACATGAACGTTGACGTGATCTCGTCGGTGTGCCCATGTGCTGGTCTGAGTCAGTTGTCACATGGCTTCGGCGATCACAACGAGAACAACAAGTGGATGCGTATCACCACTGAGTACGTTCTCGGTGAACTTAAGCCAAAGGTTCTATGGGGCGAAAATGCTCCTGGCTTTGCAGGTAAGATCGGCGAGAACGTTCGGAATGAACTGAAGGCGATCGGCAAGAAGAACGGATACACTATGTCAGTGTATCGTACGAAGACTCTTCTGCATGGTGGTCCTCAGATTCGTGAGCGTTCGTTCTACTTCTTCTGGCAAGGTGATAAGACTCCGCTTCTGCACTACTACAATCGTCCATACACTCGCATTGAAGACGTTCTGCTTGGTGTAAAGTCTAACTCTCAGATGGACGTCATCAACAAGAAGACTCCGTCGAAGGACGACCTGTACTACAAGTTCATCCTTGAAGAGATCCATGGTGGCATCACTCACCGTCAGTTCTCTGACATCGTTGAGCCTCAGAAAGTCCGTAACAGCGACGTCTTCTCGTACATCGAGCGCATGGGTTACAACTACATGCAAGTCGGTGAGTGGATGGCTAAGCATGGATACGAGAAAGAAGTCGAGAAGTGTAAGTATCGCCATGAGAAGCTAGGCCGTGGTGAGAACATCATGCGTCGCGGTACGATCATTCCTAAGGACTACATCGGTGCTTTCGTTGGTCACTACCCGACTATGTTGACTCACCCTCACGAAGATCGTTACATCACCTATCGTGAAGCCATGACGATCATGGGTCTGCCGCAAGACTTCGAGTTGGTCAATGCTGGAACCAAAAACGCGAACCATATCTGCCAGAACGTTCCGGTTCAAACCGCGACTGATATGGCTACAGAGGTCGTAGAATATCTGAAGGGCAACCGTTCTATGGTTGACACAGACTATGTTCTGCAGTATAATCATACTCAGAAGGCGGAGTACTCCGCGAAAGAACAAACTTTGGAGAGCTTCTTTTGAACCAACACTTTATCTATGACTTCGAGACTCTCGGACAAGACGTCTTTGAGATCCCGATGCTTGACTGCTCGTATGTAGTTTTTGATTGGGATCGCTTTACTTCTGAACATCCGTACACTCTTGAAGAACTCGTGAGCATTGCTCGAAGAGACAAACTCGAGATGACGCATCAGGTACGTGAGCACGGCGCGAAGTATGTTCAGCGTGACCTCGATTGGTGGCTCTCTCAAGGCGACAGCGCAAAGAAAGTACTGAAGCCAAGCCCAACCGATGTTCGGGTCGAAGTCTTCATCAACAACTTCATTGACTACCTGAAAGGTGTGGGTAAGATCAACTACTGGTGGTCTCGCTCGAACACCTTTGATCCGATCATCCTTCTGCGTTGGGCTAAGGTCGTCGGGCGTCAAGATGAGATCGAACAACTGTTGAAGTTCTGGCTCGTCCGCGACACCCGCACGTGGATTGATGCTAAACTGAACTTCCCAAAGAAGAACGGGTTCTGCCCTCTTTCCGATGAAACTTATTGGGAAAACACCTTTGTGAAACATGATAGCCGATACGACATCGCTGCTGACATCCTTCGTCTGCAGACGATCGCACGTATCGAGAATGATATGGAGCAACCTGCACGATGACAGAAGAAAAGTTAGGCGCAGTCCGCGAAGCTCTTGGCATGCCATACTCTCGGCAGATCCCGCTTGAAGCTATCGCAGCTGCTGCGGCATCTCTCGAATACGGTGCTAAGAAGTATGCCGATCGTAACTGGGAGAAGGGTCTTCCATGGCAGCAGATGATCGACAGTCTAAAGCGTCATGTTGAAGACTTTGAACGCGGGCATGACTACGACGACGGTGAAGATGGTTCTGACCTTCACCAAGTGTGTATGATCATGGCATCAGCTATGATGCTCTCTGCATCGGTGGTTCGTGGTATCGGGGTTGACGACCGGCTTCCTGCGGTTGATAAGAACGCATGGACTGCCAAACAGTGTGCAAAATTCGTTCAAACACAACTTGAACATGCAAGACCAGTGAAAGGCAAAAAATGAAACTTGAGATCAAGGTCGAAGACCTAAGACAGAAAAAGCTATTCGTAGCTACACCGATGTATGGCGGGGCTTGCGCTGGCATGTACACTAAGTCTACGAATGACTTAGCTATGTCCTGTGCTCAGCATGGTATCGAAATCAGGTTCTACTACCTGTTTAATGAGTCGTTGATTACCCGCGCAAGAAACTACTGCGTTGACGAGTTTCTTCGTTCGGACTGTACACACCTGATGTTTATTGACTCAGACATCGGATTCAACTTCAAAGACGTACTGACTCTGATGCACCTGTCGAACTCGGCTGACGAGTATGGCATCATCACCGGTGCGTATCCAAAGAAGACGATTGCTTGGGAAAAGATCAAGCGTGCGGTTGAACGTGGTTTTGCCGACCAAAACCCATTCCAACTCGAACACTTCGTCGGTGACTATGTGTTCAACCCCGACACCACTGGGTCTTTCAGAATCGATGAGCCCGTGAAAATCCGTGAAGGTGGTACGGGCTTCATGATGATTCACCGTGATGTGTTCGCTAAGTATGCTGAGGCATATCCTGAACTTCGGTACATCCCTGACCACGTTCGTACCGCTCACTTTGATGGTAGCAGAGAAATCACTGCGTTCTTTGACTGTGTGATCGACCCAGAGTCGAAGCGTTACTTGTCGGAAGACTACATGTTTAGTCACTACGCCCGTAAGATCGGGATCAATGTTTGGCTTTGCCCGTGGATGCAATTGCAGCACGTCGGCTCTTACACGTTTGGTGGATCGCTGTCTGCTATGGCTGCGATCGAAGCTTCTCCTACGGCAAGTGCTGAATCGAACGTCAAAAATTATTTGACAAAACAACCATCTAGTGGTATAAATAACTCTACTGCGAATAGACAGCAGCGTCGAGCTGCTATGAGAAAGGTGAATACAAAATGAAATTTAGCAACGAAACCATTGGCGTTCTGAAGAACTTTTCGATGATCAACCCGGGACTTGTGTTCAAGCCAGGTTCGATTATCCGGACGATGCATCCGCAAAAGACCGTTATGGCATCTGCTACGGTCGCAGAGAACTTCCAAGGAACTGCACGGGTCTATGATTTGTCCCGATTCCTTGCCACACTGTCGTTGTTCGATGATCCCGACGTTGAGTTCTTGGCCGACAAGTTCATCATCTCTTCGGGCAAGAGCAAGGTGTCGTATACCTACGCGGCTGAAGCGATGGTGGTCTCTCCTCCAGAGAAAGAAATCAAGTTCCCGAATCCCGAAGCAAGTGTCGACATCAAGTGGAAAGAACTTGACTCGGTCATCAAAGCTGCGGGCGTTCTGAAGCTCTCTGAGATCGCGTTCACGAGTGACGGGTCGACTATTGCGATGTCTGCCGTTGACTCGAAAAACCCGACCGCTGACGCCTACGAAATCATCGTCGCAGAAGGTCTCTCTGTCCCAGAGTTTCGCATGATTATCAAAGTAGAAAATCTTCGCGTCATGCAGAACGACTATGAAGTCGCGCTGTCGACTAAAGGATTGGCACATTTCAAATCAAGCAAGGCTGAGTACTACATCGCCTTGGAAGCAAAGTAAGGAGAACACATATGCAACTGAACATCAATGACATCGCAGCAGCGATTCAGATCATCGACGTCGTCACCAGCCGTGGAGCATTCCGCGGTGACGAGTTGAGCCAAGTCGGAGCTCTGCGCGATAAATACGCTGCCTTTGTTCAAGCAGCACAAGAAGCACAGGCTGCAGAAGCTGCAGCAGAATCGGTTGACACCGAAGCTCCTTCGGAGTAATATGGCTTTACTACAGGGTACGGGGATGAACTCCGTACCCTTCTTTTATCGTGATGAATGGAGTGAATATGGAAGAGTTTCTCTGGGTGCAAAAGTATCGTCCTCGTACTGTTGCTGATACCATCCTTCCAAAAGATCTGAAGGATACTTTCCAGAAGTTCGTTGACGACAAGAACGTACCGAATCTTCTGTTGGCCGGTCGTGCCGGTGTGGGTAAGACCACCATTGCCCGAGCAATGCTTGACGAACTCGGCGCAGACTACATCGTGATCAACGGTTCTATGAATGGCAACATCGATACACTTCGTGTCGACATTCAGAACTTTGCTTCGACGATGTCTTTCACAGGTGGACGTAAGTACGTCATCCTTGATGAAGCAGACTACCTGAACGCAAACTCGACTCAGCCCGCGCTTCGTAACTTCATGGAAGAGTTCTCGAAGAACTGTGGGTTCATCCTCACCTGTAACTTCGTAAATCGTATCATCGAGCCTCTTCACTCTCGTTGTTCGGTCGTGAACTTCAACATTCGGGCCGAAGATCGACCGAAGCTTGCTGCTCAGTTCTTTAAGCGTACCCTCGGTATCCTTGAGGCCGAGAACATCAAGTACGATCAAAAGGCTGTGGCTGAACTCATCAACTCGCACTTCCCTGACTGGCGTCGAGTGCTGAATGAGCTTCAGCGTTATGCTGCGACTGGCTCGATCGATGCTGGGATTCTTCGTAACAAGTCCTCGGAAACCATCGAGGAACTGCTCGTGTATCTGAAGAACAAGAAGTTCTCTGAAGTTCGTAAGTGGGTTGCTGAGCATTCCGACATTGACTCGGCGACTCTGTATCGTGCTCTGTACGACATCCTTCCGACGAAGTTGGCTAACACCTCTTCGGTCGCAGACTCGATCATCATCCTTGCCGAACACGAGTACAAAGAAGCGTTCGTCGCAAATCCTGAAATCAACCGCATGGCTGCATTAGTTACACTGATGGCAGAACTCAACGATTGGAAGTGACATGTTTGGATTCTTCAAGAAGAAAGAAGTACCGAACTGTTTGATCTGTGAGAAGCCTATCAAAGGCGACAAGTTCTCGCAGGTGAAGTATCGTTATGGTGATAACGGTGGAACCGTTGGCACTGCGTATCTGTGCACACCTTGCTCAGATAAGGTTGACAATCAACAGGATGATGATTATGGCGAACCCATTTGACTATGTGAATACGATCCTTCAGACGAAGGAAAACATGATGCGAGGTTCTGAGAACGATAAGTTGGCTGAGGATGGGTACAATCCTTGGCTGACTAACCTCGCGTTGTCTCAACACGAAGATTGTGTTCTCATCGCAAATCTTGCAAACGCCAACCACCAGTTGCCAAAACGTGCGCAGTACGAACTTCTTATAAATACAGTTAGGTCTAAGAAGCGGCAATTCCGCAAATGGGCTAAAACTACGGCGGATGAAGATCTAGATCTTGTTTGTGAGATGTACTTGTGTAATAGGACTATCGGCAAAGAATATCTATCTTTACTGTCTGAAGAACAAATAGAATCGTTGCGTAAACGACGACATAAAGGTGGAAAGCAATGAATATTGTAGATAGTCTTGTGGAGGTTGAACTACCAGCCCAAGATTCTTTCTTGAAAGTGAAGGAGACGCTGACTCGTATTGGCGTTGCTTCGAAGAAAGATAAGGTGTTGTATCAATCGTGCCACATCCTGCATAAGCAGGGGAAGTATTACATCGTTCACTTCAAAGAGCTCTTCATCCTTGATGGTAAAGCTAATACTCTGTCAGATGAGGATAAGGCTCGTCGAAACACTGTTGTGAATCTCCTTGAAGAGTGGGGACTTGTGAAAGCAGTCAAGCCAGAATCTGTACAAGATCCTGTCGCACCACTCTCACAGATCAAAGTGCTTCCGCACAAGGAGAAGAACGAATGGGAACTAGTTCCGAAGTATTCGATCGGCAAAAGAAAGTGATTGACAAATCTGCGGATTTGGTGTATAAATAAGGGTGGGATGCCATATGGGTCCCACCTTTTTCCTTGCTAATTTTAGGAGGCATACATGACTAACCAATTCGACCCTTTCGCCATCGGCTTTGACAAGTTCTTCGATCAGTTCAAAGAACTACAGGCACAAGCCACTAAGGCAATCACTTACCCACCATACAACATCAAGAAGACCGGTGAGAACACCTACGTAATCGAGATGGCTGTCGCTGGATTCGGTAAGCAAGACATCGAGATTACTCTCGAAGATAACACCCTCAAGATCAACGGCAACATTAACTCCAGCGAAGAGAAGAACTACCTATTCAAAGGTATCGCTGAGCGTCCATTTGCTCGCACGTTCACTCTTGCTGACACAGTCGAGATCAAGAACGCCGAGTTGATCAACGGAATGCTTCGCATCTTCCTTGACAACGTTCTTCCACAGAAGAAGGCGAAGAAGGTAAACATCAACGAACCTGAACAAAGCAAAGGTTCCTACCGTTACCTAAGCGAGTAACACAAAACAAAAACTAAATGCTTAGGGGTCCTCGGACCCCTAAGTAGTTGACACCTCATGCTGGATGGTGTATACTAGACTTGTAGTATCTAAAGGAGTTTTCATGACGTTCTATACTTCTGTGCACCGAATGGGCGGTAGCATTCTATATCGTGGTTATACTGACAACGGAACGAGAATTCATGAAAGAGTCAAGTTTGCACCGACCTTCTATGTGAAGGCCAAAGACGGTCATTGGACCGGCAAGTGGACTGCGCTCGATGGGACGAAGGTCGAACCAATGGAGTTCGAGTCGATCAACGACGCGAAGGAGTTCTTCGAGACCTACAAGGATGTCGATAACTTCAAGGTGTTTGGCAACTCAAACTATGTAGCTCAGTTCATCAACGAACGATTCCCGGGCGACATCAAAGCCAACCTTCAGCACATCGCGATCGGTAACATCGACATCGAAGTTAAGTCCGATGATGGCTTCCCTTTCCCTGAACAAGCACGCTATCCTGTCACATCGATCGCGATGAAGAACAGCAAGAGCTCGATCTACCACGTGTGGGGATTGAAGCACTATGACGCAAGCAAAGCCAAGGGTATCCCCGAGGGCTGTCTCGTTCGCTACGTTAAGTGCTCTGACGAAAACGAGTTGTTGATGAAGTTCCTGACGTATTGGGAAGAACACTATCCTGACGTCATCACCGGCTGGAACGTACGACTCTTCGACATCCCGTATCTCGTGAATCGTATCACCAAGATTCTGGGTGAGGACTGGGCAAAGAAGCTCTCGCCTTGGAACATCGTGAACTATCGTCAGATCGGTGTGAAGGGTAAGTCTCTTGACGCTTACGAGATCTATGGCGTACATCAGCTCGACTACATGGACTTGTTCCAAAAGTTTGGTTATGTGTATGGTCCTCAAGAATCGTATTCACTCGACCACATCTCTCACATCATCCTTGGTGAACGCAAGCTATCATACGAAGAGTATGGTTCGCTCCATAACCTCTACGAACAGGATCACCAGAAGTTCATCGACTATAACATTCGAGACGTGATTCTTGTCGACAAGCTCGAACAACAAACTGGTCTACTTGCTCTGGCCCTGATCATCGCGTACAAAGGTGGTGTTAACTATCCCGACACTCTCGGTACGACTGCGATCTGGGACTCGATCATCTATCGTTACCTGAGTCAGAAGAACATCGCGATTCCGCCTTCTACTGAAAAACATCGTCCTGAGTATCCAGGCGGGTACGTGAAAGACCCGATCGTTGGTCGCCATGAATGGGTGGTGTCTTTCGACTTGAACTCTCTGTACCCAATGACGATTGTTCAATACAACATGTCGCCCGAGACGATTGTTGAAGGTGTTCATTATGGCATGCCGTGTGACGTTGACTTCTATCTGAAAGGTATCGAACTACCCGAAGAGATTCGGAAGATGAACGTAGCAGTTGCTGCAAATGGTGTCATGTTCCGAAAAGACAAACAGGGCTTCCTTCCCGAGATCATTGAGAACTACTACGCTGAACGTAAGGCAACCAAGAAGAAGATGCTTGGCGTTAAGCAACAGTATGAAGAGTCTCATGCCGACGAGCTTAAGCGTGAGATGAACCAGCTTGACAACACTCAGCAAGCAATTAAAATCTTGATGAACTCACTTTATGGCGCACTCGGGAATAAATACTTCCGGTACTTCGACATTCGAATCGCAGAAGGTATCACCCTCTCGGGTCAGCTTTCGATTCGGTGGGCTGAGAAGTACATGAACATCGCTATGAACAAGATCATGAACACGACTGCTATGGACTACGTTCTGTACATGGACACTGACTCTCTGTATGTGAACATGGCTC
>JACCDH010991387.1_pt1 | contig 24638 bp, 13 predicted proteins | sample 7442481 | NCBI WGS metagenome assembly JACCDH01 (sample SAMN15323433, study PRJNA562643) | freshwater metagenome | isolation source: river surface water | place: USA:Blue River Watershed | collected 2017-08-15
GATATACTTGTAGCCCAAGATAATCCAGACAAATATCTAACATAATCTAAAGTAGGTGCAGCGCCAACGAATCCAGATCCATCCCAATATCTTCTAATTCCAGAATCTCTATACCATCCAGCATCTGCTAAAATCGTTCCAACTGAATTTGTATAAATTACGCTTGCTGAACTTAAAGAACTTCCATCTATATAATATGTTGATTTTGATAATCCAGAAAATGCACCATTAATTCCACTTGCAGTTACACTCACATTGTACGCTAATTGAATTGTGGTATATGTTGGACAAGACTGTCTACTTGTAAAAGTTCCAGACACTGCATTCCAATATCTAACAATTCCGAATTTTTCATAATATCCAGTTGGAGCATAACCAACTCCAGTACTGGTAAATAATTTGTAAGAAGACGTTGACCAGTTATTAGTCTCGGTCCACGACGCAACAAAATTAGTTTTATAAGAAGTTTCAGTTGCAGCACATGCTAAACCAGCTGAAGATGAACTATATCCAGCAGTTATATCATTTAATGTAGGTGCTGCTCCAGCAGTGTCCCATACCATATCATCTTCTCCCAAATAAACAACATAAACTAATCCATAACCTGGACCCATTTTAAGTTCTCTTTCATCTCCTGTAGTTCCGTTATAAATTTGAACTTCAGGTTCTCCTGAATCTATATAAGACTCTAAAACATCAGTTCCAGAGGTACCGTTACTAAACGTATATGTACTTCCACTTAATGCTGCTACGAATTTTAAAACAGCACTTGCTAATATTGGTCTATTGTCTGTATTTTGAAGAACTTGAGAAACTGTTGGTGTTGAACCTAATCCAGCCTCATAAGGATAATCTATCATCAAATCAAAACTACATAGATTAGGAACATCGTATGATATACTACCTTTGTACCATGTTCTTCCATGACAAAGATACCATCCTTTAAACTTACCTTTACCTTTTCCGTATGAAAATGTAAAAGTTGGTGGATCTAATGTCGGTGTACCGGTTACCGCGGCCTGTTCTGTAATCGTTAAAGTTCCAGAAGTTGCAGAATTAACTAAATCAAAAAATGGTTCTTTAAATTCAGAATCGATTGCAATTATAGAACCAATTGGAAAACCTCCAATAACATCTTTAGGATCTCCCCATTTAACTTGTCCAACATTCGATGCATCTGTGTACGCTACATCTCCTGGATTTGGAGTTCCATGTTGAAATTTATTAGTAGAATTTAATAAAGATTCTGAGTTAAGTGTTGTATTTCTATTAAAATAAGATCCAGTGTCATTAAATTTAAAAATGTAGGTATCATTAATGTTTCTGGTTTTAAAAGATACCTCACCGTCTGTTAAATTTGTTGTTTTAAAAATAAATTTCTTAGAACCAGATACGTTTTTAAATCCAAAATCAAATTTAGAATGGTTAGTATCATAGAATAAATTACCAAAAACCTGCTTTCTTAAAGATAAATCAACATTAGTTCCATCTACATCTGATGAGATAAAAATAAAATTATTTTGCGAAGCATCATTCGTGTGGAGTCTTTTTACTGAAGTTGTATTTCCAGCTACTGTAACCAAATCATAATCCTGATCTAGATTGTCTAGACCAATAATAGCATTACTTGGATTTGTTGTTGATTGCGGGATTTTTAACGTTATATTATTTGGCCCAATATTTGCTAACCAATTAGTTTCTCCCATAGGACCTTGAGATCCTTGTAAACCCTTTGGCCCCTGTCTTCCGATAGGACCTTGAGATCCTGTTATTCCTTCAGGACCAATTACACCATCAAATCCTTGAGGTCCCACTGGCCCGCCTCCAATTGCTTCAATTTGATCGAAATTCCAATTTAACTTTTCAATCTTTTTAGAAGACCACCATGTGGTTGGATCATTTGGATCTAGATCCGATCTAAATATTTCTTTAATATCTAAAGACATTTATTAAGCAGATATTTTAATAGCCGGTATAAAATTATAATGATACCCCGCCCTTTTATTATATATTAGTCTAAAACCAAGTCGATCCTCGGTAAAAGTTTTATATGTGAAGTTAGATTGTCTAACAAAAACAGATTGATCGATTAAAGAAACATCAGATATTGAAGTAAATCCAGTCTGAATATCTTTACTCTCTCGTGCATACAAATCAACTGAGTCGATAATAAATCTAGGAACTATATTCAACTCAACATATTTAGATAAATCATCCTCAATAGTCGTGATGTCACCGTATGATTTAGCAGGATTGACATACTTATTAAACTTAGATTTAACACCACCTTCAATTAGCTCATCTAACACGGCATATTTTAAATAACAATCTATGTAAACTTTTTCATCATTTTCAAAAAATGCAATTGAACCATCTCTAGAAGCTTTAATTGAAAAAGTATCTAGTTCATCTAGTGTGTTAACTTTAACAACATTAAAATTAGATAGAACATATGTATCGGCTACTTTCATAACAGTAGATCCGATAAACGAGCTTTTTTCAGCAGGATTTATAGTACCAAATGCAGTTTCGCTCTTACTATTCAATAATGATTTTGTGTAGTAATCATCTTCATATTTTGATTTAAGAATATTTAGATCCTTTTTATCAATTGCGATTTCTCCAATTTTTGGATATACAGGCAATTTATCAGAAGTTAAAGATAATTTTAATACAGCATCAGCAGATTCAGTGTTAACTTTATGATAGTAATAATTTGGAATGTAACCAATTTTATTTTGACCCGTCAAAGTATATGCCGTGCCGAAAACAACGCCAAGATTATTATACTTATTGTATAAAATAGATTGCTTATTTTTAATTGGTTGGCCAGAATTATTTAATTCATAATACATGTTTGATGGATAAATTTCCTCAAAGAAAAGAACATCATTAAATTTTGGTAAATAATCACCATTCATTCTCTTCATTGAAACGAAATACTCATCTTCTCGTTTAACTATATTTTTACCGATTTCTTCAGCTGTAACCTTGTATGATTTTGGTTTATCACTATCAACTTCAGTTGCTAATGAAGATAATTTAATAAATTCAACGCCATCCTCAACATCTAAAACGTATTCATTATTTGCAACAGTACCGTCTTCTTTAATAGTAGTATATGTTACTTGTGAAGGGTTGTTGTTTAATAAATCTGAAAATCTTTTTGCATTTAATGATTCAAATACATCAATCATAACACCAATACCGCCTTTATGATATTTGTATGACAATGATTGTTCAAGGGTCGAAGATATTGAATTAACAGTAGTCCATTGTGCTCCAAGCTCTAAATCATCATTTAGTCCATCCCAATCTCTAGGCCATCCTTTAGTAATAATTGCATCATCACCAACTACTCTATCTACCTTTAAAACTTTTGTTGAGTTACCAACATTAAATATTAAATACGAATATTGACCATCAACTTGGTTTAATTGAGATAGGAATCTAGTAGGTTTTCCATTAGTACCCGTAATTCCTTTAATATATGTTAAACCTGAATTTTGGCCACCAAAATTCAACCAATTCGCACCATTTAAATCTAGTCCACCATCTATAATTGTATCAACCGGTAAACCAGTTGAAGTGTTTAGCGCATTTTCAATTTCATAAAATACTTTTCTAGGAAAAGATCTAACTAAATTATTTTGTAGTAACAAATTAACATAGATGCAGATAAATTTAAATTTATCATTCTTAACAACTTCAATAGTTTTTGATGTACTGTCTGTGTTATTGTTTGATACGTTAACGTTTACAACAAATGCAAACTTATATCCATTAACCTCTCCAGACTGGATAAATTCTTTTGGAGTTGTTTGTGATGTCTCTTTTCTATTTTTAAAAATATATCTAAGACCTCTAAAGATAGTCGATGGGTATTGATTAGCATTACCATTAGAAAATCTAGAGTATTTTATTTCTCTTTTGTTTTTAACAAAGATTGGAATTGGATTTCCACTTGAGTCGATATTTCTATTAAGAATATCTCCTACTTTAAAATCAAGCAATGGATCAACTGGGTTTGCAATAGTTGTTAGTTTATTAGAACCAGCTCCGGCGGATGCAGGGCCATCAAAAATAACAGGAGTTGAACCTGCTCTAAATATTTGAGTATTTGCTGCTATGTTTAAAGCAACATTAGAAATTGGACCGTTAAACGTATAAATTGTTTGAGTCAAATTACCAGGCAGAGAAACTTTAGTTATATCTTGTAGAATAATATAGTCACTAAGAAGACCATTCCATATCATATACTTATCAAAATAATTATATGATGTAGATTTTAAGTCATTCAGCGATAAACTACGTCCAATACCAAGATCAATATAACTCTTGTTTTTATATAAATTATCAATATCTGCTTGTAAAAATAAAGGCATTCTATTAATATGGAAATGTTCCATATTAAGCAAGTCGGGTCTTCTAGTATCACCACTTAAACTAGGTGATAAATTATTAGTACCAAAAGATTCATTCACACTAAGGTGATATGGTTTCATTCTAGCATTAAAACCGTCTTTAATAACAAACTTATTAACAGTTGGTACAACTCTACTTAATACTGCAGTATCTTTGATTTCATTCTCATTAAGTCTATTATATTCAGAAGATACTGATTCTCCAAATATTTGAATAGCACCGTCCTCATCTAAACCAACAACCTGCGCCTGCTTATTAACAACATCCTCTTTAACTAATGGAGTAAGATTTGCATAATATTTAGAAGGTTCAATTAAAAAGTCAGAACCACAACTTAAATCGTATTTATAATATTGCTGAGATTCTAAAGCCGTTTCTAATGCAAGTTCATTTAATTCAGAATTTGAAGTATCATAAAAATCAAAGTCAAAATCTTTAATGTCTAAAACTTGGAATCTACCATATTTAGTTTTATAGGATCTATATACGTTTAGATTTTTGGTTCTAGGTAATTGTATTTCTTTTTCAAAGACAATTCTCCAAGATCCTGTTTTAACAGGATCCTCGATGATTTGTTTAATTTTAACAAATTTATCGCCAACTGCAGATCTAACAAGGTCTCCAACTTGGATATTACCTTTATTTTCAGACTTAATTATAACTGCCTGATTTTTAATTGATCCACCGACCGGATAATAAATATCCCAATTTGCTACAATTCCACTTGTTAAATTAGTTGGAACTTCAAGAGAACCAACTTGGACATTTATGAAATTAGACATATTAGAACTTCTAATTCCGAAAATAGTCATTTTTCTATTAGACCCAGTTCCATAATCTTCAATAATAATATTAGTTCCATCATATACTATTTTAAAACCGTATTCAGATTGTGATAAACAACCAGCAAGAGCTCTAGTTACTTCTTCTAAAGTTCCATTAATTGAAAACTTATTTGAAGTAAATTTACCAGCTGGTAAACTGTTTTCAGCCGCAATTGTGAATTTAGTAGTATCGAATCCGTTTGCTGATAATTCAGAAAATGGAACAATCATAATCTTATCACCGTTTAATGGTGATTGAACAACTTCTAATTTTAAGAAATCTTTTAAATTAATTGAAAAATCTTCTAATTGAATAGTATCTACTAAAACACTTCCAACAAATTCAGCTTCAGAATTCTTATTTAAAGAAACTGGTAAGAAATCATTTTCAGTAAAGAGTTCATTATTTCTAATATGATAAAAATCACCATCTTTAGATTTAATCCAATTTAAAGAAGGTAATCTTAATTCTGAAAACTTAGGTAACATATCATTGTTTGTCAATGTGGTTCCAGTTAAACTAAAATAAGTTTGTTCTGAATCCTTTGCAACAAATACACCTTCTCTGTTTTCATTATTAATAATTCTGTCAATATCAAATTCACCTTCCTCATGCGGAATTACATATACACCAAAGTATCGGTAAATGTCATAATTATCAGCATTTGTATCGTCAAATAAGAATTCTAAGTTAATTAAATTAGCACAAGCAATCTCATTTCTTTTAAATCCATTTGAAAAAAGCTCGTTATTAAAAATTTCTAAATTATCATATTGAATAAAATCAGTATGTAAGCTTTCTTTCTTTTCAACAAATCCGCCTTTAACAACATCAATACCTTTAAATACAGTATATTGTCCAGTTCCAAAGTTTTGAGAAATAGGAGCTGCTGGAAATCTTTGATCAGATATGTGATTTCTTAAATATCTTCCAATTCCTGATTTTTCAGTTAAATCAAACGATTTAACAATTGTTGCGCTTTTTAAAAGTTCTAATATTCTAGAGTTTTGGCCTGCGATTGTATCAGAATATGCCGAAGAATATGTAGTTCCTTTAATTCTATAAACTACGAAATGAGATGGCAACTTTCTGTCTAACCAAATTGGAGCAAAGAATTTATATTGTTCTTTGTAAATTTTATTTTGAATAAAAGAGGCACCGTAACTGTACTGCATTTCATATTGATTTGCATAGTCAGTATATACAGTGTAATCAGAAGCTGTTCTAGCAGGTCTGTATTTAATATCATTCGGTAAATTACCGAAATATTTAGCTAAATCATAGGAATAAGATCCTGTTTCAGCATTGATTGGATATTTTCTATAAGAGCTTTTCGCCAACTCTTGGTCAGCAACAAATGCATCCATAAAGATATTGCCTGTACTATCAACAACTAGTTTAGCATTTGTTGAAAGTGCAGGATTTGTTCTTAATAGAGCAAATGAAAAATCATCTACGTTATTATTAACGTGATCTACGTTTAGTTGAATTGCCATTGATTAAGCCTTCTTTTTATTCTAAGTTATATATTCGAATTTAAAGAAGGCTTAATCGGCTAAAATTATTGTTGTATGTAGAATGTGTATTCAGAAGGTTGAGATAAATCATCTCTTAGTAACCATCTCTTATAAGAACCACCACCAGCTCCACCACTATTAAAGTTTGTCAACATTGACTTAGTGATGTTTGTAACTGAAGATCCTTCTTGTTTGTATTTAGCATAAACTTCAACGTCAAATTGGAATTCATTCTTTTCAGCATCAACTACGTCAATACCGATCTTCTTACTGTACGTTAAGTTTGTTAGAGTGTTTGTAATAATACCACCAACTCTACCAATGCTGTTTGCATCACCGAAATAATCGGTCATTCTATATTGGAAAATCATATCAATCGATAATGATTTTGAAGAACCTGATTCAACTCTAGATTTACCAAATTTATTTTTAGCATCAACAAGAAGAGAATTCTTTTCTAGCGGTGCTAAGAATAAGAAAGCTCCACAAGATCTACCACCTAATAAGTAAACATCGTTTGCATCAAAAGACATTTTTAGAGATCTTTTAACGAGTACGTTTGCATTATTAGTCCACTCAGCAATTCGGTATGGAGACTGTTTTAATCCAGAATCCATGTTAACTCTTCTAGTTGCCGTTTTAGGCATACCGATGATTCCAGAAGACTGAAGTTCAACAATATCTAATTGATTAGCAACTAAAGTTTGATTTAAAATCGGATGGCTCTTATGTAAAAAGATTCCGTTATCGTATTGGCTTGAAGTTGGAGTGTTTGCTCCAGAATCTAGTGCAGTTGTATTTGGTGTTAACGAAGTATATGAACCAGCCCAAATAAAATCATTTGCATTAGTTGTTGTTGTAAATGCTGAATTCGTTGCGTTATTGTAATTTCTATTAGTGTTGATTGTCGGTGTATTTCCAGCACCATAGTTAATAGTATAACTTAAACCATATTCATAATCATCAATACCGCTACCATCAAATGCAGTTGCATCGATAACACTATTCGCATATAATTCATCATCGTTCGCAAGATTTTTATATCTCGAATAGACATACTGTCCTTTCATCTGTGAAGATTGGAAAGGAATTTGACCGTACCATGGTGTTGATGAATTTGTGCTTGGCGCATTTTGGTATTGGATTGGAACCCAATCATATCTACCTTCATTAGTGTAATAAGTATCGGCAGCAATAAGAGAATCTATCGTACCAGTACCTAAACCAAATTCGGTATTTGTCGTTGAAACGTGAGCAGGTGTTTCAAAATCACCAACCAATCTTGATACTAATTCAAGTGTTGTTGCTTTTGAGTTTGCTAATTTCAATTTAAATATTTTAGTAATAATTGCACCTTTCTTAGTACCTGATAGAGCATTAACCTCATCGGCATAATATCCAGCAAATAATTTAACTGTTGTATTGTTTGCAACATTTGTAATGTTACCATCTTCGTCTTCAATATAAACTTGAAGTTCTCCAAGAGTACCATCAATTTTAGCACGTAATCTTTCAATTTCAGACTGCATTTCTTGTAGCTTATCAAATACAGAAACTGGATTTTGTTCAGCTGTTAAGAAACCAGAAGCGATAGTTTGTGCAGTGTGTGCATAATACTTATCATTAGAATTAAATGAATCAGAAACGTGTGAATAAACGCCAGAAGCATTTAAATCGTCATTGATTCTAACTCTAATAGATTCTAATCCGTTTTCATTTACGATATCTGATAAATTCTCAACTGGAATTTCTCCCTCTGGGAATTCAACTTTAATAATATCAGACCATTCAGATTCTACTGGAGTTGATGGGAAACCAGCTTCAGAAACTGATTTAATCATAACTTCAACAACCTCTCCTGGTTGAATTGCAATATCTAATGAATTGAAATTGATTTCTTGAGAATCTTCTTCATTTTCAACTTTCCAATAATATTTACCGGTAGTTTCATCTTTAAGTCTCTTTCTTACAGGACCTGGAACTTCAACCCAGTTTGAGAACGCTGCTGTTTTTGCAGTTGTTCCATCTTGGAAAGCAATTTGTTCAATTTGAGACGTTGAACCATTAGTTGAAAGGTATCTATATCTAATCTTAAATTGTACAACTTCTTGAGGAATTGAATCATTTACAGATTTAGGCTCTGGAATAGACCAGAATCCTCTAATTCTATATTTAGGAGAAACGTTAGTTAAGTTGCTTGATGCTGCTAAAGTAGCAATTTCGCTTACAATAGAAGAATAAGCATCAGATTCTCCTTTTCTAGATGCTAGTAAAGAGTTTAACTGAGTTTTATCTTTATCAGCTTCTACTTTAGAAGCATATTTCTTTGTGTTAACTAAACTTCTTGTACTATTAATAGAACCGTCTAGTTTTTTAATATTTTGTTCAACCGTTGCCTTTTCAGCTTTTAATTTAATAATTTTGTTTGTTGCATCATTATCAGTTAAATGCTTATTAATTTGAACAACTTTGAAATTTGTAGTGTCTAATACAGGTTTGTCAGGAATGATTCCAACTGCCGCAGGCGGAATTGAATCAACTTTTAGACTTTTAATAAATTGTCCAAAGTCAGCAACTTCTTTTTTGTAATAATCGGCAAGAGTTGTTGTAGAACCATCTTGTAATAAAATTGTCAATTCATTTGAATAGAATCCAGCACCTGGTGAAAATACTTCAGCTTGCACTTTAGATTCAGCATCAACTGCTTTTACGAAAAGAACTTGTCTTTCGTCAAATGAAACATTAATTTCTAATGCAACACTAGTATCAACATCCTTATAAATTGAAAGTTGATCAGCACCCACTCTAATCGGTTCAAATCCTTCAATCAATGAAAGAACAACTTGAAGAGTATCAGTATTGATTGAATCAACCATGTATCTGGTTGAGAATTTACCGCTATTAACAACAATAGAATCACCAACCTTAAGTGTTTCAGTTTCCTTCAGTGCCTTAGAAGAATCTGAATATGTTAACTTATTTAAGGTAAAAAGTCTTACAGTTTTAGTCTGAGATACACCGTCAACAATATTAGTTATTTGTGCATTGTCAATTGAAATTACATCAAAATAGCCAAAATATTGAACAGATCTAACAGGCATATTAATAACCTGAGAATCTAAGAAATATTTGTAACCATCATTTGTTAGTTCAGTTTTAAAAGTAGCGTAATCAATTTCGCTATTATTTTTATATAAAGCATCAAATGCAGCTATTGAAGCCGCATCATCAGATTTAAATACATATCTTTCAATGTAGGCTTGTTCAGTATTAGCTGGAATTTGCCCACTTAAATCAAATTTAACTTTTAATAGTGGATTTAAAAAATCTTCAAAAAACTCGTTAGGTCTTGCTTCAAAAACAGTTGGTGCTGAAATTGAAGAAATTGTAGGAGCTGGACCTTTTAACTTACTAGTAAATACCTTTCTAAAAGTACCATCTTTTAAGCGAACGTTTGATGATGCATCGTTTGCACCAGTTAAACTCTCAACATTGTTACTTAATCTTTCTAATTCTCTTTTTAAGTAACCAAAAGACGGAACTTGAACCGTTTTAATATTTCCAGCACTAGGATCAAACAGGTCAATTGTTACGGTTTCCTTATCCGTAGTAATAGCTTCATTTGTTTTCTCAAATGTAGCAAGAGAATTGTTATACAATTCAATAAACTGTTCTAGAAGTTTTGATATCGAGTTATTTGCGCTCATTTTATCTTAAAATGTCAATTTCAAATGACTTATTTGTTTCATCAACACAGATAAGTTCAATGTATGGTTTATTACTAACTAAATCAGATTCATATACCTGAGCAATTACTTTCCAACCATTCGTACCGTTCTTATCAGTGATGAATTTAATTTTTTGACCAGCTAAAAGTAGGTTATTTTTAAAGTTAAACTTCAAAACTTGTCCGACTTTCCACTTTGTTATAGAATCATCTATGTATATATTAAGATCTGAAGATAGTGTATTCGTATTATCGATCCATATATTTGCACGATTTGTAAAATTTTTAAATCTTAACCAAATTGCAGTTGATGAAGCTTGAGCTGCATTAAATTTATTAGTCAATTCAATTTTTGAACCAACTGTCCAGTTTAAATTAGAAGAATTGCTTATATCAAAATTATAAACATCAATTAGTTCATAACCATGCACCTTGTTTTTAATTGTAATAAATCCAGGTACTGATTTATCTAATTCGGTACCGGCACCTTGTTTAAGTACATCAATATTATATTGAACTGCGCTTGGAACCGTACCATCTAATAATTGATTAATACGTTTATTTGTATTTTGTATTAATTGAAGCAATGAAGATGAGTTAGCATAATTTAACTTAGCATCTTCAATCGCTGTTTCAAGAGCTTGAATTTTATTTGCAAAATCTCCAACTTGAGTTGAAGTTAGCAATAAGTTTTCTAATTCAACAACCTTTGCTGCGATAGAATCATATCTATTACTCGCTGATAAAAGCAATTTAGTTGCTTGGTCAAGTGCAGCTGTTGTATCTAAGAAAATATCCATTGAGAATGTTGAGAAACTATCAATGTTCTTTTCAACACCAACATTATCAAGAGATGAATTGAATTTAACATTCAATTTAAGTGCAAATGAGTTACCATTTAAACCAGTAACATCATTTGGTTTATATTTTGTTAAAGAAGGAATATACCAACCATTTAAATTTGGATCTTCTTTAAAATTATCTAGAATCAAAATACCGTATAAGTTTGTCGACTTATTTGCAGTTGTTGATTTTGAGTAAATATCGTAGTAAACTAAAATAGCATTAAAACTAAAATCGCCGCCTAGTTTTGCGTAATCAAATAAAGAATTTAATTCTGGATTGTTAATTACTTTAGCATATTTAGCAGCATCAAATTCAATACCGAATGATGGCTCAACATTTGGATTAAAATTGATTTCCCCTTGATTAGAATCTGCTAATGCTTCTACATTTAAGTTAGCATCTGGATGTGTTTGTCCAGCTCTACCTTCAATATATGTTCCAGGATTATAAACATTTGATGTTGTATTCCAAACTCCTGACTTAAATAAAATTTCAGGTGTATATCCTACTACTGAAGGAACATTAATAAAAACCTCATTGTAAGTATTTCCTTGGTAGTTTTTATCATTTGAAACATCAATGTTTCCAATGTATTTAATAACTTTAGAATATTCAGTTCCAATATCGAAAGATTCATCTTGCTCTAAAAATCTTGAATATCCTGTTGCAACTTCTTGCGAAGTTCCAGGTTGCCATCTAACGGCTCCTATTTCATATAACCATTTAAAGAATATTTGTTCAGCGTCTGACTTAAAAATAGTCGGGTCAAAATCATCATCAGTTAAAATTAATTGCTCAAAGTTTAATGCATAATTTTGAAAAGTTTGTGCAAAGTGAACGTTTGCATTATCAACTGAAGTGTCATCATAACCAGCTCCAGAAGCATCAAATAGGTTACCAAACTGAATATAGTTATTGGTAGAACCTAATGCTGGAGTTGCAACTTGAGGTAATTGAACCAACGCAAATTTTGAAAATTCAAAATTAATGTCAGGGTTATAGTACGCTCTAGTTAAATCTCTAGCAGCTGATGCAAAGGCATACAATGTGCCTCCTTGTTCTTGTGGTATTCTTACTAATGGTGTAGCCATTTAGATTATATTGTTTTATTAGAATGTTACGCCGTATGAAGAGATAACATACCATTTAGCTCCTACATAACGTAACGTTAAAGTACCTTTGTCTGCAATTGAAATTGAAGTTGGACCAGCAACATTTGATGTTGCGATTGCAATTGAACCACCATCAGCAACTAATGTAATCTGTTGACCATTTGCTCCAGCATTTAATACTAAAGGAACAGTAACACCAGAAGAGTTAATAGTTGCAACATCTAAAACGTAAGTTGAAGATGCGAAATTACCAGCAGTTGGAAGGGTTGTTACACCAGTCGTTACTGAGAAAATCATATCTTGAGCAACTGTTAAAGTTTCATTGATTGTTGTCGGTACCGTTGCAGTAATACCAGATCCATTTGCAATTAATTTACCATTTGCAATATTTAAAGAACCGAATTTTGCTAAACCTGATAATGTAATAGTTTCATTAAGAATATCAAGCAATACAGCGATATCGGCAAGCTCTTGGTTAATTGCAGCAAAATTGTCATTAAGTGTTACTCTTGATGACGATACGCTATCGGTACCTAGAATTTGTGTGATGTTTGCCATTTTAGTTTATTTTTATGTTTTTATGTATCATCAGTCTATATATCAGTATAACCGAGGTTACGCCCCGACATACTGATAATGAGGTCTTTTTTTCGGTCTAGCTTTAGATGGAACGGTAACAGAAATCATATTTCTAGAAACTGAATTTTTATTTCCATTGCAATCGGTTACGCTTAGTTCAATGGTGTATTCTCCTCTTTCTTTAAAAAGGTAAGTTAACCATTGTTCATTATAGTATATATTTTCGCCAGTATTATTGTTCGTAATCTTCCATTCTTGTTCAATAATTCCAGGCATGTTTGTTTTATCATATGAAAACGTAACATGTTGTAATAATGAAACATTTGCATGGTCATTAAATAATACAATATCGTTATATTTCGGATTATATGATTTATAATTAATCTTACTAAGAACGTCTCCGTTATTTCCATCTGGGAATTCAACATCAACGAAATCATATGAAGATGAGTATTCTTTTCCTACCGCTAGTATGATATAACATGCATCTTCAACACCATTATTATCATTATCAACTAAAATAGCGTTGTATGTAAACTTAGATAAACCAGGATGTTGAACAGGATCTAGATTATTTAATTCATTTTGAATTGCAATATAAGCTGACAAATCCGCATTATTTAATGGATATGTTGCTTGAATCTCATACGAGTCTGTAACATTTTGGCCATTTATGTTTTTATATGTTAACACTAATGGTCCTCCATTTTGGAAACCTCCGCTCTGATCAATTTCTAAAGCAAATGAAGAAGTTAGGTCCGGACCAATTCTAGTTGAATCCCATGAAACTCCATAACCATCATCCCATGTTGCTTGTTTTAAATTACTCCAGAAGAATGGACCACTTGTTTCAGAGAATCCAGTTGGTGAATTAGCATCAAGGTATCTAGATACTGTAGAGAAGTTTACACCGTTCGATGTGTCATGTGGATAATTAGCACGATCTAATGTTAGATACCAAGAAGCAACCATTTCATCCATTAAATTATAGCTTGCTTGTGGTTCTTCAAAATAACCACCAGAAAGGTCCCACGTCTGGTCATCTAAATCCCATTGATCTAGTTCAGGTTTAAACGAATAAAAACCATATATTTCTACGGATTTATTGTAAATTACAATATCGCTCTTTCTCCTATAAGACCTTGCATTATACAGATCATATAAACTTAATACAACTTCGTAATTACCAGATTTTGGTAATACCAATAATAAGTTTTTATTATTATCGATAGTATCTCTTAATCTAAATTGATACCCATTCGGTCCAGTAACATACCATTCTGCTTCATAAACATCTTTTTTCCAAAGAGTATTCCATGTATAAAGTGTTGAGGCGATTTGAGTATAATCATTTGATGCAATATCAGCATCGTTCCATGTAAAATCACAACTATTCCATGTATCAGTTAATGAAGTACATTCTAAAACAATTGGACATCCAACTGGTACCGGAGATAGAGTTGTAAAAGTATTTAGTTCTTGATTATAATAATTAGCATAGAAATCCTTTACCTTTTGGATTTCAGTTGCTTCGTTTGCAATAGGCCAAATACTATTAAATCCAGCAGTTTCAACAGCATCTGCAATTACAGTACTAACCAAACGCAAATCTTCAATATAGAGTCTGCTTCTATTTGGAATTATTTCAAAATCAACTTCTGTTCCAGAACTTTGAACTTGAATAACTTGCTGGTCATTCCAAACGTTTTGAGTAAATTGTGTGAAGAAGTCACCTTCTCCAGTAATATCAACTATTTTAGCCTGTAATGGTAAATAGTCTTTTTGAAGCCTTCTTTTTAGGCCATATAATTTAATTAGAATTTCTTCTGGTGTAAAATCAAAAGATTCTTTTACAGTTGGAATATCCCATTCATCAACATTCCCATCCGGCTCATTAATCTTATATACTAACGAGAATCTAGAAGTTTTCTTAAGATTTGAATTAGGTAATTCAACTGAACTATTTTTAGTAGCCAAATAACCAGCTTTTCCAGTATCTGGAACAGCAATTGCAATTAATTTGCCGAAGTTTTCAGCTTGCTCATTAATATTCAACCAATATTCTTTAAGTTTAACATTGTCGTAACCAAAGAATTTGATCGCATTTACAATAGCTTTATATGTGCCGATAAAAGGTTTAATATTATGAGCTTCTAAAAGTAATTCTTTTCTCTTTTGGTTCAATAATTGGTAATCAACTTTGAACTCATTAACATCACTTGACTTAAAGATTAAGAAATCTTCTTCATTAAGAGACATACCAAAGTTTGATAAAAGATCTACTAATCTTTCATCTTCTCCAATAGTTTCACCATATACTTTAATAGAAGCAATATGGTGTGTTTTGTTTCCATTATTATCAATCTCGTAAATATTTAAAAGCTTGATATGGATCTTTTCTTCTTCAGATTTTAATGCTAATTTGCAGTGAATTGCTTCATTAGAAACATTGGTGTTGATTGTTTTAAATTCACCACCTTGATTTGATGTGTTTCCAACTGATGTGTTATAGTTTTGATATACCCATAAACCATTTGATGTTGAAGAATCTAAAATACTCTCAACTTGGCTGTTCGTTTCTTGAACTTGGTAGTAACCATTGTTTGAAACTACATTATAAATAAAGACATCACCCTGATAGTCCTCATTATCCTCTATTTCAAATAAGAATTTAGTTGATGAACTTTCAGAAATAGGTCTAACATATTCAAATCCTCCTAAATCTTTATGAACTTCTTCAAGGACAAAAAGATTTACAGTTTCATATAAACCCACAGAAACCTTTGGAACGAAAATAATTCCATCCCATAATTCGGCATCCGCATCATAGTTGAAGTTAAGTTCTCCAGAAGTGCCATTGAAAAATCTAAGATTTGCGTATTTAGACATTTATCGTACTTTAGTATAGTTTTTAGGAACTGTAAAGTTCTTATAAATTTTTAAGTGTGTTGCTGCGTCAATATATTTAACGAGAACATCCTGTATTAAAATAATAAAATCACTTAAATATGCATTTCTTAAAAGAGCATTTGAAAGTGATTTAGTCAAAACAGAATTTCTAAAATTGTGACCTAAATTTTTTCTGTCATCAGCTAATTGGTTTTGATAATCATATAGACTTTCATAACCAGCAGAAAATAATCCGTCAAATAAGTTTTGATTATCAACCATTAGATTTTCTTTCTATTTTGAGTTTGTATCATTGAATAGATTGTACTTGATACGGCGGGTTCATCAAAGTATACTGATAAAGCAGCCATTTCTCCGGCTTTAGCATCATCAGCAACCATAATATTATCTCTATCATACCAATTACCTCTAAATATTGCAACTTCTTCTTTTCCAAGAATAATATCACCAAATGAATCTAATCCAATTACACTTTCTGGTAATGGAGCACCTGGCTCGAAATTAACTTGAGTTTCAGTTACTGTCTTTTTAAAGAATACAAATTTTTGTTTTCCATTGCCAATTGTTTCAAGTGTTGGCGTAGATGGAGTTACGGTTGTTGTTCTTGAAATATAATAACCATTTTTTCTAGCAGTTTCTTCAGTCTCAGATACAAATCTAATATTTACTGAGTCAATACCATCGATTGCTTCAATTACTGCAATTAAATCTGATTTTGGTAAACGATCTCTTCTAGTAATGTTCATCAAATATTCAGAAACTTTATTACGAATTTCAGTAAATAAGTTTTGTTTAGAATATCCTTCAAAGTATCTAACTTTAATATCCATTCTATAATATTTAGCAACTGGATCAACAATCTTTACTTCAGTTGTAACCATTTGCTGACCAGAGTTTTCTAAAACTCCTAAAATTCCATTCTTTTCATCGGTTGAAAAGAAGAATTCATTAATATCTAAATTGAAATAATCTTTGTTTTTAGATAATTTCTTTTTAACGTTCGGTAACATAAATAGGTAGATAACATTATCATCATCTATGTAACCATCGTCAGTTGTATTGTAGGCATCAAGGTATGAAAATAATCCGTATCTTGATAGGAAATATTCATAATTTTCTGGTGTTGCTAAAACAAAAGATTTTGATGCAAGAGGTGCAATCATTTTAGTTGTTTTTAAATCTTCTGGATCAGCAGCCATTTTAGGAGATTGAGTACACTCTAGCTCTAAAATTTTATTCAAATCATAAGTATTACCCATAGAATCAGATCCTTCGGTAACAAATTTGAATGTAATATCTTTTGCATCATTTAAATTACCTGCTGCTCCAACGTGAGTAATATACTCAACCATAATAGAACTTCCTTGTTCTGGAATCATTCCAAAACTACCATTTCCAAAGTAAATATCTAAACCTCCACTAATTCCAGTTTTAATTAAATAACCTTTAGTAGTTGGAAGCATATCATAAATGCTATCGTATTTGGTCCAAAGTTCGCCATTTACAGAAATTCTTGAATTGTAATGGTCTGTATAACCTTTAACTGCAACATTAAACGACTGTAGAGGTTCGCCAGTTCCAGTTAATGTTTGTGATTCATGAGAACCTTGAATTACTGGAATTGTTATGTATGTGTAATTTGATTTTTCAAGTCTAAATTGATCGGTGTTAGTTCTTAAAATGTATTCTAATCCATTTGAATTTGATTTAATAACCGCATTTGCTGGAATATTAACACCGTCTCCAGCAATTTCACTAGCAGAAGAAGTATTTAATCTAACTCTAATTTCACCAATCGCAGCAGTTCCTCTAAAAGCATCGTGACCCGTAAGTCTAGCAATACCATAAACAGATTCTGGTTGCTGTGCTGTTAAAATGTTTTGTTCAACTGTAGCATCTTCAATGTAAAAGAAGATAAGTTCTGAAATTTCAGTAATTACTTTAATAATTTGAAAAAACGGAGAAGCAGGTGTAAATACCTCATTTATTCTTCCATATAAACGAGACATATATGTCTTAGTGTCTGCTAAGAGCTGATTTGCCTGGATTCTAGTTTTTTGTAAAAATGTCATTGCCATCTTAATATATTTATATTACAACCTGTACCGTTTCTCGGCCGCCATCAATATTAATATTAATAAAAATAGCATCTCTTTCCGGTGAAGATGTGTCAAATTCAACATCAACAGTGACATTCATTTCTTGAGCCAACGGAACATATCTAAATAATTGTTCCTCGATCTCATTTTTAATCTGACTGTCATTGTAATTGAATGAATATACTAAATCTTCTAAATTGCAACCTAGACCAGGCTCTCCCATTATCTCTCCTCTTCTTGTGAAAAGAACAACGTCCAAATGCGCTAATAAAGTTGCAATCCTAGTATCGGATTGAACTTTATTTGGGTCATAATTTGGATCACCATTTGTCTTAATATACAATTCCATTTAGTATCTATCAATATTTTTATGAGTGCATCATCCAATCAGTACCTTCATCTGATTTAATTTCTTCGATAACTGCCTCTAATTCGCTTTCACCAAGTGATTGAATTGTATCAGCATTAATTGAAATATTTCCAGGTAAGTTAAACCCGAAGATACTCATCTTATTTCCTAATGCAATCTTAATTTTAGCAGAACAATATCTAAAGAATGCCTCGTCTTCAAAAAGAGCGCACTGTGGAATTGTTTCATAAATTTCAAGTACTACATCCTTTTTAGGAACTTCTCCAGTAAAACGGATTTCATGTGTTAATTGATTATAGTGGAAACTAATTGGATTATCGACAATTTGTCTAACTAAATCAAAATAACTTTCATTAATTACATAATATTGTAGGTTTTCAGCACCTGCAACCGTTCCAGTTCCACCATAAAGTCCACCGTACAACATTCTTTCAATTGCAAAATCTCCAGTCGTGAAGGTTACTGAAGTTCCAGCGCCATATCTTGAACCAACTGGCCAAACTCCAAAAACTGAATACACTTCACCACCGCCTGAAGTTAAATCTTCTTTAGGAAGAGTAAAACATCTGGTTCTTCTAAAGTACTCGGTCTCAAACATTGCTTTAGGAATTCCAATAAAACTTTCTTTCATCGAATATTCATAATTCTTATGAAACCATTTTTTAGCTCTTTGTATAATATTTTGAACTTCCTTTTTTGGAAGATTCATTGGAATCATACAAGATCCGGTAATATCATCAGCTAATTGATTGACAAAATCATTATAGCATGTATTCGACCATGATGGTGGGGTTGTTAAGTTACCTTCCGTACCTTGATAAATATCGCTCATGTCTTAATTATATTTTTGTTGATTTTACAATTTCAGTATCTTTAAACACTGCGTCTTTTGTGTATTTTCCTTCTCTAAAGATACCATTAAACATTTTTCCAGAGAAAACACCATCAATACCGTAAACATAACAGTTATTGCTGACACAACTCTTATTAACATAAGAAGATCCTATTTTAGATCCTGTGATTTGTGTTCCTTGATAGAAATTACACATTTTCAAGTCTGAAGATTTAATGTCACATTTAAAAACATCACATTGTGTTAATTCTCCCATAATATCACATTTAACGAATTCATAATTCATTAAACCAAAGCAATACGGTAATTCACCGCCTTCAACCTGAACTCTACCAGCATCGGAATCATAGTTAATATGTCCTTTAGTTAATTGACCATTCGTGAATAGGTTAATCACTCTATCTTTAATTTGAGGCCAATAAATGTCAATAATTCTTGGATCATTATTTAAATCAACAGTCAAATGAACATCTTTCCAGCCTTTATTGATATTCTTCCAATCAATTCTAGCGTCAATGATTCTTTTGTTTGCATTTAAAATCTTTTTAAGCTCTAATTTATTATTAGAAGTAAATCCATCAGTTGTTGCAGTTTTCCAAAGTTGTAATAAGAAAGAGTCTAAAAGGTTTAAAATTTTAGACTGTTTTTTATGCCAGTTTTCGCCACCTAAATATCTAAATTCTAGATAATTCTTTTGTAACTTTTCAAAGTTAACTCCATAATATTTAGATTGAGGGAAAATGAAATTAGTTTGGTTGATATGATTTCCATCATAGATATAAGTTTCAGTCTTAGGAAGAATAAACTTAATTGATTTAGCATATGCTGAATCTTTTCTTTCTGGAAATGCTTTCCAAACCTGCTCTTCATTAAAATCAAGAATAAATTTAAGAGGACTCATTCTTGAAATTAAATATCTGTTTCCAATTAACTTAGAATCAAAACTTAAATTCAAATGGATTGAAGATCTATTTGTGGTATATCCATTTTTAGAAATCCAATCACATACTTTAATGATAATCATCCTGCCTTCAGAATATGGCAAAGCGCCGGTTACTAATTCCATTAGTCCGGCGCCGCCACTCATATCAGGTTCGATTTTAAATTCGTGTTTAGTTGGAGAAAAATCACTATGGTGTTTCTTCTCGATTCGAATCTTTTTGCCTAAAACTTCAGCTAATTGTTTTGCTGTTTCTTCAAGGCTTACATTTGCATAAAATTCGAATTCAACTCCTACGAGACCATTTTGAAGGATCTCAGAATCTTTTAAGTTAATCATTTACTGGTTTTATATAGTTACGTTCACTATATATATCCAGTTCAGAATTAAACTAACTTTAAGAAAACCTTTCTAGTCTCTTCTTCGATTCTACTAATAATCACTGTAATCGGATCACCTTTCTTAATTGTTGTGGTATCAACTCCAGTTAATTCACTAGTATGTAAAAGTCCAGTGATTCCATCCTCGATTTCAATAAACAATCCGTAATCTTTAATTGATCGAACTGTTCCTTGAACTTCAGAAGGTACATTGTATCTTTTTGAAGCACCATTCCATGGGTTAACTTTTGAATCAGATTTTTGAGTCAAAGTAATCTTAGTATTTGAAATAATATCTTTTACTAAGAATTTGATTGGTGTACCTGGCTCTAATGTTCCTTTTGCATATGCTTCAGCAGTTTCTCCTGCTAAATCATTAATGTGAATCATACCAGTTAAACAACCATTGAACTCAACGAATACTCCATATTTTGTAGAACCAGTCACGTGACCATCTTGTTCAACTTCAATATTTTGTCTTAATGTTTCAATTGCATCTGGAATTAAGGCTTGTAGGTATCTTCTATGTGATACTACGACAGTTCCTTTTTCGTGCGAGTAAGAAACTGGAACAACATACATATCAGTTCCGATAATTGATTCAAAGTTTGCAAGTTTATTAATACCCGCAAGAGAACCTGGCATGAAACATTCAATTCCTTGAACTGCAACCATGTAACCTCCACCTGGAATCATTTGAGTTACTCGACCAACGTAAGCTGTGTTTTCTTCTTTTGCAGCTTCTAATAGTTCATTAAAGATTGCTTGTTTAGTTCCTTCAGTTACAGAACCTACTACAAATCCGCGTTCTTTATGAGTTGCCAAAACTTTAACACTTAGTTCACGATCTTTAACGATCATTTCTCTAAATGCTGGAGCTTCTTTGTCAATGTCAATGTAAATGAATTCTCTATAGCCAACATCAATAGTTGCCCATTTTCCATCATTTGCCCAGATTTTACCAGTTAATTTGTCGCCAACATTAATATCAGGAACCATAGTACTGAAAGATCCAGCATATAAATCATAAAGTTGTTGTGCGTTTTTAGATTGAGAATAAACCTTAACTCCCTTTGGCACTTTAACATGCGGATTCCCTTTTCTAATTCTCGATGGGCAATCTTCAGTGTGAGCGTCCCAGTCAAAATCAGGATCGCCAGTTACTTGTAAGGTCTGTGTTTTTGTTTTTTGTTTTACTAATTCTTCTAGCATTGTTTTTTAAATTAAAGAGTGAATTATGAGTTATATATCGTTTTAAAATACAGTGGGTACGAAACCGATCATAGGTGCAGTAGATACACCGACATAAATTTGACCACTGTAAATAAATTTTAAATCTTTTAAATGTTTTGCACATGCAACTGCAACTGCTGTTGCCGTAGCTTTAGTTGCTGCTTGTAATGTTGGTTGCGCCTTAAATGACTTTCCAGTATTCCATGCCCTTCTTAAATCCTTTGTTAATTTAGATTTAAATCCATATGAAATAGGTATAAAAGTACCAGGAGTTGGAATTAAACAAGGAGGAACTGGTGGAGCTGATTGAAATGGCTTAACTGTTGTTGACATCCAATATGCAACTATAGCACCCGCCATAATTGAATATGGATCATTCTCATCAGTTGCTTCTTCGCCAGTCTTCGCTTTATCTGCCATATCTTGAATCCACTTTTCTCTTAATTGTTTAAATCTTTCCTTCTCAATCTTGTAGTGTGGATATTTTGCATTTATTCTATTATTTTCTTTACTATTTGGATTGCTGAAAATATCAGAAGCTAAAAATGCAGATTGTTGCAGTGATGATAGAGCATCTATTTCTTTTTTATAGACAAATTTACAAATTAATGTAGATCCATTCATCCATTCCGGAAAAAAATCTTTATCATCTTCAAATTCTCTTTGAAAATAGTTCTTATTTAATTTTAACGTAAATTTGGTTTTATTTTCAATCCAAGCAAGAACTTTTTCCTTTACATTTTTTCCAAATGCAGAATTAACGCCATACTCTAATCTTTTTACCCATCTTACAAATTCTGCAGAACCGTCATTTTGCGCTAAAACTCTTTTTGCAACATTAATCACCCTATCGTTTTCAGCCATATTTTTAAAAAATGAAACTGGTTTTACCGGTTCCGGTGTCTGAATTGTTATAGAACTTGGATCAACTTCAGAAAGATTAATAATTAATTTCTGACCTATTTTAATAGGTCTATCAGAATTAGAGGATCTTACATCAACTAATTCATATTCAATATTACCTGGTTTTTCTTCACATATAACTGTAACAGAATCACCTTCTAGTGTTGTAATTCCAGGTTGAAGTTTACCATTAATCTTATAGGTAAATGTATACGGTGCAACCCCATTAATACCAACAAATGTTATTTCTGGCTTTTGATTATTAATTGATGCTCCGATATTTCCAAATAAATCAGGTTGAGTATCTTCTTTACCTTCATTCGGATCTTCAATAAATTCATAGAATAAAAAATCAGGTATAGTAACATCGTTTTCAGTTAACCACTTTTTGAATTCCTTTTCAGTATCATTTAATGGTTTTGCTGGAGGAAATGGTTCAAAGAAATCTGCAAATAAAGGATTCTTTTCTTTATCTTCTAGGGCAGGTTCAACTGAATCAAATAATTTATTGAATGCCTTTTTAAATCCTTCAACAAGAATAGTTTTTTGGCCAGATGAGTGAATATTTCCGAATGGAGTTTGAGAAGTTTTGACTGCATTAAAATATTCATTAGCAACAAATTCACCAAATTGATCTGGCCCTCCAATACTTCGACTGGAAAGCTTATTTGATAAGTTATTAATGAATAATGGCCACTGTGCAGGCATGTCTTATATTTTTATAGGATATTTATCCTTATTAATTATTTACCTTTTTGTTGGTAATCCTTATGCTTACCTTTTAATTGTCCAATTGTAGCAGGCGTTGGAGCCGATGGCGGTCCACTAGGTCCTGTTGGTGTTGGGTGAAAATGCTTTTGATAATCATCTAAAAGTTGATTTAACCATTTTTCTAAAGAAACACCACGAACAGCAGGTTCTTTTTCATCTTCAGAACCCTCACCAGTATTTGATAAAAATATATTACCCGAATCTAAAAATATTTTAGAATCTGTACTAATTTTAATTATATTCTTTTCATCGATTTGAATTAAGGGTCTTTCCTTAGCACCCTTTCCTCTTGTGATAATTATACCATCTTTTGGAGAATGATAAATCCTGATGTTACGGATTTCATCGTAAACTAAAGAAATCGTTTGTTGTGCTTCATCTTCTGAAAGAGCATCTAAAACTTCAGACTTTAGAGCTTTACGTTGATTAACTTGAAAGAAATATTCAGGGTGGTATAAATTACCATTATCAAAACGTATTGAAACAATATCATCGATGTTAGGCACACTGTGCGCGCCAACATTATTTCGGTTACCGTTAGAAGCCCATGGAATATCTTCGGGAGGAACAGTGTCGAACTTACCAAAGACCATAACCTTACATCTACCATTTTTCAATGGATCTTTATTATCTAAGACTTTGCCAAGCCAGTGTGTGTCTCTAATATTATCACTGCCTCCTATTTCGTCAATCGTTGCCATTATTTCTTATCTTTTCCAATCACTATATACGTTTCCAATACTAATTAAAGCGTCTCTATTTGCTTTATTAAGAACATCAACTGCTGGAGTACCATCTAACCAATGCACGTTTTTGCCAATAGAACTTTCAATTCCTCCAGCAATACTTCTTACATCGGTAGCAGCATCAATACCTCTCATAATTTTACCATAAACATTTTCTAAAGTTGGTAGCCTACGATTGATATATCTTGCTGCTTCAATTTGAGCTTCTTCAGCTTTCATTCTTGCCATTCTAGCTAAATCATCTTTAGAACGATCACCGTAATCTTTAAGTTGTTTAACGGCTTTATTCTTAAGATTTTTCATCTTACCTCCAACCTTTTGTTTAAATGAAAGATCTTTGGTTTGATTTACATCTGTTGCAGCACTACTAATAGCAGCTTCTTTTGCAGCATCTTCAGCTAA
>JACCDH010417417.1_pt1 | contig 24637 bp, 32 predicted proteins | sample 7442481 | NCBI WGS metagenome assembly JACCDH01 (sample SAMN15323433, study PRJNA562643) | freshwater metagenome | isolation source: river surface water | place: USA:Blue River Watershed | collected 2017-08-15
GGTGTAGATACGATCAACAGACTTAACACCTTGCCGAGCATAATCGGCGCAATCAAATGCAGTAAATAAATATGGTGGAATTTGGCCTGCCCAGCACGATTCGAACGTGCGACCTACGCCTTAGAAGCTCAAAAATTCGATGATTTCAACAGTATTCTTAACATGTTAGACCTTGCAAGATCAGGTGTATTTTTGGCAGTCTATTTACTGGCATCTAATGGCATTGAATGCGGGTCATATGGCATCGACATATGACTTAATGGCAAACATTGGCGGTTATATCTAGAACAATGGAGAAATGTCGGGAAAACCGACAAATTAACCACTCAAAACTGCTTGTAGAGTGCTATGCCACTGTATGTGCGAGTAATTATTGGAGTTAACAAATAGCTGTCTGTAACCCAAGCCCCCAACACAGATCCCAGTGCATGCGAACTGAAATCTAATAATGAACTAGAAACCTTAGCATCTTTGGAAAAAACTTGACGTGATTCAGCTAAAAAACTGACAGTTGAACTAGTACCAACACCAATCAGCAGTCTATTTGGAGAATCTTCAAATATTTTGGTAATAGCCCCAGCCATAACTGCACCACCTGCAGCATGACTGACCTCACTTGTAAAGCCATCATAGGCATAGGAGTTAGTTGCTATTGCAAATAGGGTAATCAATAATAATTTGATCATGGTTGTATCCTAACCTAACATCCACTTTATATTCTTGCGCTATATCAAAAATAGAAAATTAATTAGTAAGTAATAATTGCTGTACCTACTCTAAAAAATAACTATCAGGGCGATAGTTATTCAGAATTTGATTAAGAATTTCTTTCGGCGTTTTTTTGCCAATGAACGACTCACTAATGATGCGCTGAATACGGGTTAATGGCTTGATAATTCCGCCTGCTAGAAATAAGTACTCAAACCAACCTTTTTGTTGCATACGCTCGCTTGCAATTTTCACTTCTTCTGGACTTGGAAGGATTGCTGATGCTAAAGGTTGAGATCTTTTTTTGAGTAGCATGCGTAAATTACCCCAGTCTTCTACATTTACAACGCTGAAGTAGGGGCTTGCCATACTCATTAATGTGTACTTTGAGTAGTAAAACAGATGCGCCTTGAAGTAAATATTGTGGGGCGATGCATCAGCTTGAAGAATGTTAGGGACTTCAATAAATACATGCCCATTTTCTTTAAGACTCTCATATAGCTTTTTCATCACGTCATGAGGTTTGGCCATATGTTCTAGTACATGGAATAAGGTCAATATATCTGCTGAGCAATCATCTACATTCGATAGCATGGCAGTTTTAACTTCAACACCGTACTGTTCTTTTGAGAAACTTGAGTAGCCCACATTGGGTTCAATTCCCGTTGAAGATGCGCCTCGCTGTTTGGCCATATATACGAACTCACCGCCACCTGCTCCAATATCAATTAGAGTTTGTTGATTTAGATTGAGGTGCTTTTCTAGAAAATTGATGCGATCAAGTGCTGCCTGACCAGCTCTTTGAACGTATTTTGGTTTTGGTGAGTATGTACTTTTATAGTCTTGGCGATAGTTGTGTGAGTAATAAATAGTGAGCTCTTCATTGCTGGGGATATCACTTTGAGCAACAAAGCCACAATCTAAACAGGTTGCTATTGCTAATGTGTCTCGACTTTTGGCATCTGCTTTGTTGTGATGAACTAGTTTGTTGGATTGGCAAAGTTCGCAATACTGGCTCATAAAGTCTCCGTTTTATTGATTACTTACTACCTGTAAACAATGTCCGCTCGTCTGTTTTCTTTCCAAGCCTCTTCGTTACTACCAACCGCTTTAGGTTTTTCTTTACCAAAACTCACAGCTTCAACTTGTGATGAATCAACACCTAACAATGAAATGGCTTTTTTAACAGCTTCAGCACGTTTTTGACCAAGAGCTAAGTTGTACTCAGTGGTGCCTCGCTCATCAGTATTACCTTGAATAACAATGTTGGCTTTCTTATCTTTGTTTTCACGAAGATACTTAGCATGAGCTTCCACAACAGATTGATACTCAGGTTTTACTTTGTAGCTATCAAAATCAAAGTAAATGCTTCTCTTACCGTAAACACTTGATTTTGGATCATTGATAGGGTCATAGCCCATTCCATGCCCAGTAACATCCACATTTGCAACTTTGTTTGAATCAGATGTTGTGCTGCATGCACCCAACCATGCTGTGGCGATAAAAATAATAACCAATCTAATTAAGTTCATGATGCTTATCCTTTAATATGTATTAATCTTTTTTACTGTCTAAAATATCTTTCTCTAATTCCTGAAACGCCTTAGATGCTCTAATTTTTGAATCAAGAATTGCGTTACGTTTTGTTTGCTCAACAACCATCTTGTTTGTCTCACCTAATGGATATCTGAGCATTACATATGATCGATAGCCAGTACCTTGCTGAATAATTTCTCTTTTTGCAGTTGTAAACCCTGACAGGTTCACCTCGGTAACTAGCTCTGTCGAAACTCTCTCAATCTCTTTAACAACTTGAGCATCTGATCCGGCGCCAACTTCTTGCGCAAACTCTTTCATCTTTGATGAAATCTTGTTACTAATTTGCGTTGCTAGACCAATCTTGGCATTTAGCATTGACTTATCAATGGCAAACTGTAAATCAGCGGAATAATCTGTCGCAACAGCATATATTGCATTATTTTCAACAGGAGGCTCCAAAAACCACTTAGGCGCCTTGTCAATTGTTTGTTCAGCTTGTTTAAGTAACATTTTCTGACGTTGCTGCTCTTGTATTTCAGCATATTCTGCTGTGCCAAACTTTGGCGAACTACATGCAATTAAAATTAAAGCAGCGGCAGATAACGTAATTCCTTGATAATGCTTCATATAAACCCCCTAATTATTTGATTGTTTCGGTATTAATAGTTGATAGCCGCGCTTAACGTATCTAATGCGGTCCAGTGGTAATTCAGCTAACCTTGCCTTTAAATCAGCTAATGAATATTTTTCAAGCCACTTAATAGGGTCTTTTGTTACAACGATGAGTAAATACTCATCAACAAATGATCTATTTTGCGGAGGCTTATCAGGCAAGGACACCTCATAGCTATAACCCTCAGAAGGAATAATTTTCTTTTTGGCAACTAGCGAAATAGGATCCTTGTCATTTGGAAACAACCTAAATACTTGCTTTTCTGTATTTAGATATGGAACCCAATTAAATATTGCAACATGCATCGGCATACTTGGTTCAATATTTAAAAATAATTTTTCCCCAGGCCTAAAAACTGTCTGATTTATATGAACACCAACATCAAAATTAGGATCAGACTTTCCTTTTGTTACAACAATGTCGGATACAGATTCAACGCGACAGATTTTGCTTCCCGCTACAACTAAGATATCTTTTTTTATTAAACTGGTTGATTTAATATCGCCGCCAATTTGTGACCAAATGATTTTATTTAATTGGCAATCGTCACTATCAGATAACTTTGACTCCCTACAAGACAGATTTTGATCAAACGATATTGTCTCGCCATAGAACTTTCTGAGTGAATCTAACTTTGATCGCTCTTCTGCAGCTAAGCATGCAGATAATTCAGAAGTCTCTGGCCCAAAGTGATATTCGCCAATACCAGAAGTCCATGCAGCATTGGCATTAGATACATATACCACCAACATGAGCACCAGAGATGTAATTGAAAGCTGTAGTTTCATGTTAGTCAACCGCAACAGCAACCATAACCACTTTGCCAATCATTGCCTGATACAGATCTTCTGGCTTCATTGGAGTATTTTTTGATGCACCAACATAATCATTTTTTTTGTAATTTAAAATGTTGGTAATTCTTTCAATATGTATAGCAAAGTTGATATCTTCTGGGGCATACCCATCCCCTCTCTTGATAACTTCACTATCAAGCTTGCCCTGAGTTATTCCGATTAAATTACCGTACATATCAAAAACAGGCCCGCCTGAATTACCTTTATTTACCTTAGCCGTTAGTTGAAAATTAGTTGGATCCTCATTGACTCCAGTTCCCTTGGCTACGACACCATTTGTGATTGATGGGGTAGAAGTTCCAAGAACATACCAAAGTGGATATCCCATAACCACAACGTCACTGCCTGCTTTAGCTTTCTGAAACTGATAATTATTTATTGAGTGTTCAGAACTAAACGGATCATTTAACTCAAGAATTGCTATGTCATCTGTTTTTGAAATAAAAACCACTTTGGCTTTTGACGTATTTCCCAAACCATTTTTAATTGCAAAATCCTTACCTCCCTCCACAACATGACGATTTGTGATAACTTTTCTTCCACCGTCAATAACCACCCCGCTGCCTCCAGTAACCGGGGTTCCTTTACCAAATGGGAATTTACTAAAGTTATTAATTTTTTCCAGCGATTGCGTCTCAGGAACTGGTGATAATCTTTTTTGATTAATAATTGCCCTTGCAAATGGCACAGACTCAGAATCACTAGCACCATCTTCAGGAGAAGTCTGATTACTAATTTGCGGGTTAGGATTTAATTCTTTTTTATTTTTGGAATTATTTTTATTTGACTCACTTTTATCTTCTTTTGCAGTAACTGCGCCAAGTTGCTCTGCTTTAGTTTCTGGCGCATTTTTATGCAAAACCAAAATCGAAGTCTGTGCTTTTTCGTATTCTTTTTTAGAAACATATAATCTGATGGCTTGTTTCTTGTACTCAATTGCTAAGTTTTTTTGCTTAGCTAAAAATAATGTATCAGCTAGCAGTGACTTAATATGAGCAGATTCTGGCTTGGCTTGAAGTGCCTTACTTAAAAAGTTGATAGCTTCATTCACTTGCCCACGCTGAAGTAATAATCTAGCGTAATAAGTAGCAGGCAAATCTAAATTTGGATTAGCGTAAATTAAATCCAGTAGGCGCTGATCGGCTAAATTTGAATTTCCCGTTAACTCTTCGATGACCGCTTCATGGTAAGCCACTTCTAAGCTAGCATCAGTCAACTTTGATGCTTTCGCTAGATATCTTTTCGCCTCTTTGATTTCCCCCAATTTAATTTGCGCCTGAGCTAAACCCAGTATTGATTGATAGTGATTTGGTGCATCAGATAATGAATTTTCAAAATAGCTTATGGCTTTTTGAGGTTGATCAATTCCTAGATATATCTTCCCCAAAGCATAATTTAGCTCCGCTACCTGAGCATCACTTTTAGGATCAAATTTTTTTAATGACTGAACTGCATTTTTATACATCTGCGCATCTATGTATGCATGAGCAGAGCTAAGATGACTTGGCAATGTAATTAAGTTATACGAAAAGGCTGATGTACTAATAAAAATTAGCATTAGAAAAATCGTTTTTTTTATAATCTTCATGCTACTTTTCCACCATTACTAAGAAATCTTTTTGCGCATATTTTTTTCTTTCATCAGCTATTCGGATTGTTAACTTGTGATAGCCAGGCGGAATGTCCGCTTTAGGTATGTACAGGCCATTCTCAGACAATCTAGCTTCTTTAAGAAACCTATTAGTTATGTCAAATTGGTAATTTCCGTATAAAACCTTAAAAGAGTCCCAAGAAACTTTTGAACCATTTGCTGGTTGGAAAAAAATTTCAATTGGAAACGGAGCTTTAATGGCTTTATCAACATCCGGTTGAAAAACAACAATTTTGGGAGCATCAGGATCAGTATTAAATTTTTCAGCAGCACTAGGTGCTACCGGACTTTGATACTTGGTCATTTCGTCAAAATCTATTAAATACTCAGCATGACAAATACCATGTGCTAACACTCCAGCAAAAAGAATTATTTTTCTAAATGTCATTTTATTTTTGACTAACTAATATTTTTTGTGAAAAACCAGATATAGATGGCGTTTGCTGCATGCCCCTTCTCTGGGCTTCTTTGCTTACTCGTTCAACCACATATTCATGTAACTCTTGGGCTGTAATTTTTTGATCTTTATTAAGGTCAGCATCACCCTCCAAACCTTTCATAACAAAATATGAAAAAAGTCCATGCCCAATCTCTGACGACGATGCTGAAATTTGGCTACCTGATGAGGAACTAATCAACGTTGAATTTGGAGGCAATGATTCCACTTCAGAATAAATTGCAATAGGTCTAGCCGATGCTAAAAGCTGCCCACCAGTCCTTGATATTCCTGAGTAGCAACTATCCACCAACATAGTGATTGATTTTGGTTGATGAGCGCCTATGATCTTAATCAACTGATCATGAGCTATTGCCGTGTCATCTAACAAATTAATATTTGTGTCAACAGGTAGCAAGTACCGCTTCTTACCATCCGCCGAAGAAAGGCCATGACCCGAATAGAAAATATAAACATCAGTTTTACCAGCCACAATTTCTGCCGCCAACCAATTTCTTGTTGCTAATAAAATATCATTTCTTTTAGATGATTGACCACTTAACAACTTGATTTTTGTGAGTGGAACTCCAAGCGCTTTACTAGCATAGTCATAAAAACTACGTGCGTCGTTATCAGAAAAATCGGCGCGAGGTAAAGACTCATATTGCTCAGCTCCAATAACAATTGCAACTGCATCGCGCTTGACTGATGGCTGAATTTTTGAGGGATCAAGCTCTGGCAATGGTACATTTATAGCTAGTCCATCACGAACCACCGTATATTGCTGAATGTATTTTTTTCCGTACGAGTTCTCTGCATATATATCTATATGACTTTCGCCAACCGGAACATATCTTGTAACTTTATATGAACCAGCTGCATTTGAACCTAGATCTTTACCACTTACTCGCATAGTCCTAATTGGCTCATTACCGAAGGACTGAATGCTTAGCACTACCTTTCCATCAATGTCAGGCTTAGAAATTTCAACTTTTAAGCTAAGCTCTTTTGAAGTAGTGTTTGATGGTCTATCTTTAATTAATTGAAGGTTTTTTATTGCGAGCTCTTTAGCTTCTAGATCCGAGTTTTGGAATGCGGCTTGCTCTAACCATTTTTTAGCTAAATCTATATTTATAAATGTGCCCTTACCATGCAATAAAGACCAACCTAGATTATTTTGAGCCATAGGATTACCTTGCTCAGCAGCTTTTTGCCACCAGTAGAAAGCTTTTTCTAAATTTATTTCAACTCCCTTACCCTCAGCATAAATTGTTCCCATGTTCGCCTGGGCACGTACATGCTTTGATTCAGCTGCTTTCAGAAACCATTTAGCTGCCTTTTGTAAATCCAATTCACCAGACTCACCGGATGCATACATTTGTGCAAGGTTATATTGAGCATTTAAATTTCTTTTATTTGCGGCTTGTTCAAACCATCTCAATGCTTGTTCGCTATCTTTTCTTACACCATATCCATGCTTCAATAGATATCCAATTGCGTTTTGACACTCTGCATTACCTACATTTGCTGAGTGAATACACTGGTCATAAGCAAGTTTGTAATCGTGCCTGGAAAATGCTTCTTTCGATTCTGAATAACCTGCATATGCGGGATTTACGCAACACAAGGTAAGCGATAGATAAAGAGCACAATGACGAATAGTCATGGTTTAGTACTCCAACTTTTTATTTGCACCAATACCATCAACAGGCGACTTATCTTGATTGGTATCTTTCAAATCACTGTTGGAATTAGGATTTGCAGTGGGCATTTCCCTAGCAGAACTCATTTTTTCACCGCCAAGTGTCTCTGGTTTCTTGCCAGATAGAGCCCACACTAAAAGACCAACCGCAGCAATTCCAAGAATTGCTCCAGCACCACCACCGCCGCCGCCACCACCGCCACCATGATCATCGTCTGCAAATGTTGGCAAAGAAGTGAGAGTCATAACGAACACTAAAACTCTAGTAATTATTTTTTTCATGATGTAAATCAGTTAGTTATAAAAATTCATAATTACATTTTTAGATTAAGAAAGCCTTAAGGATTGGCGTGTAATTTTTTCCCACAACCATATTATTCGTGTAAAAAATTCCCACGTCAAGAGTTTTTTTGATATTCTTATGCCAGTAATAAAAAAAAGAGGCTCACATTTGAAGAAATCTCTACAACATGCTCTAGAACACATGCTGCAACCACTAGGTACCCTTCTCATAAAAGAAGGCTGTACATATGGAATGTTTTCAGAACTTTTAAAAAGTTCATTAGTTAAATCAGCAGAAAAGCTTTTGCAAAAAGACATGAGTACCATCACAGATAGTCGGCTCTCATTAGTTACAGGTATTCACCGTAAAGACGTGAAAAGGCTCAAAGAAACTCAATCTCCTACTTTTAATGAAAATGAGATATCAATCCCAGCACAGGTCATCGCTAAATGGATTGGATGCTCAACGTATTCAAATCAAGGTGAACCTAACGTACTCTCAAGAAAAGATGCAAGCGGTTTAAATGATTTCGAGTCTCTAGTAAAAGCAATCAGCAAGGATATTCGTCCACGCGCTGTCTTAGATGAACTAATAGACAGACAAATTGTTACCTTATTACCAAATAATCAAATTCAATTAAATATAGAAAAAATTACAGACTCCCCAAATTCAGAGTCCATCATAAAATTTCTTGGGATGAATATTCATGACCACCTCCAAACCTGCCTAAATAACTACATCAACGAGGAACCAAAGCAATTAGATAGATGCGCTTACTATCATGGCCTATCCGAAAATGCAGCACAACAACTCGCGGAGCTGGCAGAAAATTTAGCAATGGAATCTCTAATAAAAATAAATCAAAAAGCCCAAGAGCTAATTAGAGATGAAAAAAATCATGGAAATTACAGAACAAATTTTGGCATGTACTTCTATAAAGAAAACAACAATGAGGTTAAAAATGCATAAGCTAATATTACTCATTACTTCCATACTCATTACTGGATCTATGCCAGCACTATCTCAGGAAAAAAACATACCACCAGGTGGTGGAATTGGAGGGACAGGGCATACAACAGAAAGCGACTCCAACAAAGATCTAGTAATAAAAATGAATACCCACGCCCATCAAAGCTGCGGCGAAGATCTTGAAATTGGAAAAATAATATATTTCAAAAATAATGAAACTAGCCCCAATTCATTAATATGTGGCGGATCATCAATCAAGACAAATAAAAATGATTACTTGGTTATAGATCTTAAGGAAAATCAGTCTCTTACGATTTTAGGAAAAAGTCACATATCCTTTGATAAGGAGATGGAGCTAAAAATCGGAAAAAATTTACCTTTATTTAAATTTAATGATGGTAAAGGCAGAATCCAAAGAAAAGTTTCACCCTCTGGTCATAACCTATTCATTGAATCTCATGATTCAATAGTTGAAATTATTGGTACCGACATTGAAATTCAAGCTCTAAACTTTCAAACCAACAAATCAACTGAAACTAAAGAGGTTTCAGTCAGAGCTTACAAGGGCTCAGCATGGATACATATTGAACAAGAAAGTTTATTTGTTGGCGAAGGCTATATTGGAAAGCTAGTTATTAATGACAATAACAAACTATTCACAATCAAAAAAGACGTTGGCCAGTCTGGCGGTCGCATTCCAATCAAGCCAGATTGATATTAACCAATCCTGGGGAAAGTAATTGCCACTAACAAACCACCCAAGTTATGAGATTGGGTAATTTTTATATTTAGTTGGCATACATCCGCTATTTTTTTAACTATAGACCAACCTAAGCCTGCGCCAGGTATATCAGAATTTATAACTCTGTAAAACCTCTCACCTAAATGCTTAATTTGATCTTCAGTCATCCCATGACCACTATCTTCTACAATGAGTGAAATATAGCGTTCATCGTCTGTGACACTAAAATGAATCCGACCACCAACCGGGGAATATTTGGATGCATTCTCTAGTAAGTTTCTAAATAATATTCCCAATAAGTCCTCATTAACAAGAACTGACTCTTTGGAATCTGCAATCAGCTCAACTACCTGATTTTTATTTTCCAGAAGATGATAGGAAAGTGCGACTTGATCTTTAATAAAGTCAGACAATTTAACTTGTTTTTTAACAAACGGATTCGTTGCGGAATCTAATCTCGCCAGAGCTAATAATTGATCAATAACTCTACTCGATCGATCACAACTTTCAATTAGATTTTTAGTCAGATCTTTATCTAGATTTTTTTGTAACTTTAAAACCTCTGCATGAGCGCGGATCGCTGCTAATGGCGTTCTCAATTCATGTGCAGCATCAGCTGTAAACCTTTTTTCTTGATCCAAAACTTTGCGAATCCTATCAAGCAATATATTCAACTCAGATAAAACAGGCATTAGCTCTTGCGGAGCCTCATATATATTAATGGTTTCTAGAGAATCTGTTGATCGATTTGAAATTGCCTGACTTAATCTAGCCAAAGATCGATTTGACCAAATAATTATCCAAGACACAATTATTGCTAGCACTGGCAAACCAATCAACATGGGCCAAATTAAGCCCCACAACAAATTAGTAAGCAGCTCCTCTTTTTCATGCGCCAACTTATATAAAGTCATGCGGTTAGATTCCAGATCCTCAAAAACTTCAATTAATTCATTTTTCGCATCCAACCAAACAAATAATGCCGTAACTATCCAAATTAAAAAAATACTAGATAGTATCCAGACCAATAAACGTTTTCTTAATGAAAATGAGCTAGTAATCATGGGTTAACCTTAAATTGATAGCCAATTCCTCTAATCGTGTGAATATATGAATTGCCAATTTTTTTCCGTATGTTGTGGATATGGACCTCAACTGCATTACTTTCAACTTCATGACCCCAACTATAGAGCTGTTCTTCTAAATGAGCTTTAGTTAAAACTCTCCCAGCAGACGCCATCAAAATATGTAATAGCGCAAATTCTTTTTTCGACAATTTAATCAACGAGTGACCCAGTTTTACTTGATAAGTTAATGTATTCAGCGATAACTCACCCATGATTATTTCGCTGTTGACATAACCCTCTGACCGCCTAATTAAAGCTCTTAATTTTGCAACCAACACCTGAAAAGGAACCGGCTTAACAACATAGTCATCCCCCCCAAAATCCAGCCCTTTGGTAACACTCTCTACGCCGTCTTGCGCAGTTAATACAAGTACAGGAATTTTTATGCTCCCAGCTCTTAACTCTTTCAATACCTCAAAACCATTTTTTATGGGTAATCCTATATCTAATATCAAAGCAGCATAACTAGTATTAAATGATTCATAGATCGCAGCTTGTCCATCTCTTACCCAATCTACTTGAAAGCCATGGTGTATAAGCCCCAACTTTAGAGCATCACCTAAATTTCTATCATCTTCAGCTAATAAAATTCTCATTGCAAGATTTTAAATTGAACACCCCAAAAATAAACAACCAAACTTACCAACATAACTGCCAACCATCTGTATGGTCTAACTCTATTAGTAAGAACTGCCATTTTTTTCTCAGTATCTATCGATTTTTTTTGAAGATATTGATACAAAGCAGTTAACAAAATAGCACCTACATGGATAATGACTAGTCCTATTAACAAATTAGCCACAAACTCGTGTATTTCACTAACGATTTCAGGGCCGATCTCATTAAATGTTAGATATCCTGTAATTGAAACCAGTAATACAAAGAAAATTAGCAAGTAAGCGGCAGAGAAACCAATTGCTTGCAACCCTCTTATTGCTTGATTTTTGTCACAGAATAACATTTGAATATGCTCGCGCACTTTCGTGAATCTGGAAGTCATAGTTGAGAATCTTGCATATTTGGATCCAATAAAACCCCAAATAATTCTGAATGCAATAACACCCAACATGGTGTAACCCATAGTCACATGCACCTGCCTGAAACGCTCACCATCTTGGGTTAACACGGCCCCACAAAAACTAATTGCAGTAAGCCAATGAGACACAAAGACTGGAGAATCCCATGACATCATTTTTCGGCTTATTTCTTTAATCATTTTGGCATCCTCACATCATCGTCGTCATAGTTGCCCTTATCTGCCGAAGTGTGGCAAGCCATACAATTTGATTTACCTTTCACCTTAGCGCTTCTCCATATTGAGTCGTTTATCTTGCGATGCTTCTTGACGAACCATGCGGATTCTGTAATTCGGTCATTTGACGGCACTGAAGATGCTCGTTTGTATGTGCCCGCATTTTGATTTAGCCATTGGCTGATTTCTTTAATTGATTGAGCATCTAAAGAGGCATCCGTACCATAGTGCTTATCTAAGTCATTCATAATTCTTGTCCAAGATTCTTTTGGCAAAAATGCTGGGGGGTAAACCATATGGCAAGATGCACATTCAGATTTAACCTTTTCTGGAACCTTCAATGGCATAACATTGCCGTCTGCTAAAGCGATTGATGAGAAAGTCATCAACATTAGTAATTGATAGAACTTTTTCATAAGCCGCCTATTTAAGAGAGTTTAGATAAGCCATCACATCTGCTTTTTCCAAAGATGAGCACTCACGGCCCAAAACATCATTACAGTTACGCTTAAACCATTTATTTACTTTTACTTCATCCGTAAATCTTTTTGAATTAAATGCTGGGGCAAGAGGACTAATAGTTTTATCGGTTGAAGCATGCTTACCTTCTTTTGTGGGCGGAGCACCATGGCAACTGGCGCAACTCCATTCTTTGCCGTGCTTACTTGTGAAAAACTTTTCACCCCGAGTAACTATAGATGCTTGCTTAGCCTCTAACGAATACTGTTTTTCTAGTGATGTGGCATCAATAGCCCATGCATTGATAGCAAAAGAACTAACGATTGCAACGCCGATTGTCTTAATGATTAACCCCATAGATTCCCCCATGTGATTAATTTATTGCCTGAATATTAAGAAATACTTAAGGTTTATCGTTTTAAACAATATTTCTATAATGAGATAAGTGCACACAGTAAAGGCTTTTTATGAGTTGGATTATCACCAAATACCTAGTTACTGCAGGGATAGTAGTGTTCATTAGTGAAGTAGCTAAACGAAGTGATAAGCTTGGTGGCTTTATTGCAGCACTACCTCTTATGACACTGCTTACCTTGATGTGGTTGTTTATTGAGAATCAGTCTGAAGAAAAAATAGCAAACCATGCTTATTACACCTTTTGGTATGTAATTCCTACATTGCCAATGTTTCTACTATTCCCTTACCTACTTCCAAAAATTGGGTTTGGCATAACAATCGCGGCTAGCATGTTAATCACGATCATTAGCTTTGGTATATTTGCCCTTTTAATGAAAAACTTCGGAATTGATTTGCTATAAGTCAAATCGCTTTTATTAGATGTCGGTTTTACCGACATATTTATAACCCCTGAACTAAATGTCTGGGAGATTTGTATTGCGCTAAAAATGAATTAAATTTGTGAATCACATCATCAAATGGACTCAAATTACTTGATCCAAGACTTTGAATAAAGTCTATTTTGGGAATCGGCAAAATATACGCCCACAGCTCATTACTTTGAGGGAATAAACACCAAAGATCATCCACACCGAAATCATAGATAACAGGCACAGTGCTTGTTATCCAATCCCTGAAGATAGCGCCTTCTGCAAAAATAACCCTCAATTCTGGCCAAAAGTTATTGGGGCCAGAATGCTCTACTACACTCATGAAACGAGTTATGTCTCTAGATCGCCTGAGCCCATCAACTACCCAAATAAGTTTTTTGTAAAAGCCTTCGCGAGCTCGACGCTCCTCGGGCTTGATGTAGGAGTGCTGGAATTCAATGATCCAACCATCTTGAGTTTTTACATCAGCAACGTGCTTTTCACCATTATCAGCAATGTGAACTATTTCTTGCCAATCTGTTGGAAATTGATTCTTCCATGATCGATGCCATTCAGTCTCTTTTTCCCACCACGGATCACATTGAATTTTTGCCTTGTGAGCCCAATGATGAATACGCTGTTCACCACACTTAGCCACAACTGGATTGCCACAACCAATACATATTCCCTTCAGCTGAGATGCGGCTTCTTGGCGTAAATCGTTAACGAGTGCGAATTTCATAATTACCAACAATTCAGAGAAACATAGGTTATTTGTCTATATTAATCTCTCACTAATTAATGTCGGTTTTCCCGACAAATTAACCTAAAGCTGCTAATTGATTTTGACCTTGTTTTATCTTCTGCCTAGCTCTTTCAGCTTTAACTGCTTCCCTAGCTCTTTTCGCTTGAGCTTGTAACGATTTGATTCTGGTCTGTTCAGGCGTCAGTGGCTCGGTGGTTACTTCTTTGATTTTCATCTTTACCCCAGCTTTACCGGAATAGATATCACATTGTTAGCACCAAACTGCTGTTGAAGCAGCAATCTAGCATGCGTGGAACTATCGGCATACACGACAGTTTTTAGTGTGAAGCCACTGACTTTAACTTGAGCTTGATATCTATTCATACAAGTATTTAGCTAAGTCAGTCACCTGAAAAAGATGTCTGTAAACACAGAATCGAACTGGGGTACACGGCTTTGCAGGAACGCTGTTGATTTATAAGGGTTTTTTATTCAACAACAAGCCGTGTATCGTATTCGATATCCTTTTTGCAGACTCGAACTTGGAGTCTAGTGGAGACCTTTGGATCTCGAAATTTATCTACAGGTGGTTGAATGACGAATGTCGGGTAACCCGACAAAAATACTCACTGCTTATCAAAATTAGAAGTAATATCAAGACATATCTAATGAGTGGTAACTGTAAGAATGACAACATTTGAAGTTAGAGCCGAAGTCGATAAATTTGTATTGCAATTTGACACGTACAAAAATGAAATTAATGCATATGCATTCGCATCAGCATTAGTAAACCTCTCCGATGCAGTAAAAATTGCAAACAACTCTGTGAACCCTGGTTACCAGGTTGAAGTGGTTGTCGAAGCAATATCACAAGGAAGCTTCAGAGCAACCATAAAAACATTATTTGTTGGTGGGAGAGACTTATTTGGTAAAGAAGCTGCGAAAGCAATTATTTACGGAATTATTTCGACGCACATCTATGAAAAAGCAATAAAAACGGATGAGCCAACACAAATTATTATTAAAGATGGCTCCGTAATCATGCAATCTGGGAAAGATAAGATTATTGTTCCTCGACAAATATATGATGCCAAAAAATTAGTTGAAAAATCAGAAAAATTCAATACAGCAGTAAATGGAATTTTTGAATCTGCTGAAAAAGATAAAAATGTAAAAGGCATTGCCTTAAATGACGATATCTCGCCGACGCAGCCACCTTTTTATATCAGCCGTGAAAAATTCCAATCTATAACTAATGAAGATTCACAACATGAAAATATAAGGGAACTGTTCGAGGAAACACACCTAGAAATATCAAGGGCCATACTCGCAAGAGGCAGAAGAAAATGGGAATTTGTGTGGAGAGGTATAACGATATCTGCACCAATATTAGACAATAATTTTTTTGACAAATTCATTGCACATGAAGTAACTATCGCTCCAGGTGATAGCTTAGAAGTTAAATTAAAAATTACGCAAGAAAAGCACTCTGACACTGGAATATTTATAAACAAAGGGTATGAAGTATTGGAGGTTAAAAAACACAATCCTAGACTCAAGCAAGCAACCATGAATTCATCACTGGATCAGCAATGAAACCTAAATCAGACACCCTATTTCACTTCACATCTAAACTAGATTATCTAAAAAGTATTCTAGCTAAAGGCTTACAACCTAGAATTTGTCATGAAGATATTTCATTTTTAAATGGAAAACAAAATTACTTAAGTATTCCAATGGTATGTTTTTGTGACATTCCCATCTCTAGACTTACTGACCATACATCTTTTTACGGTACTTATGGAATAGGACTAACCAGAAATTGGGCAGAAAAAAATGAAGTTCATCCAATTTCATACACATCTAAATCTGGGCCGCTTGCAGATACAAGTCGATACCTATTAAAAAAATTTCAAGAATTAAAAAAATCAAATACAGGCTTAATGGTACTCAATCAAGATCTCCAAGAGGATTTGAAAAATCAACAACAAAAAATTAAAAGATTAATGGCATTTAGCAAACCGTACAGGGGAAAACAAAAAAATCAATCTACAGGCAAAGAAGAAAAGAAAACTTTTTTCGAGGAAAATGAATGGCGTTTTGTCCCTAATGATTATGTATTCAATGATTTAAGCGGGAAACCAGAAAAGCTAGAAAGCCAAAATAACCTTCATTCGGCCAACCCACTGAAGTTTGAGCCCGAGGATATTAGATATATTTTCGTCAAATCTGAAACTGAAATAAATGAGATATTTGATTTCGTACTGAAAACTTATAAGAAAAATTCGAATCAGTCAAAGGTGAAAAATTTGTTAACGAGAATCACTTGCCTAGAGTCAATTGGTAAAGATCTTTAAAATTTAAAAGGAGAGTGAAATATGGAGCCTATCGAATACTACACACAAGCATGGACAAAAGGCTTTATTGCTGGATGCCTAGATGTTAAAGGCACATATAACGGTGTACCGCCCATTCCAATTTTACAAGTGCCACCAGGGGTAGATCCATTAGTTTTCTACTATGATGATGGCTTTAAAGAAGGTGAAAAATTCGCTTTACAAACGCTAGCAGGCAACAACAAATACAAGAGAGATTAACTTTTATATTTAAATAATTCTGCCTGCCCAGCCTTAATTTTCTGTCTAGCTCGCTCAGCTTTAACAGCCTCCTGATCACGCTTAACTCGATCTTTCATAGATTTGATTCTAGCCTGATCAGGGGTTAGTGGTTTTATGGGTGCAATTTCATTAAATCTCATCTTTATCCAATCTGCATAGGCTGATGAGGTACATTAGCCACACCAAATATTGCCTGAAATAACTTATAAGCCTGGGCTTGATTCTGAGCATAGAGAATTGTCTCTACCCACATACCAGCAGCATTTACTGTAGCCTTATAACGTCTCATAATGATATTTATCAATTGGAATATAAATGCACAAAGTAATGTGAGGTCAAAAGTGTTTAAAAGTATAAAAAAAATCCAAGGACTTGGAGTATTTAACGATTACAAAGCACCATCAGATATCGCAGAATTTGGTCTGAAAAACTTAATTTACGGCTGGAATTATTCAGGTAAAACCACTCTATCCAGACTTTTCAGGGTCATTGAATCAAAAAAAACAAATCCTGAACTGCCCACATTCAAATTCTCAATTGATACAGATAACGGATTAATAACTGATGAAAATTTTCATGAAAGTACACAAGTTGTTCGAGTATTTAACTCTGATTTCATTTTAGAAAATCTTAATTTTAGCGGCTCCCCTTTCAAGCCCATACTACTACTTGGAACAGAATCAGAAGAAGCACAAAATAAAATTGAGAAATGTGAAGCATTATCGAATCGAGTATTAAAAAAAATTTCTGACTCAAAAAACTCAATAGATACCTCAAAAAAGAAACTGGATAAGGCGAAAACAGATGCTGCCGCGAGAATCAAAACAACAATACCGCTTGTGAGTTTTTTTGGATCCACACAGTTGGACAAAGAACTACAAACCGTCATGACCACAAAAGAGAACTATAAACTTTCTCAATCCGAATTAGAATCAGATTTGAAATTAGCGAGAACTTCTGATCAAGAGCAGTTAGCACCAGTACCAGAAATATCCTTAGAACCAAAGATAAATGAGCTACATCTCAAAGCCAACGCTTTACTAACTAAGATACCAAATCTTTCAAATACCATAGAACACTTAGTTAAAAATCCTTTAATTGAAAAATGGGTCGAATCTGGCATATCGTTACACAATCAAAAAAATGAATGTGAATTTTGCAAAGGAAAACTTGAATCGGATCGCTTACAAGATATCAAAGCTCATTTTTCAAAAGATTTAACCGATTTTAAAAATGAGATTCAGCAACTTCTTTTGAATGTTGAATCTGCCAAACTATCAATACCCGAAAGAAAAGATGTTGAGTTTTACCCTCAATTCAGGAAGCAATTCTCAGTAGCTCAAAAGAATGCCCTAAATTCAATTGAGACATTCAACTTAGAGATACAAAAAATAGCAAATGATCTTGAAAATAAATTAGCAGCACCATTCAAGAAAATTACACCACAAACTATTGACCTGAAATTGGCAGATGCTGTAGTTTTGACTACTGAGGCTTTAAATAAAATAATTATTGATAGCAACAAAGTAACAAGAAGCTTCCTAACAGAAAAAGCCACTGCGATTAATAATCTTAAGCTTCACTTTGCACAAGAATTCGCTAACGATATAAATTTAACTGGTTTTGAAGAAGATCAGAAACATCATGAGCGATTGCAAAACAGATACAGTTTAATAGCAGATAGGATCAAAATTGAAATCTTGAGACTTAAAGCCATAATTAGCCAAGCACAGCTTGGTCGCAATAAAATTAATAAACTTATTGAATTATTGCTAGGCAATGAAAGCATTCAAATTTCAGTTATTAATGATCATGGTCAAGAATACTTTCAAATAAAACGTCGCGATGGGTCAATTGCAAAGCACTTAAGTGAAGGAGAAAAAACTGCGATTGCATTTTCATACTTTCTTACAACGTTAAATGAATTACAAAAACCAAATGAAGCTATTATTTATATTGATGATCCAATTTCAAGCTTGGATATCAATCATATTTTTCAGATTACAGCTTTAATTAGGGATTCAATCTTCATTAAAGATGCAGGAGGCTGGACATCTAAATTCAAACAAGTCTTCTTTTCAACACATAATTTCGAATTTTTTTCACTTTTACGCGAAGCCAAGCCTGATAATAAAAAATCAAAGTACTACCTGGTAAAACGCATTTCTACCAAAACCTCAGATTTGACAAATATGCCAAAGTCGATGTTTGAATATGCATCCGAATATCATTTCTTATTCGATGTTCTCCATAGTTTTCATACGGCTGCAGATAAAACAGACCTCAAAGTGCTTATGCTATTACCCAATGCGATAAGAAGATTTGTAGAGTTATATACAATTTCTAAATTCCCCGGAAATAAAGATACAACCGTAGATTCCCGTGCTGAGCGGATTTTTGGTGCTGTTGAGTCTAGACGCATACTTAAAGTTCTTCACTATTTTAGTCATGCAAATAATATTGAGCGTATTGCTGAAAATAACGACCTAATTTGTGACATTGAAGGTGCAGTGAATGATTTAATTAAGTTACTTAAAGAACATGATCCGCTACATATGGAAGCCTTATGCCAAGCCATTACCCAATAGTAATAGCTTTAACATATACCTTCACTGCATTCATTTTTAATTTTTAAAACCTGTGCTCAAACTCTTACTAGCCTTATCTAGTTGCTCATCCAGCTCGCCCTCTTCTACAGCTTGCTTCAATAATCCAAAGGCTTTAACTAGTTCGGCGCCACTATCCACTTGAACACTCATTTTTCCTTTAGCAAGTTCTAGGGTTTGGCTTCCATAACGCACTGAAAAGCACACTTTCCCAGAATCGTTCACGAACCACCAAGGTTTAAGACGCTTTGATACTTCCTTCTGCTTACGCAATCCAGTCTCTTTATCAGTAAAGCTACGGAACTTAGTTACTACAAATGGAATGCCATCTATTTGGCTTTGGGCGAGGCGCATCTGCTCCCATAACTTTGCCGCCAACTTATTCCTTTTTATTTGAATAGCTGGCAAGTGGCGTTGTTTGGTATCTGCTACTAATTTAAGGCTATCTAAAGTACTCATTCTTGAACTCCATTGGTTTAAACAGAACTACAAGTTATGGTCTTTTATGGAAAAGGACGACCTCTTTTTAATTTGGCTAATTTTGGATAGAAAAAATGTGGTTTTTCTTAGTGCGGACTAAATACTTTTGCGAGTTGCTTGGTTACAAGAGTTATGTCGCATAAAGAAAAACAGTTGCTACTGAGTGAGTTTGAGTAGTTACTAGTTGAGTTACTTGTAGTGGCAAATGAGTAACTCTGACTAGCAACACAACTTCGTGACTCTCTCTTTGAGATCTGCAACCAACTCTGGCAACTGATCTTTTGAGATCTCTCCGTAACCAACTCAAGCAACTAGCAACACAGAGAACTCAATCACATTAAAAGGAGAACGATATGAGAGAAATAGCAATCAGAGGATTTGCAAATGAGAAATTCAACACAACATTTGGTAAAGGTCTATTTAGACGTGCTGTATTCAATGGATCTGTAGAACTAGGAAATCCAAGCCAGAAATACCTAGTAGATTTCTACGAATACAACCACTGGACCAATCTAGCCAAAACATCTAATCAAACAGCCACGATTAATAATCTGATCCAACAAGGGGTACAAAACCAACCCGGCGTATTACTGTCATGGCTAATGCACTACGATCCATTAAGCAAGGTTAAAACCCCAACTGATGGTTTTTGCATATATTTGCCAAAAACCCAGGAACTTTATATACAAATAGATGATCCAATTCATCAAACCCAGGATGAATGGACGCTTAATGTGCATCACTGCAAAGCCACTGGAATTAACAAACCTGTATTCATAGCTACCAACGTAGCTTTGCATTGATTCGGTAAGTTATTTCTTGGCTATTTTATGAACGATCCGTTGTGCTGCTTTTTGGTAAGCCTCTTCTTTATCTCGCTTACCAACGGCAATCACAATAATGGTTACTCGCTTATCTACCACTTCATAGACAAGACGATAGCCACTAGTTCGTAATTTAATTTTGTAGCACCCCTCTAGCTCCCTGCTTAACAGAGCCGATGGGACATGAGGGGATATTAATCGTTTCTCTAACTGTTTCTTGAACTGCTCTTTTAAAGAACCGTCTAACTTATCCCACTCTTTTTTAGCTAAAACATGGAACTCTAGGTTATAAGTCTTCAAGATTTACCCTAATAGTTTTGCCTCCACGTCTTTTCTCAACCGTTTTAATTAACTCAAGGTCATCTAAAGCATCAAGAATCTTTTCATAAGCCTTAGCTGACAACAAATAAGCTTCTGGCTTATTGTGGCTAAGGATAGCAACAGGATCGCCCCCCGCTTGCTCGATAATTTTGCTTGGGGTTAACTTTCGTAAATCAGTCACGCTAATTGTTGTCCCTGCGTGAATCGGTGTAATTACATTCATTTTTTCACCATTATTTTGTACATAATTATGGACATTTTAATGTAGCAATCACTAATGCGCAATAAACCCCTCAAAAACCGCCTACAAACGGTGAACTTTTCACCTCAACTACCCAAATATCCGGAGATTTTCGAACAGCTTGTAGGGTTGCTTTGATACAGCAGCCCAAATCTGTGGGATTTTTCCCACAGTTTCGGCGCCAAAGAGATAAATATTTAGAACAGAAGCAGGCTAAGAAAATAACAATATTCTGAGCCCCCCTATAAAAATCAATTGGTTACGCCATCTTTGTTAACGACAGATTTCGGTCGACCTTTTGACAATAAGAAAACATACTAAAAGCGTACTTTTTATTTATACAAGGATACGAAAATGGCACAAGCAAAAACCTTAACTCAAGATGAACTCGAACAAGTATTGAACTATGTGAGTACACGCAAATATGCAGAAAGAAACCGGGCTTTAATCGCCATGAGTTTTTTCGCGGGACTTCGCGTGGCTGAAATAGCCAGTTTAAAAATGGCGGATGTGGTGAATACCGATGGCACGATCAAAGCAGAAATACGTCTTTCTGCTAATCAAACCAAAGGCAAACACCCTAGAACAGTATTTGTCAGCACTAAATTACGTGAAATATTGGCTGAATACTTAGCAACAAGACATGTACGCAACAATGATGTGGCGTTTTTTCATACAGACAACCGCTTGTCATTTACTCCAAACGGTTTGTGTGTTTGGTTCCATACACTCTATCGAAACATCGGCATAGCCGGTGGTAGCAGCCATTCGGGAAGAAAATTCTTTATCACTTCCTTAGCAAACAAGGGTATTGGAGTAAGGATATTAGCCAGCTTGGCGGGTCATAGATCCATTGCGGTTACACAACGATATATTGATGTCAACGACGAGCAGAAGAGAAATGCTGTTGAATTAATTTAATGAGATTCCAGAGCGTTGAAGCTCCAATAAATCACTCTTAATAAGTTGGTACATTTCATCGTAGCTAAAATCATGAAGCAACTTCAATCTCTCAAATAAAGGTTGCGGGCTGTAATCAAAATAATTATCTATTACGAAATTTGCCCCAACCTCACGCTCATCATTGAATACAGGAGTTGCCATAGGAAATTTCACGTAGGATGTATTACGAATTAAAATTTTTCCAATGCTAAATAATCGAGAAATTCCTGACTTAACACTATCAGAGGAATCAGCCAAGTTTGAACCAACAGTACCTCTTGAAAATTTTAATGCATCCGTTTGATGAGCAATAGTTAAAAGATTTTCTTCCCTTGTAAAGGCTCTATATTCAAAAATCTTAAAAATATCTATCACTGTTTTTTCTGGCATCTTAGATTCAATAATATGCTTCTGATTCTTAAAATCAGACTTCATGCCTAAGTGAATTTCCCTTGCAACATTTACGTGGGATCCATATTTTGGAATTGCGTATAGAAAATAACTTCCATAATCAGTAATTGATTTAAGATTTTTTAGGGTATCTTTATTCTCAATAACCCAGCGCCCAAAATCTCTCTCTTCAATTTCCTCTTCAGATAGCTCAGAGTCTCCATCTTCTATCTCGTAAAAAATTAAATCAAAATTAATTTTTTTCAACATAAACTCCTCATCTTTGAATGCTTGGAGAGCATGTAAAAACCACCATTGATGAAAATTTAGATTCCTATATTGAATATACGAATTTAGTGACGATAAAACTCTTGAGTTAGAAATTTCATTTTTTTTAGCCTCGTTTAGCTTTTCAGCATCAAAATTAATTCCTGAATTTTTAGCCCTAATCTCACTACAGAGATAAGGTACAGGATTGATACATAAGTATCTATAGAACCATCTTTCTCGCCATGATGGTCTATTTTCAATATGAAGCTGATCACAAACAGTATCAAATGCTAGGTCATATTGCTCAAAGAGTTTTATCAAAGATTGCGATTTCATTAAAAGAATATTAGCAAGAATTGTTTTAATCGCCAAACTAAGAATTTCCAGAAAGAATACATCCCATCAGTTAGACCTCTTTTACAACTTGCTTATCTCAATTACTGCTGTCGGGATTCCCGACATCGGCGGTTTCTTTATGAACTATAGAAACCTACTTAACTTAAATATAGGAGGATCCCTCATGGATCAAACTACTGTAGTAGAAAAGGTGGAAACCGACACCTCCGCAAAGTTGTCGGTAAAGGTTGGCAATAAAACTAAGCGGGAAATTGAAACTGCTTTTGGCAACCTAATTTCAATGCGCAAAGACTGGGAGCAAAACGAGTACGCTCGTAGCAACCAGAAGTTGTATGAGATTTTTCAGCATTGTTATGCACTCTATCTTGAGATGAAGGGTGTAACTGCTGACAAGTTAGCTCTGAAACGTTCATTTAATACTTACCTTAAGGAGTCTGGCGTCAAGTTCAAAGACTCTACGCACCTGATGGTCAAGGTTGTACGTTGCGTATTCGGAGACGATCGCCGTCGCGTATCTTCATATGCCACGGCACTTCGTATTGCTGATGAACGTAAGACCCCGTCTTCTGGAATTATTGATTTTTTCAACAAGGAAGGCGGCTTTGAAGAGGTGCGCCGTACAAAGAACCCAAATGCCGTAAGTCTTGATGATAAAAAGTCTCAAGGCTTAGCGCTTATGAATGTGCCTAGCTTAGGATTTGTTCATACAGATAGTTTGAATGCTGTATTTGACGAATCTGCCTATGAAGGCGCAACGTTGCTAATGTCAACGCGTGAGCCCGATGGTAGCTTTCAAATCAAATATGTACTTCAGAACGGCGGTCTTGTATCTAGTGCACTTGTGCATCTACTTAGCTATACCAAAGAGGCGCAAGCCAAGCAAAAAGTAGAAAAGCAAGCGGCTAATGACGCAAATGTGCGTGATGAAGCCGTTAAACAGGCAGTTAATGCCTAAACCATAGCGGTTTAACTGTAGGTAATTGAAGATAAGCAAGTTAGCCATTAACTATTAGGAGGATATATGGCACTTGCAATACCTACTCCGGTCATGCCGGATGATTTTGCCCTACAGCAAAACAGTCGTAACAAATTGGAATCCATCATTGATGGAACTATCTTGATGCCGGGCAACGGCCTTAGTGGCATTTTGCTCTATGGCACGTATGGCACAGGAAAAACTACCATGGCAAAACTATTGCCAGGATGGTTAGAAACAGCAAAAACAACCGACTATTTGAAACTTGGTGTTCCAGGTCAGATTATTGATACAGGTCAGCCAGTCTATGATTACATGCCCTGCGCCCAAGGTCAGAACGGTGCGCAAATGATCACGCAGATTGATCAGAGAACATCATTGATTAGCTGGAATGCTAGCGGCTTACATTACTTAATTCTTGATGAAGTTGATCTATTAACTACAGCAGCAATTGCCTCATTGAAATCCGTGATGAATCGTCCAAATGTTGTATTCATTCTGACAACCAATCATTTGAGCAAAATTGATCGAGGCGTACAAAATAGATCTGTACTTTTGGATCTCAATGCAGCACCAACTAATGCATGGATTCAAAAAATTACTCAAATCTATTCACTCAATGGACTAAGCCCATTACCTACTGCA
>JACCDH011724781.1_pt1 | contig 24631 bp, 24 predicted proteins | sample 7442481 | NCBI WGS metagenome assembly JACCDH01 (sample SAMN15323433, study PRJNA562643) | freshwater metagenome | isolation source: river surface water | place: USA:Blue River Watershed | collected 2017-08-15
GCGTTGCTTGGGTCTTGTGCGGGCTGGGGCAGGCCGGTCAGCGTGCAGACTTCGGCGATGAAGTCGCGTGTGGCGTGGCTGCCCAGAGGCACGGTCTTGGTGTAAGGCTGGTCAAACTGGCGCTGCAACCACTGCGCAGCGGCCATGCCAATTTCGGGGTAGAGCACCACGTTGAAGTCGGCCTCGGCCAGCTTTTGCACATCGGCCACGCTCGCGCTCAAAGGCGCGACCACGGCGACATCCACACCGAGTTGGTTGAGCAGCTGGGTGATTTCCTTGACGTCGTCGCGGTGGCGAAAACCCAGTGCGCTCGGGCCCAAGATGTTGCAAGTGGGGCGGCTCTTGGCGGGCTTTTCGGCAGCAGGCTTGTGCACCAGGTGGCGGCACAGTTGGTAAAAGGTCTCGCTGGCGCCCCAGTTTTCCTTGCGTTGGTAAGAAGGCAGCTCCAAGGCCACGACGGGGATGTTCAGTTGCAGCGCTTGGGCCAAGCCACCCGGGTCGTCTTGGATCAACTCGGCCGTGCAGGACGAGCCCACCAGCATGGCGGCGGGTTGGAAGCGCGCCATGGCTTGGCGTGCAGCGTCTTTGAACAGCTCGGCCGTGTCGCCGCCGAGATCACGCGCCTGGAAGGTGGTGTAGGTGACGGGCGGGCGGCGCGGCAGGCGCTCGATCATGGTGAACAGCAAGTCGGCGTAGGTGTCGCCTTGCGGTGCATGCAACACGTAGTGCACGTCCGTCATGGCGGTGGCCACCCGCATGGCGCCCACATGGGGCGGGCCTTCGTAAGTCCAGAGCGTCAGTTGCATAGGTTCCTGCGCTTTAGGCCGCCAACTTCAGGCGGCGTTTGAGGGGGCGGCTGAACAGGCCAGCGAGGTCCGCCGCTTGTTCGTAACCCTGGATGGGGGTGAAGACCAACTCGATCGCCCACTTGGTGGTGATGCCTTGGGCCTCGAGGGGGTTGGCCAAACCGAGGCCGCAGACCACGAGGTCAGGGGCGTCGGCCATGCAGCGCTCGAGCTGCAGGTCCACGTCCTGGCCTTCGCTGATGCGCGTGCCTGCGGGCAGCCACGCCAGCTCGGCGGCCATGTGTTGGCGGTGCAAATAGGGCGTGCCCACTTCCACCAAATCCATGCCCAGTTCTCGGTGCACAAAGCGCGCCAGCGGGATTTCCAGCTGCGAGTCGGGGAAGAAAAAGATGCGCTGGCCTTGCAGCATTTCGCGTTGCACAGCCAGGGCTTTTTCAGCGCGTTGGCGTGGGGCTGCGGTGGCTTGCTCAAACACTTCGGGGGCCACGCCCAACGCGGTGGCGGCCGCTTGCAACCAGGCGGTCGTGCCTTCCACACCCAGTGGAAAAGGCGCTGGCAAATGCTGCGCACCGCGCGACTGCAGGGCGCGTGCGGTGTCGGCCAAAAAGGGCTGGGCCAACAAATAACGGGTGTTCGGACCGACCACCGGCATAGCCTGGCTGTTGCGCGGCGGAAAGAAGCTCACTTGCAAACCCATGCGCTCCAACAGGCTGCGCATTTGGTCTTCGACCACGTCGGCCAGCGTGCCCACCACCATCAGGGCGGGTGCGGTGTCGGTGCTGCTGGGCAAGCCCGGCACCATCGCAGCCAGACAAGCGTCTTCGCCTTGGGTGAAGGTGGTCTCGATGCCACTGCCCGAATAGTTCAGCACGCGCACAGCGGGGTGGTGGATCTTGTTTTGGCGCTCAGCCGCGCGTGACAAGTCGAGCTTGATGACTTCAGAGGGGCACGAGCCGACCAAAAACAACAAACGGATGTCGGGGCGTCGCGCCAGCAACTGGCCGACCACGCGGTCAAGTTCTTCGTGCACATCGGCCAGACCCGCCAAGTCGCGCTCGTCGATGATGGCGGTGCCAAAGCGGGGTTCGGCAAAGATCATCACGCCCGCAGCCGATTGGATCAGGTGGGCGCAGGTGCGTGAGCCCACCACCAGAAAGAAGGCATCTTGGATCTTGCGGTGCAGCCAGATGATGCCGGTCAGGCCACAAAACACCTCGCGCTGGCCGCGTTCGACCAAGGGCACGACGTCGGTGCAGCCCGAACTTTGAGCGGAGGTTTCAGCGCGAATGGGGATGACGGTGCTCATGTGCTGGCCTGTGCACCCGATGTGGGCAAAGAAGTGTTGGGTTTTTGCAGCCGCGCCATGCGCAGCTTGCGGATGTACTGCGCCGCGTTGATGGCGTAGCTGCCGTAAGCGGCCAGGGCCAACAGCAGCTGGTCGGTGGCGCTCCAGGCGCCTTGCCACCAGACCCAGACATAGGCGGTGTGCAAGGCCATGACCCCCATGCTGACCACATCTTCCCAATAGAAGGCGGGTGCAAACAGGTATTGGCCGAAGACGACTTTTTCCCAGATGGCGCCCGTGACCATGATGGTGTAGAGCACCACGGTTTTCAGCACCACCGAGGCCAGGGCCCAGTCGGTGTGCTCGCCGGTGTGCAGGCTGTTGATCACCAAATACAAGCTGATGCCAAAGATCAGAAACTGCACCGGGGCCAGCACGCCTTGCACCAGCGTCCAAGCGGTCGCGTCACGCCGGGCGCGTTGCGCCGGTGTGTACAAAACCTGAGGACTGGAAGCGGGCATGAAGGACCTTGTCAGTGGGGTGGGCTTGGAATGAATGTAAGTCTGTAAATACAGTGTGTCAACATAAATTGACATTAAATTGAGTGACTAGGGTTTACACTGAATACAAGTGCGCGGAATCCACCCACACTCAAGTCTGTGTTGGGCGGGGTTTTTTTGAAGGTCCGCTCCGTGCATTTCTTGCGACGATCACTCCGATGCCCCGGAGCCTGCCGCTGGTGTGTTCCTCTGATGATCGGTGCTTGTCATGGCGCAATCCAATCTTGAAAATTCACAGTCCCCGCCCCAAGGCTTGGCGGCCAGCGCCCTCATGCCTGAAGCCTTGCGCCAGGGCAGCCCGGTGGGGCCGCGGTTGGTGGGGGGAACCACTTTTGCAGGCAAGTCGGCCATTGACCTGTCGCAAATCCAGATCCTGGCTCAAGCTTGCCTGCAGGGCCTGGACGCAGCGCGGCAAGTGGTGTTTGGCTGGCAGCGCCAAGGCCAGTCGCTGGAAGACATCTATTTGCAAGGCATCACCCCCTGCGCCAGATTGCTGGGCGAATGGTGGTGCGCCGACCGGCTGGATTTCGCCTTGACCACCATCGCATCCACCCACCTGCAGCAGCTCTTGTACGACTTCAGTGCCGAATTTCTGCAGGAAGTGCCCCAAGAGCGCCAGGACTGGAGCCTGCTCTTGATGACAGAGCCGGGCGCTCAGCACAGCATGGGTTTGTTCATGCTCAGTGAGTTTTTCAAGCGTGCCGGCTGGACAGTGACGGTGGGCGTGCCGCAAGACGTCGCGGAGTTCAAGCGCCTGTTCCAGTCGGACTGGTTTGACGCGGTGGGCATTTCAGTCAGCACCGATCGCTGCCTCGATGTCTTGGCGCACCTGCTGCCGCAGCTCAAGGCCGGTGCTGACAACCTGAATCTGCGTCTCTTTTTGGGGGGGCCGATGGCCATGAACGAGCCGTCCCGCCTGAAAGGCATTGACGCGCAGCTGCTGGCCGAAGATGCGCCCATGGTTGTGAAGCGGGTCACACAGAGCATGCCCTCGGCGCTCACGCAAGCCTTGTGAACCGCTTTGGATGTACGTTTTCTCACATTCAAAAAATAGATGAATGGGCTTGAACACCGGCAATTGGCCTATACTTGTATGACAAATTTTGGTGTCAACTTCCTGATGCAAAAATACGTTTGGTTTACAACATGAATCTGCCTGCCTTGGATCCCTCTACCTTTTCCCAGCTGTTGGGCGTGGTGTCTGATGTCACCTTGGTCATGAACCTGCAAGGCGTGATCGAGGATGTGTCAACTGGCCGAGACGCCTTGGCCGCTTTGGGCTGCCAAGCCTGGCTGGGGCGCCTCTGGGTGGACACCGTCACCAGCGAGAGCCGCGCCAAGATCCAGGACATGTTGCAGTCGCAAGGCACCCCCGACCAGCTGCGCTGGCGGCATGTCAACCACACCTCGCCCATGGGCAACGATGTGGCTTTGCAGTATGTGGTGCTGCCTCTGGGGGGCGGCAAGCTGCTGGCCATGGGCCGCGATCTGGAAAGCCTGGCCGAGCTGCAGCGCCGCCTGGTGGAAACCCAGCAATCCATGGAGCGCGATTATTTGCGCCTGCGCCACATCGAAGCGCGCTATCGCGTGCTGTTTGACACCTCGTCCGAAGCGGTGCTGATGGTCGATGCCAGCACTCAGCGCGTGCTGGAAGCCAATGTGGGCGCGCAGTCCTTGCTCAAAGACGCCGGCAAACGCTTGGTGGGCCGCGATGTGCGCGAATGTTTTGAAGCCGACAGCCAAGGCGAAGTCCAGTCCTTGTTGCGCATGGCGCTGGCCACAGGCCGCATCGAGATGTGCTCAGCCCGCGTGGCCGGCCTGCCATCGGCCTGGACCGTCTCGGCCACGGTCTTTCGTCAAGAAGGCGGTGCACAGTTCTTGGTGCGCCTGGTCACCCGCGAAGCTGCGGTGTCCGCTCGCCAAGAAGCCGGTTCCTCGGCCGCCCTCAGCGAAGCCATGGAAAGGTTCCCGGATGGCTGGCTCTTGACCGACACCTCGGGCGTCATCAAGAGCGTCAACGAAGAAGGCATGGCCTTGCTGGGCCTGACCGCTTCGTCGCAGGTGCTGGGTCAGAACATGGAGCGCTGGCTGCTGCGTGGTGCGGTGGATTGGGGCGTGCTCAACACCAGTTTGCGTCAGCAGCTGCCGGTGCGCAATTTCGCCACCGAAGTGCGCACCCTGTCGGGCATGACCTTGCCGGTCGAAGTGTCGGCCGTCTACCTGGCCCGACCTGAGCCGATGTACGCCTTTTTTGTGCGCGACATGGACCGCCGCTTGCAAGGCGGCGCCTCCGCGGCACAAAGCCAGGCCAACCCGTTCGCTGACTTGTCGCAATTGGTGGGGCGCCGCCCGATCAAAGACATCGTGGGCGAGACGGTGGACACCATCGAGCGTTTGTGCATCGAGGCCGCATTGGAGCTGACCCACAACAACCGCGCCTCGGCGGCGGAAATGCTGGGTTTGTCGCGCCAAAGCCTCTACGTCAAACTGCGCCGCTTTGGCATGGTGGCCGAGGTGGAGAACGACGGCGCCTGATCGCCGTCCGCCAAGTTGACACCATGTGTCAACCCTAGTTGACATTTAAAAAACTCTCTCCACAATGGGGGCATGGACACGCCGCCCCTTGCCTACACACCGCCACGCACACGCCCAGCCCTGGGCACTGTGGCGGAGTTGCTCAAACCGATCACCTGGTTCCCACCGATGTGGGCTTTTGCCTGCGGGGTGGTGGCCTCCGGGCAAGACCTCATGGCGCAATGGGGTTTGCTGGCGCTGGGCTTGGTGCTCACCGGACCGCTGGTGTGTGCCAGCAGCCAGGCCGTCAACGACTGGTTTGACCGGCATGTGGACGCCATCAACGAACCCAAGCGCCCAATCCCCTCGGGCCGCATGCCCGGCCGCTGGGGTCTGGGCATTGCGATCGCCTGGACCGCCCTGTCTTTGCTGTGGGCCACCCTCATGGGCACTTGGGGCTTTGTGGCGTGCGGCTTGGCCATTGCGCTGTCGTGGGCTTACAGCGCGCCGCCGGTGCGCCTGAAAAACAACGGCTGGTGGGGCAACGCCGCCTGCGCCTTGAGCTACGAAGGCCTGGCTTGGCTCACCGGCACAGCCGTCATGCTGGGCGGTGCCTGGCCTGGGCCGCATTCGCTGGCGCTGGCGCTGCTGTACAGCGTGGGGGCGCACGGCATCATGACCCTCAACGATTTCAAGGCCATCGAAGGCGACCGCCGCATGGGCGTGGCTTCGCTGCCGGTGCAGTTGGGCGCGCACGGCGCGGCCCGCATGGCCTGCGTGTTCATGCTGGTGCCGCAGTTGGCGGTGTCTTTGCTTTTGGCCCATTGGCAACTGCCGTGGCACGCGGTAGCGGTTTTGGTTTTGGCCGTGCTGCAAGGGCCCTTGATGGCCCCATTTTTGCGCCAACCTGTCGAGCGGGCCTTGCACGTCAGTGCCTTTGGCGTGCCGCTGTTTGTCAGCGGCATGATGGTCAGCGCATGGGGCCTGCGCCAACTTCACCTACAGGGGCTGGTATGAGCACACCATGGTTTGGCTGGTTTCAGATTGTTCGCTTGGGTTTGATCCAGGCCTGCCTGGGCGCGGTGGTGGTGGTCACCACCTCAACCCTCAACCGCATCATGGTGGTCGAGCTGGCGCTGCCCGCTTTGCTGCCCGGATTTTTGGTGGCCTGGCATTACGCGGTGCAGATGGTGCGCCCGCGCATGGGCTTTGGTGCCGACAAGGGGCGCCGCTGCACACCTTGGATGATGGGCGGCATGTTGGTGCTGGGCACCGGGGGGGTCATGGCCGCCGCCGCCACGGTCTGGATGGCAACCCAAGCCCTGTATGGCGCTTTGCTGGCGATGCTGTCCTTCAGCTTGATTGGTTTGGGTGTGAGCGCTTGCGGCACATCGCTGTTGGCCCTGATGGCCAAGCAGGTGCCCGATGAGCGCCGTGCACCCGCGGCCACCACGGTGTGGTTGATGATGATCATGGGCTTTGCCATCACCGCAGGGGTGGTCGGCAAACTGATTGACCCGTACAGCCCGCAAGTCTTGCTCCAAGTTTCTGCGGGTCTGAGCGCCATCACCGCGCTCATCACCGCGCTGTGTTTGTGGGGCCTTGAAAAACCGGTGGATGCCGCTTCGATGCCCGTGCAAAGCGCCGCCAGCGAACGCCAGAAAAAACAAAATTTCAAAGAGGCCTTGCAAGAGGTGTGGACCGACAGCGCCGCACGGACCTTTACCGTGTTTGTGTTCATGTCCATGCTGGCCTACAGCGCACAAGATTTGATTTTGGAGCCCTTTGCGGGGGCGGTGCATGGCTTCACGCCGGGGCAGACCACGCAGTTGTCGGGCTGGCACCACATGGGGGTGCTGATCGGCATGCTGGCGGTGGCGGGCGCTGGCTCACGCTGGGTGGCTGGGCGCCTGGGTTCGGTGCAGGCCTGGATGGTGGGCGGCTGCTGGGTGTCGGCCTTGGCCACCGTCGGTTTGGTCAGCTCGGCCCTGTCTGAGCAGTGGCCGCTGCAAGCCAATGTGGTGTTTTTGGGCGTGGCCAATGGTGCGTTTTCGATCGCGGCGATTGCCACCATGATGCGCTTGGCCGGTGAAGGCGGGGCGGGCCGAGAAGGCACGCGCATGGGATTGTGGGGCGCGGCGCAAGCGGCGGCCTTTGGCTTGGGTGGTTTGCTGGGCACTGCTGCCAGCGATCTGGCCCACGCCTTGTGGGGTGAGCAACGCACGGCCTATGCGGCCGTGTTTGGCATGCAAGCGCTCATGTTTGCAGTCTCGGCGGCGGTGGCTTCTCGCCTGCGCGGCGGGTCAGTGCAGCGCACAAGCTTGCGTTTTGAAACGGCTGTTTTGCTGAAAGGTGGGTCAGGCTCATGAACCATAGTGATTACGACGTGATCGTGGTGGGCGGTGGCCCATCGGGTGCCACCGCTGCACACGACCTGGTGCGCCAAGGCTGGCGCGTTTTGTTGCTGGACCGTCAGGGCCGCACCAAGCCCTGCGGCGGGGCCATTCCCCCGCGGCTGATCCAAGACTTCGACATTCCGGACGAATTGCTGGTGGCCAAGGTGCGCTGCGCGCGCATGATCTCGCCCGCCGACAACAAAGTGGACATCCCGATCGACAACGGCTTTGTGGGCATGGTGGACCGCGACGAGTTCGACGAATACCTGCGTGCGCGTGCCGCCCAATCGGGCGCGGTGCGCTGCCAGGCCATCTTTGACAAGATCGAGCACGACGACAGTGGCCAGTTGTGGGTGCACTACACCGCCGTCAACGCGAAAGAGCACGCCGCCACCGAGCACGCCCGGCCCATCAAGGTCAGTGCACGCATGGTGGTGGGGGCCGACGGGGCCCGCTCGGAAGTGGCGCGCCAAGCCATCCCCAATGCGCACAAAACCAAATACGTGTTCGCGTACCACGAGATCATCGAGTCCCCCGTCGGTCAGCCCGGCTACGACGCGGCCCGCTGCGATGTGTATTACCAAGGTGAGGTCTCGCCTGATTTTTACGGCTGGGTGTTTCCGCACGGCAAGACCATGAGCGCGGGCATGGGCAGCGCTGATAAGGGCTACTCGCTGCGCAGCGCCACAGCGCGGCTGCGCGACATCGCGGGCCTGACCCACGCCCCGACCTTGCGCCGCGAAGGTGCGCCGATTCCGCTCAAGCCCTTGCCCCAATGGGACAACGGCCGCGACGTGGTGGTGGTGGGCGATGCGGCCGGTGTGGTCGCGCCTTCCTCGGGCGAAGGCATTTACTACGCCATGGACTGTGCCCGGCGCGTGTCGCAGGCGGTGCACCAAGCTTTGAAAACCGGCGATGGTGTTTGCCTCAAGCAAGGCCGCAAGAGCTTCATGAAGCAACACGGCCGCGTGTTCTGGATCTTGGGCGTGATGCAGTACTTCTGGTACCAAAACGACCGCCGCCGCGAGAAGTTCGTCAAGATCTGCGAAGACCGCGATGTGCAGCGCCTGACCTTTGAGTCCTACATGAACAAAGAACTCGCACGCAAAGACCCGATGGCCCATGTGCGCATCTTCTTCAAGGACATGGCGCACCTCTTGGGCTTTGCCCGAACCTGAGGTCTTGGGGGCGGCAGGTCCCAAGGCCAGCGGCCTCAAGGACAATACCGCTCATGAACAAACAAGCTGTCACCCGTCTGGCCTGGGCCTTTGTGCTGAGCTATGCCACCGCCGGCATCGGTGGGGCCCTGACCGAGTTGGGCCCTTGGTACTTCTCGCTCCGGCATCCGGCTTGGAAACCACCGGACGCCGCCTTTGGCGTGATCTGGACCACGCTGTTCACTTTGGGGGCCATCAGCGGCTGGTTGGCCTGGCAGGCGGCTGACACGGCCGCCTTGCGCCGCCGTGTGGCGGCCTTGTTTGCCGTCAATGCGCTGCTCAACATCCTCTGGAGCGCGCTGTACTTCAAGCTGCAACGCCCAGACTGGGCCATGTTCGAGGTGGTGTTTTTGTGGCTGTCCATCGTGGCCCTGATCGTGGGCCTGTGGCGCTTGTCGCGCTGGGCCAGTGGGCTGCTGCTGGGCTACGCGGTGTGGGTGGGCATTGCCGCTGTGCTGAACTGGCAGACCGTGCAGCTGAACGGGCCTTTTGCCGGACTGGGATGAGCCCCAGGTCTGAAAAGCCGATTTGCCCATGACCCAAAAGTGGTTTTGAGGCGGCTATTTTTCAGGGCACCGGAGCAGGCGTCACAGAGGCAAAAGCGCATTTTTGACCTGTCAAGCCTAGGGTTTCTCATGCTTGTTGATCCAGATCAATGAACCTATAACCAATTTGCAGCTGCGAACCGGCATGCTATGTCGCTGGCGAACCAACGCCCCGGTTTTTACCTTCTCTCAGGGTGACACGCTCATGCTGCAAGGAATGCACATGTCTGGGTTCAACAACTCCGGTCGTCAACCCCAAGCTTTCAGATCGGCGTCTGCTCAGCCGGAAGATTGCAAAGATGCCCTGCAGGCGGTGATCGAGCAACAGATCATTCCCCGATTGCTCAATGTTCACCAGCTGTTCCCAGAAAAGCTCCGTGATTTGCGCGAGGAGGCGTTCGCGGGCGAGCTACCAGAATTTCTGGCCTTGACACAACATTGCCTGAGCGGCGATGCGCTCCAGGCCAATCGCATCGTGGACGAGCTGATGGCCAGAGGCCTGGCGCACGACCGGATTTTCTTGGAGCTGATCACGCCTGCGGCGCGCAATCTGGGTGTGATGTGGGAGCAGGATTTGTGCGATTTCGCGCAAGTCACCTGTGGTCTGGCGATGATGCACCAGATGATCTACCGGCTCGGTTATGAATCACCGGCGGCCCCTCGGGGCGAGGGCGAGAGCGAGCGGATCATGCTCGCTTGCGCGCCCGGCTCCCAGCATTTCTTGGGCCTGACCATCGTGGCCGACTTTTTCAGACAGGCTGGCGCCGAGGTGATTCTGGAAATTTCATCGTCCGAGTCGGAGCTGCTGCGGGCAGTGGCCAATGAGTGGTTTGACGTGGTCGGGATCTCGGTGGCTTTGGAGGCGCAGCTGTCGAACTTGCCCGCGCTGATCCAACATGTGCATGCCCATTCGGGCAACCCGAATGTCCGTGTGGTGCTGGGCGGGCCGATTTTCATGCTGCACGAGTGCAAGGCCGAAGACCTGGGCGCAGACGCCATCTTCACCGATGCGCGCGAAGCGGTGGGCGCGGTCAAACAGCTGGTGCGCGCCAACCACATGCCCCCCATGAACGACTGAGCCTGAAGGCTTGGCCTCAGGCCGCGTGGGCCCAGCGCAAGATGTGTTGCGCGGTGCCTGACGGGTCTTGCTCATGGGCCAAATGCCCCAAACCGGCTTGCATGCTTTGCTGCGCTTGCGGCAGAAGCTGGCAGGCCTCGTCGGCCAAGGCGGGCGGCACGGTTTGGTCGTTCGCACCGATGTGCATGAACACCGGTTGGCGCAGGGTGTGCAGCCTGGCGGCCAGCGGCTTGAGCCGCCAAGCCGCCATCATCGACAGCACACCATGCACATGGCCCGAATCGCTCAGCACGCGGGTGTACAGATCAAGGCCTTGCGCATCGAGTGTGGAGCCGGTGCGCGCCAGCCATTCGGCCACCGCGCCGGGTTTGGCTGCCATTTTGGCGGTGGCCCAGGCCGACAAGGGGTTGAGCGCGGCCAGCTTGGCCGCCGGGCCAAACAGCCAAGAGGCCACACCCGGCAAAGGCAGCCAAGCCGGGTTCAGACCGATCAAGGTGCTTCGCGCCGCGCAGTCAAAGTGCAGCGCCATGTGCGCCGCAATCGCAGCGCCTGCCGAGTGCCCCACAATGACCTGGGGCCTCAGCTTGAGCTGCAGCAACAGCGCACGCAAACCTTCGCTCATGCCGGGCAGTGACAGGCCCCCTTCGGGGCCACGGCTGGTGAAGGCATGGCCGGGCAAATCGGGGGCGACCACGGTGAAGTGCTGGGCCAAAAGCGGCAGCAGTCCGCGCCAACTGAAGTTGCCTGAGCCGGTGCCGTGCACCAGCAGCATGCAGGGGCCTTGACCGCACACTTGCACATGCCAGGCGATGCCACCGGCTTGCACAAAGCGGCTGTGCTGTGCATGAGGCCAAGTGGCCTGGTGTTGGGCCCAGACCATGCCGGGGTAAAAGCGTTCAAACATGGGGACGATGGCTCAGCGGTGGAAGGGCTTGGGCAGTGATCGCCAGTCAATCAGCGCCGCTGCGCAAATGGCTCATGGCGTGGGCCATGCGTTGGGACTGCACCTGGGGCATGGGCAGGTAGCTCGCGCCCATGACCGAGGCCAGTTGACGGGCCTGCGCATCGGGCTGCAAGCTGGTGTCGATCCACAGGGCGCGGTGGCCCGTGCTGTGCCATTGCTGGCTCCAGTTTTGCGCATCCGCCTGCGCTTGGGCGCGGCCACCCAAGCCCTGCAGCGTCACGTTGGCGCGTCCGTCGCTCAGCACCACCAAGATGGGCGTCACGCCCTGACGTTGCAGCAAAGCGGCTTGTTCGTGCGCCATCTTCAGGGCCAAGGCCAGCGGTGTGCCGCCGCCCCCGGGCAAGCCGGTCATGGCGCGTTTGGCCCGCACCAGCGAGCGCGTGGCCGGCAGCAGCAGCTGCGCCTGCGCCCCCCGAAAGGCCACGATGCTCACGCTGTCGCGCCGCGCATACGACTGCTGCAGCAGCAGTTCAACCGCGCCCTTGGCTTCGGCCAAACGTTGCAAGGCGGCCGAGCCTGAGGCGTCGAGCGCCAGGATCAGGCAACTCGATGAGCGCTGCTGGTAGCGCTGGATGTGAAAGTCCTCGGCCCGAATCGCGATGGGGCGGCGTGCGCTGCTGGCCGATGGCGTGGGTGCCGATGGGTCCTGCACAACACTTTGGCGCAAACGCTGGCGCGGTGCGGCGGCGCGCAAAGTGGCCAGCACATGCAGGCGTGCGGGGCCACCAGGTCGGCCAGGGCGCGGGGGCAGGGGCCTGCCGCGCTGCTGACCGGCGCGGGTCTGGCCGCTGCGGCCTGAGGTGTGGCTGCTGCGCGAACCCTTTTGCAGGGCCAGCGCGTCCAGCATGTGCGGTGGCAAGCTGGCCAAGGCGGCGGCCACCATCATCTCTTGCAGGTCTTCGGCCGTGGGCTCTTGGGGGGAGGCCTCGGGGGGCGGCTCCCCTGCCGAATCTTCGGCATTTTGCGGTGCTTCGTTGGCAGGCGGCGGTTCGTTGGGTGCTGTGTCTTCGCGCGGTGAGGTGTCGTCACTGGCTTGCGCTTCGTCGGGCTCCGCAGGCCACTGCGTGGCGCGGGGCGCGAGCACGCAACGCGCCGCAAAGCCCAGGTCTTCGTCGTCGGGCACGCGGCGCCCGTTGAGGGCGGCATGCGCGCAGGCCACGCGCAGCGCCAAGCTCGGTGCACGCAAAGAGCCAATGCCTAAGGCCAGCGCCGAAGCGCACAGCGCGTGCAGTTGCGCGTCGCTCGCTTGCACCGTTTGCAGGGTTGCGCGTGCTCGCGCCAGTGCGCCGGGGCTCAGGCCCAGCTGCAAAGCGCCTTCGTCCGCATCCAGTCCCGCGTCGATGTCTGAGGGCGACAGCGCCTGCAAGTCCAGCCACAGGCCCAAGCGTTCTTGCAGCGCGGCGTTCAGGCCCGCTTCGTCGGGCAAGGATTCGTCCAAAGCCACCACGCCAAAGCGTGCTTGGGCGGGTGCGCTGGCGTGTTGGGTGGCGGCGACTTGGCCGGTGTCCAGCGCTTGTATCAGTGGGGCCAGCAGGGCAGGCGGCAGACGTTCGGCCATCGGCAAGCAGACCAAGCCTTGGTCGGCTTGTTGCAACAAGCCCGTTTGCATGCGCAGCTGTCCCGTTTGCAGGGTGTGGGCCAGATCGATGCCGCCCAATAGGCGCTCTGCATCTGCCGAGCCAGGCACTTTGACCCAGGGCAAGCCCAGGCCAGCCAGCGCGCTCAGCCAGCGCTCGCGCACCGGTCCGTGGGGGGCGCGCAAGCACACGCCGCCCAAGCCGCGCGGGTCCAGCTGCAGCAGTTGCAAGCTGGTCAGCGCGTCGTGCCAGGCCTCCAGACGGGTCTGGGCTGGGGCGTTGTCTTGGGCCATGGGCTGAAAGCCTTTAAGCCGCCAGCACTTCTTGCAGGCTGCGCTGCACGCGGGCACCCGAGTCGGTGTCGTCCAGTGGATTGCGACGCAAGCGGTGGCGCAGGGCCAGCGGGGCCATGCTTTGCAGGTGTTCGGCTTGCACCGCCATCTGCCCTTGGAGCGCGGCAAAGGCACGGGTGGCGCGCAGCAGCGTGAGTTCTGCGCGCAGGCCGTCGGTGCCCAGCTGTTGGCACAGCCGGGCGCACAGCATCAGCATGTCGTCGCTCACCGTGACTTCGGCCAGCCGCTCGCGTGCTTTGAGGATGCGCTTTTGCAGCTTCTGGTTGTCTTTGTGCCACAGGGCTTTGAAGGCGCTGGGGTCTTTCTCAAAAGCATCGCGCCGCTTGATGATGTCCACGCGCAGCTTCAGGTCTTGCGGCGTGCGCACCTGCACCGACAGGCCAAAACGGTCCAGCAGCTGGGGGCGCAGCTCGCCTTCTTCGGGGTTGCCGCTGCCCACCAGCACAAAGCGGGCCGGGTGGCGCACGCTCAGGCCTTCGCGCTCGACCAGGTTTTCACCCGAAGCGGCCACGTCGATCAGCAGGTCGACCAGGTGGTCGTCGAGCAAGTTGACTTCGTCGATGTACAAAAAGCCCCGGTGCGCTTGGGCCAGCAGCCCAGGAGAAAACTCTTTGATGCCTTGGGACAGGGCTTTCTCAAGGTCCAGCGCGCCGACCACGCGGTCTTCGGTGGCGCCCAAAGGCAAATCGACCACGGCCACGGCCTGGCGCTCGGTCACCACTTTGCTTTTGGGGTCACGGGCCTGACAAAACGGGCAGGCGTTGCCCACTTGGCTGGGGTCGCAGCGGTAGGGGCAGCCTTTGACCACCTGGATCGGCGGCAGCAAATCGGCCAGCGCCCGCACCGCGGTGGACTTGCCTGTGCCTCGGTCGCCCAACACGAGCACGCCGCCAATCGAGGGGTCGACCGCGACCACCTGGATGGCGAGGGTCATTTCGTCTTGACCAACGATGGCCGCGAAAGGGAAGGTCAATGCCATGGGGGTGTCCCGCAAAACTGTTCTTGGGCCATCATCCAAAAGACGCGCCAAAGTGTCAAGTTAAATTTACAGTTTGCGTTATGGACTGTCCACTGACGTTGGCGATGCTTTGCCCGTGTCCTCGGGTTTCAGGCCATAACGGGCCGCCAGCGCCCAGACGTGCTGGGGCAACATGTTCTTGATGCGTGCGGGGGCTTCGCGGCGCAGGTGCAAGATGGACTCGATGGCCTTCATCTCGACGCGGGCGCGGGCAAACTCCAGGCCGCGCGGGCCCACCCGGGGCATGAGCCAGTTGACCAAGGGCTTGATCCAAGCGGGCATGCGCCGCAGCGGCAGGCCCCCGGCAGCGCGCTCGGTGTTGGCCATGAAGCCGCGCACCGGGCCTTCGCGCTTGCCCCGGCTGATGGGTGTGCTGGTGACCAGCTGAGACTGAATGCCTTCCAGCAAAGCCTGGCCCCGCGCGTTGCGCACCAGCAACCACTGCTGGCCGTGCCCGCCCATATAGCCCACGGTGATGTCCGACAGCACATTGGTGTAGTCCACGCAGGTGCGGCACGTCAGCGGGAAAAAGTCGGGTGGCAGGGTGGACAGCGGCAGGTTCAAAAACGGGATCAGGCGTTGGTCGCCTTGGTCGGTGCGCACTTCGACTTTGTAGTCGGCGCGGAACTCGACATAGCTGATGTCTTGTGGCCGGTCCGAGATCAGGCCCAGAAACTGGTGGAAGTTTTCGGTGGTGGTGTTGTCCGAGCAGGGCGTGCCGATCACGTACAGCTGCTGCAGGCCTTGCTCGCGTTCGAGTTGTGGCTGGATGGCACGCAGGGCATAAATTTGGCAAGGAATGCCAATGACGGCCAGCCGCTTGTGCCCTTGCGCCAAGGCGGGCTCCACCAGGCTGAGCAAAGGCGCATAGCCCATGCGCATGCCCCGGCACTGCGCCATGTCTTGTGCGCGAGTTACCACCACCGGGCGGGGCCGCCAGCGGTCGTTCGGGTCCGCCGCCATCGCGATCACCGCGTCCACCAGACCTTGTTCGAGCAGCACTTCGGCCAGCCGCGTTGTGATGCCGGTCCACTGGGCGCCCGTGGCAGGCGGGTCCATGCGGGCGCTCAAGATCTGTTGGTAGGGGCCAAAAAACAATTCATCGGCTTGCGCGCTGTGTTCAGCGGTGCCGCTCAGGCGTTCGCGTCCATGCACTCGCCTTTCAAGTGCCGGGTAGTCGGGCTGGATGAACTGGCAGGCTTGCCCGCAGCGCTTGGGGTCTGCCGTGCGCGACAGGCCGCAGTCGGTGCACAGCCTGCGTGCGGGGGCCTCGGCGGCGGGCTCTGGGTGTTGTTGTTGCACGGCGTGCCTCAGCCGGCACGTGTGAAGGGCATCACACCGATCAACCACAGGTGCAAGCCGCCCATCAAAAAGGCGGCCCAAACGCCGGTGCCCACCAGCACAGTCAGCAAGGTGCCCAGCAGATGGCCTTCGGGGGCGGAGTGGGCGCTTGAGCGGTCCCGCTGGCGCGCCGCGCGAAACACCAGCACCGACCACACCAGAAAACCCCCAAACAGGGCTACATCCGCCAGGTTGCCGTTCGACAGCAAATGGCCCAGCGACCAGACCTTGACGGACAAGGTCATGGGGTGGCGCAGCTTGCTTTTGAGGTGGTTGCCAGGCACATAGGCGGCGGCCAACAAGACCATGGCCAACCACATCAGAAAAATGGTCGCGTGTTGCATGCCGCGCGGTGGCGTCCACAGCACCACGGGCTCGAGCCGCGCTGTGCCCCAGCCTTGCACCAGCAGGTAAAAGCCCAGCAAAGAGATGGCGGTGTAGACCCCCTTGTAGCCCAGAGCGCCCCATTTTTGTTGGGCGCTGCGGCGCAGATTGGGCGCCAAACTTTGCAGGGAGTGGATGCCCAAAAACAGCGCGAGACCGATCAGCAAATGCAGCATGGGACACCTTTCTCATTGGCCTGGGGCCGGGTCATGGATGGCCGCATTCTGGCACGGACCTGTCCATCGTGGTTGACATTCAGGTGTCTGTGCGGCTTGCGGCTTTCCTGTTTGAATTGCTCAGGTATCGGCCTGGGTATGACAAAGCCAGGCCAGTGCGTGACAATGGGCCGTCCAGCATCTTCTGGCTCTTTCTCATCAGGAGACTTCCATGTCCCGTTTTTCCTCACTCCAATCCAACCGCCGCGTGTTCATGATGCAAGTGGCCACCGCAGCCACCGCCGTTTTGGCCGTCAGCGAAGCCTCCGCACAAGCCATGGTGGATGAAAAAGACCCCCAAGCCGCTGGTTTGGCCTACAAAGCCGACGCCACCAAAGTGGACAAGGCCAAGAACCCCAAGTTCGCTGCGGGTGCCAACTGCGCCAATTGCGCGCTGTACCAAGGCAAGGCCGGTGCGGCTTCGGGTGGCTGCCCCCTGTTTGCGGGCAAGCAAGTGTCGGCCAAAGCCTGGTGCTCGGCTTGGGCCAAAAAGGCCTGATGCCCAGCAGCTCTTGAAGGGCCCTTGTGGCCCCTCGATCCAACCGCCTTCGGGCGGTTTTTTCATGCCTGCAGCCCCTGTGAGGGCTACTTTGCTAGGGGTTTGCCCTCGATTGCGTGCGATATTCGGCAGAAGGGATACACAAAGTGTCAACTCAACATTACACTTTGCTTTGTCTTCAACCGACCGGAAAACCCCGCCATGGCGTCTTGGGTACTCAAAGCGATCGACCTGGCCTGCCAAAAGGCCCAGCGGACCTTGTTCGACGGCGTGAGCTTTTCCGTCGCTGCAGGCACATGGCTGCACATCGAAGGCGCCAACGGCTGCGGCAAAACCAGTTTGTTGCGCATCCTGTGCGGCCTGTCTCCGGCCGCCAGCGGCCAAGTGGTCTGGCCCACGGCCGATGCTGCGGGCCATGTCCGCCCCTCCAGCCAGCGCCCCGACCGATCTGTCCTGCATTACCTGGGGCACGCGCTGGGCCTCAAACCCGATTGGAGTGCGTGTGAAAACCTGTGCTGGGATGCCCAGGTCAGCGGGCTGGCCTTGAGCCCAGCCCAGGCCCTGCAGGCCTTGCAGGCCCAAGGCTTGAGCAGCCGCGCCCATTTGCCCGTGCGCGTTTTGTCGCAGGGCCAGCGCCAAGGCGTGGCCCTGGCGCGTTTGCGCACCAGCCCTGCGCCGCTGTGGGTGCTGGACGAACCCCTGGTGGGTCTGGACGCGCAGGCCACGGCCACGGCACGCGCCTTGATGCAATCGCATGTGGACCAAGGCGGCGCCATCGTCATGACCAGCCACCACGATGTCCAGTTGCAAGGTCCGGGCACACGCTTGCGCCTGGGGGGCGGGGTGCAGACATGAGTGCCCAGCCTGTGCCCCTGGCGCTGAGCCCTTGGCACGCCTTGGGCGGCTTGCTGCGCCGCGATGTGCGCTTGGCTTTTCGCCGCAAGTCCGAGTGGCTCAGCGGCTTGGTTTTCTTTGTGCTGGTGGCCGCCTTGTTTCCGCTGGCCATTGGCCCCGAGCCGGACACCTTGCGCCTGATCGGGCCCGGCGTGCTGTGGGTCGCGGCTTTGTTGGCCAGCATGCTGAGCCTGGGCCGTTTGTTCGAGTCGGACCACCAAGACGGCAGCCTGGAACAGATGGCCCTGTCGGCGGCGCCTTTGTCTTGGCTGGTGGCGGCCAAGGTGCTGGCGCACTGGTTGATCTCGGGCTTGCCGCTGGTGCTCTTGTCGCCCTTGCTGGGTTTGCAGTTTGCCCTGGACAGCCAAGCGCTGGGCATGTTGGCCTTGTCGCTCTTGATCGGGACCCCGGTGCTGTCTTTGCTGGGCGCGATCGGTGCGGCGCTGACTTTGGGGGTGCGGGGCGGCGGGGTGCTGCAGTCCTTGCTGCTCTTGCCTTTGTATGTGCCGGTGTTGGTGTTCGGCACGGGCGCAGTCGATGCGCACCTGCGCGGCTTAGGCGGCCAGGCGCACGTCTCGGTCTTGCTGGCTTTGTTGCTGGCGGTGGCGGCCTTCAGCCCTTGGGCCTGCACGGCCGCATTGCGCTTGGCCATGGAATGAAGGACCGACCATGAAGCTCTTTCATTTCGCGGCGCCCCAAAACTTCTACCCCTTGGCCGGGCGCTTGTGGCCGTGGTGTGCGGCCTTGGCCAGTGCTTTGGCGCTGGCCGGTTTGTGGGTGGGCTTCATGCTGGCGCCCAGCGATGCCCAGCAAGGGCAGGCCTACCGCATCATTTACCTGCATGTGCCGGTGTCTTGGATGGCCATGGTCATTTACCTGGCGATGGCGTTTTGGAGTGTGCTGACGCTGGTTTTCCAAACACGCTTGTCGGCCCTGATGACCCATGCGCTGGCGCCCACCGGGGCTTTGCTGGCGTTTTTGTCGCTGTGGACCGGCGCTTTGTGGGGCAAGCCCATGTGGGGCACCTATTGGGTGTGGGACGCGCGGCTGACCTCGATGCTGATCTTGCTGTTTTTGTATTTGGGCTACATCGCCTTGACCGCCGCCATCGAAGACCCACGCCGCGCCGACCGCGCCGGGGCCTTGGTGGCGCTGGTGGGGGCGGTGAATGTGCCCATCATTTATTTTTCGGTGAAGTGGTGGAACACCTTGCACCAAGGCGCTTCGGTGTCGCTCACGCAGTCACCGCGCATGGCCAGTGTGATGCTCACCGGCATGCTGCTGATGAGCCTGGCGGTGTGGCTGTATGCGGTGGCCATCGCTTTGTGGCGCGTGCGCAGCCTGACCTTGGTGCGCGAGAGCCATGCCGCTTGGGTGCAGCAATTGCCTGAGGTGCAGGCCCATCGACACGCCAGGGGGGCCGCATGATCTGGTCCAGCGTTGCCGAGTTTGGGGCCATGGGCGGCTATGGCGTTTATGTGTGGGGCAGCGTGGGCGTGAGCGCGGCCTTGTTGGCTTTGGAGGTGTGGCAAGCCCGTATGGGCAGGCGGCAAGCGCTAGAGGCCGTGTGCGAGGCCATGGATGCCCATGGCGAAGACACGTCTTCAGGAGCTGCGCTGTGAAAAGCCGTCACCAACGTTTGTGGGGCATTGGCCTGGGTTTGTTGCTCTTGTGCGGGGCGCTGTTTTTTGTGCTCAACGCGTTTCAAAGCAACTTGGTGTTCTTTTTTACGCCCAGCCAAGTTGTTGCGGGTGAGGCGCCCCAGGCGGGGGCTTTTCGGGTGGGGGGGCTGGTCAAGCCCGGCAGCATCGAGCGCAATGGCATGGCGGTGGCCTTTGTGGTGACCGACACGCAGCGCGAAGTGCCGGTGCGCTATGTGGGCCTCTTGCCCGACTTGTTCAAAGAGGGCAAGGGCGTGGTGGCGCAAGGCCGCTTGGAAGGTGGGCAGCTGTTTGTGGCCAGCGAGGTGCTGGCCAAGCACGATGAAAACTACATGCCGCCCGAGGCCCAGCACGCGCTGGACCAAGCGGCCAAGGCCCGCACGGGCGCGGCGGTGCTGCGATGAAGCGCGCGCCCCTTGCAGGAGACCGCCGTGTGGCCTGAAGCGGGCCATCTGGCCTTGATCATGGCGGCTTGGGTCGCCTTGGCGCAAGTGGTGCTGCCCCTGTGGGGCAGCTTGTCGGCGCGACGTGCGGCTTGGCAAACCCTGGCGCGGCCTTTGGCGGTGTTGCAACTGATGTTGATCGTGCTGGCCTTTGGTGCTTTGTGGCACGCGTTTCATGGCCACGATTTCAGCGTCAAGTACGTGGCCCAGCACTCCAACACCTTGCTGCCTGCGCCCTACCGTTTGTCGGCCATATGGGCCGGGCACGAAGGCTCGCTGCTGCTGTGGGTGCTGATGCTGGCGCTGTGGTCGGTGGCGGTGGCCACGTTTTCCAAGCGCTTGCCGCAGGCCATGGTGGCGCAGGTACTGGGCGTGATGGGGGCGGTGTCGGTGGGTTTTCTGGCCTTCATCCTCAGCTTGTCCAACCCATTTGCACGGCAGTTTCCCGCGCCCCCTGAGGGGCGCGACTTGACACCGCTGCTGCAGGACCCGGGCCTGGTGATCCACCCGCCCATGCTTTACATGGGCTATGTGGGCCTGTCGGTGGCTTTTGCTTTTGCCATGGCGGCGTTGCTGTCGGGGCGGCTCGATGCCGCTTGGGCGCGTTGGGCGCGGCCATGGACGGTGGCGTCCTGGGGCTTTTTGACGCTGGGCATCGCTTTGGGTTCGTGGTGGGCTTATTACGAATTGGGCTGGGGCGGCTGGTGGTTTTGGGACCCGGTCGAAAACGCCTCGCTCATGCCTTGGTTGGTGGCCACGGCGCTGATCCATTCGCTCATGGTCACCGACAAGCGCGGCCAGTTCAAGGCCTGGACGGTGCTTTTGGCCATTGGCGCGTTCTCGCTCAGCTTGCTGGGCACCTTCCTTGTGCGCTCGGGTGTCTTGACCTCGGTCCATGCCTTTGCCACCGACCCTGCGCGGGGCATTTTCATCTTGCTGTTTTTGGCCGTGGTGGTGGGCGTGTCGCTGGCCTTGTTTGCCTGGCGTGCGCCGCAGTGGGCCAACGCTTCGCAGCCGGTGGCGGGCTCGCGCGAATCGTTTTTGCTGCTCAACAGCGTGCTCTTGGTGGTGGCCATGGCGGCGGTGCTGCTGGGCACTTTGTACCCGCTGATCATCGATGCATTGAATCTGGGCAAGCTCTCGGTGGGGCCGCCGTATTTCGACCGTGTGTTCGTGCCGCTGATGGTGCCGCTGCTCTTGGCCATGGTGCCGGGCACCGTGGTGCCTTGGCATGTGGCGCGGTGGGCAGCTGTGCGATCGGTGCTGGTGCCCGGTGCGCTGGCGCTGCTGGCAGCCAGTGCGTGGGCCAGTTGGGGCGCAGCGCCCCAAGACGCCGCGGTGACGAGCCCAAGTGGCTGGCTCACGGTGATGGGCGGCACGCTGGGCGGCTGGATCGCCTTGTCGGGTGCATGGCAAATCGCGCTGCGCCTGCGCTTGCCCGGCTCACCGGGCCTGGCCTGGTGGGGCATGCATGTGGCGCATCTGGGTGTGGCGGTGCTGGTGCTGGGCATCACGGGGGTCAAGTCCTTTCAGATCGAGCGCGATGTGCGCTTGGGCGTGGGCGAGGCGGTCACGGTGGCGGGTGTGCGCTACCAGTTGACGGGTGTGGACCAGCACCTGGGGCCCAACTATTTGGCTTTGCGAGCACAGCTCAAGCTGTTCGAAGGTGCGCGTGAGGTGGGGACGCTGCAACCCGAAAAGCGCCGCTATGTCTCGAGTGCCATGCCCATGACCGAGGCGGCGATTGACCGCAACCTGTGGCGCGACCGCTATGTGTCTTTGGGCGAGCCTTTGGCGGGTGAGCCAGCGCAGTGGAGTTTTCGCGTGTACCACAAGCCCTATGTGTCGTGGATCTGGTTGGGGGCGGTGTTCATGGTGTTGGGTGGGGGTTTGGCGGCATGGGATCGGCGTTACCGCGAGGTGCGTGAATCGGTGCCACGGGCCGTGCCACAGCCCGTGCCAGGGGCTGATGCGCTCGCGCCTTGGGGGGTGAACCCATGAGCACGGTGGCCCCACCGGTTCGGCGCATGCCGCTTTGGGTCTTGGTGCCACTGGCGCTCTTGGTCGGCTTGGTGGCGTTTTTGGCCGTGGGTTTGCAGCGCAACCCGCAAGAGATCCCATCGCCCCTGATCGGCCAGCCTGCACCCGCTTTGCGTTTGCCGGTGGTGGGGGGCACAGGCACCTTCAATCAGGCGCTACTCAAGGGGCAGCTCACGCTGGTCAATGTGTGGGCCACTTGGTGCGCGGGCTGCCGCGAAGAACACCCGATCCTGATGGCCTTGTCGCGCCAGCCGGGGCTGCAGATGGTGGGCCTCAATTACAAAGAAGTGCAGGCTTCGGAGTTGGCGGGCCAAGACCCGCTCAGTGCGCCTGCAGCGCAAAAAGCCACCGAGCGCAGCCAAGCCTGGCTGCAAAAGCACGGCCAAGCTTTTGGTGTGAATTTGCTGGACCTCGATGGTCGGGTGGGCATGGATTGGGGGGTCTATGGCCTGCCCGAGACCTATCTGCTTGACCGCGAGGGCGTGGTGCGCTTCAAGCACGCCGGGGCTTTGACACCCGATGTGGTGCAGCACAAGCTGCTGCCCTTGTTGCGGAGTTTGCCGTGATGCGCAGTGCCCTGAAGCTGTGCCTGCTTTTGTGCTTTGGCGTGACCGGTGTGCGCGTGTGGGCACAAGCTTCTTCGGAGGTGGCTTTGCCGGCTGTGCAGGCCGTGACGGCTGCGCCCGCTCAAGCGCCCATGAGCGCCGCGGTTCAAGCGCGGTGGGACCACATCGCCACCGATTTGCGTTGCCTGGTCTGCCAAAACGAATCGCTGGCCTCGTCGAACGCTGAGCTGGCGCTGGACCTGCGCCGCGAACTGCGCAGCCTGATCGAACAAGGGCAAAGCGATGCCGACATCCGCACGTTTTTGCTCAGCCGCTACGGTGACTTTGTGCTCTACAAGCCGCAAGTCAAACCTGTGACTTGGCTGCTCTGGTTTGGCCCCTTTGCGTTGCTGGCGCTGGCGCTGGCTGTGGCCCTGCGCCTGATGCGCCGCACCCCCGCCGCGCACGCGCCCTTGACCGACCGCGAGCGCGAACGCGCCCGTCAACTGCTGGAGTCCTGATGACACTGCTACCGCCTTGGTTGGCGCTGATCGTGGTCTTGTTGTCGTTGGGCGCCATGGCCGCTTGGGTTTTGCAACGTGGCCTTGCCGCTCAGGCCCGGGCCAATTTGCACGCGGGGCAAGATGTGCAGTCCCAAGCGCATCGGCGCATCCAAAAGCAACACCTGGCCGATCTGGACCGTGCCTTGGCAGAAGGCCGTCTGAACGCAGATCAGCATGCTATGGCACGCGACGAGGCGCTGCGCCAACTGCTGGCCGATGTGGCCACCCCTGCAGCCCGTCCTGTGGAAGCTTCTGTGCGCTGGGCCTGGCTGGTCGCGGCCTTGCTGGTGCTCAGTGGCCTGAGCTATGGGCCGCTGGGTTCGCCGCAGGCCTGGTGGCCATTGCCCCTGAGCCAGCGTGTGCAGATCAGTGCCAGCACGCCTGAACAATGGGCCGAGCAAACCACAATCTGGCAACAGGCCACGCAAAACCGGCCTGACGATGCCCAGGCTTGGCTGACCCTGGCGCGTTTGCAGGCCGCGCAAAACGCACACGCACAAGCCGAGCAGGCCTTGGCCCGCGTGCTGGCCTTGTCGCCCGAGCCCGATCTGTGGATCGAGCGCGCACAAATGAAGGCCCTGAGCGCAGGGGGCGTCTACACCGGCGAGCCCTGGCAGTGGATTCACAAGGTGTTGCGCGCGCAACCCCAGCATCTGAATGCGCTGGTGCTGGCCGGCAGCGCGGCGATGTCCGAACAAAGGCATGCCGCAGCGCAAAATTATTGGCAGCAAGCGCTGGCCTTGGTGCCCGCCGAAAGCGAGGCCGCGCAAGGCTTGCAGCAAGCTTTGGCGCAAGCGGCCGACAAGGCGAAAGCGGCGGCCGTACCCGCATCTGGCAGCAGGCCCCTCATCCAAGGCGAGGTGCGTGTCTCGGCGCAGGTGCAAAGCCAAATCGGTGCGGGTGCGACTTTGTTGGTTTATGCCCTGGTCGAAGAAGGCACGCGCCGCCCGGTGGCCATTTGGCGCGGCACCCCCAGCGCATGGCCGGTGGCCTTTGCCTTGAGCGACAGCATGGGCATGGGGGCGCCGCCGCTGTTGTCCGATCTGAAACAGGTGCGCTTGGTGGCGCGGATTTCCCAAACAGGCGCTGCCCAAAAACAGCCCGACGATTGGCAAGTGGAGCTCTCGGGTGTGCGGACCGGTGTGCAAGGCGTGGTGCTCGACATCACCGCCCGAAGCCCCTAGGTCGGACCTTCAGGACAGCACGGGCCTCACTTGTAGGTCGGACCTTCAGGTCCGATGTTGGATGTTATTGCCGCAATTTGCGCGAGTGACTGTGCACCGCCTCGATCAGGGCCGAGACATGCTCGGGGGGCGTGAACTGGCTGATGCCATGGCCCAAATTGAAGATGTGTGTGGGCCCGGTTTGTGTGGTGTCGGTGTGCGGTTGGCCAAAACTGTCGAGCACGCGGCAAGCTTCCTTGGCGATCTGCTCGGGCGGCGCGAAGAGCACGTTCGGATCGATGTTGCCCTGCAAGGCCTTGCCCGGGCCACCCACCTGTCCGCCCACCAAGGCACGCGCACGGCCCAGGTTCATGGTCCAGTCCAGGCCCAGCACGTCGCAGTTGAGACCCGCCATCTCGGGCAGCCACAAGCCGCCGCCTTTGGTGAACACGATGCTGGGGATGCGTTGGCCGTTGTGCTCGGTCTTCAATTGCGAGAGAACGCGTGCGGTGTAGGCCAGGCTGAATTCTTGGAACGCGCCATCGGCCAGCACGCCGCCCCAGCTGTCGA